>JAESFT010000549.1_pt1 | contig 20401 bp, 20 predicted proteins | sample 9269451 | NCBI WGS metagenome assembly JAESFT01 (sample SAMN14502557, study PRJNA617106) | algae metagenome | isolation source: Scytonema hyalinum WJT4-NPBG1 and co-occurring heterotrophs from well... | place: USA: Mojave Desert, Joshua Tree National Park, California | collected 2006-05-25
CCCCGTGCCGTACCGCGGCAAGATGAACGAGCCCGGTTACGTGCGGCATGTCGCCGAGTTCCTCGCCGACCTGAAGGGCGAGCCGCTGGAGCGGGTCGCACAGCAGACTACCGATAACTTTTTTCAGCTATTCAAGATTGCCAGGTGACCGAGTGATGCCTATTCCCACAATCCCTTCCTGCAAAGGCGCTTTGCGGCGCCGTTCGTTGCGGCTCCTTACTGCGCTGCCGCTGGCCGCCCTGGTGCCATCCACAGCGCGAGCCGGCGCTTATGAGGACTTCTTCACCGCGGTGAAAACCGACAACATCAGCCTGCTGAAGTCGCTGCTTGCCCGAGGTCTTGACCCCAACCTGATTGAACCGGAACGCGGCGATACCGGCCTGATCCTGGCCCTGCGCGACAATTCCATGCGGGTTGTCGAGGTACTGCTTGATGCACGCGGCATCGACCTGAACGTGCGCGCGAAGAACGGCGATACGGCGTTGATGATCGCGGCGTTCAAGGGAAATAAACAGGTGGTGGAAATGCTGCTGGCGCGGGGCGCGGAAGTGAATCAGACGGGTTGGACGGCGCTGCATTATGCGGCGGCGGTGGGGAATAACGATATCGTCAGCATGCTGCTTGAAAAGCATGCCTATATCGATGCCGAGGCGCCGAACAAGACGACGCCGATGATGATGGCGGCGAGGTCGGGGCATATCATGACGGTGAAGCTGCTATTGGATGAGGGGGCTGATCCTACGTTGAAGAATGAGCTGGGGATGAATGCGATTGACTTTGCGAAGAAGTATGAGCATACGGAGATTGTCGAGGGCTTGACGCATCGGTTGAAAAAGATGGGGAAGCTGTAGGCCCCTGCATTGGCTTCCACGATTGGCGGTCAAGTAAATTGTAAGGCGCCAATCTATATAGGCACTTTATCTAGGCACTTGCTCGGATTGGAGAATTGTTGACATTATAATTAATGGTTTTGGCAACCCAGAATTATTCTATGTCACAGGATGCTGAATTTCTATCAGTACAGTCAGTTAAAAGACATCTTCTCGGCAAGGTTAAAGATTGCACAGGATTGGCTACCAAGGAAATATTTCCCTTAACTTCTTACCTATTTGCCAGCCTGTTAGGCATCGCGTTTGTTTTAAGCATTTATCCGTTAGCTTTTCTTCTTGGAGTTTCAGGTTTCTTTGAAACAGCCGATCCTGCGAATCATGTGTCAGGTTGGCTGTTTTATGCCGAAGACGAATGGCGTTTCCCGCTGTTGCAAACGGAAAGATTGAATCATCCTGAAGGCGTCAACATCGCATTCATGGACAGCATTCCGCTACCAGCCATCCTTTTTAAGTTCTTTTCACACTATCTTCCTGCTGGGTTCCACTACTTTGGATTGTGGCATGGCGTAATTTTTGTTTCGCAGGCATTGGCATCCAATTTTCTAATACGGACCCTTGGTCATCGCCACCTCGTCGCGACGATCAGCGCGGTAACGTTTGGACTGCTCTGGCCAGCCTTGCTATGGAGATTCAATCACACTGCGTTGATGACGCATAGTGTGATTCTATTTTCGCTCGGATTATATTTTCTCGGCTTCCAAAAGAAGGGGACAAGCAACACGGTGTCTGGCGCTCTTATTCTTGTTTGCGTCATTGCACTAACCGTTCACCCTTACCTATTAGCCTTCTGTTATCCGTTCTTCGTGGCTTTTTTGGGCGACCGTGCAGCTATGGGCGAAAGTCGCTTGAAATTACTATTTCACCTGCTTACATCCGTCGCCGTAATATTGGGAGTGCTTCTTGCCTTCGGCTATACCGGGCACGGGAAAACGACTGCTCCTGGATTTGACTATTATTCAATGAACTTATTGGCACCGTTATGTGGTGGAACTTTGTTTCCATGCACAGTCGATGGTTCAGGTGGTCAATACGAGGGATACAACTATTTTGGACTTGGATTACTTTTTCTTCTTCCATTCGCCATTTTTAAAGGGCGAGCGTCGATTATTGCCAACATTAAAAAGCATCCAACTTTGTCGGCGATTCTTCTGCTTTTCACTCTTTATGCATTGTCGACCACAATATACGTAGGGAAAAGTATTGTCTTCTCTTACTCGCTGCCTTCGCTGTTCGACTGGGTTATCGGTACTTTCAGAGGCAGTGGCCGCTTCTTTTGGGTTGCAGGCTATTTCATCCTCTTTGCAACGCTTAGCATTCTTTTGAAAGAGGTGACGTCGTATAGAGTCTGCTTGTTGGCAATCGCGCTCGTTGTGCAATGGGTTGACACCCAACACCTTCGTAAGATGATCGCGCATGCAGCGTCGAAGCCTGCTACGAATGAAATTGATCATTGGAAGCCACTCATTGCAGACGTAAAAAAGATTAACTTTTTCCCCGAGTATGGTTGTGGCAGCTCGGATTGGCAGAGTTACTTAATCGCTCAGCGCGTCGCCGGATATAACTCTCTCCTGTTTAATACCGCATATACCACTCGCCCGAATCAGACCTGTGAACGCCGTAACCGTACGTTTGATATGCCTTTTCAAAAGGACGAGCTGTATGTAACGTTAAGTAGCTACGTCAAGACTCATGCTTTCAACGTTCCTATTGAATTTGAGATAGCTGCTAGAAAAGGCGAATGTATCGAATGGCAGCAATTCATCTTATGTACACCTGGTCGCCAAGGCACTTACTGGAACTCGGTTCTCCCTCACACCCGGCCGATACATAGTTTGCACAAGAATAAAATAACCATTCCTGCAGACAGTTTGCCGACGCAAATAGGTCAACTTCAAGAATCGCAATTAGTTGCATCAAGCATGAGCCAGGTTGGATATCTTTCCTATGGCCCTTATCTTTTTCTGGAGCGCGGCAAATATCGCTTCACACTACGCTACGCTAGCTCGATGGATTTAACCGCCGTTGTCGGGAACTGGGATGTCGTGCTGAAAGATTCAGCCAATATGCTTCGGACGATTGATGCCGGCGCACTATACGGTACCTTGTCGGGTCAAGGGACGGTGGATGGAAACTTCTCCGTAGAGGATCGCGGACAGATTCTTGAAGTACGCACTTTTTTCTTGGGTAAAAGCGATCTGAGAATAAAGGATCTCTCGATCGAAAAACTTTAAATCTAGTACTTAAATCTGTCGTCTGACTTCATGATTCTGGTTGTGCCAAATACTCATGCATTTTTCAATCGAAGCCATTTCGACTGGAATTACTTAGTACAGAGGTTTTATACGTGGTGAATGTTATGTCAAAGCTTAAATTCAAAATACGCTAACACGGCAATCTCAAATTTGCCTCCAGTCCTCCTTCCGGCAAATTTGCCAGTATTAAATTCCCCTTGTGCTGTTGCGCGATATTGCGCGCAATCGTCAATCCCAATCCTGTGCCGCCGGTCTCGCGCGAGCGTGACTGCTCCAGGCGGTAGAAGGGCGAAAAGACGTTTTCCAGTTCGGTTTCGGGAATGCCCGGGCCGTCGTCCCGCACCGAAATCGTTACCAGCGAACCCGCCCGTGTCGCGCCGACCTCTGCATGGCCGCCGTATTTCACTGCGTTGTCGATCAAATTGGTCAGGCAGCGGCGTAGGGCGATCGGGCGGGCGTGCAAGAAGACGCCGGTTGTACCCTTGACCGTGACCGGTTGGCCCGCATCGATAGCGTCGGTGCAAACGCTGTCAATCATCGAGTCGAGGTCGAGCAGTTGCATCTTTTCGGCAGAGTCCATGCTGCGTGCCAGATCCAGTCCTTCACGCACCATGCCTTGCATCGCCAGCAGATCGCCGATGAGCTTGTCGCGCAGCTGCGGGTCATCGACTTTTTCCAGGCGCAGCCTCAGTCTCGTCAGGGGCGTCTGGAGATCGTGGGTGATCGCGGCGAGGATGTGTGCGCGCTGTTGAATGTGCTGGCGGATGCGGGATTGCATCGCGTTGAATGCGGCGGCAGCCTGCCGTATTTCGGTGGCGCCACGTTCCGGCAGCGGCGGGCGTTCGATGTCGTCGCCGAGTTCGGTGGCTGCTTTGGCCAGCCGCTTGAGGGGTTGCATCGTCATGCGCGCGATGATGGCCGCGAGCACGCCGACGCTGATCAGGAACAGGACGCCATACATCATCCAGTCGCCGCGCGGAGCTAGTGGCGGCGGCCGGGGCGGTATCACCGTCAGGCGCAGTTGCTCGCCGCTTTCCAGCTTCACCAGCAGTGCTTCGCAGCGGCCGCGGTGTTCCCCTCCCTTGCGCCGCGTCGGGCCGCAATTTGTGGGCTGTATGGCGCTTGAGGTCACGGTGTGTACGCCCGCCAGCCGCTTCTCGAGCATGGCCGCCAGTTCGGACTGCTGCCCGGCTGGCGTATCGGTGCCCGGCGCAAGTTCTGCCCGCATGCCGATGCCGGCCGCCGCCGCGAGATAGCGGGTGCGCAGGTCCGGCGGCACCGTTTCCAGCGACAGCACGAACTGGGCAACGCGCTCTACGGCGTGATATTCGCGGAATTGGGCAATCATCTGCTGACGTTCGCCGAGCGCCAGCCCAAGGGTCAGCAACGCAGCGGCCAGCACGCCGCCGATCAGGATCAGGACGATCCTGCTCGTCATCGATTGGAAAAGAGCCTTCATTGCGGCTTGGCGACCGCGGTGGCAAGCACGTAGCCTTCATTGCGGACCGTCTTGATGATCTGCGGCGAGCGGGCATCCTCGCCGAGCTTTTGGCGCAGGCGGCTGATCTGCAGGTCGATGGAGCGGTCGAAAGGATCGGCATCGCGGCCCTGCGTCAGGTTGAGCAGCTGGTCACGGCTGAGCACCCGGTTCGCATGGTCGAGGAAAACTTTCAGCAACCGGTATTCCGCGCCCGACAGCGCCACGACCACGCCCTGCGGGTTGATCAGATGACGGGCGGTGAAATCCATCGTCCAGCCGGCAAACTGCATATGCTGGACCTGGGGTACCTCCTGTCCGGGCGGCAGGGCCTGGGTGCGGCGCAGTACACTGCGGATGCGGGCGAACAGTTCGCGCGGTTCGAAGGGTTTCGGGAGGTAGTCGTCCGCGCCCATTTCCAGTCCGAGGATGCGGTCGACGGGCTCGCCCCGGGCAGTCAGCATGATCACCGGGACGCTCGACGTCGCGCGGAGGTTCCTGCACAGCGTCAGGCCGTCGTCGCCAGGCAGATTGAGGTCGAGCACGATCAGGTCGATGTGCATTTCATCGAGCCGCTTCCACATTGCCTTGCCGTCGCCGGCGGTGGCGGTCCGATAGCCGTTCTTTTCCAGATACTCGGCGAGGAGCATGCTGATGTCGCGATCGTCGTCGACGATCAGGATGGCGGGTGTATTTTCCATGGCGTTTATTATGGCAACCAAGCGTGCGGCGAAGGTGTCGATTTGTATCCGGGTGTTACTCACGGCGAATTTGATACAGCATGATACATAGAGGCTGCCGCCTGATACGCGAGGCTACAAATCGGCCGGTGCGCGACAAGCCGCCGATACATCCGGTGGACATACTCCATGGCGTGCGAACTGCGCACATCCACTCATGAATGAAAAGGAATGAAGATGACCCGATTTCGCAAACAATTGATCAGCGGCATGACAGCCTTCGGCATCCTCGCCGGAGGCGTATCCGCTTTCGCCCAGACGACCCCTGCCGCACCGGAAACGACCCAGAACGTTCCGGCGGACCAGAACGGCAAGCGGATGAGCCATGAACAGAAAATGGAAAAGATGAAGCAGCGCATGGCGGAAAGGATGGCCGAGCTGCACAAGAAGCTGCAGTTGACGCCCGGACAAGAAGCCGCCTGGTCTGCCTATGTCGAGCGGATGCAGCCCGGCGCCCATCCGGCACGTCCGAACCGCGAGGAGATGGCGAATCTCACCACGCCTGAACGGATGGAACGCAGGCTGGCGATGATGCAGGAGATGCAAAAGAAGATGGCCGCACGCGTGGAGGCAACGAAAGAGTTCTATGCAATCCTGACGCCGGCGCAGAAGAAGGTCTTCGACGAGGAATCCGTCCGCGGCTGGCATGGACATGGCCGCCATCACCATGGTCATCACGGCCGGTGATGGACATCGGCCGACTCGGGCCTGCTTGATCCATGTCAAGAAAATTGCCGGCTTGTTTGTTACAGTCGTTAGGCCGATTTCAGAACCCGCAGTCCTTGCAGGTCTCTGAATACCGGTCTAACGACAGTGCCGGATACCGGCAATCTTCCAGGGACATTGAAAATGAAAATACTTCTCGCGGTGGACGGATCGCCCTTTACAGCCAAGGCGGCCGATTATCTGCTTTCCCACATGAACTGGTTCCAGGGCGAGCCCGAATTGCACCTGCTGCATGTAAAGGCGCCGATCCCCGTCGGCCGCGCCCGCGCGGTGCTCGGCCACGATGAAGTGGAACAGTACTATCGCGAGGAATCGGCGGCGGTGCTGGACCCGGTCGAGAAGTTGTTCACCGATAAGAACATCCGCACGCACTCGGGGTATCGCACCGGCGAGATCGACGACGAAATCCAAGCCTATGTCGCCGAAAACGCCATCGACCTGATCGTCATGGGTTCGCATGGCCATGGCGCACTCAAGAACCTGGTGATGGGTTCGACCGCCACCAAGGTGCTCGCCGGGACGTCAGTGCCGGTGCTGCTGGTGCGCTGACGCTTCGCTTTCACGCCTTCTTCAGGTTCAGGAAGATATTCGCCGCGAACACGATGATGCCGAGTGCGGCGGCAATTTCCGATGCGGCCAGCACCGGCACGATCTCGCGGTGCCCGTTTACCAGCAGGGAAAGGGCGATTGCCATGACCGGAAGCGAGATGTTGTTCAGCCAGAAGTGCACCTTCGCGAGTTTGCTCATGCCGGCTTGCGGAAACACGCTATAGATTAGTCCGGCAAGGGCCATCGTTGCCCAGCCGAGCAGGTTGATGTGCGCATGCACGGGACGCAGCGTGAAGTTTTCGCTTGCGCCCATCGCGATGCCGATGCCGACGCCGATCATCAGGTAGACGATCGCAAGTTTGATCCAGATGATGCCGACGGAGGAAAAGGCCGGCGCGGGTTGGGTGACTTGTTGCATGGTGTTCTCCAGTAGTTGAATGATCTTGCAGCACTTTTTCTACGGTACTCTTCCTCCGCAAGGAGTAGTTCCTGATTTATTTATGTACTTCGGCAGGCGGACTCACGTAGCCTCCGCCACTTCCCCAACCATCGCCGCCGCCGCTTTTACGACCGCATCCGCCTGCGGCATGAAAGCCTGTTCCAGCACATAGCTTGAGGCCACGGGCGCATCCGGCCCGGTCAGCCGCCGCACCGGCGCCTTCAGGGCATCGAAGGCCTGTTCGGAGACGATGGCCGCCACTTCCGCGCCGACGCCGCACATGCGGCTGGCTTCATGCACGATCAGTACGCGGCCTGTCTTGCGGGCGGAGCGCAATATCGCTTCCTCATCCAGTGGTTTCAGGGATCGCAGGTCGATCACTTCCGCATCGATACCCACTGAAGCAAGTTGTCCGGCCGCCTGCATGCAGGTGTCGACCATCTTCGCGTAGGAGATGATGGTCACGTCGGTTCCCGCACGCCTGACGGCGGCTTTCCCCAGCGGCACCAGGTGCTCGCCGTCGGGGACTTCCCCCGGCACATAGCCGAGCGGCATGTCGACGAAGAACAGGACGGGGTTGTCGTCGCGGATCGCCGATTTCAGCAGGCCCTTGAAGTCGGCCGCGTTGGACGGCATCACCACTTTCAGGCCCGGACTGTGCACGAACCAGGCTTCCAGATTGTGGTTGTGCTGTGCGCCGACGGTCCAGCCGCCGCCGGTCATCGCGATCACCACCATCGGAAACTCGAACTGGCCACCCGAGATGTAGCGCAGCTTGCCGGCACTGTTGACGATTTCATCCATCGCAAAACAGAGGAATGGAGCGAACAGCAGGTCGACCACCGGGCGCAGGCCGGTTGCGGCCGCCCCGGCGGCGGTACCGGCGATGATGCCTTCCGCCAGCGGCGTGTTGCGTACCCGGAGTTTGCCGAATTCGCCGACCAGGTCCTGCCGCTTGGTGGCGACGCCTTCGCCGAACATCATGACGCGTTCGTCGCGCCGCATTTCCTCGGCCAGCGCCTGGCCGATCGCTTCATTGACTGTGATTTGTGGCATGGCCTGCTCCTATGCGTAGACGTCGGTGGTGAGTTCGGATAGCGCCGGGAAGGGGGACGCATTGGCGAATGCCAGCGCCTTGTCGATCGCAGTCTCGATGCGCTGCTCCATCTGCAGCAGATCCGCGACGGACAGCACGCCGCTGTCGTGCAGGCGTTTTCGCGCCGTCTCGATCGGGTCTTTTGCACGCCATGCGGCAAGCTCGCCCGGGTCGACATACTCCTGCTCGTCCGGCTCGAAATGTCCGCGCAGCCGGTAGGTATAGGTTTCGAGCAGAAAAGGCTTGCGGGTCTCCCGCACCTGTGCCGCCGCCTCGGTCGCTGCGGCGAACACCGCTTCGACGTCGTTGCCGTCCACGGTGCGGCTGGCGATGCCATAGCCCATCGCCCGCTCGCTGATATGGTCGCCGACCATGGTTTCGTTGCGGTGCACGAAGGCTTGCCACTGGTTGTTTTCGCAGATGTACAGGACCGGCAGGTTCCACACTGCCGCTAGGTTCAGCGACTCGTGAAAGATACCTTCGCCCGCCGCACCGTCTCCGAAAAAGCAGGCAACGATGCCCGGCTCGCCCAGCATCGACATGGACAGTCCCACGCCGGTCGCAAGCGACAGCTCGCCGCCGACGATGGTGGAGGTCAGGACGACGCCCAGTTCCTTTGCCGAGATATGCAGCGAACCGCTCTTGCCCTTGCAGTAGCCGGTGCTGCGGCCCATGACTTCGGCCAGCATCCGGCCCGGATCGGCGCCGCGGGCGAGAAGGTGGCCGGCGCTGCGATGGTTGGTGAGTATGCGGTCTTCGGCGCGCAGTGCGCGCACGACGCCGACGGCTGACGCTTCCTGTCCGACCGACGTGCAGGTGCCGGGGAAGTTGCCGGCGGCATGCAATGCGGCCAGCTTTTCTTCGTAGGCACGGATCAGCATCATCGATTCAAGCAGGGCGGCGGGACTGCTGTCGCGGTTGGCTTGCATCATGGTTGTCCTCGTTTGAAAGTTGAATTCATCGACCGGCGTCTGCGGCCGGTTTCAAGTGAGGACGGAGTGTAAATCCGAACGACGCAAGAAAATCACCGGTTTTCCGGCTTAAGATTTATTTACGATTGTTTGAATGAAGTTTTAAGAAAGGGTAAGGAAGAAATTTCAGACGGGCATCTTTTGCCTAGCCGGCTTCGTCAACCAGCACGACCGGACGGCCGACGCTCAGGCGGAAACGGCCGCGGCCGGTCTTTTCAAGGCGGATGCCGGCATTGCGCTCGACCAGGCGGCGACTGAGGAGGATCAGGCGGGCTTCCAGATTGTCGCTGACGTCCGGCAACCGTATGCGGGTGTCCAGACGCAATTCCCGGTTGGTGAATTCGCTGCGCTTCTTGTCGACAAAGTCGCGGAACAATGTCCAGAAAATCGAGCCTGCAACACCCTTGATCAGGTAGTCATCCCCGAGAAAAACGCTATCGTTTTCGGCGAAATGACGGATGACCAGCGGCGCGCCGAAGGCAGGAGGCCCTGACATATCTGGCATCGGTGCCTCCTCGCAGGCTTCGGCGGCACTTTGCAGTAGATGGATCGCGAGGCCAAGCTGCAGCGCAAGGGTGACCAGTGCGTCTTCGTCGTCATAGGTGAAGCGCAGATCCTGCGGGCTTTCCACGTACAGGACGCCCAGAAGTTTCTGGGCGAAGACGATCGGCACCGCCATCTGGCTGCGGGATTCCGGCAGGCCTGGCAACGGAATCTCGGTTTCGAGCGCATCGGCCCAACCACTATGCTGCGCGTTCTCGCGGATGGCACGGCTGTAGGCATACTCGGCATTCATGTGGCCGATGCGGATCGGAGTTTTCTCGCGCGCCGCCACGCCGATCACTCCCTTGCCAAGCGGAATTTCCGAGCCGATGCCCGAGGCCTCGTAACCACGGCTGGCGACGGTGTAGAGCCGTTCGCCCGGCGCATCGATCATGAGAACCATGGTGTGGCGTATGCCGAATAGCTCGTCCAGGCAAGCCAGGGTTTCGTTCAGCAGACGGTCCAGGTCCTGGCAGGCCGAAAGCCGTTCGCTGCTGTGGCGCAGCGACGCCATCAAGTTGCGCTGCTTCGGGGGCGGCGGCAACGATGCGCCGGGCACCTGGTGGATATGGACGACGCGGAAGACATCGGCGCCTAGCAGCTTGAAAATGCCGCTCATGCCGGTATGCGAGGCGATGCCGGCCAGTTTCGCCTTCATGCTCTCGAACAGGGGGCCGGAAGTTTCGGTGCGGAGGAATTCCAGCGTCAGGCGGTACTGTGCCGCCGTCGCGGGATTGGTGACCGTCAGCATCGCGCGGGGATTGCTCAGGATGTTCTGCCGCGTCTTGTTGAAGAACTGGTAGGAGAGGGCGACATGATCGCCGTCGACGAACTGGATCTGCGAAAGGTAGGCCACGTTCGGTGTGCCGTCCGGCGCCGCAGTGGCCATGATGCCGGGAACCACGCCCTCCAGGCATTCCCGGATTGCGTCCAGTTTGATCATCATGCGCCGGCCCTCAGCGGCTTGCCGGCTTGCGGGCCGGGCGTCTGGAGGTAGGCCTCGGATGGCGTAAAGGTCAATGCCACCAGGTCGGCCGGAGGGCAGGCAAGCAGGGTGCGGATGACGGCTTCTTCGAAGCCCAAAGGGGCAAGCTCGCGGGCGAAGGCACCCGCATAACGCTCCACGATGCGCATATCGGCGCCGTTCAATCCCGAGACCGCTGCGTCGCGGCCCTTGAGTTGCAGGGTACGGTGGGTGGAGGGCTCGCTGAATACCACGGCGATGGCACCGTTGGCGCGTATGCCGGCCAGCACCTGTGCCGCTTGGGTAGCCGAAATGAAAACGGTTACCCGGCGCAGGTCGTTCGTTACCTTGCAGCCGGTTGCCCGGGCCAGGCAGGGCTGGCCGCCATCGTCGCAGGCGCCCACGCTGATCGAGACGCCGCGCTGCAGGAAGGCGGCATTGTCGGTATCCAGAAGGGAATCGGGCTCGGGCGGCATGGCGGGATCGTCGCACGCAAGGGATCTTTTTGCCGACATGATAACGCCGTTCCATTTGCCAGTCACCCATCGTCACGGCTTCTGCTACAGTGCTGCGATGAGCAAAATGAGTTTGGATCGCATCCTCCAGTCGCAGGGATTCGGCAGCCGGAAATGGTGCCGGGAACTGGTCGCCGACGGTGAAGTGACTGTCGCCGGAGAACCCATCGATGACTACCGCACGAATTTCGATACCGCGGACCTGCATTTCGCCGTATTCGGCGAACCGTGGGTCTACCGCGAACATGTCTATCTGGCGCTGAACAAGCCGCCCAACTTCGAATGTTCCAGGAAGCCCAGCCACCATCCCGGCGTGCTGACGCTGCTGCCGGAACAGTTCACCTGGCGCGAGGTGCAGCCGGTCGGGAGGCTCGATCATGACACCACTGGACTGTTGCTGATGTCGGACGACGGCGCCTTCATCCATGCGCAGTCGTCGCCGAAGCGGCACGTGCCCAAGCTGTACGTGGCGACGACTCACGACCCGGTCACCGACGATCTGATACGGCAATTGCTCTCGGGCGTGCAGTTGCATGACGAACCGGCGCCGCTGGCTGCCGTGAGCTGCCGCCGGCTGGACGACCATCGGATCGAAATCGTACTGGAGCAGGGCAAGTACCATCAGGTGAAGCGCATGCTGGCGGCAGCCGGCAACCATTGTGGTGCGTTGCAGCGAACCGCCATCGGCGATCTGACCCTCGATTCGCTGCAACTCAAGGAAGGAGAATGGTGTTACCTTGATGCTACGCAACTTTCCTTGTTGAAACAACGTTGAGTTTGTCGGCGTCGCCTATCTTGGATAACATAACCGTGCCTGTCTTCAACACTTTTCTGCGACAACGCTGATTGCCGTTATGGCCGACACAGAGTACACACGAATTTTCGATCTGGCGCGGGAACGGGCGCTGTACGGTTTTTCGCACATGATCGAGCGTACCGCGCAGGACGCGGACAACACCATCATGCAGGCCATGGCCGCCACCCGCTCCATGGTGGACCAGAAAAGCCTCTCCGTGGCGCGCCGTGTGCTGCGCGACGGCGGTCCGGCTTTCCTCGCACGCATGGATACCCTGTTCCGGACCCAGCTGAACCGGGCGATGCGCACCATGTACACCGACCTGCGCGCCGACGTGTCGTCGCTGTCGGCAAACGACCTGTCCCTGATCGACGACGAAACGGTCAACCGGCAGATCGAGGTGGACCGTCTGCTGACCCGCATGCGCGACGCCGACATGGAAGGCATAGGCCGGTTGAATGTCATCGTCGCCCAGATGCATGGCGAATCCGAAGCGCGTGAGCGCGAAAATCCTTTCCGGCCTTATCTGATCGCGCGGTCGCTGCACGACGCAGTCAAGGAAGTGTCCAGCGATGAGAACGTCATCAAAGTACTGTTCCATCACTTTTCCATCGCAATCATCCGTCATCTGCCGGATTACTACGCCAGTATCCGCGGTGCTTTCGAGTCCAGCGGCATACGGGCGAACATGGTGGTCCAACCGTCGAAAATGACACCCAACCAGCGTTATTTCGGCGGGTTGGATGTCGGTTCCGGAGCGTCGGTCGACCCTGTCAGCGCAAGTGCGCTTTCCGGCATGCAGCATCTCTTCGCGCTGCTCGGACATGCTTCCTTTGCGAACGGGATGAAGCTGGACGACCTCATCGGAGGCGGGCAGCCGGCAAGCCTGCAGGAAATGATGCGCCGGCTGTTTTCGCCATCCGGCGCGGGCAACGCAGGCGGTGCCGCCGGCGCAGGCATTGCAGCGGATAAGAGTGGATCAAGCGGCGCGACCGCCGATGAAAGTGACCCGGAGGGCGGGTTTGCCGATGCATTGCCGGTGGTGCAGGAGGATCTTTTCGTCCGGCTTGACCGTTACCAAGCGATGGTGGTCGAAGGCAAGTCGATCGATGAGCAACTGTCGCCGGAGCAAAATCAGCTGTTCAAGTTACGGGAACAGCTTGGACCGAACGAAGCCGACGAATCGCAACAGATGGTGATCGATATCGTGGCGGTCCTGTTCGAATTCTTACTGGGCGATGAAAAGATTCCAACGCCCCTGCGCACCGTGCTCAGCCGTCTGCAGATCCCGTTCCTCAAGGCGGCATTGCTTGAGCCGAAGCTTCTGCAGGAATTGCATCACCCCGCGCGTGAACTGCTGAACCGGCTTTGCACGGTCGCCATCGGCTCCGATCTTTCGGAGCGCTTCGGTGGCATCTTCGGCAAGGAAGCAGGGCGGATCGTGTACCGCATCCTTTCCGAGTTCAAGGACGATGTGCGGGTATTTGCCAAGTCGCTGGAAGGCCTGGAGGAATTCCTCGAGAAACATCTGCCGTCCACGGAAGATGGTAGTGCGCAGTGCATCGACGCGTTGAAGGAAACCGAAAGGCAGACGCTTCTTGGAATCCGGGTCGCGCGTTCCCTGAAAGACTTGATCATGCCCCTGAGGGTGGAGCAACGCGTGGCGGAATTCATTACCGGCATATGGTCGCGCGTGCTGGTGCAGACCTTTTTGCATGAGCAGTCGGACGCCGGCGGGCCGCATCCGGATATCAGCCATCAGGAAGCGAGAGACATGGTGTCGGACCTGATCTGGAGCGTGCAGGAGAAGCAGAATCCGCAGGAACACAGCATGCTGATGCGGCTGTTGCCGCAACTGGCAAAACGGCTGCGCGCCGGGCTGCAATCAATCCAGCTGCCGGAAGAGGAGGCGAAGCAAGCACTCGACCATCTGGTAAGTCTTCATATGCAAGTCATGCGCCCGTCACCGGCAACGCGCCCGCAGCGTGTGCCGACACTGGAAGAATTGCGCGGGCGTTTCTCGCTTCTGGTGATCGACTGGAAAGACGGCTTGTGGATCGAGGGTGAGACAAGCGACGTGCCGGCTTCGATCCTGGAACCCCTCTTGCGCAGGCATGGCGTGACTGCCAGCCTGTTTCTCGAACGCGAAGCCTTGCTGCCACTGGAAGAAGGTATCCACTTTCTTAACGAACTGCAGCCTGGCGGGAGCATGAAGTATTTGTCCGCAGCCGGCGATAACGAAACATTGGCGCGCCTCGTGTGGATCAGCCCACGCCGCCTCCTGTATCTGTTCCGATTGTCGGCGGACGGACAGCTGCTGATCTATGCGTCGGCATCGTTGCTGCAATCTCTACTGGAAGGCAAACTGCGTCCGGTTGAACGAGCGCCGTTATTCGACAGAGCCGCTCAATCCATCATGGCAACTGCGGCAGCCGTACAGCAGGCTGACGCAGTGAATCAGTAATACGATCGACTCGGACATTCGCCGGGATGGAAATATTGCGTTTCACCCATTTCGAGTGCAGTGGGCATAGGAACCCTGCCCAATAACCTCATCCAGCCTCGTCGCTTCATCCCGCAAACGCCATCACGCGAAATTGCTTCCACTGCGCCGTAGAAAAAGTTAACAGCCGAAATCACTGTGGCCAGTTTGTTACGCGACACCCGCATATTCCCTTGCTCCTTGTGCTCTATCAAGGTCCAGGAATCGTAACAAAATGTATATAGGCGAACCTGCGTGTTAATTAAAGTCTAACGACTACCTTTGGCAATTTGCTGAAGCTAAATCCATTCATTAAGTCTCAGGAGGCAATATGAAGAAGTTGACGCTCGCCATTCTTATTTCAATGATCGGTGTTGCAGGGCCGTCGTTCGCGCAATCCTCATCAGGTTCATCCAGCACTGATTCCGCCACCAGCGGCTCCAGCAGCAAGAAGAGTTCTTCCGGCACCAGCGGCTCAAGCAGCGATACATCCTCGGGTGGCAGCTCCGGCATGTCTTCCGGCAGCAGTGGATCCTCCGGTACATCGGGCAGCAGCGGATCGGGTTCGTCAGGCAGCAGCGGCAGTTCCGGCATGAGCGGCAGCAGCGGCTCGGGCACATCGGGCAGCAGCGCAAGCTCCCCGAGCACCTCCGGCAGCAGCGGCTCTTCGGGCATGGGCGGCAGCAGCGGTTCCGGCACGTCGGGCAGCAGCGCTACCAGCCCAAGCACCTCCGGTACGTCGGGTTCCTCAGGTACTTCCGGCACTGGCGGTTCATCCAGCAGCACCTCTCCAAGCAGCTCCGGCTCCAGCAGCACTGATACTTCCACCAGTGGTTCCGGCACTTCGGGCAGCAGCAGCTCATCCTCCCCAAGCTCGTCCGGTACCTCGGGCAGCAGCTCGTCGCCAAGCTCCTCTGGCAGCACAGGAAGCACCGGCAGCACCGGCAGCGGATCGACCGGCGGTTCCGGAAGCTCGAGCAGCAGCTCCAGCCCAAGCACTTCCGGATCCTCCTCGATGGGTACGGGCAGTGGCTCCGGCACAACGGGCAGCGGAAGCTCCAGCGGCACCAGCAAGTAAGCAGTAAATAGTAAGCAAATCGCGGCATTTGCTGCATTGCAAAAGGCCGCCGGCGATTACACGTTGGCGGCCTTCTTATTTGTTTTATGCCTGAAAGGGGAGGCTCACAGCGAGTCGTTCCGGCTCAGCCGCTTCCTATATTTCCAGCTTTTCCGATGTATTAATCAGGCGGCTCCCAATGAAAAATTCATGGCTTGATTTTATGGAAGCCGCACTCATGTTGAGATTCCGATATATCGAAAAGCGGAGAAGAAATGCAAACGCTACATTGCAATTTGGGAAAATGGAAAGCGGAAGCTCAGATACAGGAAGTGGAGAACGGCAACAAGTTGATGGCGGTAATTCTGGTTACCGATCAGGATGGCAATCGTCTTGGGGAGTCGAAGCACACCATGGTGTTCGATCATAAGCAAGGCGCCGATACCCTTGAAGAAACCAGAGCTGTAGTAACGGAGTTGCTGAATTCGCGTTATGGCGCATAAACGTATGCAAGCATACATTTGCCGCCGGCTGCAGATGTAATCAGCAATCCGCGTTAAATAAAAAGCTGCACATGAACATTTCATGTGCAGCTTTTTTGTTTTGCAACCGCCTCCGTTTTTATTTGACGGTAGGCGGCACTTCGAAGGTATGAAAAGGGGCCGGGCTGGGCACCGTCCACTCAAGTCCTTCGGCTCCTTCCCACGGGCGAGCCGGCGCCGGCTCGCCGCCTTTGAGGTTGGGAAGCACGACGGCGAACAGGAAATATACCTGGCTCAGGCCGAAACCAAATGCGCCGATGGAGGCAATCATGTTGAAGTCCGTGAACTGAGCGGGATAGTCGACGTAGCGTCGCGGCATGCCGGCGAGCCCCAGGAAGTGCATCGGGAAGAAGGTGATGTTGAGCGTGACCATCGATGCCCAGAAATGAATCTTGCCACGGGTTTCGTTATACATGTATCCGGTCCATTTCGGCGCCCAGTAGTAATAGCCCGCGAAGATCGCGAACAGCGACCCGGCAACCAGCACGTAGTGGAAATGCGCGATGACGTAGTAAGTGTCGTGCACCTGGATGTCGATTGGCGCGACCGCGAGTATCAGGCCGGAGAAGCCGCCAAGGGAAAAGACGAAAATGAAGCCGATCGACCACAGCATCGGCGTCTCGAACGTCAGGGATCCCTTCCACATGGTCGCGATCCAGTTGAACACCTTCACGCCTGTCGGAACCGCGACAAGCATCGTGGTGTACATGAAGAAGAGCTGGCTGGTGATCGGCATGCCGGTGGCAAACATGTGATGCGCCCAGACGATGAACGACAGAATCGCGATCGCGGAGGCGGCATAGACCATCGACGCATAGCCGAACAGCGGCTTGCGCGAAAACGCCGGAACGATTTGCGACACGATGCCGAAGGCCGGCAAAATCATGATGTAGACCTCGGGATGGCCGAAGAACCAGAAGATATGCTGGAACATCACCGGGTCGCCACCACCGGCGGCATTGAAGAAGGTGGTGCCGAAGTGGCGGTCCGTCAGCAGCATCGTGATCGCCGCAGCAAGCACCGGCATGACGGCGATCAGCAGGTAAGCGGTGATCAGCCAGGTCCAGCAGAAGATCGGCATCTTCATCAGCGTCATGCCGGGAGCGCGCATATTGAGGATGGTGGTGATGATGTTGATCGATCCCATGATCGATGATGCACCCATGATATGCACGGCGAAGATCGCCATGTCCATGCCGACGCCCATCTGGAGCGAGAGCGGCGGATACAGTGTCCAACCGGATGCCGTCGCACCACCGCCCGTAAAGAACGAGCCGACCAGCAGGATCGCCGCCGGCACCAGCAGCCAGAACGAGAAGTTATTCATCCGGGCAAACGCCATATCGGATGCGCCGACCTGCAGCGGAATCATCCAGTTCGCGAAGCCCACGAAGGCCGGCATGATGGCGCCAAACACCATGATGAGGCCATGCATCGTCACCATCTGGTTATAGAACTCCGGCTGGATAAGCTGGATGCCTGGCTGGAACAGTTCCGCGCGGATCAGCATCGCCATGAATCCGCCGGTGAGCAGCATCGCCAATGAGAACCATAGATAGAGCGTGCCGATATCCTTGTGATTGGTGGCATACAGCCACCTCCGCCACCCATGCGGATGATCATGCGCGTGATCGTGGCCGTGCTCATGTGGAACGCCAGGCGCATGTGCATGGCCGTGTATGACGTGCGGGGGGACGCTCATGGAATTCTCCGGGTGGATGCGGACGCAGCCTTGTGTGTTCTAAAGAAACCGCCGATGGTCATCGGCGGTCGGGGGGATGAGCATTTTGAAAATCACCTGCCTGAAAAGTTCGGCAGGCCGGCCAGAAGATTTTGCGGACCGTCGGCGCTTAGGTCGCGGCGCGCTTGTTCGCCTCGGTAATCGTCCAGAAGTAGAGGGTCTTGTTGCCGATCTTCTCGACTTTCTCAGGCGGCCATTCGGCACCCATATCGAAGTCGTGCGACACCACGCGGGTGCCGACCTTCAATTGTTTCCATAACTGAGGGCGGAGGCGCTGGTTGACATCGGGCAGCAGGTACAGCGTGACGACGGTCGCATCGGCGAAGTTCGCCTTGAACAGATCGCCCTCCATGAATTTCACGCGGTCGGTCACGCCGGCTTCCTTGGCGTTGGCTTCGGCTTCCGAGATGCGCTGCGGATTCAGGTCGATGCCGACACCACGCGCGCCGCGTTCCTTGGCAGCCGTGATCACGATGCGGCCATCGCCGCAACCCAGGTCATACAGCACGTCGCCTTTCTTTACCTTCGCCATGTCCAGCATCTTGTCGACCACCGGTTGCGGCGTGGGTACGTAGGGCACGTCCGGCCGGCGTGCCGGTTCGGCCTGCGAGAACGCCGATTTGGCCGGTAGGAAAAATACCAGGGTGATTAAAAACAGCGCAAGCCCGTAGAGGAAGGCGGGCCGCGGCAAGGTGCGCGTGCGGGTTTTCATATGTTTCTCCTTAACGGTTTGGTGGAAACGACGGACTGCTTGGGGGGAATCCGGGGCGCGCGGATCAGCATGAGGAAGACGATGCCAACCGCAAGCACGGCAACACCGATCCAGGCTGCGTTGAAGCCGCCGAGAGACTGGCTGTACACGTAGGAAAGACTGGACCACAGCATGTAGGCACACATCGCGCAGAACAATATCGGCAGCAGCGGGAACAGCGGCACTTTAAATGGCCGCTCGGTGTTCGGCTCCCGTACCCGCAGCACGAACAGTGATATGCCTGACAGGAGGAAGAACAGCCAGAACACCGGTGCGGTGAACTCCACCATTGATTTGAATCCACTACCGGTCCAGGCGCCGATCGCCACCAGAAGCAGCGCCGCTGCGCATTGCACCCAAAGTGCGTTGACCGGCGTGCCGCGCGCCGCGTCCCAGCGTCCGAGCAGGGACAGTACCGGCCAGTCGCGGCCGGCTGCGTAGCTGGTGCGGGCGCCGACGATCAGCGTGGCATTGATGGACGTTACGGCAGCAATCGCGATCATCACGGAAATGATTTTTTCGCCCGCCGAGCCGAATGCCAGGCGCAGCAGGTCGGCTGCCAGCGCTTCCGACTTGGCCATGCCTTCGATTCCAAGGCCTTTCCAGTAGGCCCAGGTCACCATCAGGTAGAGCACGGTGATGATGAGAATCGATGTCACCAGTACCCGCACCATGTTGCGCCGGGCATCTTTCAGTTCCGCGCTGATGTAGGCAGCTTCGTTCCAGCCGCCGAAGGTCAGCAGCACGAATACCATGGCCAGTCCGAAGGAGCCGCCGCCTCCCGATGATCCGGAGGTTTGCGGCGCGGGCGCGGCGGCTTCCGTCCCGTTGCCGACGAGGAAAATCGCCGCCACGACAATCAGCAGAAGTCCGCCGACTTCGATCATCGTCAGCCAGCTTTGGGTCAACGTTCCTGCCTTGATGCCGCGAATATTGACCAATGAAAGCACGACGATGGCCGCGGCACCGTACAGCGCCGAACCCCATGCGGGGCTGAGCGCCGTCAGCGGCAGTACCTGGCTCATGTAATCGCCGAATACAAATCCGAGCAGGGCGATCGAGCCGGTCGAGATTACCGAGAAACGAGCCCAGGCGAACAGGAAGGAAATGGAAGTGCCGTAAGCGCGGCGAAGAAAGTGGTAGTCGCCACCTGCGCTGGAATAGGCGGTGGCCAACTCTGCGTAGCAAAGTGCGCCGATCACAGACATGATGCCGCCAAGAATCCAGGCGCCGAACATCCATGTTGCGTCGCCCGTCATGCCTGCCACCATCGCGGGCGCTTTGAAGATGCCTGCGCCGATGACGACGCCGACGATCAGCGCAATTGCCGGACCCAGTCCGAGAACCTCGCGCGGCACGGCTTCGTCGATTGTCAGCGGGGCGCCGGATGGCTGACCGGTGTCGGCTGCGGAATACTGCGGCTGTTTGTTCATCGCTTCAGACTCATCATGGAGCGCTCCTTTTACATCGCATCTGGAATGCGGTGGCATGTGGCAGGCGGTACTTCGAGTCCGTGACAAACAGCGCAGACGCCACGCCTGATTCCTCATCGGGCAAATAACAGCCTTTGCTAATGGATGGAAGAAGCAGGGTCTGGACGTTTCGGCTGGTCACGCCAAGGTTGCGAGTTGATATTGATTAAAAAGTTTCGCGCATCGATAGCGATGTCAAATTGTGTCAAAGAACCCTTGGTGAAATGCGTTAATGCCAGGTCGATATTTAATATCTCAAAGAAGTGAAATCCCCATTTCAGTTTGCTGCGCGGCATGCAAACGGAAGCGACAAGCTGAAATAACGATTTATTGTTTTAAAGCATAAACCGCAAAAACATATCGTCTAATATTCCGTTATTTCCAATCGGAACCTTTTA
>JAESFT010000550.1_pt1 | contig 20285 bp, 24 predicted proteins | sample 9269451 | NCBI WGS metagenome assembly JAESFT01 (sample SAMN14502557, study PRJNA617106) | algae metagenome | isolation source: Scytonema hyalinum WJT4-NPBG1 and co-occurring heterotrophs from well... | place: USA: Mojave Desert, Joshua Tree National Park, California | collected 2006-05-25
TTGCGAGACCTTGGAGGCGATCGGCACGAGCCGGCATGTTTGAGCCGTGCGTGGTCAATGATGACCCGCGAAGCAAAATCCGTAGTGGTTTCTGAGTGAAGATTAAATAAAGAAGCCGCCGCCCTGTGCGGATTCCCGTCTGGCTTTGTCGCGCCAGAGCGTCGAGGCGCTTCGTCATGAACTCGGGTCGTTGAGACCGGCGACCCCTCTTGTGCGGGAACGAGGGTGACGCCGACCGATCGGATCACCTTGAGCAGTCGCTCGCAGCATGCTCGAGGAACAACCACACCGGTCGGCGTCGCGACCTCGGGAGGCTGCATCAGTGCGAGCTGAAGCAGGGCAAGGCCGCACCCTGAGCCTTACTCAGATTTGTGACCGTTTCAGGGATGGCATCGCGGCATCGATGCGATTTCAGGTCACTGGCTCAAGGACCGACGGACCCGCCGTTCACATGGTCTTTCAACTTATGGGATGGCGTGAAGCTCACAACTCGCCGAGGCTCGATCGGAACCTCTTCCCCGGTCCTTGGATTGCGCCCAGTTCTCTCGCCTTTACTCCGTACCGTGAAATTCCCGAATCCGGACAGCTTCACGTTCTCGCCGCGCTCCAGCGTATCGCAGATCTCGGTCAGCACCTGCTCGGCTAATGCGACAGCCTCGTGTTTGGGCAAGCCGACGGCATAGGCCACGGCTTGTGCCAGGTCAGCACGGGTTACGTTCCTGCGGGCCATTAGCTCATCCCAGCGTCTCAAAGGTGCCCTCGCGAAGGGCGTGCGCTATGGGGAATATTTCTCCTCAAGCTTGAGCACAAGAGCCTTCAGGTGCTCGGGCATGTCGGCTGCGAGGACATCGTCGTACAGGCTCCTCAAGGAGTGCCCGATGAAGAAGACCACCTGCTCCTGGGAGAAGTTCAAGCTACTGGGGATGTCTCGCAACCAATCCCGAGTGTTATTCTGCTGCATGGCATCGTTCTCATGGCTGTGCCCTGCATTGCCCCTGGTTAACATATGTGAAGAGGCAACTCGCGCTGATAGGATCGGTTTCAGCGGAACTGTATCGCCGATAGGCAGTGTTTGGCGCTCGAAAAACGTCCTTCGTGAGAGTGGAACGGCTGGCTGGCGTCGGCGTTGATCCGGCGGCCAAAGCAGTATTCAAAGTAGGTGCATCCCGTCTGCCCTCCCCTGGCAGAGTGGTGCTAGCCAAGGCCCGGCATCGGTCGGGCCTTTTCGTTTTAGCCGTGCCGGAATCACTCAGATCGTGTCACTGATGGCCTGCTCAACCTGCGGACGCGAGCTCCCTGACAACACGGAAGTGTGCCCCCATTGCGGCCGACCGCAGGACCTGTTCACTCAGAACCAGCGGACGCTGATTGCGTTCGCTCTCTTAGCCGCCTTGCTAGCTGCCGTTTTCTCTCTGCAGTTGCTCTTGGCTCCGCCGTAACGTCACCAGTCCGGCAGCACGAAAGCAATCCCGGATCGCGTGATAGGATAACTGACCCGCCTCTCTTCCTAAAGCCTATGGCCAAGCTTTATAGAGAACCTTCTACCTGCACGAGAGCACCTGGTGAACGCGCTGAACGAAGGCAAAGGAGCCCGGCCAACACAGGCTCATTTTGGCACCAGCCGGCTCCGGCTTGTCCACGACAACCGCACGAAAGGTGGCGGCCCACCGTCTGGGCCAACTGGCAACCCTTAGATCCCAAACGAACAGGTCAAGTTGACAGCCACCCATATGAACGGTGTTGCAATTGCTTTGTTCACGGTTGGCGGCATGGCCCCAACGATCACATTCATGAACGGGGCTCGATATCACCATCGGCAGTCGGAACCGCAATCGCCGTTGCGGTTTCCATAATCAGCAGTGCGTTGTTACACTTTTCTGCAAGAGCTGTGCTTAGGAGGCTTAAGTGACGACAATCGCATTCCTGAAAGCCCGGAGTTCTGGCTTCAGATGATTGCTCCCGGGTCAGCGCTGCTGATGGCCGCCATTGCTCTCGTGTGGGCTCGGCACGGCGGCAAACACCAGTCTCGTAATACTTCCAAACATGGCTGAGCTTCGCCTGCTTCAGGCCTTGTTGATCGTGCCCCGGCATAGAGCCGGGGTTTTCATTCCTGGCCTGCTGCTCGCCACGACTCTCAAAGGAGTACGGCAGCTTGTCTCGTACCCCATCATAGACTTTGCCTGATACCCGGATTCGACGGCTGCAAGCATTCTCAGAACGTTACGGGATCATGGAAGTTCGGCGTGATGGCCACCGAACCATGAACGGTTTGTAAGTGTCCGCCCCGGGTCAACTCTGGTAACAGAGATACGAAAAGTGAAAGTCAGCTTCCCACCCTAAGGGCTCGCTGAATCGTCGGTACCAAGTGCTAGAATTCTACCGCCCGCAGTGTTGGCTCACTCTTAATTGCGCCACTAACGATCATCGCCGTTTCGTCCGTTTCGGGATTACTTGGTCGACATTTCTAAAGTCGGCCCACGGGTCACCCTGAAGATGGGACAACCGTGCCGCCAGATTGTCGATCCGGTACTGATTACCGCTGCGGATCGTCGGCAGTTCCTCCCACGCGAGTGGCGTTGATACTGGAGCTCCAGCCCGGGCACGTGTGGAGTAGGCCGCCACAGCTGTCGCCCCCCGCCCATTCCGCAGGTAGTCGATGAAGATCCTGCCTGTTCTGGCCCGCTTCGCCATGGTGTCCGTGTACAGGGAGGGCCTCGCCTTCGTCATGCCTGCTGCAACACCGGCCGCAAACGCTTTGGCCTCGTCCCATGACGCTTTGGAGTGGAGTGGCACAACCACATGTAGACCCTTACCGCCTGATGTTTTGACGAAGCTCACAAGATTGAGGTCCTGGAGGTAATCACGCACGTCGTTCGCGCCCTGAACGACTGCATCCCAGCTGACGCCCTCTCCAGGATCCAGGTCGAAAACCAAGCGATCGGGCTTTCCTGGGTTCGTCAGCGGGGAGCCCCATGGATGAATCTCCAGAACGCCGGCTTGAACCAGTGCGAGAAGGCCGGACAGGTCCTGGATGGCGACAGCCTCGTCATCTCCGATGCGGACCCGCTGGATCAGATCCTCATCGAGGCCTGCCCAGGCATGTTTCTGGAAAAAGCATTCCTTCTGCGATCCGCTTGGGCAGCGCAGGAGCGAGAGCGGCCGGTTCACGATGTGAGGCAGGATCCAATCGGCAATCTCCGTATAGAACTCAGCGAGCCCGAGCTTGGTGATTCCCTCGTCCTCCCACAGAACGCGGTCGGGATGCGTAAGATGGGCTTTCTCAAGGATCGTAGCACCAGGGCTTGTGTCGCGAGAGCCCTGCACAGTTGTCTCCCGCACGATGTCCCGCGGATCCTTGTCCTCGCGCAGCCCTTGGAAGGAGCCCTGCCGGAGCATGCCGTCATGGGTCCACCCGCGGAACTCCACCTCAGCGACGAGCTCCGGCCTGACCCACTTGACTCCCCGACTGGCGGCGGCAGTGGTTTTGCTGGCAAAGGGCGAGGCCTTCACCTCAATCGACGTGAGGGTCTTGTAGAGAGCGCCCGCCACCTCCGATGTGAAGCCAGTCCCGACGCGGCCGACAGGAATGAGCTTGCCAGCCTCATAGACACCCATGACCAGTGAGCCCACAGCTTTCTTGCTCGCGCTCGAGGGCAAGTACCCGGCGATCACCAGTTCCTGGCGCTGCGTGCACTTCGACTTGACCCAGTCGTCGCCTCGGCCTGACCTGTAGGGCTGATCCGCACGCTTGGAGATGATCCCCTCCAAGCCCATTCGGCAGGCGTGTCGCACGAGTGTCGCACCATCCTCGTCGAGATGGTCACTGAAACGGATGGCGCCGCGTTGGGGCAAATCATCGAACAGGAGGCGTAAGGCCACCTTGCGGTCTGCCAATGTCGCCTTCCTCAGGTCCTCTCCGTCGAGATAAAGCAGGTCGAAGACATAGTAGACAAAGCGCTCGCCCTTCCCGCCCTTGAGCTCCTGCTGGAGCGCCGAGAAGCTTGAGACCCCTGCCTCATCCTCCACGACGATTTCACCGTCGATCAACGCCGATGGAATCTTCAATTCTTTGAGGGCATTTGCGATTGGTTTGAACTTCGCTGTCCAATCGAGCCCCTTTCGTGTCAGGAGCTTGACCTCGCGGCCATCGATGCGGGCCTGCATGCGATAGCCATCGAGCTTGATCTCGTGAAGCCAGTTGCCACCCCTTGGGGCACTCTCAACCAGTTGGGCTAAGGCTGGTTCAACGAAAGCTGGCAGAATGCCCTTCTTTGCACCTTTGACCTTCGAGGGTCGTCGCGATTTCTCCGACCTGGATCTGACGACCTTCTCGCGTGCAGCATGATCGACCCGGATGTCTCCTTGAGAAGCCAGCTCCTCAATGGTCCGGCCTGATTTGAGCGATGTCGTCTCCTCCTCGAGGATATCCGGATCCTCAGGCGTCCGGGCGGCCTCATCATCGGACTTGAGCAGTAGCCACTGCTCATGCCGCTCGCCGGGCTTGCCGCGGGTCCGCACGAGGTGCCACTTGCCTTTGAGACGCTCGCCCTCAAGAGTGAACGTCAGACGTCCACGGACATAGTCTTTATGCGGGTCGCCTTCCGGAATCCAGCGGCCCTGATCCCAGACGATCATCGTCCCGCCGCCATACTCGCCGGCCGGAATGACGCCCTCGAAATCAATGTACTTCAGGGGATGGTCCTCGGTATGAACCGAGAGGCGCTTTTCGCCCGGAACCAGGCTCGGGCCCCGCGTCACCGCCCAACTTTTGAGAACCCCATCGAGCTCTAGCCGCAGGTCATAGTGCAGGCGACGGGCATCATGCTTCTGGACCACGAAGCGGTTGCCCCGAGACTTGGCTCTCTTCGCCTTGGGTTCGCTCGTGATGGAGAAATCGCGTTTCGCCCGGTAGGTGGCGAGAGAACCTGAGGCTCTTTTCGTGGAGGTTTCGCCTCGCGACGGCGCATTCTTGGCTTTCAGACTGGATGATCCCGCAACCATGGCACACTCCTATGCAACGCAACTCGTCTGGCACTTAGCCAGCTTTGCGTGCCTTCGTCTTGGGTGCGGTCTTCTTTGCCGATTTAGCTTTCGACGCAGGCCTCTTTGCCGCAGCAGCCTTCTTGCCCGCGGACCCTGCCTTCTCCGCCGAGACACTGCGCTTGAGTGCATCCATCAGATTGACAACATTCGAGGGTTTCTCCGACGGCTCCTCTTTCAGCGACTTGCCGGCCTGCTTCGACTTCAGAAGCTCGGCGACGGCTTCCTCGTAGCGGTCATCAAACTGCTTCGGATCGAAATGGGCTGCCTTGCTCTCGATGATGTGAGCGGCTAGATCCTTCATCTCCTTGGGATACTTCACCTCGCTGATCTCATCGAACACCTTGTCCTCGTCGCGAACCTCGTTGGCCGCGTGCAGTGTGGTTCCGACAAGTCCTTCATCCAGAGGCTCCAGCAGGATCAGGCGTTCTCGCCGCGCCAGCACAATGCGGGCAATCCCAGCCATGCCTTTGTCGCGGATGGCATCACGAATGACGCAGAATGCCTCGTTCGACACCTTGTCGGTCGGGGCGATGTAGTAGGCGGTGTCGAGGAAACGCTCGTCCACCTCCTCGCGCGGCACAAAGCTCTCGATGTCGATCGTGTGGGTGCTTTCGACCTTCAGCGCATCCAGCTCCTCGTCCTCGACCTGGATGTAGCTGCCCTTCCCAACCGAGAATCCTTTGACCTGATCTTCACTCTCGACGACTTCCTCCGTCTCGCTGTCGATGAACTGGCGCTTCACGCGGTTGCCGGTTTTGCGGTTGAGGGTGTTGAACCGGATCTTCCCGCCCGACGAGGTAGAGGGATACAGGCCGACCGCGCAGGACACGAGAGAGAGCTTGATGTGACCTTTCCAAACTGTCCGTTCAGCCATGGGTAGAACTCCCAGCGATACGCTACTATGTGACGGCCCATGCAACCTTGACCGGCACCCTCACGAGTCAGCAACGTCGCCTCGAAATGACTCGTTCCGAGTTCTCCACAGGACTCTCTGGCGCGGTTAATACCCTCCTGAAACCACCCTCCATTGTGGCGCATTTTGGACTCGTGTTGTTGTGTAAGGAGTAACAGAATGTCTGATGACAAAGCCAATCGCGGTGGTGCTGATCGGGGCCAGGTCGCCGGCGGCGAAGGGTACGAGGTCGGCTACTTTGCCCGGAAACACGGCATCAGTGTTGCGCAGGCCGAAGAGTTGATCAAAGAGCACGGGAATAGCCGCGAGAAGCTCGACGCGGCCGCTGGAAAGCTCAAGCGAGGCTAAGCCCCGGCAGCCGGTGCCCCGATGTCGGGTGTGAATGAGCACCGCATTACTGTTGGGACCGCCGCTTGGGCGATTCCAAAGCAGTACGATGAAGCCTTCCCGAGCGAGGGCAGCCATCTGGTGCGCTATGCGAGCCGGTTTGACGGCGTCGAGATCAACTCCTCGTTTTATCGCCCGCATCGCGTGTCGACCTATCAGCGCTGGGCCGGTGATGTTCCGGATCACTTCCGCTTTGCCGTGAAGGTGCCGAAGTCGATTACCCACGAAGGTCGCCTCCGCGATGTCGACGAGCCGTTGCAGCGCTTTTTGGGAGAAATCGCCGGACTGGGTCCCAAGCTTGGACCGGTCCTTATCCAGCTTCCCCCGAGCCTGAAGTTCGCCCCTGCCGACGTGCGATCATTCGTTGAGAGGCTTCGAGAATCCTTCGCCGGAGATCTCGTCTGTGAGCCGCGGCATGCATCATGGTTCACCGCCGATGTCGACGCCTTCCTTGTGGAGAACCAGATCGCGCGGGTGGCGGCAGATCCGAAACCTCACCCAAGTGCCGGCACCCCCGGCGGCTGGACCGGCCTGGTTTATTACCGCCTGCATGGGTCGCCTAGAATGTACTACTCGGCTTACTCGCAAGAGCTGATCGCGGAAGCCGCCGCAACCCTTGAAGACCATGCGAAGGCTGGACGAGCAGCATGGTGCATCTTCGACAACACGGCTGCTTTCGCGGCAACCGGCGATGCGCTTAGCACTTTGAAGCTTCTTCAGTCGTAGGCGCCCGACGATCGTTAGTCCGCCACAGGCTCCCTTCACCGCGATCGCAGCATAGCCTGGCGAGCATTCATTGGCAGCCAGAAGGGCGATGGAAGAGCGATCACCACTCTCATTCTTGTTTTGTAGCGGACCCCGGGCTTGCGGCAAGCCCCCGGTCATACCCCATAACCGCTGCCCTCGATCAAACAGGAGGGAGTCGTGAAGATGCGTGTGCTGTTGTCGACCTATGGGTCGCGGGGAGATGTCCAGCCGCTGGTGGCACTTGGCCGAGCCTTGCAGTCGATTGGCGTGGAGCCGCTGATATCTGCTCCGGCCGATGCGGAGTTCGTGGAATTGCTAGAGCGAGAGGGCCTGCCGCTGGCACCGGCCTTCATGCCGGTGCGCCAGTGGATCGAGCAGGCGAAGCAGTCGGGCCTGCGCCTGCCGCAACTGGCGGCCAGGATGGTTCCGGCCCAGTTCCATGCGATTGCCGCGGCGGCCGAGGGCTGCGACGCCATCGTCGCGACCGGCTTGTTTCCTTCGGTGGCGGCCGCTCAGTCCGTAGCAGAGAAGCGGGGCATCCGTTTCAGCTGGGTAGCCTTTTGTCCACTCATGGTACCGTCACCGCACCACCCGCCCATGGAATACCCCGGCTGGCCGCACCCGCCAGAGGTGACCGGCAACCTCGCGCTGTGGGAGTTCAACGCCATGGCGAAGCACGCGCTCTTCGGCGAGGCGGTCAACGCTCACCGTGTGTCGGTCGGCTTACCGAAGGTGGACAATGTGCGGGATCATGTCTTCACGCATCGCCCTTGGCTGGCATCCGACCCTATTCTCAGCCCATGGCGGCCGACCGACCTTACTGACGCCGTACAGACCGGTGCATGGATCCTGCCGGACGCGCGCCCGCTCCCGGCCGAGGCGGAGGCATTCCTCGATGCAGGTGATCCTCCAATTTATGTCGGCTTCGGCAGCATGGCCATGCACGCCGCGGAAGACCCGGCTCGCGCGGCCATCGAGGCGGCTCGCGCGCAGCGCCGGCGCGTGATCCTCGCCCAGGGCTGGGCCGATCTGGCGCCGATCGACGATCGGGGTGACTGCTTTGCTGTCGGCGAGGTCAACCAGCAGGCGCTCTTCGCCCGGGTCGCCGCCGTCGTGCATCATGGCGGAGCCGGAACAACCACGGCGGCGGCACGGGCTGGCGCGCCGCAGGTGGTCGTACCCCAGGTCGCCGACCAGCCTTACTGGGCCCGTCGTGTCACTGAACTGGGCATCGGCGTGGCGCACGATGGCCCGATCCCGAGAGCCGGATCGCTCTTCGCCCCGCTCAGAACAGCGCTGGCTCCGGGAACCCGCGAGCGCGCGGCGGCAGTTGCGAAGACGATCCGCTGCGACGGAGCGATGATTGCTGCGGAAATGCTGATTGGTGAGTTTCAAGGGGCGGCCAGTACGGCTCAAGCCACCACCCTCATCAGGACCTGAAAAGGTCGACTGACTGGAAATGGAAAAGCCCAGGCTCCGGGGTCAACGGGCGGGATGCCTTCGCATCTCCTGCCGCGCCTGCTACGGGCCTGGGCTGATAGGGTACCAGACGGGCGCTCGCATCGTCAGGCGAGCGCAGGAACAGTCCATGCCGGAGTACATCCGTCCTAGCACGGTCTCATCGACGCTAGCGGTGACGCCCGCCGCTATCGAAGTCCACAACACTGTCCGCTGGGGTAAGCCTGATATAAGGATTGATATAAAATTCGCAAGCGGGTCAGGGCGAACATTGTGTCGCAGCCTCGCTCGACATAAGAGGCGGAACGCATCTCACTGACGTGTCAAAGTCCCGCCGCCGAGCACCAAGATCCAGAAGGGGAACCTTGACCGTAAGGCGACGTTTCTATCGGAGACCTCAGGAGTTCACATGCCGGTGTTAGATCTTAACAAAGTTGCAGGCGCGGGCTTTGCCGCACTGGTGCTCGGCGGATCAACTCTGGTGAGTCCAACGGTCGCCGTCGCCGCGGATCTGCCCCCGTATCTCGAGGATCAAGGGGCGGTTCTGGAGCGCCCACCAGCCCGGCGTCACCTCACAGTCGAGGAAACGTATATCGCCCCACCGATCGAGCACAGGGTGATCGACCGCCGCGTGATCGAGCGCCGCTATGTTGGCGGTTATGAAGGGCCCGCTCTCGTGCCGCAGCAGCCTCTGCCGATTGTGCCTTTGGAGTATAGCGACGGGTATGAGGGGCCTGCCTTGGTCCCTCCCCGGAATGTCCCGATCGTCTCTGCGCAGCCGGTCTTGCCTCCACCCGTATACCAGGAGAGAGTTGTCGGCATACCTGCGCCCGTGGAGGAGTGCCGCGTCGTCATAACGAAGCGGATCGACGCCTACGGCGATGTTACATTGCGCAGAACCAGAATCTGCGACTGAGCCCGACTCAGACTGAGCCCGACTCACCGCAGCCATAACTCCTATCGACCTCCAGGCTCTTGCAGAGAGATGCCCGCCGGCACCTTTACCTCGCCTTCTACCTAACTCAGGTCGATGAAGCGACCGTTCTTGGGAATGACCAACCCCTCCCCGATCTTTGGCAGCTTGGACAGGGCGGCGCGGAGGACAGCCGAGTGTGGAACCGGAGGCTTCACTGTCTTGTGTCGCAAGCCGCCGATGGCACCCCGATGCTTTCAACCTCGACAGGGGCCATCTGCCTCCGATGCCTCAACTCATCAAGTACAGGACTAAATTGCTAAATCGTTTCTGGAGTGGAAGACTTAGCCCTGGCGCCTATACATCGCTGCTACAGGCTGATGGTTTCAACTCGGACAGGAGCACGCAGCATGTCGTCGATCACCTCGGACATGGCCCTGCAGTACAGCGACAGTCAAAAGCTCGCCGCCCGGGCGCGGATCAACTCGAAGTACACTGTCGCCGAGATCGGCTGGTTTCCCTGGGTCGCAAAGCAGTTGCCACTCAAACCAGGCGACCGCGTCCTCGACATCGGGTGCGGTCCAGGCTGGTTCTGGGCCGCAACGGCGAACGGCTTACCGGAAGGCCTTGATCTCACCCTTGCGGACCTGTCGCCCGGCATGGTCAAGGAAGCGGTCGAGCGTTGCCGGCCATTGCCGTTCGGCTCAGTTCAGGGCCAGCAAGCCGACGCCTCTGCCATTCCCTTCGAAGATGGCTCCTTCGATGCGGTGATCGCCATGCACATGCTCTACCACCTGCCGGACCCCGCCAAAGGGATCGCCGAAACGCACCGCGTGCTGAAGCCAGGAGGCTTTCTGGCTGTCACGACCAATGGCACCGGCAATATGCGCAGGATGTATGAGCTGACAACCGTGTTCGGCAGCCCGCCGTCTGATCCGGCGGCTGCGGCCTTCAGCTTCGACGCCGCCGAGCGGTTGATGCAGGCTCAGTTCGGCAACGTCACCATGAGCCAGCACCCGGCCAGCCTTCGCATCACGGATCCGGAAGACGTTTTCCTCGCGCTGACGTCCTATCCGCCCGGAGACGGCGCCAGCGAGGCTCAACTGGCCGAGTTCCGCAAGGCCATTGCCGATGCCTTCCAGGAAGGGGATGGCGTCCTTGAAGTCGCGAAGGAAACCGGGTTGTTTCTCAGCCGGAAGACGTCTGATCCATGACAAGTCAGCCCTCCGTTCCTCAAGGTGAGACAAGCTATGCAATGCAAGTAGATCTGCCATGAGAGCACTGACGGCCAGTCTTCACGGGCTTTAGGATAGCTTTCCTCCGCAACAAAGGGGGCGGAGGAGTGGCCATCATGGACTATGATGATCATAACCCGACGGATCGACTGGAATTGCCAACTTCCCTCGATGACGATTTAGCCCTCATTTTGGATTCAAAAGAGGTTAGCGAAAATCTCACGGTTTGCCTGAAATGGCTTACGCTTGGATGGATTGCTGTCCTGCTTGCATGTGCAAGTGTCACTCTGTTCCTGTAAATCATGGATTCTGCCGGTCCATGGCAAAACCTTGATCTGACATCGGATTTCGGGCGACAATTTCCGAAAAGGCTCTTTATGAGATTAGCCTCTCGATAATCTGAGCTGCGACCTCTGAGGCCGAGAGCTTCGAGGTGTCAATTGTCAGCGTGTTGCTATGACGAGGATCGAAGAGAGGACGGACGGCATTCCGCCGAGCCGCCTCTGGATCAACCGCCTTCATGCGCAGACGCCGTTCCGGAGAGACAACACGGGTTGCGAGCTCGTCAGGGCCACAGCCGAGACGAACCACGAGAAGATGAGCGCCCCGGCGGCTTGCCGTAGTGAGCACATCGCGCGCTATTTCCCGATCGTATTCCTCATCGGCGGCGTCACCGGTTACCGCATGGGTGAGGACGAAGTTCCAGTCTCGCGGTGACAGGGTCGCGATCGTTTCGAGCACGGCCCTCCGGACCTGAGCGACGTGGTCCCAGATCCCTGCTGGTAGAGGCGTATGACCATCTTGGTGCATCAGGCTGAAAAGCGGGTTCAGCCAGTGGTGGTTATCGACGAGTTTGGCCGGGAGGGCTTCCGCAAGAGCAGTTCCGACCGTGTATTTCCCGACGCCAGGTGGGCCAACAAGGTAGATGATGGTGTTGGAAAGAGCCTCGGGCATGCTGCGCAACTCCGGTTCTGTCAGAGGATTGTAAGCCGCCAATGCTCAATTGCTAAGCTACTGCTGGAATTCGAGATGACGCTTTATGGAGCCGGATAGGGCTGCAGTTGAAGCTATTCGGGAGAATTAAACAGCGCTCAGAATGATCGGTCAGTAAAAATCTAAGTCTAACTCACTCTTTTGTCTCTGGGTTTGAGCCGACTACTGAAAAATATGTGCAATAGTTTGGACCGGCTAACCGGGTTTTTGATGGGAAAAACTCCTGGCAATTCCAGTTTAGCCCCAGTACGAAAGGTTCGGATTGTGCTCCTCCCTGCTGGATCTGATAGGCTCAGCCTATGACGCTGCGAATGATGTTCTTGGCCTCGCCAAAGCCAGCCGCCCAACGAGCCTTGCAGCAGCTAACGGACCAATATGGTCAGTCTGACCTAATAGGGGCAGACTGCGTTGTTCCGATCGGCGGAGACGGCATCGCGCTCCATACGGTGCTGAATGGTCCCCCCAAGCCGGTATTTGCCATGAGGCACGAGGGTTCTGTCGGGTTTCTTGCCAATGCCGTTCAGGTCGACGACCTCCCCAAGCGCATTCAGGCAGCAACAAGTATCCAACTCTCTCTCCCCTGCGAGCAGATAGTACGGATCTCGCCGGACAGGTCAGAACAGCGCTCGGGATCAATGAGATTATCCTAGTGCGGCAGACCCGGCAGACAGCGAAACTGCACCTGACCGTGAACGGAATAGAACGTCCGCGCCCTGTCATCGGTGACGGGATTTTGGTTGCTACTCCTGTCGGCAGCACCGCCTATAACCGCTCGGCGGGCGGTCCTAGCTTGCCTCTGAGCTCCAAGCTGCTCGCACTGACTGGGTTAGCTCTTAGCCCAGCCTCGGAGTGGGCTCATGCCGTACTCGATGACGATGCTGTCATCGAGATCGAGGTCGTTGACCCGAGCCATCGCCCGGTTTGGTTGGAGACTGACATTCACGAGGAGCCGGCAATCCATTAGGTCAGAATTGCTAAGAGCGAAGAGCATAGTTTGACCCTGCTGCGCATCTTCATGAGCGCAACTTGCAGGCCCGACTTGATCCAGCTTCCGCCTACGAGTTCGATAGCCGCTGCAAAGTTGTAGAAGTCGAATTTGGCGAAGCGGGCCATATGGAACGTTCCGCAGAGCCGACCTCTTAAGCGTGGCTCATAACCTGACCACAGGCCCTCGGCGCACCTGCGGCGCTCTGTGACGGCGCGGCGGCCTCGAGCCTGCTTCGCTGACGCTTCGGGCGCGGCTACCGCTTCTCGCGCCTAGACAACTTCTGCCGGAGGCTGAGCCTCCCGGTTCACAAAGCTGTCGCCCTCGCCGGCGCGACAAACACACCTGAGTAGGGAAGGCTGCGTGCTCAATTTGGGGTAGACAGTTTATGGAACAGAATGAGCGGCGAGATGGAGGGAGCGCATGCTGATTGTCCTTGGCGAGTTGCCTGGAGTGGGTAAAACGACTCTTGCCCGCGCCCTCAGTCAGCACCTCCATGCGACCCATATCCGCGTTGATACCATCGAACAGGCGATCAAAGCCTCTGGTATGCTGAGGGCAGACGTTGGTCCCGCAGGCTACATGGTTGCCTACGCTGTGGCAGAGGACAACCTGCGTGGCGGGAAAACGGTTGTCGCTGAGTCCGTCCTCCGTCAATCCTTTGAAGGTGACCCGGGATGCATGGCGCTCAGTTGCCGCGCGCACCTCATCTGTCGTTGTGGAGGTTGAGATTGTTCGTTCAGACCGCGACGACCATCGGCGTATCGTCACGGCTCGCACCAGCGACATCGAAGGGCTGATCCCCCAACATGGGATGATGTTGTTACGCGTGAATACGAGGCGTGGGACCGGCCGCATCTTGTGGTCGATACATCATTCAAAACGGTTGATGAAAGTGTCAGCGAGATCTTGGCCGCTCTACCGTCTAAAATCATCTAAGAACTTGCCGACGTTTGACCTATGCTACCGCTGGGCAGGGCCGACAGACATGAAGAGCATTGCCAAGGGACTGGTCTCCCTGAACGTCTTAGCCTGCCTCATCACGGCAGCAGCAGCCTGGTTGTTGGGCCAGAGCTCCGCCTCGGAACTGCTCGATACGGCGAGCTATGTCGGGCTTGGGATGGGTGCCCTCGGGGCGCTCATGTTCATGGGCTCCAGCGCGGGCACAAGCGGCTCCACAGGGATGGCTGCCAGTGCGGCGGACCAGCCGAGCAGGATCATGAGTGCGCTCTGGATGGACCGGAGCTATAGGATCAGGACATTCTTGCTTTGAGGCTGCAGCTCCACAATGCTCGAAAAGCTACTATGGAAGGGTGGTGTAAGCCATGATACTTCGTGACTAGTCGCGAAGGGCATGAGATGCAGGAAATCCCAATCCGAAGTTTTTCAGTGTCGGTGATCATCATCAGGGCCACCGACACGCGACACGAGCTTCTCCTGCTCAAACGCAACGGGACGCTGGCAGGAACCTGGTGTCAGGTGGCAGGCGCAATCGAGCCAGGGGAAACGGCATGGCAAGCTGCCAAACGAGAAGTCAGAGAGGAAACTGGCCTCGCACTTCAGAAGCTCTACTCGGCGGACACCTGTGAGCAGTTCTACGAGGCTGATCGTAATGCAATCACTCTCGTGCCTGTATTCGTCGGCTATGCAGATGCCAATGCCCAGGTGATCCTCAATGCTGAACATCAGGACTTCCGGTGGGTAGGATTTGAGGAAGCCGTTGAGTTGGTATCCTTCTCGGGCCAGCGTCGCGTCCTCAATCACGTGAGACAGGAGTTTGTCGACAGAACTCCAAACCCATGGCTCCTGATTGAAGAGTCTGAGGTGCAATGAATAAAGTTTCATACGGAGAATTTAGCAGAAGGCCCTTTATGGGATGAGCATAGGATGGATAATCGCATGGCCGATTATCCAGAGACTTTAGCGCTGTATGCCCCCAAACCAGGAACCCGATGATATTCGACGCCTGCATCAGATCATCCGTGCCGATCCTGATCTGATGCAGCTTCTCACGGCCGCTTGTCGCCTGGATCTTCCCCTCTGGCGTTTGGGTGGAGGGTGTATCTACCAGACGGTCTGGAATGCCCTGACGGACCGACCAAGGCGGACCGGGATCAAGGATTATGATCTCGTCTACTTCGATAGCTCCGATCTGTCCTGGGAGGCCGAGGACGCGGTCATCCAGCAGGTGGCCGCCGCCCTGCCGCCACTGCCGGGAGACGTTGAAGTCCGCAACCACGCTCGGGTGCCGCTGTGGTTCGAGGAGCGATTTGGCTTTCCCTGCCCTCCGGTCACCCGTCCCGAGGATGTGTTCCGGCAGTACCCCCTCACGGTTCAGGCTATTGGGGTTCGGCTCGGCAAGGATGGAAACCTCAGCGTTCTTTGCCCCTTTGGTCTTGAGGACCTGTGGGCCATGCGAGTTCGCCCTAACCGCACATTGCCGAACAGAGCCAGCTATGAGGAGAAAGCCAAACGTCTCGTCCAGACCTGGCCGGAGCTCTCAGTGGAGCCCTGGTAGCGGCGACAGAAGCGAGTGCGAATTTGGCAGAAGGCTCTTCAAGGAACGGGTCTTTAGCGGGTCATCTGGCTTCTGATTTCGACAGCACAGTCAGGGCCAAGCACGAGAAAATCAGGATGTTCACGGCCTCTTTTGGGAGATCCGGCAGGGTGATGTCGGCCGACAGCCCCACCACCGTTCCTACCTGCGCGCAGACCCACATCGTGCGAGAAAGTCGGTTGAACCGGACCAGGGCTCGGTCATCACCATCCCCTGCCATGGCCAGGCGCTTGAACTCCAAGAATGCCGTGTCACCGAGGAAGAAGGCGCTCAGCAGACGCTCCCGGAGCGGCCTGCCCTTGGTCGAGCGGTTCAGGTCGCACGAGTACAGGACCAGGCGCAGACTCACCATGATGATCAGAACCCAAGCCAGGAGTCCTGTCTCGCCCGAGCCAGCAATGTACTGGTAGAGGATCAGCTGCACGGCAGCCGAGGCAACAAACGCAGCGGTGACGAGGACGGCCAGGGGCTCAAGGCCGCTTTGCAGGCCGACCTTAGCCACAACGATGGTGACCGGGAGAAACGTCAGCCCAAGCACCAGCCCATCGCGGATGTCAGCCCATCTCTCCGCCATCTAGAGCACGAGCCTTACGCCAGAGTAGATGACGGTCGCCGCAATGAGCGCAGCAGGCAGCGACCGGAAGATCGCAAAGATGACAAAGCCGCTCCCGGCGAACACCAGGCCTGCAAGGATAGAGGCCGCGTCCAAGCTAAAGAGCCGGTAAACCGCGGACAGCAGGGCAAAGCCGATCGCCACATGGCTCGCGATGGTGAGAGCTCGGCCATACCGGGTGATGGACTCACTTGGGAGCATGATGGGTCCGCACCGGAGCATGACCATGAGGATGGCAGCTCCCGTCACGGCCCACAGCTCTGAATGATCGGTCAAAACGATCTGATCCCCCGCTGCTTCTGCAGCCTATCATGACTAGTCATGTATCTGGCAAATTTTCGAGAAGGCGCTTTATGGAAATGGACAAAGTGTCACTTGAGCGTGTTCGGAAGATGATTTTTCACCCAACAGGCTAGGACAAGTAAGCATCCAGCCTAATACGCCTTCAAAAGAGTCTCTGCTACCACAAAAAATACTTACCTGTTCACGGTTAGACTATGGCTACGTAGAGCCTGTAGTGGAAGCTGGAATATCGCTTGCACAACGTGCCAGCTTGGGAATAACTTCATCCGGCAGGAGATAGCAGATGCTTCCTTTGTATATCGTAATCGTAGGCGGAAGGTGCATGGTCCGGTAGCGGAAGCCATATCCGTTCGCCATGCGCCCCCGAACCAGCGTTCGGGGGCTTTTTTTATTTTCAGAGGGTTCAGAGCCGATGCGCAAGGCAAGCACTCCCCCAGCCCTGGTGACCCTGATCCTGATCACCGCCACCTCGACGGTGACGCTGAATATGATCGTGCCATCGCTGGCCAACATCGCGGTGGATCTCGATGCGGGCTACGCCTTGGTCAGCCTTGCCCTCAGTGGGTATCTCGCCATGACGGCGGCGGTCCAACTCGGCGTGGGGCCCCTGTCCGACCGGATTGGCCGGCGTCCGGTGCTGCTGGTAGCACTTGTGATGTTCACTCTCGCATCGCTTGGCTGTGCGTTAGCCCAGAATGTGTGGATGCTGCTGGCATTTCGCATGCTGCAGGCCACTGTGGTTTCGGGCTATGTCCTTTCCCTCGCGATCGTGCGCGATACGACCGAGGGGCCTGAAGCCGCGCGGTTGTTGGGTCGCATCAGCATGGCAATGGCGCTTGCCCCAATGCTGGGGCCGATGCTGGGCAGCATTCTGGACGCGACCTTCGGATGGCGCATGGTTTTCCTGCTCTATGCCACAACTGGAGGAGGGCTGTTGTGCCTAGCCTGGGTCGAAGTGGGCGAAACCATCCGGCCCTCGGATGAGGCAGGACATGACAGCAAGCGCCTGACCACGCTGCTGCGCGAGCCGATTTTCTGGAGTTATGCGCTGTGTACAGCCTTCTCGACGGGGGCTTTCTACATCTTTCTGGCCGGAGCGCCTCTGGTTGCTACCGTCGTTTTCGGGATCGGCACGGCAGAGCTCGGGATGTTCGTCGGGAGCATCACCGCAGGGTTCATGGTTGGCAGTTGGCTGGCAAGCCGTCTTGTTGACCGGCATCCGCCAGCAATAGTCATGCTGATGGGCCGAATGCTGGCCTGTCTAGGTCTTCTTGGTGGCCTCGCGGTCATCGCGACGGGCTATCTCACCCCGGCTCTCTATTTCGGGTCCACCATCTTTGTCGGACTGGGCAACGGCCTGACACTGCCGAACAGCAATGCCGGGGCGATGTCGATTCACCCGCGGCTGGCGGGAAGCGCCGCAGGCATATCCGGTGCCCTGACCGTCCTGGGCGGCGCGCTGATGACGATGCTGACAGGCCTCGCGCTGGCTGACCAGCCATCGCCTGTGCTTTTAATAGGGCTAATGCTGCTGGCCTCCTTCAGCGGTCTGTTGGCTGCTGCCGCAGCTATCCGGCTGACTAAGCCTCGGGCTGATGTTGTGGGTGAGACGGGCTGATGCAAACTTTGAGGAAGCAGTATGCCGAACCAATACTCGCATGTGGGAGCGTCCTCATGCTCCAACTGTAGAGGGCGGCAATGGATGGCTCAGATCTTCCGCCAAGCAGCCGAACAGATTGGGGTTAAATTTCAAGAACGCCTCAACGTCTCACAGAAGTACGCCATCGGTCTGCCTTGTCTTCGAGAGCACGCCGTCGGTCGAATATGGTAGAAGATCGTATGCAACCTTTTAATGCCGTGCGCACCTACATCCTGTTCACGCTCCTGTCGTTCACCATGGTGGGTGTGGGGATCGTGCTGCCGGCGTGGGTCGCGTTCCAAGTGGGTGGGTCGCGGCTGGTCGGATGGGTTCTGCTGGCCTCGAGCCTGTCTGGCGTGGTGCTGGCGCTGCTTGCTGGTCACCTCGTCGACAGCAGCAACCGGAACCGGATGAGGATGATCGGGCAAGCTATCCGATCGCTCGGTATGGTCGTCACTGCCGCAGCTGCAGTCCTGCCGGAGGTTGAGGCGGCGGTGGCGCTGGTGGCCGCGGCAGTCATGGGATGATTCGGCTTTGCCGTGCTGTCAGGATCGTTGAGCGGTATTCTTCAGGAACTCATCCCCGCGGAGCAACGGACCAGCTTCGTACTCCGGCTGTCCGTTGCCAGACAGGTTGGGATCGCCCTCGGAACTGGGATTGCCGGAGCTGCCATACATTATCTGGGAGCGAGCACAACAGCAATCAGCTGCGCGGCCATGGGCAGTGCTAGCATCCTGCTGCTGCGGCACGTGCCGACCTCGACCATTGCTATCGAAACGTCTGTGCGACAGGGCATGTTGGCTGCCAATCTCAAGGCGTTACGGTATCTGGCGACGCATCCCCAGAGCATGATCGCTGCGATTACTGTCGGCGTGGCGTTCTCAGTTGTGCAGGTCACCAACCTGCTGCTGCCGGGTTTCGTCGCTGACAGCCTCCAAGGCGGCAGCGCACTATTCGGAACGCTGGAGATGACGGCAGCCATTGCAGGTGCCGTGTCGGCGATGGTGGCTTCAACCGAGCGGATATCCCGAATGCTCCAAGATCGCACTCTAGCAGTGCTCGCCGCGGCCGGGCTTGCCCTTGCTGCATTCTCGTTCGTGACGGCAGACTGGATGGCCATCATCGTCTATGCCTTGGCCGGCATCTTGTGGAGCCTGGCGCGGGCGCTGGCCAATGCCTACCTGCTCCTGGTCGTGGACAACGCGATGATCGGCCGGACCCAGGCATTCACAACCGTCATCACGAGTGCCTGTGGTGGGCTGATCTTCCTCCTGCCGACTCTGGCTCCAACGGCGACGGAGGCCGACCTGTACTTTGGCTGCGGAATCATAATTCTGATTTGTGCCGCTACCTTGAGGCTTTGGAGGTCATTGCCGCGCATCCCGCAACAGGCGTGAGATGCTGGAAATTCCGATCGGCTGTTTTAGAAGTGTCCAGGAGCACGGAACTCAATCTAAGATGAGGGACCAGACATACCGAAAGAGCCACAACAACGCCGTCACCGGTGGTAGAACAATCAGCAAGAGGGTGGGAAGGCAGCCGACAAGCCCCATTTCTGCACAGCCACGGCGGCACCCTCTGTAGGGATCAAAGCGGGAGGCAGAGTTCTGCTCCTGCGTATCGTCACGAGTTTGGTGGGGCTCATACATCTAGAACAAGTCTTGCGAGGCAGCCCACAGGGGCGTGTGGGTACGATGACAATTCATGAGTTGTACGGGAAACATGTCATGGAAACCGGTCTAGGCGAAGGATAGGACATCGCTGTTCTTCACACCTGGAAAAGCTATCCCCTATGATCTCAATGGTGGAGGATCTCTGCCGGGTACAATCGAATAGGGTGCCCAGCACAGGCGTTGTCGCGAGCCTGTAACGCCTTGCGGTGCGAGTGTGCGACCGCAGCAGCCCAACGGAAGCTGAAAGCAAGCCCGACTTTGCTTCATGCAAGTTCCTGTGGCAACGTCGGCGGGAGTTTTCCCCGGACAGACGGCCCGGATCTTGCAACTATTACCTTTATCCTGCGCTAACTGTCATCATTGGTGAACATAACGGCGTAGTATCCTGATCTCGGCGTAAAGGGCGATAGAATGTGCCTTCGCACCTAATCGCGCGTACTCAGCGGCTGCCTCCACACGCACATACACCTCGGCCAGGATCAGAGCACGCACATCTTCTTTGGTGAGCACCCGGCGCTCGCCTTCCGCCGATCCCTCTCTAAAGTCGTGACGGTCGACTGAGGGCCGTTCCTGTCGGAGCGGCGCAGCTTCGGCGTTGTCAAGCGCGGCAATCAGCTCTCGGAGCAGTGCCGTCTCACCTTTGTCACCCCGCTTCATAGCGGCGCGTAGGTCACGGCGAAGCTGCGCCTTAATGGCTTCGCCCGCGTTCTCCGCCACAGAACTTACAGACCGGTTCATATCGCCCATTGCTCCTTATTGTAACCTGTTATAGGGATATTTCAGAACTTTGTGGAGTCATTTTACATGTCGAGCATGCTCATGACAG
>JAESFT010000551.1_pt1 | contig 20255 bp, 18 predicted proteins | sample 9269451 | NCBI WGS metagenome assembly JAESFT01 (sample SAMN14502557, study PRJNA617106) | algae metagenome | isolation source: Scytonema hyalinum WJT4-NPBG1 and co-occurring heterotrophs from well... | place: USA: Mojave Desert, Joshua Tree National Park, California | collected 2006-05-25
AGAGGCGCCTCAATATATCGATGCCTTGAAGCAGCAGCTATCGATCGCCGAACATATTCTGTCCGGGTGGGGCTATGCTGGCGTTCATGCCACGCTGATCGAAGCAGGAACGCCTGATCAACTCGATGCTGCATTGCAGCGGCTCAGGCCGGGGCAGGCGCCTGCCGCCGCAGCCTTCAACCTGTTCGCGGAAAAACGCAACAGCCTCGATTTCGTGCTCGGCCATTTGCACCGGCAGGCACCGGCCAGGAATGACGTCATTCCGTTGCCGCAAGGCGCCCCGTTCGGCACGCTCGCCGTCGACAGGGATGCATGCACGCTCTGCATGGCATGTACCGGCGCTTGCCCGGCGTCGGCACTGATGACCACATCCGACCGTCCGCAGCTTCGGTTCATCGAAAGGAACTGCGTGCAGTGCGGCCTGTGCGTGAAGACCTGCCCTGAAGACGCAATCACGCTCGTGCCGCGCCTCGCGATGACCGACAAGGCGAAACAGCCCCAGGTCCTGAACGAAACCGAACCGTTCAACTGCATATGCTGTGGCAAGCCGATCGGCACTATTAAATCGGTGGAGGGTATCCTCGCGAAACTCGCCGGCCACAGTGCGTTCGCCGGGAATCTGAATCGTCTGAAGATGTGCGGCGACTGCCGGGTGGTCGACATGATGGGCACCCGCCCGACGGCAATCAGCAGCCTGGAACGCCCGCGATGATGAATCGCCTGTGCGCTTTTGATCTTCGACAAATATTGCCGAGGTCAGCGCGGATTTCGTCGCCCGCCATGGAACGTCTGCTGTCCGCGCGCTTCAATGCTTAATAAGAGGATCAAGGCTTTATCGTTAATGACGCGAGGCAGGCGCACAAGCACTGCCGATTTGCAGACATGAATTCAATCGAACAGGCAACCATCGCTCTACACACGTTGACTTATCCGTTGTCGACGGAAGACCAGGCGCGTGCCGATCTCTACGCCTTGGTTGCCACTCTGCTTCTTCGCCCTCCCGACGCCACCCTGCTCTCGGCGCTTGCCAGTGCGGATTCCTTGCCGTCCATGCAGGAAGACAATCCGCTCGACTTTGCCTGGGAAGAATTCATCCTTGCCGCCCGGCTGATGGAAACGGATGCCGTCCGGGAAGAATTCGATGCGCTGTTCATCAGCCCCGGCATGCCGTTGATCAATCCATATGGTTCGCTTTATCTCGCCGGTTTCATGATGGAAAAGCCGCTGGCCGCGCTACGGGCGGAACTGGCGGTGCTCGGCCTGGGGCGCGTTCCGGGAGCCGGAGAATCGGAGGATCACTTGGGCGCGCTGTGCGAGGTGATGCACGTCCTGATCACCGGCCCGCAGGGTGCGGCGAGGCGAACCGTGCAGGAACAGAAAGGTTTTTTCATCAGGCACATCGCACCGTGGTACGGGCGGTGCCTGAACGATATCCGGACCGCGCAAAGTGCGAATTTCTACCGTCACGTCGCGGATTTTGCGGAGGCGTTTTTTGATGTGGAGGTCTTGGCGTTTGAGATGGAAGATGTGGTGGATGGGTAGTCGAAAGGCTTAACAACCTTCGCCCCCTGCGCGGGCCGCCCCATCCTACGCCGGACGCCCCTGCCTTTCCCCTGCGAGGGAGAGAAAACCTTACGGTGGAAAAGGCAAGCACTTTACCGTTATCCCCCAACTTTATCGTCGCTCCTCACTCCCCTCCGCTTCATTCAAGGACAATCACCATGCCCCGATCCATTCTCGACACCAAACGCCGCACCCTGCTCGCCGCAGCCGTCTGCGCGCCCGCGGTAGCCGTCGGCGCGCTGCTCTCAAGGCAGCAACCCGTCGCGCCGCAGGTATCGGCGGCGGCCGAATCCGAACCGCCCAGCACCGGCTACCACGAAACGGAACACATCCGTAAGTACTACCGCTCCGCGGCCTACATCTAGGAACGACCGCCATGACCCTCGTGAAGAAATCCGGCAGCGCGGGCTCTACCAATGGTTCACTGCGCCGGGGCCTGAACCAGGTCGCGACCGCGACTCTCAACCGGCGCGGCTTCCTGATCCGCGCGGGCGTGACTGCCGGTGCCGGCATATTGGCGCGTCATCTTCCGCTGAACGTCATCCAGCCGGCCGCCGCGGCGGAAAGCGTCGCCACCGCCGGCGGTGGCAAGGCGGAGCTGAAGCACACGGTATGCAGCCATTGCTCGGTCGGCTGCTCGGTGGACGCAATCGTGCAGAACGGCGTCTGGGTCCGGCAGGAAGCCGCATTCGATTCGCCCCTCAACATGGGCGCTCACTGCGCCAAGGGTGCATCCGTGCGCGAGCATGGCCATGGCGAACACCGCCTGCGCTATCCGATGAAACTGGTGAACGGAAAATACCAGCGCATCAGCTGGGACCAGGCAATCAACGAAGTCGGCGACAAGCTGCTGCAGATCCGCGAGAAGGCGGGGCAGGACGCGGTGTTCTGGATCGGGTCGAGCAAGTACAACAACGAGCAGGCCTACCTGCTGCGCAAATTCGTGTCGATGTGGGGCAGCAATAACACCGACCACCAGGCACGCATCTGCCACTCCACTACCGTCGCAGGCGTCGCGCAGACCTTCGGCTTCGGCGCGATGACCAACTCCTTCAACGATCTGCACAACACGAAGGCGGTGCTGTTCATCGGCTCCAATCCGTCGGAAGCGCACCCGATCTCGATGCTGCACTTCCTGCATGCGAAGGAGCTCGGCGCGAAGATGATCGTGGTGGACCCGCGCTTCACCCGCACTGCCCGCTTCGCCCATCACTATGTCCGCATCCGCCCCGGCACCGATATCGCGTTCGTCTGGGGTCTCTTGTGGCACATTTTCGAGAACGGCTGGGAGGACAAGGAATTCATCGCCCAGCGCACCTATGGCATGGATGCGGTGCGCAGGGAAGTCGCCAAATGGACGCCCGACAAAGTATCGAACGTTACCGGCGTGCCGGAAGCCGCGGTGCGGCTGGCGGCCGAGATGCTGGCCAAGAACAAGCCGTCGTCGGTCGTCTGGTGCATGGGAATCACACAGCACCACGTCGGCACCGGAAATGTGCGCACCCTGTCCATCCTGCAGCTGGCGCTCGGCAACATCGGCATCGCCGGCGGCGGTGCCAATATCTATCGCGGCCATGACAACGTGCAGGGCGCAACCGATGTCGGCCCCAATCCCGACTCGCTTCCCGGTTACTACGGCCTTGCCGAACCGGCATGGAAGCACTTTGCAAGCGTATGGGGTGTGGACTACAACTGGCTGGTATCGCGCTACGGGTCCAAGGAACTGATGGAAAAGCCGGGCATGACGGTGTCGCGCTGGTTCGACGGCGTGCTGGAAAGCAAGGACTTCGTCGATCAGCCCAATCCGCTGCGCGCCGTCATCTACTGGGGCCATGCGCCCAACAGCCAGACCCGCCTGCCGGACATGAAGGCGGCGATGCAGAAGCTGGAAATGCTGGTGGTGATCGACCCCTACCCCACCATGACCGCCGCCATGCACGGCCGCAAGGACGGCGTCTACCTGCTGCCGGCCACCACCCAGTTCGAGACCCAGGGGTCCTGCACCGCATCGAACCGCAGCATCCAATGGCGCGAAAGGGTGATACAGCCGTTGTTCGAGTGCAAGACCGACCACGAAATCATGTACCTGTTCGCGAAGAAATTCGGCTTCGCAAACGAGCTGTGCAAAAACATCAAAGTGGTCAATAACGAGCCGGTGATCGAGGACATCCTGCGCGAGATCAACCGATCCTGTTGGACCATCGGCTACACCGGCTGCTCGCCGGAACGGTTGAAGCTGCACATGCATAACAAGCACACCTTCAATCCGTCGACGCTGCGGGCCGAGTCCGGCCCCTGCAAGGGCGACTACTACGGCCTGCCCTGGCCATGCTGGGGCACGCCGGAAATGAAGCATCCCGGCACACCCATCCTGTACGACCTGTCGAAGCCGATTTCCGAGGGCGGCTTGCCCTTCCGCGCCAACTGGGGCGTTGAATACAAGGGCGACAGCCTGCTCGCCGCCGACGGCTCGACGCCGAAGGACAGCGAGATCGATACCGGCTACCCCGAATTCGACCATGTCTTCCTGAAGAAGCTCGGGTGGTGGAGCGAACTGACGCCGGAGGAACAGGCGCTGGCCGACGGCAAGAACTGGAAGACCGACCTCTCCGGCGGCATCATCCGCGTCGCCATCAAGCACGGCTGCGCGCCCTATGGCAATGCGCGGGCGCGCTGCAACGTCTGGAATTTCCCCGACCCGGTGCCGGTGCACCGCGAGCCGCTCATGTCGCCGCGCCGCGATCTGGTCGAGCAGTATCCGACCTATGACGACAAGGCGGCGTTCTGGCGCCTGCCGACGCTGTACAAATCGGTACAGGCCAAGGATTTTTCGAAGGATTACCCGCTCATCATGACCTCGGGCCGGCTGGTCGAGTACGAAGGCGGCGGCGACGAGACCCGGTCGAATCCCTGGCTGGCAGAGTTGCAGCAGGCGATGTTCGTCGAGATCAGTCCGACCGACGCCAGACGGATCGGCGCGAAGACCGCTGAATTCGTTTGGGTCGAAACGCCGACCGGAGCGCGCCTGAAGATCCTGGCGATGGTGACGCCGCGTGTGCCGGAGGGCGTGGTGTGGATGCCGTATCACTTCGGCGGGTGGTGGATGGGCGAGGACCTGCGCAAGAACTATCCGGAGGGCGCCGCCCCCATCGTGCTCGGCGAAGCCACCAACACCGGCTGGACCTACGGCTACGACATCGTGACCATGATGCAGGAGACGAAGGTGTCCCTGTGCCGGGTTGTCAGAACATAAGGAGCGCCAGATGGCTGCCCGGATGAAATTCATCTGCGATACCGAACGCTGCATCGACTGCAACGGGTGCGTGACGGCATGCAAGAACGAAAACGAAACACCCTGGGGCGTCAATCGCCGGCGGGTGGTGACGATCAACGATGGCGTGCCGGGCGAACACTACATGTCGGTGGCCTGCATGCACTGCACCGATGCGCCCTGCATGGCGGTATGCCCGACCGACTGCTTCTACCACACCGAAGACGGCATCGTGCTGCATGACAAGGACAAATGCATCGGCTGCGGTTACTGCTACCTCGCGTGTCCGTTCGGCGCGCCACAATTTCCGGACACCGGCGCGTTCAATCATCGCGGCAAGATGGACAAATGCACGTTCTGCGCCGGCGGTCCCGAGCCGGATAACACCGAGGCCGAATTCAAGAAGTATGGCCGCAACCGCATCAGCGAAGGCAAGCTGCCGGCCTGCGCCGAACAATGCGGCACCAAGGCGCTGCTGGGCGGCGACGCCAACATCATCGCCAACATCTACAAGCAGCGGGTCGACACGCGCGGCTACGGGCCTGAACTTTGGGGCTGGGACATCGCCTACGAAAAACGAAGGAACGGCACGGATATCAACAACAATGGCAGCGGAAACGGGGACGGCAATGGCCACCGATCCAACCAGATCCCCGGCGCCAGCCAGAACAATCCACGAAAGCTTCCGACATGAAACACCTGCGACGACCCGCCCTGCTCGCGGCGGCACTGCTGCCGTTGTTATTGAGCGGCTGCCTGGAAATCGACCAGTACCCGGTGTGGCGCAACGGCGAATACAACAACAAGCCGGACGACCTGCCGCAGCAGGCTTACTTCCATAACGACCGGCTGGCATGGAACGCGGCGCTCACCAACCGCAACCACCTGCAGAACGAATACGAGCGGACCCACCCCTGATCGGAGCCTCATCATGCATTCCGCACACATCTGGCCAAGGTTCTGGCTCATGGTCGTATTCGTCATCCTGACGGCCGCATCGGCCATCGCCGCCGTGCCGCACGAAAGCGCCGTACCTGCCTACGCCGAGGAGCAGACCATCCTGCAGAGCGAGCAGGGACTTCCCGAGCCGGGTTTCTCTTCCTCGGCTTCAGGACGCAACCATTTCGATCGGCACTTCATCATTCCTCCCGGCTACATGCCGGAACAGGATGTGATACTGCAGCGCGGCGGCAACACCTGGCGAAACCTGCGCAACGGCCCGATCGCAACGATAGCCGGAACACTGCTGCTGGTCGTGCCCTTGCTGATCTTCGGTTTCTACCGGGCGGTCGGCCCCGCAGCCGAACAAGGAGGCTCGGGACGCCAGATACAGCGCTTTTCCGCCTGGGACCGGCTGGTGCACTGGGCGACCGCGATCACCTTCATCGTGCTGGCCATATCCGGCCTGATCATCCTGTTCGGCAAACAGATCCTGCTGCCATGGATGGGGCACTCGGTCTTCTACTGGTTCGCCCTGCTGTCCAAGTATGCGCACAACTTCGTCGGGCCGCTGTTCATCCTCTGCTCGATCGCGATGTTCGTAACCTTCCTGCGAAAGAACATTTTCCGCCGCTGGGACTGGCAATGGATCAAAAAAGGCGGCGGACTGGTGAAACATGAACACATCCCCGCCGGCTTCTTCAATGCCGGCGAAAAAATCTGGTTCTGGGGCGGCGTCACCCTGCTGGGCCTCCTGGTGTCGATCACCGGGCTGATGCTGAACTTCCCCTATTTCAAAAACGTCGGTGCGAACATCGGCCTCACGCGCTACCTGCTGCAGATGGCGGACTATCTGCACATCGCGAGCGCCACGCTCTACATCGTTGCTTCTATGGGCCACATCTATATCGGCACATGGGGAACGCCGGGCGCCTACCAGGCGATGCGCACAGGCCATGTCGACGAGGAGTGGGCGCGTTCCCACCATGAGATCTGGTACAACGAGGTGGTCAACGGCCCGCCGCCGGACGATCGGTTCCCGCATGGCGCGGCGCCGCATCATCCCCGCGCCTGACCATCCCGATAATGAAATGCCTATCGCGAGTGAACACCATGCGAGCACGCCAAAATATCAAGCCTGCAACCTGCGTGGTTGCCTGGATCACCGTTGCGGCATTTGCGGGCGGCTGCGACAACACCGGCTCCACGGCCGGCAGCAATGTCCAGCAGACCGGCTTTCCCGGCCAGGTGTCGGCGGGGAGCGCTACGAGCGGTCAGGTGATGGCTCAGTCGGGCAGCGCGACCAAGGCTGCCGGAACTCCTGCTCAGGTAGCCGCACCGGCGGCACCGAAGGAACCGGGTGCCGCCGGTGCAAATGCGGGACAGGAAGCAGTGCGCGGCCAGTCGCCGACCGGCGGCGTCAGCGGCACGCCGGGCATTCCCGAAGGGTCCGGTGGAACGACCAGCGGTGCGGCAATGGGAGGCACGACGAGCGGCGCTGCGGCAACCCAGGTTGCACCGGCGCCCGGCGGCGCCGTGCCGAGCGTGCCGGGACAAACACCCGAGCAGCAGGCCGCAGCAATCAAGAAGCAGCAGGCCGCCGCGAAAGCGGAACAGGAAAAGCAGGAATTGGCCGCATCGATGGAAAAGGTCGCCGAACGCTGGCGCAGCCGCGCGAAGGCAAATGATTGGGAAACCTACCCGCCGACGCCGGTGGCCGCGGTGCCCGGCATCAAGGCGTCGGAAGCACAGGCCGGCCCTTCCGGCCAGCCGGGCGGACGCCTCGGCGACGCGGCAGCGAACGCGCCGGTGCGCAGCGAAAAGCACGACACCGCCCCGCCAAGTCCCGACGTCAAGGACCCGGCAAAAAAGGGCAAATAACCATTGCCTATCCCGAACGATGCAAATCAAACGGAACTACCCATGCTGATGGACCGGATACCGATCGCCGTGATCATGCAGCGGCGAACAGTCAGACACCGCTGGGCCGACACGGCCTGGTCGGCCGTCGCCGTCGTCGCCGATCCGGGCGGACTTGCGCCCTTGCAGCCACTGAGCCGGACGGAGGACGAGGAACTTTACCTGGTCTCCGGCCTGCAACTCGAACTGCACCGCGACGAGGACGATGGCTATTACGAAAACTGGGCGGCGCCGGAACCCAAAATATTTGTCATGTGGCGGATGATCGATGAGCGGGCGATCCCGTCCGTTGCCTCGGCAAGCTATGCCGAAGGCACCCGCATGCTTGATTCCGGAGACGCCACCGACGGCATTCCGATGCCGTCCGACATTCACGCGTGGCTGGGGGAGTATCTGCGCACACACTACCAGCCCCGCCCACATCGCGGGCGGCAGCATGGGTGAGGCATTCCTGCCGCAATACCGCCTTCCCCGCCGCCCCGGCACTCTCCACCGGGGCAATTGGCCACCCTGACCGTATCGACAACGACAATATCCGCGCCACTTGGGCACACGCGTCCGTTCGCCGGTCGCGTTCATGCGTGCGGCATTCGCAGAATTTCCCGACAATCACCTGGCCGAGGAGACCGCCATGGAACAACAGCACTTTCCCGGATTGCAGATCGACAGCGACATGCGGCAGCAGAACCGCGAGTGGGTAATACAACGCATTGCCTGGGTGCTGCTTGCGGTGCTGCTCCTCGCCATCCTGCTGGGCCTGTTCGGTCGCGGCGGCCCCCTCAGCACCATCTCGGAGAAATCGGCGGACGGCATGCTTCGGCTCGACTACGAACGCTTCGTCCGCAACCATACGCCGGACAAGCTGCAACTCGCCGTCAAGGCACGATCGGAAAGCATGCAGGTCAAGATAAGCAGCGAATATGTACGGAAAATCCGAATAGAAGACATCACGCCGACGCCGGTCCGTTCCAGCAGCGGCCAGGACGGCATCGTGCTCGTATTCGACACCCGCCCGTCCGAGATGATGGAGGCAGCAATTCACTTCAGCCCCGAGGGCATCGGGAAGCTGGAAGGATGGATCGCTGTTGACGGGCGGCAGCCCCATCATTTCAACCAGTTCATCTATCCCTAGGAGCGCACCATGGAACTTGTCCTGCGGGCCATCGGCATCTACTTCGTCCTTATTCTGCTGTTCCGTTTGCTCGGGACCCGTTCAATGAGCGACCTCTCCGCGTTTGACTTCATCCTGTTCCTGATCGTGAGCGAGGCGATCCAGAATGCGCTGGTGGATGATGATAAATCGGTAGTAATGGGCATGGCGGTCATCCTCACCTTCGTGATGATGGACCTCGGCCTGTCCATCCTGAAACGGAGATACCGCTTCATCGAAAAGATTGCCGAAGGCGTGCCCGTCATACTGGTCGATAACGGCAAGCTGGTGGAGGAGCATCTCAGAAAAAGCCGCATCACCCACAGCGACATCCTGCAGGCCGCGCGATCGAGCCAGGGGCTGGAAAACATCGGCCAGATTAAATATGCGGTATTGGAAACCACCGGAAATATATCGATTATTCCTGTCGAACCGAATGTCGAGGAAATGCTGGACCGGCGAATCGAGTCTGCGCTGAAGCGGTTGGGGAAGGCTGGAAATTGATAAAAAGCTGTTTGCACAGCGCAATAAAACTAGCCGCCTTGCTGCAAATTGCAAAGCGCCGCCGCACTACTCTCGCATGATGTTCTGCAAATCCTGTTATCGAACTTTTCACAAACGACACATCTCTGACCGAAAGAGCGGTTTTGAACGATGTATGCGCTTTGGAAAGATGGGTAGATGGGCAGATGGAAAATATCGCCGCGTGGACGAGCTCTTGAATGAAGGAGTTGAGACGCCTGGCTGTCCCGTTCGCACTCACAATCGCAACCTTCGTCGCAACGGTTGTCGTAAGTTACCTTGCGATTCACGAGCTGATCACCAACTACAGGGAAGAAGCGGAAGCCCGATCCGTCGCCATTGAGCTGCGAAACCTTGTGGGATGGGCAGTCGAAGCGGAAACCGGTCAACGGGGTTATGTCATTACCGGACTGGAAGAATATCTGGAACCTTACCGGGAAGGAAATGCCAGGCTTCCGGCCACCTTCCAGCGGCTGCGAACCGGGCTGGCAGACGATCCGGGTCAACTGCGGCGGCTTGAAACCATTTCAGCCCTGGAACGCAAGCGAATGGCCGTTCTGGAGGAAAGCATCCGGGTACGAAAGGAAGAAGGATTTCCCGCCGCGCAAAAAATTGTGCTGACAAAATCGGCCAAGGGATTGATGGACAGCATCCGCGCGGAAGTAGCGGTGATGGAAGAAGTGGAACTGCGGGAGCTAAGCGAACGTACAAGACAGGTCAACCGCAGCGCTGCACGCGCATATCAGGCGACGGCGATCGGCGGACTTCTGGATATCGGGCTTTTGATCTTCCTGTTCGGCAGGGTCCGCGCGGATGCCCTGTCCCGCATCGCTGCAGCACGGGAGGTTTCCAATGCGCAGCAATTGCTGCGTACAGTGATTGACGGTTCGCCTGCAGTCATTTATCTCAAGGATCCGCAGGGACGGTACATGCTGGTCAACAGCGCTTTCCGGAAGCAGTATGCGGAAACGGATATTGATCCGATAGGCAGGACCGACCATGAACTGTTTTCAGAGGAAAGCGCGAGGGAAAAGACGGCCAAGGACGGGCTGTTGCTGGAACAGGGCCTTGCCGTCCAGTTTGAGGAAACCCACACAGGGCCGGTTGGCACGCGCATTTTTTATGCAATCAAGGTTCCGCTGCGCGATCATAAGGGACAGCTGGTGGGCATATGCGGTGTCCTGTCGGACGTGACGATGCTCAAGCATGCCGAAAGCGAAGTCCGGCGCTTGAATCAGTCGCTGGAACGACGGGTAAATGAACGCACGCAGGAACTTGCCGAAGTGAACGAGCGCCTGCGGGAGGCGAATGAGCAGCTGGAGGCATTCAGTTACACGGTGGCGCACGACCTGCGCGCGCCTCTGCGTGGCATCCAGGGTTTTTCGCTTGCCGTCATCGAAGATTATGAAACGGTTCTCGATCAGGTCGGGAAGGATTATCTCCACCGTATCTCCAGGGCGGCGACGCGGATGGAGCAATTGATCGAAGACCTGCTTTCCTACGGCCGCCTGTCCAGGACCGAACTGCGGATTGAACTGGTACGGATGGACGATGCGCTAAACGACGCCCGGGCGATGGTCGCAACGCAGATCGACGACTCGCAGGCGATACTGCAGGTCGCTGCCCCCCTGCATGCAGTGCGGGCAAATCACGGCGCCTGCGTGATGATCCTGCAGAACTTGCTGACCAATGCCATGAAATTCGTCCGCCAAGGCACGGTTCCGATGGTAAGGATCTGGAGCGAACGACGGGCCTGCGGCGAGGGAACCGACGCATCCGGGTGCATCCGCCTATGGGTCGAAGACAACGGCATCGGAATCCCGGAGACGCAGCTTCAGCGAATCTTCCGGCCGTTCGAACGGCTGCATGGACAGGATGAATACCCCGGCACCGGTATCGGATTGGCAAGCGTCGACAAGGCAGCCAGGCGGCTGGGAGGCGCGTGCGGCGTGGAGTCTGTCGTCAACAACGGATCGCGGTTTTGGGTGGAATTGCCCGCGATGGAAACGGAGGCGTGATGGGCAACGATAAAAGCATCCTGGTGGTGGAAGACAACGACGACGACATCATTCTCGTGCAGCGGGCATTAAAGAAAGCCGGCGTGACGAATCCCATGTCGGTGGCGAGGGATGGCGAGGAAGCGATCGAATACCTTGCCGGCATCGGCCGCTTCCAGGACGAAAGCGCACATCCGGTGCCCAGCATGGTGCTTCTGGATCTGAAACTACCGAAACGCAGCGGGCTCGAAGTGCTGAGCTGGATTCGCTCCCATGCGACGCTCGCCACGCTTCCCGTCGTGGTCTTCACGACCTCGACGCAATCGAGCGACCTGGAGCGGGCCTACGCCCTCGGCGCCAATTCCTATCTGCAGAAACCCTTGAATCCCGATGAGACCGCACGGCTGCTCAAGATCGCGGGGACTTATTGGCTGAACCACAATCTGCAGCCGCCAAATGTTGGGAGAGGTTGAACATGGAGGAAAAAATCCGCATCCTGCTGGTGGACGACAACCCGGACGACCGGGAACTCGCCAGGCGCGCGGTCAGCAAGGATATTCCACAAGCGATCTTCGCCGAAGCCGGAACGGCCGTCGACTTCGAAAGGCTGATCAACGAGCCCTTCGATTGCACGGTAACCGACTTCAGGCTCGGATGGAGTGACGGCATCACGGTGCTGAAGAGGCTTAAGGAAAAGTACCCGGACAGGCCGGTTATCATGTTCACCAACACCGGCAGCGAGGAAACCTGCGCACTGGGCATGAAGCTTGGCCTGTCGGATTACATCGTGAAGCGCAAGGAGGAATTTCCAAAGCTGCCGGCGGCGGTGAAGACGGCGCTGGCGCTTGCAACGGCGCGGCGGGAAGCAGTCACCAAAGAGATGCATATCCGCGACCTGCTGGAACGCGAACGGTTCGCGCGGGAGGAGGCGGTACGCGCCAACCGCCTAAAGGACGAGTTCCTGGCGACCGTGTCGCACGAACTGCGCACGCCGCTCGGCGCCATCCTCGGCTGGGCGCATATGCTGCAGCTCGACCGTCTGACACGCGAACAGGAAAAGGAGGCGTTCGCCGTCATCGAACGCAACGCCCGCGCCCAGGCGAAACTGATCGACGATCTGCTCGATATGTCGCGCATCATCTCCGGCACCCTTCGCATCGATCTCGGCCCGATGGACATCCTGTCGGCGCTGCGTTCGTCGATCGATGCAGTCCAGCCGCTGGCGGCACCGAAATCGATCCGGATCACGCTGCAGCTCGATCCGATGCCGCCGCCGATCCGCGGCGACGTGGCGCGCATACAGCAGGTAATCTCGAACCTGCTGACGAACGCGGTGAAGTTCACGCCGGAAAACGGCACTATTCAGGTGTCGCTGGAACGGGTTGCATCGAGCATGCAAATTTCGGTGAAGGATAGCGGCATCGGTATCGACCCCGCCTTTCTGCCTTATATGTTCGACCGCTTCCGGCAGAGCGACACCGGCTCGACGCGCCGCCACGGCGGCCTCGGCATCGGCCTGTCGGTGGTCAAGAGCCTGGTGGAAATGCATGGCGGCACGGTAAGCGCATTCAGCGAAGGATTGGGAAAAGGAGCGCGCTTCTCCGTCCGCCTGCCGGTGGCCGTCATGCGCGAACAGGATGTGCAGGAACTGGAAAACACCCGCGACGGCAGTCCGGCCTACGACGGCCTGAAAGGCATGCGCGTGCTGGCGGTTGACGACGACGCCGATACGCTGCATGTCATTCAACGGGTGCTGAGTGTCTATGGCGCCAATGTCGTGGCCGCCGGCAGCGCGGCTCAGGCGCTGCAGTTGCTGGCGGCCGAAGCATACGACGTGCTTCTTTCGGACATCGGCATGCCCGAGGAGGATGGCTTCAGCCTGATCGAAAAAGTCCGGACGCTGCCCGGCCCCAACCGCGACATTCCCGCCTGCTCGGTCACCGCATTCGCGCGTGGCCAGGACCGCGAGCGAGCGCTCCTGGCCGGCTTCGATACACATCTGGTCAAGCCGGTCGAACCGGGCGAATTGATCGCGGTCGTCCTATCACTGACGAAACGACCGGGACGGCGGCAGGATTGAGTTGTGCCGGTGTGAAATGGAACGAAAATCATGAGGTGCGCCACCTATCGATAGGCTCATATCTATGAAGTATGAGGTATGGGCCTTGTTTAATTTTCTAAAGGAGCAATCATGATTTCAATTTCACAACAACCCGGCATGTCCGGTATCGGTTTCGGCATGGGCATGGATCCGATTTCACAAGTTTTGTCGATGCTGGGCATGATGCAGCCTCAACAGGCAGGAAACTTCATGGGAAACCTCGCGAACGGTGCGGGGTTGCAGAATGATCCGACCATGAATTCCATTGTCGCCAAATGCAATTCGGGCGAACCACTGAATGCAGGCGATAAGAATTTCCTGAATCAGAACGCCAATTCTCTGACCGGCGGCAATAACGTCCAGCAGGCTCTGGACGGCAGTCGTTAATTCGTCAAAGTGGGCTAACAACTGGATGCAGGCGATAAGAATTTTCTGCTACAGAACGCGGATGTCCTGAACACCAACATGCCCAACGGGGAAATATCTGACAACTGTCGAACATTCCCTGCTTCACGCTGGGCAACGCAATATCAGGCACCGAGCCTGCCACCGGCCCTCCTCCCCTCGGGCGGGCCGGGGCTCCTCTTATCTCCGCAGCATCTGCCTCAATGAAAAGCTCATCGAAAAGCTGGAGGAGAAGTGCAGGCGTCTATCGGTGAGCCCCATCCATCAGCGCGCCGGAGAAAGACAGTGAAAATCTGTTGGTAAAAATCTATGATCTGATTTCTTTTGCCAACTCCAGTCGCACCACCCGGGCCTGTTCGGTCACTTCACTCACCAAAAGTTGCGTCCGCGTTTGGTCCACTACGTTTGGTCCGACACGTTAGCTCCATATACAGCGCTGAATCCTGTTGAAACCGGCGCGGTGCGGCCAGACAGGATTGCGAGGCTCGCGCGCCGTTCACCGCAGCGCCGTGCCGTCTTCGGCGATAGCGTGATCGGAGTCGATCACAGATTCGCCCAAGCTTACCGGCAGATCGCGCAATGGGTCGAGCGCCTTCACCTCATCCGGGTCCTTTGCCGGCAAGCGATAGCCCGCCGGCTCGACATTGCGCAGTTTCCTGAACCCCGCGTGTAGTCCCGCTTTCTGATGCGCGCCACCTCCGACCGCCGCGGTTGCGGCACCAACGTCCGTGCTCCCCTTCGACGAGCCGCCATTCCCGGCGGCACCGGCGATTGCGCCAAGCTGCTTGAGAACGAAGTCGTGCGTACCGGTGGCATTCTGGTGACCGACAAGCCGGGCAACGTCCGGTTGCTGCGGCTGCTGATGGAACAGTTCGTGCAGGCTCTTCACGAAAAAGGGTGTGAGGTAGTTCTGTGTCCAACGCTGTTCGGCCAAGTTCCTGAACAGGGATACCTGCCTATTCAGATCGTCGAACTGCTTGGATTCATCGAGGAGGCGGATAAGAGATCTTCCCGGTGCAGGTTTCCCGGGCTCCGGCTCCCTCAGCCACTGGTCCAGCAGCGAGAGAGCATCGCATTGAAGCTCGGAGATTCCGGGATGCAGGTCGACGAGGCCCGGCCCCCAGACCATCGCATGCAATTGCTTGACTGCGCTGCGGGCGCCATCCATGTCCCTGCCCGGCACCGGGAACCCTCCCTTGAGATGGAAGTGTTTTACTACCCGGTCCACTTCCAGAAAGTCCGGAATACTCAACAACCTGGTCAGATCCTTCGCCGGGGCGGCATTTTGGCCCGTCGCGAGCCAGGCATTCAGCAACCTAAACTCTTTCTCATTCGCCTGAATTTTTTCGCCGCTATTGCCCGCGTGGCGGGCAGCATGCGCGTATGCCGTGATCGCCATCGAGAGCGGTGATTGCATCCGCAGTTGCGCTTCCGCGCCGCCCGGGCGCTTGCGGACCGGCTGGTCGCTCGATGACGCCGGAAGCGGTACGGCAGCCTCGTTCTTTTTCAGCGGCGGCGTGATCGCTTCGAGCGTGTTGATACCGACACTGGGCGTGAATGGAATCGATTTACTGGATATCGTCATGGTCTACCACCTTTGCATTGAACAAAAATGCTGACCGAACCTGTCAAAATTGCCAGCTCGAACTGAGTGGCGGAAAACCTGCCGTCAGTTCCATCTTGGGCCAGTGACAAAATTCCAGTTACAGGGTGTTGTGTTCACCAAGCCGGATCGCGCGCATAGTCGGCACAAAAACATGGCGCCGGAATGGATGGCCAATCCTCGGGAACCCGCATCAGATATCGCTTTGCGCCCCTGCGGGATACAGAGATAACGGCGGGCAGACCCGATCACGCTGTGCGGCGGCGGCACACGCAGTCCCGGCGACTGCAGGCTCAACAATGCTCAACGGCCTCTGGACAGCGGCTTGCCGGGCTGTGTCGGGCCTGCCGCTGCTGCGGGGTGTCGGAACGTGAATTTGTTCGTTGGCGTGGTCGGTATCACTATCGAACCGTGCAGCCGGAATCCGGTGCAGCGGGATACCGCGCTTCCTTGGCCGCGGCCACACGGACGGTATCGGGCAGCGTCACCCCGTTCTTCGCGGCCGTGAGTTCGGCCAGGATCGAGATCGCGATCTCCGCAGGTGTCTTGCTGCCGATATACAGGCCGACCGGGCCGCGCAGCTTTGCCAGCTCGGCATCGCCGAGATCGAATTCCTTTAATCGTTCACGCCGCTTCGCATTGTTGGCCCGGGAGCCGATCGCGCCGACATAGAACGCTTCGGACTTCAGGGCTTCCATCAACGCGAGGTCGTCGAGCTTCGGATCGTGCGTCAGCGCCACCACCGCGGAGCGGCTGTCCAGCTTCAGGGCAAGGACCGCGTCGTCCGGCATCGCGTGCAGCATCGTCACTTCCGGTACCGGCCATGCATCCCGGTATTCTTCCCGCGGGTCGCAGACGGTAACTTGGTAATCCATGCCGACCGCGATCTGGGCGAGAAAGCGGGACAACTGACCTGCACCGATGATCAGGAGGCGCCAGCGCGGGCCATGTATGGTGGTCAGGGTGCTATCGGAAACCTGCATCGTCATGCCGGGCGCGGCGGGGTCAAGCCGGGTGTCGCCGGTGGCGAGATCGACTCTGCGTGCAACGAGTTGATGGCGTGCCAGGCGCTCCAGCAACGCATCGATCGCGCTGCGCGCCGACACAGGTTCGATGGCCAGTTGCAGCGTACCGCCGCAGGGTAGCCCGAACCGGTGCGCCTCGTCGGCACTGATGCCATAGGTGACGAGTTCCGGATGCGTGCGGGTGATGCCATCCCGGCGCACGCGGTCGATGAGGTCGTCCTCGATGCAGCCGCCGGATACGGAGCCGACCACAAGACCGTCATCGCGGATCGCCAGCATCGCGCCTTCCGGCCTGGGACTGGAGCCCCAGGTACGGATAACGGTCACGAGTTCACAACCGCGGCCCTCGTTTAACCAGCGGCTGCAGGCTTTCAGGACTTCGAGGTCAACGCTATCCATGGAATCGCAGTTCAGGCAAGGGTTTCGGCGGCGGTTTTGATTGCGGCCCGGATGCGCTGATAGGTGCCGCAGCGGCAGATGTTTCCGCTCATCGCGGCGTCGATATCGGCATCGGACGGCTTCCTGTTCGTACGCAGCAGCGCAGTGGCGCTCATCACCTGGCCGCTCTGGCAGTAGCCGCATTGCGGTACATCGTGCCTGATCCAGGCATCCTGCACCGCCTTGCCGACCTTGTCGTTTACTATCGCTTCGATGGTGGTGATCTGCTGGCCTGCGGCGGCAGAAATCGGCGTTACGCATGATCGGACCGGCTGATCGTTCAGGTGCACGGTACAAGCCCCGCAAAGGGCGGCGCCGCAGCCGAACTTGGTGCCGGTCATGTTGAGGTTATCGCGCAGCGCCCACAGGACGGGCGTGGCGGGATCCGCGTCCACCTGCATGTCGCGGCCGTTGATGTTGAGTGTAACCATGACGTCCCCCTCCTCCTTCTTGTCTTTCCGGGCGGTGACGGGCAATCCGTTTTCTACCGCGGTCCGGACATTGTACTTTTTCGATGCAACAGGCGACAGAAACCACTTCGCCCGCCGTGGTCCGGCATACCCTGCCGCCATGGAGGATAATCCGGTATCGAAATGCTTCCCGGCGCGCGATACGCCGTGTTCTCTTGCAAAAACATCCATGAATACATTGACCGACAACCACATCAAGCTTACCTCTTTCTCTCACGGCGGGGGCTGCGGCTGCAAGATCGCACCGGGCGTGCTGGCCGATATCCTGAAAAACACCCGGGGTTTTCCGGTTCCGAAGGAACTGATGGTGGGCATCGAGACAGCTGATGACGCCGCCGTCTATCGCCTCAACGACGAGCAGGCGCTGATCGCCACCACTGATTTTTTCATGCCCATCGTCGACGATCCTTATCAGTTCGGCCGCATCGCCGCTACCAATGCCATTTCGGACGTTTACGCCATGGGCGGCACCCCGATCATGGCGCTTGCGCTCGTTGGCATGCCGATCGATAAGCTGCCGGTATCGGTAATCGGCAAGATCCTGGAGGGCGGCGAGTCGATCTGCGCTGAAGCCGGCATCCCGATTGCCGGCGGCCATACGATCGATTCGGTGGAGCCGATTTACGGACTCGTCGTGCTCGGACTGGTGCACCCGGACAAAGTCAGGCGCAATGCGGATGCGAAAGCCGGGGACAAACTGGTGCTCGGCAAGCCGCTGGGCGTCGGCGTGCTTTCCGCCGCGCTCAAGAAAGGCCGACTTGATGACGCCGGCTACGCCGCCATGATCGCCAGCACCACGAAGCTCAATAAACCAGGCCGCTTCCTGTCGGACATGGCGGGTGTCAATGCCTTGACCGATGTCACTGGTTTCGGCCTGCTCGGGCATCTGCTCGAAGTGTCGCGCGGCGCGGGGATCGGCGCCCGCATTCATATGCCGATGGTTCCCTTGCTGCCCGAAGTCCGGCGGCTCGCGGAAGCCGGGTGCGTCACCGGCGCGTCCGCGCGCAATTGGGCCGGCTACGGGAAAGACGTCGCACTCGGCACGGGCATCTCGTCCGTCGAACAGGCATTGCTGACCGATCCGCAGACATCCGGCGGCCTGCTTGTCTCATGCGCTCCCGGAGCCGTGGATGCGGTCCTGGACCTGTTCCGGCGCGAAGGCTTTGCGGGCGCCGCGGTAATCGGCGAAATGGTCGACGGACCCGCAAAGGTCGAGGTTATTGCCTGAACCAGGCAACAACCGACCTGGACTGTCGGCCAAACAACAACGGCCAATTATTTCTCTACTGCATTAAAAATTAATGCTACATTCTCCCGACGCGTCGAGCTGGCCGGAGATGTCTGCCGGCGCGTATCCCGACCCAACCCGGTTCAAGCAAGCTGTCCGCTCGGGATGCCGCCCAACAGGAGACGTTACACAGTGAAGAGCAAGTCCGGAAAAGCGCCTTCCGCTTCATTGGCGGAGCTCGAGACCTATCGTCGCGTGTTCTACTCCTCACCCGACTTTATTTCCATCAGCCGTTTTTCCGACGGCCTGTATATCGACGTCAACCCGGGTTTCGAACGGTTCACCGGCCAGCGTCGGGCCGATGTTATCGGTAAAACGTCGCTGGAACTGGGCATTTGGAACGATCCGTCCGACCGCACCCGCTTTGTCGAAGCGCTGCAGCCTTCCGGCGAGGTACAGGATTTCCAAACGCGCCTGAAAAATCGCGAAGGTGCAATCCGCAATGTGGCGCTGTCGGCGAGCATCGTTCACACCGAGTCCGACGAAAGCACCGGCAAGCCCGATGTCGAAAAGGTCCTGGTCGTGGTGGTCAGGGATATCACCGACCGGCTGCATGACGAGGCGGAGCTGCGTCAGCACCGTGAACACCTCGAGCTATTGGTGCAATATCGCACCGCAAAACTCCATCAAACCAACGACCAGCTGCTGGAAACCAACCGTCGCCTGAAGAAAGCGCACGAGCAGCTTCTGCAAACCGAAAAACGCATTCGCCACATGGCGCTGCACGATGCGCTCACCAGCCTGCCGAATCGGGCCCTGCTGCAGGATCGCGTAACCCAGGCGATCGCTCAGGCCGACCGTGCCGGCCATTCAATGGCACTGATGTTCGTCGACCTGGATAACTTCAAGCACATCAACGATTCGCTTGGCCACATCGTCGGCGACCGCTTGCTGTGCGAGGTGTCGAACCGGCTGAAGCAGTGCGTGCGCAAGAGCGACACCGTGGCGCGGCTGGGGGGCGACGAATTCGTCATATGCGTCACCGGACTGGAGAATGGCAACCAGGCCGCGGCACTCGCGCAGAAGGTCCTCGCCGCGCTGGAGCAGCCGCTGATGATGGACGCCATGGATCTGCATACCAGCGGCAGCATCGGAATCGGCGTCTACCCGGATGACGGCGACAGCGTCGAAGCGCTGATGCGTGCCGCCGACACCGCGATGTATCACGCAAAATCCAAGGGCCGCGGCAATTTCCAGTTTTTCACACCGGCGCTGGACCAGGCCGCCCAGCAGCGGATGTCGATCGAAAGCCGGCTGCGAATGGCCTTGCCGAAAGGCGAATTCCAGTTGCACTATCAGCCGCAGGTGGATATCGCCACAGGAAGGATCGTTTCCCTCGAAGCCTTGCTTCGCTGGCGGCATCCCGGCCGCGGCTTCGTGCCGCCGCTCGAATTCATTCCCATCGCGGAAGAAAGCGGCATGATTACGCGGATCGGAGAATGGGTGCTGGAGGAAGCGTGCAGCCAGCTGCGATGCTGGCGCGATGCGGGTCATGAAGAACTTTGCGTCGCCGTCAACTTGTCCGCACGGCAGATGCTGCAACCTGACTTCGCTGATCAGGTG
>JAESFT010000552.1_pt1 | contig 20222 bp, 19 predicted proteins | sample 9269451 | NCBI WGS metagenome assembly JAESFT01 (sample SAMN14502557, study PRJNA617106) | algae metagenome | isolation source: Scytonema hyalinum WJT4-NPBG1 and co-occurring heterotrophs from well... | place: USA: Mojave Desert, Joshua Tree National Park, California | collected 2006-05-25
TCGGCTTCTTGGAGAAGGTCGAGATGATGTGGGACACGATGCCGAAGGCCGGCAGGATCATGATGTACACTTCGGGATGGCCGAAGAACCAGAACAGGTGCTGGTAGAGCACCGGATCGCCGCCGCCCGACGGCTCGAAGAAGGTCGTGCCGAAGTTGCGGTCGGTGAGCAGCATCGTGATCGCGCCCGCGAGAACCGGCAACGACAGAAGCAGCAGGAACGCGGTCACCAGCATGGCCCAGGCGAACAGCGGCATCTTGTGCAGCGTCATGCCCGGAGCGCGCATGTTGAGGATTGTCGTGATGAAGTTGATCGCACCCAGGATCGAGGCCGCACCGGCAAGGTGCAGGGCCAGGATGCCGAAATCGAGCGCCGGACCGGGATGGCCCGTTGTCGAGAGCGGCGGATAGACCGTCCAGCCGCCGCCGAAGCCGAGCGAGCCCGGAGCGCCTTCGACGAAGAGCGAGCAGAGCATCAGGCCGAATGCCGAAACGGTGAGCCAGAACGAGATGTTGTTCATCCGCGGGAACGCCATGTCGGGGGCGCCGATCATGATCGGGATGAACCAGTTGCCGAAGCCGCCGATCAGCGTGGGCATCACCATGAAGAACACCATGATGAGGCCGTGGCCGGTCACGAAGACGTTGAAGGCCTGCGGGTTGGAGAAGTACTGCAGACCGGGCTCCTGGAGCTCCAGGCGCATGCCGATGGACAGAAGGCCGCCGACGATGCCGGCCGTAAAGCCGAAGATGAGATAGAGCGTTCCGATGTCCTTGTGGTTCGTCGAATAGAACCACCGGCGCCAGAAGCTCGGAAGGTGATCGTGGTGATCCGCGTGAGCGGCATCAGCTGCATGTGCCATGATGAGACCTCTGTGGTCCTTCTTACAATTACTGAGCGGTCGCGAACTTGAGCGGAGCGGGGCTTTCGGTCGAAGCATACTTCTGCTTCGCCTCGGCCAGCCAAGCGGCATATTGCTGCTCGCTCACGACGCGGACTTCGATCGGCATATAGGGGTGGCCGTTGCCGCAGAGCTCCGAGCACTGGCCGTAGTAGACGCCTTCCTTCTCGGCCTTGAACCAGACTTCGTTCAGGCGTCCGGGAATGGCGTCGACCTTGAAGTAGAAGGAGGGCACCGTGAAGGAATGGATCACGTCGGCCGAGGTGACCTGAACGCGAACCACCTTGCCGACCGGGACCACCATCGCATTGTCGGCGCCGAGCAGGCGCGGCTGGTCGGGCTTCCGGTCCTTGTCCTCGGTGATCATGTTCGAATCGAACTTGAAGCCGCCGCCCTGGTCGGCCGGGTACTCATAGCCCCAGTACCAGGAATAGCCGGTCACCTTCACCACCAGGTCGGCCGGCGGCGGCACCAGCTGCTGGCGCAGGAGGCGGAAGGACGGAATGGCGATCGCCACGAGGATGAGCACTGGAATGATGGTCCAGGCCACCTCGAGGAGGGTGTTGTGGGTGGTCTGCGAGGGAACCGGGTTCTTGCTCTCGTTGAAGCGGACAACGATCACGAGAAGCAGGGCCAGCACGAAAAGGCAGATCGCTGCGATCAGCCAAACCAGGTAGGTGTGGAAGTTGGACACGCTCTGTCCCAACTCGGTCACCATCTCCTGCATGCCGGTTTCCCAGGGGGAGGGCTGCCCGGCGGCGGCCCACGCCCCACTTATGCCCAACACAAGTGCGACCGCTGCCGTGGAGAGGGCGGTCACCGATCGACGTCCAGTCTCGATCCGCATCGGCGTTCCAAAGCTCCTAAAGAAGTGCTGGCCCAGGGCCATGAAAGCATCGGGGAAGGCGCGGGCGTGCGGAAGGCGGCGCCCGGCTTGCGCCATCACCTTTGATCTGCGTCAAAGATCACAGGACGCGCTGAAGCGCAACGGTAGAAGCGTTCCAAACTGTGCGTCATAACCGCCAAAACGCATTTCGGCCCTCCAAACGCCCCCTCTCGCTTGACATCGCGCCCCTTGCCATGGTCCCAACGGCCAAACTTGGACCTGAAGCGGCCCCGGCCGCGGCCCTTCGAACAGGGCTAACGAATGGAGAAACCGATGGGCGCATCGCGTTGGGCTCGCCATGGTGCGGCGGCAATCCTGGGGCTGTCGGCCCTGCTCGGGGCCAACGGCGCCAGCGCTCAGGGCATGGTCAAGAACACCTATGGCGAGTGGCAGATGCGCTGCGAGACGCCGGCGGGTGCCACGGCCGAGCAATGCGCCCTCGTGCAGAACGTCGTCGCCGAGGACCGTCCTAACGTGACCCTCGTCATTATCGTGTTGAAAACCGCCGACGGCAAAAGCCGCCTCCTGCGCGTCGTCGCGCCTCTTGGTATTCTCTTGCCGTCAGGACTGGGCCTCAAGATCGACCAGACGGATATCGGCCGCGCCGGGTTCGTGCGCTGCCTGGCCACGGGCTGCGTGGCTGAGGTCGTGATGGAGGAGAGCCTGATCAGCCAGATGAAGACGGGACAGGCGGCGACCTTCATCGTCTTCCAGACACCTGAGGAAGGGATCGGGATTCCCGTGTCCCTGAACGGATTTGCGGCCGGGTTCGACGCCCTTCCGTGAGGATGAACGAAAGCGTGGGGGCAATCATGATTGAGGGATTGAGCCGGAAGGCCGGACGGATGCTGGCCGTGGTCGGAATGTCGGCCCTGACGGGCTGCGGCGCGCCGGGAGAGGGCGGTTTTGGCGTTGGCGACATGCTGCTCACGGCGGGAACCACCCAGGCGCCGGCCCAGCGGGTCGCGGTGGAGGATGTCTACTGCCCGACCATTGAAGTGGTTGAGGGCGGGGCCGCCCTCCAGGTCCGCGGCGGCGAGGGCGGCTCGGTCCGAAGCCAGATTGCTTTGGGTGAGATCGCCCGCGAATGTATCGGCCAAGCTGATGGCTCGACCTTGGTCAGGGTCGGTGTCGAGGCTCGCGCCCTGGTCGGCGTCGGCGGATCGGCCGGCCGCTACAATGTACCGATCCACATCGTCGTGAAGGACGGCTCCACCGTCTTCGCCAGCCGTTCGAGGACCGTAGCTGCCGCGATTCCGGCCGGCCAGACCCAGACTACCGTATCGGTGGTCGAGGAGGGCATCGTGGTGCCCGCCTCCTACGCCAACAGCTTCGAGATCGAGGTCGGTCTCGGCGGTCGCGCAGCCACGGGTCGGCGGGGCTGATCTGATCAGTAGAGCGCGGCGGCGCCTGCTCGCTGGTTCAGGGGCGCGGCCAGAACCTTGTCGATCCGGCGCTCGTCGAGGTCGATCACCTCGAAACGCCATCCCAGGGTATCCACGTGCTCGCCCGTATTGGGCAGGTGCTGCAGTTCGCTGATCACCAGGCCGCCGACCGTGTGATAGCTGCGGGTCTCAGGGAGCGTGACCCCGAGAACCTCCGCCATTTCGTCGACCGGCATGGAGCCGGCGAGCAGCCACGAGCCGTCCTCGCGCCGGATGGCGTCGGGCTCCGGCGCCTCGCCGTCGGACCGGAAGGCGCCGACGATGGCCTCCAGGGCATCGGCCGGCGTCACGACCCCTTCGAAATGCCCGTATTCGTCGTGGACGATCGCCATCGGCACCTCCGCGTCGCGCAAAGTGGCTAGGGCGTCCAGGGCATAGAGCGTGTCTGGAATGACCGGGGCCGGCTGAACGTGCCCGCGGATGTCCAGGGGCTCCCCGGACAGCATGGCGGCCAGAAGCTCCCGCGACTGGACGACGCCGATCACGTTGTCGGGGTTCCCCTCGCTGACGGGCAGGCGGGAATGCGGGGTCTCGATCAGCAATTCCCGGATCGTCTCCTCGTCGTCGTCGAGATCGATCCAGTCCACGTCCGTGCGGGGGGTCATGAGCCCGCGCACGGTTCTATCCCCGAGGCGCAGCACCCCCGAGATCATGCGGCGCTCCTCCTCCTCGATGACGCCGGCGCTCTCGGCCTCGCCGACGAGCATCTTGATCTCCTCTTCCGTGACGGTCGTCCCGTCGTCGGATTTGGCGCCCAGGAGGCGAAAGATCAGGCTGGTCGACGCGTTCAGAAGCCAGACGGCGGGCGCCGCGACTTTCGACAGCACCAGCATCATGGGGGCCATGGTGCAGGCTACGGCCTCCGGATTGCGCAGGGCGAGCTGCTTGGGCACCAGTTCGCCGATGACGATGGACAGATACGTGATGATGCCGATGACGATGCCGTAGCCCAGGGGCTCGGCGGCGCCTTCGGGCATCCCCTGAGCCTGAAGGATTTCCGTGAGTCGATGGCCGAGCGCCGCGCCCGAGAACGCGCCGGCCAGGATGCCCACGAGGGTGATGCCGATCTGGACCGTGGAGAGGAAGCGGCCCGAATCCTCCATCAGGGTCAGGGCCGTGTTGGCCCCGGAGCGACCCTGTTCGGCCATGGCCTTGAGGCGGGCCCGGCGGGCGGAGACGATGGCGAGTTCGGAAAGAGCAAAGACGCCGTTGAGGGCGACGAGAGCGAGGGCGATGATCAGTTCGAGCAACGATGCGTGGAGCTGCCGACCGGATCGGGCCGCGTTCTCCCCTTCTATGGATGATGGGCCCTAACATGGAGTGCCACGGTCCTGCCGTCAATTAAGGCGGGGAGATATCCCGTGCGGCAGCCTGGTTTGTTGACAGGACCGGATTTCCTCTTCAGAGCTAAAACCCAGCCGATGATCCCCGCGGAAGAGACCGGACCTCAAGCGTCCGGCGCCGAAGGCGCAACCGCCCCGGAAACGCTCAGGCCAAAGGACCGCGCGGGAGCTGGCACTCTGGAAAGCGGCGACGTTTCGAAACGTCGCCCACCGACGGGCGTAACCTTGGGCTTCGCGTTCCAAGGGAAATCTCTCAGGTCTCGGGACAGAGGGGGCGCACAGCAACGGGCCGCAAGGCTCGATGGAACGCGCACCTTTGAGGGAACCCGATGGCCGAGCCAGCGCATAGCGACGAGCCGCTCCTGCAGACCCCGCTCCATGACGAGCATGTGGCCCTTGGCGCCCGCATGGTGCCCTTCGCCGGTTACGACATGCCCGTGCAGTATCCCGCGGGAATCCTGACCGAGCACAACTGGACCCGCGAGCATGCGGGCCTGTTCGACGTCTCCCACATGGGCCAGGCCTTCCTGGTCGCCGAGGACAAGAGCCACGAGACCGTGGCCAGGGCGCTCGAGACGTTGATTCCCGCCGACGTCTTGAATCTGAAGCCGAACCAGCAGCGCTATTCGCAGCTGCTTGCGGACGACGGCGGCATCCTCGACGACCTGATGGTCACCCGCGTCGGCGCCCCCGGCCACGAGGGCTGGCTCTACCTGGTGGTGAACGCGTCCATGAAGGAGGCCGACTACGCCCATATCGCGGCGCGCCTGCCCAAGGGCGTCGCCCTGCGGCGCAAGGACGATCTCGGCCTGATGGCCCTCCAGGGCCCGTCCGCTGAGGCCGTCCTCGCCAAGGTCGCGCCCGAGACCGCCGCGCTGCCCTTCATGATGTCGGCGGATGTGCAGATCGACGGCATCTGGTGCCACGTCTCCCGTTCCGGCTACACCGGAGAGGACGGTTTCGAGATCTCCTGCCACGGCAATGACGCACCCGCCCTCTGGAACAAGCTGCTCGCCGATCCGGAGGTCAAGGCCATCGGCCTCGGCGCGCGCGATTCGCTGCGCCTCGAGGCGGGTCTGTGCCTCTACGGCCACGATATCGACACCACCACTTCGCCCATCGAGGCGGGCCTGATCTGGTCGATCCAGAAGCGGCGCCGGGAGGAGGGGGGCTTCCCCGGAGCCGAGCGCATTCAGCGCGAGATCAGGGACGGCACCGCGCGGGTGCGCGTCGGCATCAAGCCCGAGGGCCGCGCCCCCGCCCGAGAGGGAACTGTCATCACTACGCCCGACGGGCGCGAGGTCGGAATCGTGACCTCGGGTGGCTTCGGCCCGACGGTCAACGGCCCGGTCGCCATGGGCTATGTGGCCAAGGACGTGTCCGCCACCGGGACGGACCTGCATCTCATCGTTCGCGGCAAGCCGCTGCCCGCCAAGGTCGCAGCCATGCCATTCGCCCCCCATCGCTACAAGCGCTGACATCTCAAGAAGAGGGAATTCATCATGACCACGCGCTACACCAAGGATCACGAATATATCCGCGTCGAGGGCGATGCCGGCATCGTCGGCATTTCCGACTACGCCCAGGGCCAGCTCGGCGACGTGGTCTTCGTGGAGCTGCCGAGCGTCGGCAAGACCCTGTCGAAGGGCGATGAGGCGGCCGTCGTCGAGAGCGTGAAGGCCGCAAGCGAAGTCTATGCCCCGGTCTCCGGCGAAGTGGTCGAGGTCAACAGCGACCTCGAAGCCTCTCCCGGCACGGTCAACGAGGATCCTGCCGGCCGCGGCTGGTTCATGAAGATCCGCCTCACGAACCTGGACGAGCTCGACGGCCTCATGACCGAGGAGCAGTACCAGGAATTCGTGAAGTCGATCTCCTAACGCGAGAGGGCGGCCATGGCACACGAGTACAAGGCGACGATACGCTGGACGCGCGGGGCGGACGAGATCTTCTCCGACAACCGCTACAGCCGCGGCCACATCTGGCGCTTCGACGGCGGCATCGAAGTACCGGGCTCCGCTTCGCCCTCCGTCGTGCCATTGCCGCTCTCGCGGGAGGATGCCGTCGATCCGGAGGAAGCGTACGTTGCGGCGATTTCCAGCTGCCACATGCTGACCTTCCTGTCGATCGCCGCCAAGAAGCGCTTCGTTGTCGATGCCTACGAGGACGACGCGCTCGGGATCATGACCAAGAACGAGAGCGGCAAGCTCTTCGTGTCCAAGGTCACCCTGGATCCCAAAATCCAATTCTCGGGCGACAAGCTTCCGACGCCGGAACGGATCGCCGACATGCATCACCTCGCCCACAAGGAATGCTTCATCGCCAATTCCGTTCTCACGGAGATTGTCGTGGCGGGCATTCCCTCGCACTAACGCCTCAAGGTTTTTTGCCGATGCGCTATTTGCCTTTGTCCGACACCGACCGCGGCGAGATGCTCGCGCGGATCGGCGTCAACCATGTCGATGAGCTGTTCGCCGACGTGCCGAAGAACCTGCTCCTCAAGGAGCCGGTGGACCTGCCGCGCCGCAAGGGCGAGCTGGAGGTGGAGCGCATCCTCTCCCGCATGTCCGCGAAGAACGTCTCGGCGTCCTCCGTGCCGTTCTTCGTCGGCGCGGGCGCCTACAAGCACCATGTGCCGGCGACCGTCGATCACCTGATCCAGCGCTCCGAGTTCCTGACGAGCTACACGCCGTATCAGCCCGAGATCGCTCAAGGCACGCTGCAATATCTCTTCGAGTTCCAGACGCAAGTGGCTGCGCTCACCGGCATGGATGTGGCGAACGCCTCCATGTATGACGGCTCCACCGGCACGGGCGAGGCGGTGCTCATGGCGCATCGCGTCACCCGCCGCCGCAAGGCCGTGCTCTCCGGCGGCCTGCATCCGCATTACGCCGATGTGGTGAAGACGCTCTCTGACATGGCGAGCGACGAAACGGTCATCCTGGCGCCGGACGTGAGCGGCACCGAGGACATTCTCTCGCAGATCGACGACACGACATCCTGCGTCGTCGTGCAGTCGCCGGACGTGTTCGGCAACGTGCGCGACCTGAAGCCCATCGCCGACAAGGCGCACCAGCACGGGGCGCTGCTGATCGCCGTGTTCACGGAGGTCGTGTCGCTCGGCCTCATCGCTTCGCCCGGCAGCCAGGGCGCGGACATCGTGGTGGGCGAGGGGCAGTCCATCGGCAATGCCCTGAACTTCGGCGGTCCTTACGTGGGTCTCTTCTCCACGCAGTCGAAATACATCCGCCAGATGCCCGGCCGCCTCTGCGGCGAGACGGTGGATGCGGACGGCAACCGCGGCTTCGTGCTGACGCTCTCGACCCGCGAGCAGCATATCCGCCGCGACAAGGCGACTTCGAACATCTGCACCAATTCGGGCCTCTGCTCGCTCGCCTTCACCATCCACATGACCCTGCTCGGCGAGACGGGCCTGACGCGTCTCGCGCGCATCAACCATGCGAACGCCGTGAAGCTGGCCGACCAGCTTGCCGCCGTGAAGGGCGTCGAGGTGCTCAACAAGACGTTCTTCAACGAGTTCACCGTGAAGCTCGCAAAGCCTGCGGCAGACGTGGTCGAGCGTCTTGCCGAGAAGGGAGTGCTTGCGGGCGTGCCCGTGTCGCGTCTCCTGCCGGGTGCCGGCCTCGACAACCTGCTGCTGGTGGCCTCCACCGAAGTGAACACAGATGATGACCGCGCGGCCCTTGTCGCCGCCTTGAACGAGGTTCTGTGATGTTGAACCGCCAGGGACGTCCCACCGCTCCGCAGGCTCACGGCGTATCCGATCCGGCCGCCGGCATGGGCGATCAGGCAGCCCGCCTGCAGGGCGACGCCAGCCGCTCCAGCGGCTCCACTGCGGGCCACCACCCGACCTTCACGGGCAACAAGGCGCTGGCGCAGGTCGAGCCGCTGCTCTTCGAGATCGGCCGTTACGACACGACCGGCGTCGATTTCGACGAGCCGGCGAATTTCGAGCCGCGCCTCGGCGGACTGGAGCGCAAGGAACCGATCGGTCTGCCGGGTCTCTCCGAGCCTGAGACCATGCGCCATTACGTGCGCCTCAGCCAACAGAACTACGGCATCGATACGGGCCTGTTTCCGCTCGGCTCCTGCACCATGAAGCACAATGCGCGGCTCAACGAGCGCATGGCCCGTCTGCCGGGCTTCTCCGACGTGCATCCGCTGCAGCCGGTCTCGACCGTGCAGGGGGCGCTGGAGCTCATGGACGAGCTCGGGCGCTATCTGATCACGCTCACCAACATGACGGCGGTCGCTTTGTCGCCGAAGGCCGGCGCCCACGGCGAACTCTGCGGCATGATGGCGATCAAGGCCGCCATCGAGGCGAAGGGCGAGGGCGCGACCCGCAACGTGGTGCTCGTGCCCGATTCGGCTCATGGCACGAATCCGGCCACCGCCGCGCTCATCGGCTTCAAGGTGAAGCCGGTGCCGGCGCGCGAGGACGGCTGGGTGCATGTGGAGGACGTGAAGGAGCGCCTCGGCCCGGACGTGGCGGCGATCATGCTCACCAATCCCAACACCTGCGGCCTGTTCGAGCCGCAGGTGGCGGAGATCGCCAAGGCGATCCACGATGCCGGGGCCTATTTCTACTGCGACGGCGCGAACTTCAACGCCATCGTGGGCAAGGCGAAGCCGGGCGACCTCGGCGTCGATGCCATGCACATCAACCTGCACAAGACCTTCTCGACGCCGCACGGCGGCGGCGGCCCGGGCTCCGGCCCGGTGGTGCTCTCCGAGCGTCTGGCTCCTTACGCACCCGTGCCGTTCGTGCGGATGAAGGAGGGCAGCTTCGAGCTGGTGGAACACTATGACGAGGCCGGCGGTCGCGCCGCCCCGTTCGGCCGCATGACCGCCTTCCACGGCCAGATGGGCATGTATGTGCGCGCCCTGTCCTACATGCTCTCGCATGGGGCGGACGGCATGAAGCAGGCCTCGGAAGATGCCGTGCTCAACGCCAACTACATCCGCGCGGGCCTGTCCGATCTCCTCTCGCTGCCTTTCGGCAACAAGCCCTGCATGCACGAGGTGCTGTTCGACGATGCGTGGCTCAAGGACACGGGCGTGACCACCCTCGACGTGGCCAAGGCCATGATCGACGAGGGCTACCACCCGATGACCATGTACTTCCCGCTGGTGGTGCACGGCGCCATGCTGATCGAGCCCACGGAATCCGAATCGAAATCCTCGCTCGATCTCTTCATCGCGACGCTCCGCGACCTCGCCATGGCGGCAAAGGGCGGCGACAAGGAGCGCTTCACGGGCGCTCCCTACCACGCCCCGCGCCGCCGCCTCGACGAGACCCGCGCGGCCCGCAACCCGGTGCTCAAGTGGACGCCGCCCGCGCCGGTGGCGGAAGCCGCGGAGTAAGGGATCTTAAAGATCCTGATGCCCGGCCTTGTGCCGGGCATTTTCCTTTCAGGGCGAATCCTGTCGGTCGTCTCGGGATCGCCGAGTGCAAGCAAGGATGCGTACACCCACCCCATGTCATGGCCGGGCTCGTCCCGGCCATCGCGATTGTTTGAAGCGCCGCGCCTCTCAGACCGGGATCACCGGCACTGATCCCCGGATCATGTCTGGGGAGGTGATGACGTCGGAGGAGCGCACACTTCCGCTGTTCGGTTGATCTGGAATTGGGATTGCGCGTCTTCCGAGATGCGACTGTTACGAGGCGCAGGCGTGCACGGCACTCTGCAGGTCCGCCATCCGGTCAATGACGGAAGGCGCTCCCGCCCGTCGCAGCTTCCCCGCGTGCCCCTGCCCGCAATGCCCTCCACCCGTAAAGCCGATGACCCTCATGCCTGCCGCGATCGCCGCCTGCACGCCCGCGACGGAATCCTCGATTACCAGGCAGTCCTCGGGACTCACGTTCATTTGCTTCGCGGCATGGAGAAACAGGTCCGGCGCCGGCTTGCCGCGCGCGACCTGAGTCGAGCTGAAGATGTGGTCGAACAGGTCGGACAGGCCGGTGACGCGGAGCGAGAGCGCGATCCGCTCCGGAATGGACGAGGAGGCGACGCAGCGGGGGAAGGGGAGGGACAGGATGGCGTCCCGCACGCCCTCGATGGGCCTCAGGTCCGTCTCGAAGCGCTCGAAGAGGGTGCGGTTGAGCCGCTCGGTGAAATCGGCAGGGAGCCTGATGCCGCGTTCCGCCTCGATGCGCGCGATCTGGTCCTTGATGCTGACGCCGGTGAAGTCCCGCGCCACCTCCTCGGCCGTGTAGGGCACGCCGCATTCCGTCAGGATTTCCGCATCGATCCGGCAGCTCAAGGGTTCCGAATCGACAAGGACGCCGTCGCAATCGAAGATCAGCAGCATGGTGTTCTCCAAGCAAAAAGGCCGCCCTCGAGGCGGCCTTGATGAGGTTCGTCCGGAACGAAGCCTTTACTGCAGCTTCGTGCGCACGTCGTTGAGGCTGGACGTCAGGAGAGACGCGGCGGCGGCGCCGGTGATCTCGTCGCGCAGGACGCGCTCGGAGGCCTTGATGGCGGCGTCCACGGCAGCGGCGCGCACCTCGGCGGAAGCCTGGGCCTCGGCCTGGGCGATCTTGGCCTCGGCGGTGGCCGTACGGCGCTTCACGAAGTCCGCCATCTTCTCCTGGGCCTCGCGGGCGAGGCGCTCTGCCTCGTCGCGGGCGCTGGAGACGATGTCGGCGGCCTCACGCTCGGCAGCGGCGCGCTTGGCCTCGTATTCCTTGAGCAGCCGCTCGGCATCCTGGCGCAGGCGCTTGGCCTCGGCCAGTTCGTCGGCGATGCGCTTGCCGCGGGAATCGAGCTGGTTCATCACCTTCCCTGGAACCCCGTAATAGAACAGGATGCCCCAGAAGATCACGAAGGCGACCCCAACCCAGAATTCAGCGCTTTGAAACATGCGGATCTCCCGATCAGGCCTTGATCTGGTTGAGAGCGGCTTCGACCTTCTGCGGGGCCGGAGCCCTGCCGGTCAGGCGCTCGATGATGGCGGAGGCGGTGTCGCGGGCGATGGCGTCCACGTGGCTCATGGCTTCCGCCTTCTTGGACGCGATCGTTGCCTCGGCCTCCGCCAGGCGCTGGTTGAGGTCGGCCTCGAGCGCCTTGCGCTTGGCGTCGCTCTCGGCCGAGAGCTTGGCGCGGGTCTCTTGCGCGAGAGCCTGGGCACGGCCCTTGGCTTCCGCCAGAGCCTTCTCGTAGGCGGTGCCGGCTTCTTCCGCACGGGATTTCATGGCGGCCGCGTCGTCGAGATCGTTGGCGATCATGGCGCGGCGGTTCTCGATGATTCCGCTCAGGCGCGGGAGGACCAGCCGTGAGAGCAGGGTGTAGAGCACCACGAAGGTGATGGCGAGCCACAGAAGCTGACCGCCGAAGGTCTCCGTCGCGAAGGGCGGGAATCCGACATCTTCGTGAGCGCCGCCAGGGGCCTCTGTTGTGGCATGGGTCGTCTGAGCCTGAGCCATGAAGCAGATCCTAAAGGATAAGGAATCCTACAAACATGAATGACGGCGGTTCAATCCGCCGTCACCCTTGTCGAGGCGAAGCGCTTGCACGCCTCGACCTCCCGATCACCGTTTCGAGATTAGGTGAAGAGCAGAACGAGAGCGACGACGAGGCAGAAGATGCCGAGACCTTCCGCGAGCGCCGCGCCGATGAACGCGCGGGCGAACTGGCCGTCGGCCGCCGACGGATTGCGCAGAGCGCCGGAGAGGAAGTTGCCGAAGATGTTGCCAACGCCCATAGCGGCGAGACCCATGCCGATGCAGGCGAGGCCCGCGCCGAGGAACTTGAAAGCAACCGGATCCATTGTGATCTCCTTGGGAATACTGTGATCGGGAGGGAAGGTGTAACTCGGCGCAGACCTAGTGGCCCGGGTGCAGCGCGTCGTTGAGGTAGATGCAGGTCAACACCGTGAAGACGTAGGCCTGCAGGGCGGCGACGAGGAACTCGAGCGCCATGAGAGCAACCGCCATGAGGAGCGGCAGCGGAGCGAGGATCGTCAGGGCACCGCCGGCGCCGAGCAGCGCCACGACGAAGCCTGCGAAAACCTTCAGCGCGATGTGTCCCGCGAGCATGTTCGCGAAGAGACGCAGGCTGAGCGAGATCGGGCGGGACAGGAACGAGATGAGCTCGATGACCACGATGAAGGGCAGAAGCCATCCCGGTACGCCCGACGGCACGAAGAGGCCGAGGAAGTGGGTGCCGTGCTTCATGAAGCCGTAGATCACCACCGTGCCGATGACGAGCATGGCCAGCGCGAAGGTGACGATGATGTGGCTGGTGACCGTGAAGAAGCCCGGGATCATGCCGAGCAGGTTGGCCGTCAGCACGAACATGAAGAGGGAGAAGACGAGCGGGAAGAACTTCATCCCCTCCTTGCCCGTCGCGTCGACCAGCGTGTTCGCGACGAAATCGTGCAGGACCTCGGCCACGGACTGGGCGCGGCCGGGGACGACGGCGCGCTTGCGGGTCGCGAGCAGCAGGCCGCCCACGATCACGGCGGCTGCGCCGATCATGAACAGGGATGAATTGGTGAAGTTGATGACCGGAATGATGGGCTTGATCTGGAATTGTTCGATCGGGCTCGCCATGATCCGCTCTCAAAGTTCGATGTTATCAAATGCCGTTCGGCGTTCGAAGTTCGGTCCGTCACCGCTTGTCGTCATACCGGGCGGACTTCACCATCCCGGCCGCTCGCATCAGGTTGAGCATCCCGGCGCAGAAGCCGAGTATCAGACAAACGATCAGGCCCCAAGGGGACGATCCGAACAGACGGTCGACGATCCAACCCAGAATTCCGCCGGCCGCGACCCCTGCGACGAATTCGGCCGAGAGCCTGAAGGCTTGGCCGAGAGCGCTGGAATCTGACGTCGGGCGGGCGCGAGGTTCTGACTCGGCTCGATGCGCGGATGCTTGGGAGATCCGTGCGTCGAGAGACTTCAGTCTCGCTGACAGGTCGGCATCCTCGGCGCTGTCCGGTTTCCGCTCATTCCCACCGTTCCGCTCGTGAGGGTCCGCCACTGCGATCTCCTTTGAAGCGTTACGGGAAAATGCTTGGAAGACCAGCCCCGAAAGCCGGGCGCACCATATGAGCGGGGGTCCCCCCTGTCAAGAACCGTCTGAAAACATCTAAGTCTCTGATAAATTTGAATTAACCGTGTTTTCAGGCGCCCCTGGGCCGAAAGCGCACATGTTTTTGAGGCTGAAGCAAGGCAGGGCTGAAAGCCTTACGGCATCGGACCTAGAAGCGGATTCCACTTCTCGGATCCATCCGATGCTTCTTTTCCTGGTTGGCGCATCGCTCTGTGCGGAAAACCGGGACCGCCTTTCGCTGGCGCGGCCCCCTGGGTCCGCACGATGCGCTAGGCTACCTCGAGAATGCGCTCCGCGCTCTGCAGGTCCACGGAGACGAGCTGGGAGACGCCCCGTTCGGCCATGGTGACGCCGAAGAGGCGGTCCATCCGGGCCATGGTGATCGGGTTGTGGGTGATGACCACGAACCGGGTCTCGGTCTGGCGGGCCATGTCCTCCAGCAGGGCGCAGTAGCGCTCCACGTTGGCGTCGTCGAGCGGCGCGTCCACCTCGTCCAGCACGCAGATCGGCGAGGGGTTCGTGAGGAACACGGCGAAGATCAGCGCCGTGGCCGTCAGGGCCTGCTCGCCGCCGGACAGCAGGGTCATGCTCTGGGGCTTCTTGCCGGGCGGCCGGGCGAGGATTTCGAGGCCCGCTTCCAGCGGATCGTCCGAATCGACCAGGGTCAGCTCCGCCGTGCCGCCGCCGAACAGGGTGGTGAACAGGCGCTGGAAGTGGTTGTTCACCACGTCGAAGGCGGCCAGCAGGCGCTCACGGCCCTCGCGGTTCAGGCTGCCGATGGCCTGGCGCAGACGCTTGATGGCCTCGACGAGATCGTCGCGCTCGCCGGCGATTCCGTTGTACTTGGTCTCGAGCTCGGTCAGTTCCTCGTCGGCCCGCAGGTTGACGGCGCCGAGGCGCTCCCGGTCGTTCTTGAGCGAATGGAGCTTGGATTCGATCTCCCCATGAGAGGGCAGCTCGACGCCGTCCTTCAGCCCTGCAAGCTCGATGAGCCCGGCCGGTGTCGTCTCGAGATTCTCCGCGATCGCCCGGGTGATCTCGGCCAGGCGGGCTACGGCCGCCTCGTGGCGGGCCTGGGAGCCGGCGCGGGCCTCGCGGGCGGCCGACAAGGCCTCCAGGGCGGCGCGGGCGGAGCGGTCCGACTCGGCAAGCCCCGTCTCGGCATCCGCGAGACGGTCGGCGGCCTCCTTGCGCTTGGCCTCGGCCTCGTCGACCTCGGCCATGAGGGCGCGGCGGCGCTGAAGGTAGGTATCGGGGGCTTCCAGCAGCCGCTGGTGCTCGTCCTGGGCCCGCTCCAGGCGCTCGCCGAGATCCTCGAACGCCTTGGCGGCGCGGGCGGCCCGCTCCGTCCAGAGGCGGATGTCGGCGGCGATCGATTCCTGACGGCGGCGGCGCAGCTCGGCCTCGTGCATGAGGGATTGCAGGGCGGCGCGCGCCTCGGAGGCTGCCGCCCGGCGCTCGGCCACGCGGGTGCGCTCTTCGAGCAGTCGGCTTTCGAGATCGGGTGCGGGGGCGAGATCCTGCAAGGCGCTTTCGGCATCCTGCACGCGCTCCAGCGCCTCCGCCTCGCTCTCGGAGAGGCGGGCGAGGCCCTCTTGAAGCGCCGAGCGGCGCTGGCCGAGCTCGGCCTCCTTGCGCTCGGCCGCGCTCAGCCGCGTACGGGCGGCGTCGAGCGCCTGACGGGTCTGGCGCGCGGCCTCGATGGCCTGCATCTCGTGGGAGGCCGCCGTGCGGACGGCCTCGAGGGCTGCCTCCGCCTCATGGCGCAGGTGCTCGGCCTGCTCGCGCGCTTCCGCGGCCTCGCGCTCCAGATCGCCGAGGCGGTTCTTCTCCGCCAGGCGGCGGGCGGCCGGGGAGGGCGCTTCGGCGGCGGCCGTGAAGCCGTCCCAGCGCCACAGGTCGCCCTCCTGCGTGACGAGGCGCTGGCCGGGCTTCAGAAGGCCGCGCAGGCGAAGCCCGTCGGCCTTGGTCACCACGCCGATCTGGCGCAGGCGCCGCTGCAGGGCTGCCGGGGCCTGGGCGAGGTCCGCCAGGGAGCAGACGCCCTCCGGCAGGGCCGGATCGTCTCCGCCGGCATGGGTTTCGGCCCAGTGGTGCGGCGCCGAAGGGTTGATCGAAGCCTCGAGATCGTCGCCGAGGGCCGCGCCCAAAGCCGTCTCGTAGCCCTTCTGGACCGTGATCTGGTCGACCGCCGGGGGCCAAAGATCGCCGGTCGCCGAGGTGACGAGCTTGGCGAGCGTGCGCGCCTCGGTCTCGAGCCGCTGCGCCTTGCGTTCGGCCTCGTTGAGGGGCTGGCGCAGTCGGCTCTCGGCCTCGCGGGCGGCCGAGAGCGTCTCGCGGGCCTCGACCACCGCCTCCTCGGCCGCCTGTGCGGTTTCCTCGGCGATCGCCATGTCCTCGCGCAGCTCGTCGAGGGAGGGGCCGTCCTCGGGCGAAGCGGAGAGCGCCGCGATCTCGCGCTCGAGCCGCTCCTTCTCGGATCGGAAACGGGCGGCGCGCTCCATCTCCTCGCGCACAGCGCGCTCCAGGGCGGCGCGGCGGGCGTTGAGGTCGGAGGTCTGGGCCTGCAACGCGCTCAAGGCCGTTTCGGCTTCCGCCAGGTCCGCTTCGGCCGTGTGGAGACGCTCCTCGGCCTCGGCGCGGACATCGTCCGCCCCGTCGGTGGTCAGCGCAATCTCGGCAGCTTCGGACTGGAGGCGCTCGATGGTGGCCTCGGCGTCCGTGCGCTGCGCCGCCTCGCGGGCGATGTCGCGGTTGAGATCGCCGATGTGGCGCTCAAGCTCGACCACGCGCTCCTTGGAGCGGCGCTCTTCCGATTCGAGCTCGTTGCGGGCATGGGTCAGGCGTTGCAGGGCGGCCGCGGCGGCGGCTTCGGCCTGCCGCAGGGCCGGAATGCCATGGGCGGCGACCGCCTGGGCGGTGGCGGCCCGGGTCTGCTCCTCGGTGGCGTCGGCGACGGCCTTCAGGTCCTCGGCGACTTGGCGCTCGGCGGTGACGGCCTGCTCCCGCGCCTCGGAGAAGCTGATGGCATACATCAGGGCTTCCAGGCGGCGGATCTCGGCCGAGAGGTTCTTGTAACGGGAGGCTTGGCGGCCCTGGCGCTTGAGGCTTTCGATCTGGCTTTCCAGCTCGCGGATCACGTCCTCGACGCGGACGAGGTTGTCCTCGGCGGCCTTGAGGCGCAGCTCCGCCTCGTGCCGGCGGGCATGGAGGCCGGCGATGCCGGCGGCATCCTCCAGGATGCGGCGCCGGGCCTGGGGCTTGGCCGAGATGATCTCGCTGATCTGGCCCTGGCGCACGAGGGCCGGAGACCTGGCGCCCGTGGCGGCGTCCGCGAACAGGATCTGCACGTCGCGGGCGCGGACCTCCTTGCCGTTGACCCGGTAGGTCGAGCCTTCCTCGCGCTCGATCTTGCGCGAGATCTCCAGCAGGTCCGTGTCGTTGAAGGCGGCCGGCGCCGTGCGCTCCGCATTGTCGATGGTGAGCATCACCTCGGCCCAGTTGCGGGCCGGGCGGTTCCCGGAGCCGGAGAAGATGACGTCGTCCATCCCCGTGGCGCGCATGTTCTTGTGGGAGTTCTCTCCCATGACCCAGCGCAGGGCCTCGACGAGATTGGACTTGCCGCAGCCGTTCGGACCGACGACGCCGGTGAGGCCCGGCTCGATCAGGAAATCGGTGGGCTCGACGAAGGTCTTGAAGCCTGCGATGCGAAGGCGCGTCAGCTTCATGGACGCGCCTTCCCATCGCGCCTGCTAGCGCATCGTGCGGACCCGAAGGGCCGCGCCAGCGAAAAGTGGATCCGGTTTTCCGCCTCGAACGATGCGCGCATCAAGGGAGAGGGCATCGAATTGATCCCAAAAGTGGACACCACTTTTGGGCCCGATGCCCGAGGGGCAGGGTGATGGAGCTTACTCTCCCAGGAGAGGCTTGATGACCTTTTCAATCTCATCGATCGAGAGGCTTCCAGGATGACGCTGACCATTGATGAAGAATGTGGGCGTGGAGTCCACACGGAACTGCTCCATACCCCGGTTCTTCACCGCGTTGACTGCGTCATATAGTTTCTGGTCCTTGAGGCAAGCATCAAATTTTTCCTGTGAAAAACCGGCCTGGCGCATGAGCCCGCGCAGGGCATCGAGCGGCTTGTCCACAAAGGCCCAGTTCCGCTGCTGCTCGAAGAGAAGGTCCGTGACCGGGTAGTATTTGTCCTTGCCGTCGCAGCGGGCGAGCATGAAGCCGGCGGTGGCGAGCGGGTCCAGCGGGAATTCCCGCAGGACGAAGCGCACCTTGCCGGTATCGATGTAGCGCTTCTTCAGCTCCGGCCAGGTGGTCTTGTGGAAGTTCGCGCAGTGGGAGCAGGTCAGCGAGGCGTACTCGATGATCGTCACCTTGGCGTTCTCCGGGCCGAGCGCCACGTCGCCCAGGGGGCCCTGGACCGTGAGGTCCTGCACGGACACGTTCTGGGCCAGGGCCGGCAGGCTCGTGGCGAGATAGGCGGTCGCGGCTGCGGTTCCGAGAAGCTGAAGCGTCTGACGCCGGGTGATCATCGTGGGGAGGCTCCTGAAGAGATTTCGTCCTGCGGTAGAATGACTTGCGGTAGAATGACTTGGCCCGCGAGGCAAGCGCCGGCTATCTCACGCTTTCGTGCGTGAACCGGAGCTGACGATGGCCTGGCCCAGCCGGTCGAGCGCTGCCTTCAAGGATTCCTCCTCTATGGGCTGCACGGCCCGGTCCACCTTCTCCCTCTCCACAGGGGTGAGGGCGCGGGGGGCGGGACGCTTCTTCTCAACCCGCCGCACGGGCCCTTGTTTCAGCACCAGCTTCCCGATGCAGCGCCAGCCGTAATAGGTGTTCACCCGGTCGATGATGATGGGAGCCTGGTGCTGGAGTTCGAGCGCGAAGGCGCTCTCGACCCGGATCACGAGGGTCGCCGGGTCCGGCCGCGTCTCCGGATCGGCATGCGCCGCTTTGCGCTTCCACTCGATCTTGAGCGGCTGCGTGAAGGCGGAAAGCCGCTCGCCGACGATGTCCGGCCAGGCCATGATGATGTCGGACGTGGCAAAGCCCTGCGCCGCCAGGCTGGGGGACAGGCAGACGTCGAGAAACTCGGCGAGGGGGCGGGCGAGGGGCCGCGGTCGTCTCATGTTGAATGTCCAAAAGCCGCGTTGGAATATTCGGTGTAGAACGCTATTCCAAATCCCATGTTAACGCCCGCCTCGAGCGCGACCAAGCCCGAACCGCAGGACCTTCTCGCCTGGTACGACCGTCACCGGCGCGACCTGCCGTGGCGCGCCAAGCCCGGCGTGACCGCAGACCCTTACCGCGTCTGGCTGTCCGAGATCATGCTGCAGCAGACGACTGTGGCGGCGGTCAGACCCTATTACCTGAGCTTCCTGGAGCGGTTCCCGACCGTCGAGGCTCTGGCGGCGGCGCCCACGGAATCGGTCATGCAGGCCTGGGCGGGTCTCGGCTATTACTCCCGCGCCCGCAACCTCCATGCCTGCGCCAAGGCGGTTGTGGATAAGCACGACGGACGCTTTCCCCGGACCGAAGCCGAACTCCTGAAGCTTCCCGGCATCGGCGCCTACACGGCGGCGGCCGTGGCGGCGATCGCCTTCAACGAGAAGGCGGCCGCGGTGGACGGCAACGTGGAGCGGGTCATGTCCCGGGTCTTCATGGTCGAGGAGCCGCTGCCCAGGGCCAAGCCCCTCATCCGCACCCTGACCGAGGCCCTGGTTCCCGAGGAAAGGCCGGGCGACTTCGCCCAGGCCGTCATGGATCTCGGCGCCACCATCTGCACGCCCAAGCGCCCGGCCTGCGCGCTCTGCCCCTGGATGGTGCCCTGCCGGGCCCGGGCCGAAGGCCTGCAGGAGACCTTCCCGCGCAAGCAGAAGAAGGAGGCCGGGCAGCTGCGCAAGGGAGCGGCCTTCGTGGTGCTGCGTGCCGACGACACGATCCTGCTGCGCACCCGCCCGCCGCAGGGGCTTCTCGGCGGCATGGCCGAGCCGCCGACGAGCGCCTGGGAGCCGGATTACGAGCCCTCCCGCGCGGTGCTCGACGCGCCGATCGAGGCCCGCTGGCAGCGCCTGCCGGGCACGGTCCGCCACGTCTTCACCCATTTTCCGCTCGAACTCACCGTGCTCTTCGCCAAGGTGTCGAAGGGTACGCCCGCGCCGGACGACATGCGCTGGACGCCGCGCTTGGCTTTGCACGAGGAGGCACTGCCGGGCGCCATGAAGAAGGTGCTGGTGCATGCCTTGGGAGAGATCCCGGGCGGGAAGGCGAAGGCTTCGGGTCAGAAGCAGCCGAAAGGTGCCTAGAACTGTCGAATCCAAACTCCGCCCTCATCTGAGGAGGTTGTGTATCGTGGAGCGTCAGCCCCCGACCAGCGCCTTCTGATTGCGCTTGAACAACGCCGCCAGCGCATTCGCCACCCGCGTCACGTTGGGACGGTTCCGGCTGCGCCGGTGCATGACCAGGAAGACGTCCTCGATCAGGTCGCCCTCCGGCTTCGTCACCTGGACGAGGTCCGGGTCCGAATCGCCGAGCCAGCAGGGGAGGAAGGCCGCGCCG
>JAESFT010000553.1_pt1 | contig 20205 bp, 22 predicted proteins | sample 9269451 | NCBI WGS metagenome assembly JAESFT01 (sample SAMN14502557, study PRJNA617106) | algae metagenome | isolation source: Scytonema hyalinum WJT4-NPBG1 and co-occurring heterotrophs from well... | place: USA: Mojave Desert, Joshua Tree National Park, California | collected 2006-05-25
CTGCTCTCCATGAGCTTCGCAAGCCCCCAAGCCCGCATATAGAAGTTAACATTCCTATGAAAACCAGAAAAGGCCAGTAAATGGGAATTTTTACAGAAAATGATACTAGCTGTACACTTTGACCTATTGCGTGCAAACAGTGATTGGAAGACATTTCTGAAAACGCCAAAGGTCTGGGTGAAGGCGGCTACGGCGCGATCTCCATTGCGGCACGTTCGCAGGATGGTCGAGCCCGTAATTGAATGGCGCTCAGCTGATACGGCAGCACGACCTGACGCTCTCGCTCAATACTGTTCATCGGGCGCTCGTCCGTCATGGCGAGCAGGCGCTGAAGCGACGGTGGCGCAAGGGCAAACGACGCTGCAGCCGCCCGATCCCCGGGGACCGCGTCCGGATGAACGTCTGCAAGATCAGGCCAGGCGTCTACCAATACACCACGATCGACGATTGCAGCCCCTACAAGGTGCTCGGCATCTACAACCGCGCCACGGGTGCCAACACCCTCGGTTTTTCTGGAACGGGTCATCGAGGAGATGCCGTTCCCAATCCAGCGGGTCTAAACCGATCGCGGGCGCGAATTCTTTGCCGAGACGGTTCAGCAGCGGCTGATGGATTGGGCGATCAAGTTTCGGCCGATCCCGCTCCGGTCGCCCCATCTGAACGGCAAAGTCGAGCGGACGCACCGCGCGGATCGGGAAGAATTCTGGGACACGGTCGATCCCAAGGATCCGGAGATTGAGGTGAAGTTGTCTGAGTGGCAGCACCACTGGAATTGGCATCGGCAGCACACCGCTCTGGGCAGGCAGACGCCGATCCATCGTGTCTGCGAACTCCTCGACAAGACTCCTCTCGGCGAAGCTGTTGAGACGGATCCGGGCTTCTCCGATATCCAGTGCCGCAAGTTCTCCGAGGCAGAAGCGCTTCAAACGAAGAGCTAGGCTGATGCCCTGTTCTGGCAGATCTGTAAGAGACCGCTGCCGAAGGGGCTCTGACAGACGTCTTCCTCACCTCGTCTCCCCATTGTACCTCAGACAGCCGGGACGCATGGCGTTCCGGACTTTTTCCTTGGACGGGAGGTTCCTCCCAGTCTTTTGAATCTATCTCCTTGGTGGGCGACGAATTTTTCGCACCCTCCCCATGCTGGGCAAAGGGTTGAGCCGTGCCTGTTTGAGCCGGGCGCACCTCAACCAAGTCGGTCAGGTAGATCGTTGTCCGTCCGAGCCGGTCTGGGCGCGACCGGACCAAAAAGCCGGCCTGTTCAAGCTGGCGGTAATGGTTCTGGATGGTTCTTGGGGATACCCCGAGGTCGGCCGCCAACCACGAGGTGCATGTCTGCAGGTGCTTGTGCCGGCCGCAGCGCGAGATCAGGTACACGAGGGTGGTGACCGCCCCGGTGCTCAGACCGGGATGCACCAGAACGTCGATGCTGAACCGCCGAACGTACCGGCTGAAGGAACAGCGGCGTCGAGACAAACGTGTCCGGCGCGTCACTGCGGGAGCTCGAGGTCGCCGCTGCCTGGGCCAGGTTCCACGCTCCGGCAGATCGAGGAACGCCGCGACCTGATCTCTCGACCAGCGCCCGTCCCGGATCCCTTGCTCGGCGACGGCCGCCTGTTCAACCCGAGGCACCCTCCCCATGGTCTGCAGAAGTTCGAACGCACCGCTCATAGCCAGCCTCATCATGAAACCGGCTCATAAAAAGTAAGTCTCTGAGATCGCGGTCAAATTTCATTCCCCAGATAGGATGGAGCAGGACGCGATCTAAGAAGGAATAATGCGTAGTCCCGGAAGGACGCGCGCGCGAGCTAGGGAGGTATTACGCGTCTGACCGCCGACCTACGTCTTTTTCCTCCCTATATCTGCCCTCCCAACGAGAGGAATCAGACGCCGGGTAGGGAGGAATTGCGCGTATGTACCTTTCCTCCATTGGAAGATTCCATAGGGAGGAATTGCGCGTAGTCCCGTCTCAGGCGCATCGGAAACCTTCAATTTGAGCCATTCTTCCGGTCGATTAGCGTGACCCCTCAACCTGATAGGGAGGAATCACGCGTAGGTTCCCCACTAGGTCTGACGATTGCAGATTCCCTTCGTAAGATTCGCTCGAAAGAATCGTTAGTGATTCCAATGGCTCAACCCCTTCGATCTCTATCTACGTCTTATTCCTTCCTATAGTGCGGCTCCTTCCTCCCTAATCAGCGCCTTCGACCTCCCTGCCAGGTAGGAAAATGAGGCTATCGCGAGCGTAAGTCTTTGACAGCGTGCCATCCTTGAACCAGCTTCACGTTATGGAGAAGACGTCGTGTCCAATGTCAGACAGCTGAAGCCGAGATCTGCTGCCAGCAGGTTCGAACCCCCGGTCCAGATCGCATTCTGGGAGACGGACGATACCGGCGTCGCCAATACGATCTCAGTCTGGGATGTCGCTCCGCGCTTTGTTCCCCGGATCACGTCCGATCTCAAAGTTGGCAACTTTCTCAAGACGCTCGTCCGCACATTCGAACTCGGCGGGCGCGTCTATCAGGTTACAACCAAACCCGTGCGTATTCGAGGTAAGGAAGGCAAGGAGACTGAACGCTATCCTGCCGACCGCGAGCGCCTAGTGGAATGGGTGATACGTCGAATTGCGTCCAAGCGGAATCGTATCTCGCTCGACAACAAGGACGAAGTCACGGTCGAACTCAGCATCTACGAGATCCGGAAGGAACTTGAGCGCAACGGCCACACGCTGAGCAACGTGGAGATCGCAGAGTCTATTAAAGTTCTTCATGAATCCGTCGTCGAGATTGTTCGGATCGATACCGGTAACGACGGAGAAATCAAGGAGCGCGTGATTTCGGCGGCAGCCTTTATCCAAGTCGCACATGCGAACCGCAGAAGCGAGAACGCCAAAACGAAAGTTCAGTTTAACTGGCTCGTCTCAGAAGCTCTGATGCATCTCGACTTCCGGCAAATGAACTACGACCAGATCATGCGAATGCCGGGTCCTGTTGAGCGCTGGATCTATCTCCGTCTCAACCATGATGTGCTTTATCATCGAATGAACCCTCGTTCTCACGAACTCCGTGCATCCGAGGTTATAGAGGGTTGCGGCCTGACGAACCGAAAGCGCAGGGCGGAAGGGCTGCGCCGTATCACAGAAGCTATGGAAAGCCTCAAAGAGAGCGGCATCATCAAAACGTTCGAGGCTGTCGACATTACCCAGGGGAAGTCGCTTCAGGACATCGAATACACGATCACAGTGACGGATGACTTTGTTAGAGACGTGACCCGTTCCATTAGACGAGCTGTCGAAATACAGGCCGATTTCAAAGAGGTCACTGATTCAGATCCCGTCGAGTTTGTTCCGAATGACCATACCCGGCGAGAGAAGCTACGTCGGGTCCGCAACCGTAGACGCGCCGAAGCAGAGCTCGAAGCGTCCAGCGACGAGATGATCCTTAAGCTTCCCCTGTGATCGAAACATTAAGGTATCGGAGCCTGAGCCCTCACCGGAGGAAAGGTTCACCTAACATATCCCTCATTGTTCGCTGGCGATGAGTTCTGCACATGTGCCTATGCGACCTAAGTTCGTAGAAGTCGGCATGAAGCTAGGTCCCAGCGATGAGTTATCTGGCTCGTCATCATAATTTGCCTCAGCGTGATCTTAGCGCGAACTGTTGAGCACCATTGTCGGCTCGGAATGAGGACCCCTTGGGTTCAAGTCCCGAAAGGACAGACAGATGGGAGCTCACGACACCTACTTCGACTTCTGCACTGTCGAACTTCGCAGCGACGCTCCGGACGAGAACGTCAAGACCCTCGAAGTCCTTGATGTCTCGCTCTCGCATCGAACCTATACCGCGAGGACCGGGAGTCCATATAAGGAGATACACGCCAAGGGGAAAGACGGCGTGGTTCATCTTGGTAGCGCCTTCCCGCGGGGTACATTTGGGACCGGCCCTATGTTCCCCTGGATCCGGCTCGGGATCCTCTACGCCAGCGCCAAGATTGACGTTGTTGTCCCGTCCCATGCTCGGACGATGGCTGCTTCAGATGTCCAAGTTGAGTTCACAATACTGAGCGCCTCGACTGCCAGGCCTGCCGTGCCCCCTGTTGAACGGGCCCCTCTTTCCTCTACGCCTCACGATCCTCGCGAGGAAAAGCTCTGGGGCGCGGTGGAGGCGATGATCCGAACAATGTCCATTCACTCCGAAGCTGACGTAAGGCGGATCAGGACAGCCGTCGCTATATTGCTGTGTGAGCGTCGTCCTAGGGACTGAGCTAGTCATATCTCGCCAAGTTGTTGGAGCTGCCTTACCACCGCACGGAGGCCTTGGTTGAGATGCTTGTCTCGCCTAACGACAATCCCTAGCGTCCGCTTCAATCTTGGAGATAATACCATCGTCGAAACATGTTGCATTGTGTCTTGCTGGCCCACAGCAAGACGTGGCAACACCGCCCACCCCAGACCCACTCCAACCAACTGCTTGATGGCCTCGACACTCCCGAGCTCCATCACGGGTTTTGGGGAATATCCCGCACGAGAGAACCACTCGTCGATTATGCCTCGAGTGTTTCCGCCGCCCTCATAGAGAAGCAACGACTTCTCGCTGAGAAGCTTCGGTGTGATGAGCTTCCCGGGCGCTTCTTCCTGCGCAGGAAAGACCGCTACAAGTTCATCAACATAGACCTTTGTGACGTCGAACGAGCGGCCCGGTGCAGGAAGGGTGACCAATGCAATATCAAGGGCATTGGTCTCAAGCCGTTTCAAAATGTCAGATGTATTTCCCGTCTGGACGGTGATCTCCAGTCCAGGCATGCGCTCGCGAAGCCGTCTTAGAACAGGGGGAAGCAGATAAATGCAGGCCGTCGCTCCTGTCCCAATCCGCACCCGTCCCAAAGCACCATTCCGGTGAGGAGCTATAGCTTCAAGAGCGATTACGACCTCCTCTTGGATACGGCGGGCGTGGATGAGCAAGTCGGCGCCAGCGGGTGTCGCCTGGGCTCGTCGTCCAACCCGCTCGATAAGTCTGACACCAAGGTGCCGCTCAAGCTGCCGAACCTGAAGGCTTACCGCCGGTTGGCTGACGCCAAGGCGTTCCGCCGCAGCTGAGAAGCTGCCGAGCTCAACGACATCGGAGAACGTCTGGAGCTGATCGAGGCTGATCCCTTTCATCGAAGTTTTGCTTATCGTTTGCATAATGAGCATAATCTTCTTTCAAGTCTGCGCGCGGTGCAAGATCGATCTGGTATCAATCAAGAGGAGATCGTGTTGGTCACTTCCGCGACTGTCGAACTAAATCTGCGACGCTGCGAGACGCATGACATTGCTGCAATTGCAGCGATCTATGGCCACGCCGTGCGCCATGGATGCGCCACGTTCGAACGGGACCCTCCTGATGAGCGGGAGATGGCCTCCCGTCGAGAGACGCTCCTTGCTACTGGCTATCCATACATCGTAGCGGAGCTCGCAGACGAGATCGTTGGCTATGCGTATGCAAGTTCCTATCGACCACGACCCGCTTACGGCAGCACCGTCGAGAACTCAGTTTACGTCAAAGAGGGCTTTCAGGGACGAGGCATCGGGCGAGCCCTTCTTGAGCGCCTGATCGTCGAAGCCGAGGTTCGCAACTTCCGGCAGATGGTGGCAGTCATCGGAGATTCGGCTAATCACCCCTCGGTAAAGTTGCACGAGAACGTCGGCTTCCAAATGGTTGGAACACTGAAGTCAGTCGGCTGGAAGCATAAGCGATGGCTCGACACGGTGCTGATGCAACGTGCCTTAGGGCCAGGCGATGCGAGCCCGCGTTGAGGATCAGACGATGATCGGCCGACGCCTGGTTGCCGTTCTTGGGCTGTCGCAGCTGATATGCTGGGGCGTCTCCTACTATCTGATTGGCGTGCTCGGCGAACAAATGGCCCGCGATCTTGGTTGGTCCATGACGCTCACCTACAGTGGCTTTGCCGGGGCATTGGTCGTCATGGGACTGAGCTCCGGCTTTATTGGCCGGCTTATCGACCAATATAGCGGACGGATTGTCATGTCCGCTGGTTCCGTCCTGATGGCCATCGCTTGTCTGGGATTGAGCCAAGCTCGGGATCTGCTCATGTACAATGCTTCCTGGGCCTGCCTCGGTCTGGCCATGCGGATGACGCTCTATGAAGCGGCGCTTGCAACTCTGGTTCGGATCGGTGGCAGGTCTGCCCGACCTGCGATCTCACAGATCACTCTGTTGGGAGGTATTGCATCGGCCGTGTTCTGGCCGCTCGGTCATGCCCTCGCAAACCAGTTCGGCTGGCGCGGCGCGCTCATATGTTATGCCCTGATCGCGTTTGCGACAGTGCCTCTTCATTGGTCGATCCCGAACGGGAAGTACGAACCTCCTATAAGTGGAGGACCTGGTCCTGAAGCGCCCCTCGCACAGACCCGCGTTGATCGTATTCTCGCCGGATCGTTGTACACGACCATCGTAACGGCAGCGGCCTTCCTGAACTCCGGAATGTCAGCCCATATGATCGGCATCCTGACGGGACTCGGGGTCAGTGCCGGAGCGGCCATTTGGCTTTCAACCTTACGCGGTGTAGGACAGTCGACAGCCCGGCTCTGCGAAGTGGTCTTCGGAAGAAGCCTGAGCCCTCTTACTTTGGGCGTCCTTGCAGCCGCGATGTTGCCGTTTTGCTTTGTCGCCGGCCTATTCAGTGGCGGGTCGGCTGTTGCCGGTGCAGGCTTCACTCTCGCATACGGAGCCAGTAACGGCCTTCTGACAATCGTGCGAGGAGCACAGCCGCTGGTGCTGTTTGATTACCAAGCCTATGGCACATTGGTCGGCCGCCTGACTGCTCCAAGCTTTCTCGTGGCGGCACTGGCGCCAGTGGCGTATGCCAGCATCATCGAGACCAGAGGATATGGTGCTGCGCTTTACCTCTCTACAATGCTGTCGGGCCTTGTGGTCGCCTGTGCCTTACTATTGTGGTGGCGGTTTCGATCACGTCCGACGTCTCTTAGAAGCGTTGCGGAGAGTGGTTGATTTGGTCGACAGCAATCCGGCTCAAAGGGCTTGACCAGAATCCCCGGAATAAGAGAACGGTTCCCTTGATAGTAGCCATGATCCATCTCAAGAAGGTGGCGCTCCGGCTGACCTCCCGCCTCGATGAAGAGCCGTCGCAACTTTGTCTCTGTTAGCCGCCTCATCCTGGGCATCGGTCCGGCGACCGCTGCGGCCTTGGCCGCGCTTGCACCGCCGGCTGAGACCTTCACGCGCGGACGGGACTTTGCCGCCTGGGTGGAGCTCACACCCTTGCAGCATTCGACCGGCGGCAAGCAGAAGCTTGGAGCCACCTCGAAGATGGGGGAGCGGCAGCATGGGACTGCCTGTGCGCGACATGGTCGAGGTCAGGGACAGAACCCGCCCGGGATGCTCGCTCGCCATGATTTGCGCGATCATCCCGCCCATCGAACGTCCGACGACATGCGCCTTGTCGATGGCGAAGGCGTCGAGCAGTCCGATGGCATCCGCCGCCATGTCATGGAGCGTATAGGGAACCTCGGGCCGCTGTCCGGCTCTCAGCTCTGCCGCCAGTGAGCCGAAATCGAGCGGGGAGCACCGGTGGAAATGCGTCGAGCGGCCGGCGTCCCGGTTGTCCGAACCGGATCACGCGATAGCCGCACGCCGCCAGCGCCTCGTAGAACGGGACCGTCCACCGGATCATCTGCGTGCCCAATCCTACGATCAGCAGGATCGTCTCGTCGGCCTCGTCGCCGAAATCGTCATAGGCGAAGTCGATTCCGTTGGCTTTCACGATGGTCATGCTGCTATTCCGCCTGGACTGACGTTGAAGGAGCCTGCAGGCCAAAAGCCAGGCGCAGGACATACGCCCGGATGTCGTGCGGCCAACCCACGATCCAGTGCTCCAGCCTAGGGCGATCGTCCGCAAAGAGGGCACGCGTCGCCTCTTCATAGCCGGGCAGATCACCCGCCATCCCCAGCATGAACTGATAGGCGGCCTCTTGGGCGGCACGCCTTTGCTGGCGCGTTCCTCCGCCGCGCCGGGCCTCGTCCACCAGCCTTCTCAGGACGGCGGATGCGCCGCCCGGCTGGGCGGCCAGCCATTCCCAGTGCCGCGGGAGCAGCGTGACCTCGCGCGCAACGACTCCCAGTTTCGGGCGGCCGCGGCCCCGTGGTCCGGAAATCTCGTCCGCCGCAGGCTCGACCGCCTCGCTCGCACCAGGGCGATAGCGCCCGACAAACGGGCGCGGAGGCTGAGACAGCCTCTCGATGATGTCCCCCTCAGACCCACGCAGGTCCAGATCGATGATGCGGCCGGTCGCATCATCGAAGACCAGGATTGCGTGCGATGAGCCGGTGTCGGTGGTCGCCTTGACGGCGAGGGCCACCTCGACCAGCGGGCCGGAGAGGATCAGGTGATGGCCGTCGAAGGCCGTGCAGGGTCTGGAAAGGAGATCGGACACGTTCAGCACCACAGGGTTTCGGGTCGGTTATTATCCGGATAAAAACCTTGCGTCAATATTGCCCGGGTACTATTCATAGCGAGCGTCCTTCCCGGACGCCGAGGCGATCCCTGTTGCCTCGCAACGGGTAAAAGGTGTGGTGGGATGAAGGGCGAGGCGCGCAAGGCGGCAGTGGCAGCCTACAAGGAACGCAAGGTTGTTGGTGGAGTGTATGCGGTTCGCTGCGAGGTCTCCGGCGAGACCTGGGTCGGGCACTGGCCCAACATCGAGACCATCCAGACCCGTCTATGGTTCACGCTGCGACAGGGAACTCACCCAAGGAAGGGGTTGCTTGAGGCCTGGGGTCGCTACGGTGAGGCGCAGTTCACCTTCGAAATCCTAGAAAAGCTTGAGGATGAAAAATCATCGTACACACGTGACTCAGCCTTGAAGGATCGGGCGTCCCATTGGCGGGAAAAGTTGAAGGCAAACCCGATCTGAAGGGTGCAGGATCTGCAGTTTCCGCAAGACGCGCCAGCGTCATTCGTCCAGCCGGCGGGGCGGCATGCCGGTGGGAGGCAGCAGCCGGCTCCACTGCCTCCCGATTGGGGCCGTCATCCTGCCTGCGCGGCCCCCGGCTCGTTACCGCGGCAGAACTAGGCGCAGACCCGTCTGTCCCTTGATCCGTTCATGGCGGTGGATGCGGTGGGCTCCGTGCTCAGGGCCAGCCCTGCCCTCCTGAATGGCATCTCCGAACCCGAACCAGGGCGGGAGCCGCGCTGGCTGGAGGAGCCGGAGCCCACCCGGCACCGCGGGCCCTATGGCCCAGCCCGGCTTCACCGACGATCCGCACCAAGACGAGCCACGGTCCCGACGGTGACCGGGTAGGCACTGCATCCGGATCAGATCTTCCGACTAACGAAGCGCGATCCCGCGCGCGCAAACCGCCAGAGCCTGTCGGTGGCGCGCGTGATCCCGATTCTCGGCCCCGCGGTCACCTCGACCGGTTCCTCTCGGCCGAAGACCTGGAGGGGCGGCTGGTCCAAAGGCAGCCCGTTATGGGCGATCGTCACGCCCAGGGCCTGACCGAGACGACCGGGACCCGAGCAGAGAAGGCGAGGATCGTCGAGCTCACGCCGCACCTTCATCGTCTCGATGCCGTCGGTGGGCTCCAAGGCCCGGATCAGGACGGCGCTCCCCGGCAGGCAGACAACGTTCAGGCACCAGTGGATCCCGTAAGACCGGTACACGTAGGCATGCCCGGCCGGACCGAACATGGCTGCGTTCCGCACGGTCGGGCCGCAGAAGCTGTGCGAGGCCGGATCGTCGCCCGTATAGGCCTCGGTTTCGACGATCACGCCGCCAATTCCCTCGACGAGCAGGGTCGCTCCGACAAGGTCCTGAGCGATGGTGATGGCATCCCGGGCGAAGAACGCCAACGACAGGATCTCGGACTTCGGCGTATGCACGGGCTCACAGGCCTTCCTGGGCCCGGATCCGGTCATAGGCCGCGCGCACCGTCCCCTTGCCGTAGATCCGCTCCAGCCGGCGCACGGTGAAATGCCCGCGGGCCAGTGTCTGGAAGTGATCGACGAAGGCGGCGTTGACGGCCGCACCGCTGATCGCCCCGATCACCGGAACCGCTTGGGCGGCGACCTTTTGTGAGACCACCATCCCGAACCGGGACCCGATCTGGGCCAGCAGGCGAACGATGGCCGAGGTGCTCTCGTCGACGACGCCGCGCCCGGCCATCTGTTGCAGGGCACGTGTGACGGACTTCGCCATCGCGGCCCGCACGGCGAAGTAACCAGCCTCGTGCAGGTTGCCCGACCCGGAATGCCCGCCCAGGGCGAAGACCTGGACACAGGCGAGCGCCGTCTCGGGATCCCCGAGGTCCTCACCTTCGCTCTGGGCAATCCGGGCGATCGACCGGAGCATGATCGTCGTCGAGATCGGGAGCTCCACCAGGACCGCCGAGACGCCGAGCGCACCGCCCATCGCCCCGGACAGGATCGCGAGCGCCTTGTGGGCGCGGGTTTCGGGGTCCTTGCCCTCCTTCGGGATCGTCTTGAGCGCGTAGCGCAGGGCACGGGCGAGCGCCGCCTGGGTGGCTTTCGAGATCACGTCGGAGACCGGCACCGGAAGCGCCTGCCCGAGCAGCTCGATCGGCCGACCGGCCAGGGCCGAGAGACGGGCGACGTAGCTTGGCCCCTCAAGGGCGAGCACGGCCTGCCGCAACGCCTCGCGGTCCTCCTCCGAGAGGGCAATCTCGAGCGGCGCAGCGGCGTTTGCGGTCGCTGGAAACGGTTCTTGTCGGCGAAGTTCCTGGCTCATGCACACTATGTGGGGATCCGAGGCTCAGCCGGACAGCCCGCAACCCTTCAGCTTAGCTTGGCGTTGATTGGTGGAGCCCGGAGGAGGCGATGCTGATCAGATCCGTCGCGGTCATCGTTCCCGTGATGATGGCTCAAGTCGCCTGGGCACAGCCAATGCCACCTCTGCCGCCTCCACGGCCCACCGAGACACCTGCTCCCGCGACGCCCCCTGCCCCACAGCCTCAGGCTCCACCGGCGCCGACGGCAGAAGCGCCACCAGCTGCCTCGGGAGCCGAGGATTGCTTGGCTAGCCTGAAGGCGGCCGGGTTCGAGATTGAGCCTGCTGAGCCGCCCCAGGTCTCGAACGAGCTCTGCCGGATCGACACCCCGGTGCGGCTCAAGGCTGTGCCGGTTCAGACAAAGCCTGAGACGGTTATCCGGCTGGCCAATCAACCGGTCCTGGCCTGCCGTTTCGCCGGCCCCTTCGGGCGCTGGATTGGCGATCTCGTGGCTCCACTCGTCACCGGCATCAAGGGGAGCGACCTGAAAGCCGTGCAGACCGGCCCCGGCTTCGAGTGCCGCAACCGGAACCGGGCGGCTACGGGCAAGCTCTCCGCCCATGCACAAGGGCTGGCGATCGACATCGCCAGCTTCGACCTCGCCAACGGAACGACCTTGCGGATTAAGCCGGACCCCAACACCGCGCCGGATCCGGCGCTCGCAGCCCTGCGGACGGCGGCCTGCGGCTGGTTCACGACAATCCTCGGTCCCGGTTCGGATGAGGCGCATCACGATCACCTTCACGTTGACATCGAGCAACACGGATCCAGCGACCGTTACCGCATCTGCCAGTAGGCGATCGTTCCTCCCGGGTTGCTACTCCCGGACGGCCACCTTGTCCTGGGTCATGGTGTCGAAGTCGCTTGCGTCATGGCGCTCGTGCAACTGCTCGGAGGGCTCGCCTGAAGTGCGGTTCACGATCCGCCCCCGCTTGACGGCGGGGCGTTCGCTGATCGCATCGGCCCAGCGCTGGACGTGCCGATAGTCCTGCACGGACAGGAACTCGCCCGCCTCATACAGCCGCCCCTGCACCAGGCCGCCGTACCACGGCCAGATGGCCATGTCGGCGATCGTGTACTCGGGCCCTGCTACGTATTCGTTGTCCGCAAGCCGCCGGTCGAGCACGTCGAGCAGCCGCTTCGTCTCCATCGAGAACCGATCGATCGCATATTCGATCTTCACCGGCGCGTAGGCATAGAAGTGCCCGAAGCCTCCTCCCAGATAGGGAGCACTTCCCATCTGCCAGAATAGCCAGGACAGGCATTCGGCACGCGGGCCGGCCTCTGTTGGGAGGAAGGCTCCGAACTTCTCCGCAAGGTAGAGGAGGATCGCTCCGGACTCGAAGACCCGGATCGGGGTCGGGCCAGAGCGGTCCACCAGGGCAGGAATCTTGGAGTTTGGATTTGCCGCCACGAAGCCGCTGCCGAACTGGTCGCCCTCGCCAATCCTGATCAGCCAAGCGTCGTACTCGGCGCCGGAATGGCCCAGCGCCAGCAGTTCCTCCAGCAGGATGGTGACCTTCTGGCCGTTGGGCGTTCCGAGCGAGTAGAGCTGCAAAGGGTGAAAACCGACCGGCAGTTCCTTCTCGTGCGTGGCTCCGGCGGTTGGGCGGTTGAGGCTTGTGACGGGGCTCCCGCTGCTGCCCTTATTCCAAGTCCAGACCTTCGGTGGCACGTAATCGAATGAATCGGTCATTTCTGCTGCTCCTGACAACCGCGGGGTGTGCATCCGGAATCGGCGAACCCCGTTGCCGGACGCTTATAACCCACGAGTAGGCCTTGCGCCTCAATCGGTGAAGTTGCGAAGCCTCGGCCTCGCATCCGGTGGCGCGAACCCGCCGTGGAGATCTCTTGAAAGTGAACGATCGCCTTGAAGGTTCATCCCTGGATGTCTCGACACTATGGTATCTCAGCGATCCCGTGACCTTAAGCTTTCCAAGAGCAACCACGAGCCGCGCCATGACCCAGCACCTGAAGATCGACTTTGTTTCCGACGTGGCCTGCCCGTGGTGCGCCATCGGCCTGCGCGGGCTTGAGCAGGCACTGGCCAATGCTGCGGATGCGGTGGAGGCGGACATCACCTTCCAACCGTTCGAGCTCAATCCCAATATGCCCGCAGGGGGACAGAACCTCGGGGAACATATCACGGAGAAATATGGCTCGACGGCAGAGCAGTCGGCCGCCAGCCGCGCCATGATCCGAGCGCGCGGGGCCGAGGTTGGCTTCACGTTCAACATGTCGGAGGAGAGCCGGATCTACAACACGTTCGATGCCCACCGCCTGCTGCACTGGGCAGGGACCATCGGGCGTCAGCAGGAGCTGAAGCACTCCCTGTTCAAGACCAACTTCACGGATAGCGCGAACGTGTCAGACCTTGAAGTGCTGGTGGATGCTGCCGTCGCGGCCGGACTCGACGGGGATGTGGCCCGCGAGGTCCTGGCGTCGGGGCGCTATGCTGAGGCGGTTCGCGAAGCCGAGCGGGCATGGATCTCCCGCGGCATCCGCTCGGTTCCGGCCATCGTCATCAACGGGACATGGCTGATCTCCGGCGGCCAGCCGGCCGAAGCCTTCGAGCAGGCTCTGCGCGGCATCGCCGCCGAACTTTGGCAATCCTCGGCCGGCACCTGACCGTGCGTTGAATTAGGGCGGGGGCCGAGGGTTGGCACAGGCAGAGCCTGACCCGAGCACCCGTCAGGCCGCCCGGAAAAGTTCACTCTGACGCCATGAGGCGGACGACCGTCGCTCTCGAGGCCTTGCCTGCGCAATCCGCTCCTCGAAGCGCGCTTGCGCCTCCTGAAGCAGGCGCCGTTTGCGAGTGTACGGCTGGGTCGCCGTCGTAGCGTCCTGCACGATGGCGGCCGCGGCAGCGTAAAGATCGACTGTTGCGGCATCTAGACCCGGATCGCGTTCAAACAAGGCAAGCAGGCTCGCCAAGTTCTTTCTCAGGAGCGTCTGCAGGTCGCCGAGGTAGGCCTGCTCTCCGCCGCTTTGGATGGCTTTCAGGGTCGGAGCAATCAAGTTGAGCTTCTCGTGGATGGCTTCATCGAGGGTCTTCTCCGTCATGGGCATTCATCTCCGAAAGAGGGGCCCACCCAGTCCCCGATTCACGTACAGACAAGATGCTCTTGCTGGGTTAACCGACCGTTTCGGTGGCGAGCCGTCCAGGATCCCGCCGCCAGAGTCTACTTGGTGGCATGAACGGTCCTTGGGCGCATTCGCATGACGATCTGGACACTGCTGCATCCCTGACCTGTGAGCCACCTCCGAGCTTCCCGCATTGTCAATCGGATCGTTAACCCAACAGCGATAGGTCCTGCTTTACCGTTCGCAGCTTCCGTCACAGCCGCCCGATGACTGCCGCAGGAGTAGGACTGAATGCAGGGACAGGCCGATCTGTTTCTTGGACTGGATGAGACTGCCCCGCCTATCCAGAAGCCCGTCACCTCCACTATCCAGGTCAAGCCGCAGGGAGAGAAGCGTTCCTTCCGGTTGGGGCCTGCCGACTTTGAGGCGGTAGCCGACATCTTGGAGGCCAGCGGGCAGTACCGCGTCCTGCGCCGCCTTCAGCCTCGTCCCGTGGTCACGGCCCGCATGGCGGTTCCAGGCGAAAGGGTCGCCGTCATCGTGGATACCGAAACCACCGGTCTCGACCATATGCGGGACGAGATCATCGAGATCGGGATGGTGGCGTTCTCGTATGACGATGACGGCCGCATCGGCGATGTCATCGGCACCTACAACGCCTTGCGGGAGCCGACGGTCCCGATCACAGCTGAAATCACGCGCCTGACCGGGATCACACCCGAGATGGTAAAGGGGCATACAATTGACTTGGCTGCCGTCGAGGCGTTCATCCAGCCGGCCCACTTGGTGATCGCCCACAACGCCCGCTTCGACCGGCCCTTCTGTGAACGCTTGGCGCATGGCTTTTCGCTGAAGGCCTGGGCCTGCTCCCATGCAGAGGTGTCCTGGTCGGAGTATGGTTTCGAGGGCTCGAAGCTCGGCTACCTGCTGTCTCAGTGTGGGTGGTTCCACCAAGGCCACCGTGCCGTCGAGGATTGCCATGCCCTGCTGGAAGTGCTGGCGGCTCCGCTCCGCAGGGATGTGGGTTGTGCCATGACCCATCTGCTGGCTTCAGTCCGGAAGGCCCTGCTGCGGATCTGGGCCGAAGGCTCGCCCTTCGACATGAAGGACAACCTCAAGAAGCGGGGTTACCGCTGGAATGATGGCACGAACGGTCACCCCAAGTCCTGGTTCATTGAGATTGCCGAGGATGCGTACGAGGCGGAATTGAAGTTCCTGCGGCAGGAGATCTACCGTCGAGATGTGGAGCCATTCACCCAGCGGATCACGGCCTTCGAGCGTTTCCGGTCGGCGTCATAGGTATCCGATACATCACGAACGTCTTCGCGACACTGACCGCTCTTGGATGTAGCAGGTTGGTACTGCCTGCGAATAGGGGCCATCCAGGCCTTCAGCCGGCAACCCATCCCTGTACCCGTGACAAGTGCATCCGAAGGGCATCACGTGAGCCCTTGCTGTCCCTGTTACAAAGGCATGTGATGATGAGTTCGTGTTCCTGTTGGTAATGCTGCCAACGATCCAGCGCGAAGGTCTGCTGCCTCAGGGACATCCAAGCTTGGGAGCGTCGCACCTGTCGAAGATAATTACCGATGTCCCTGAACACCGCGTTGCCTGTCGCTTCATACAGCATGGCATGAAACTCGGAGTCATTCACCTCACTTTGTTCCCAGGTCGTCGCGCCCCGCCCCTTGAATGCGATCTGCTCGATGCCCAGAAGTTCAGTGTCGGACGCATTCATGACAATCAAGGGCGCGAGTGTGGGCTCACACTCCGTCCGGAACTCTACGAGCTGGCGCGGAGATGGCAGTTGGAATGGCAGTCCCTCTGCGGGATGAGCGTCCAAGTCGCGGGGCGCGTGGTTTAAAAAGGTCCGCCGCCCGACCTGCCTTGCGATGAGACCGCGGTCCGTCAGTCGCGAGAACGCATCTCTGACGGTATTGCGCGGGCGATGTCACATTAACTGACACGGGTCGTGTCGAACGCATATCGCCGCTTAATTGCCTCAAGCAATGACACCCGCCGCGGCTCTCCATTCCGCCATAGCGCCGAGCTGATGAAGGTAGATACCAAGGGCAGAGTGGCGGGAACGAGGTGGGACGAAGACATTACGGATGGCATGGAAGATCGAGGTGAACCGCTGCAAACTTCCCGGTGATCGGAAGCCCTGCATCGCTCGCTCCCGCCGGCGCAGCGGCAGGTGCGAATTCTCGGCTCTGTTATTCAGCCCCTTGTGCGAGCGGTGCTCGACCGCCGGCATGATCCGGCGCCGGGCAGCAGAGTAGGAGCCGAGCTTGTCGGTGATCATGCGGCGTGGAGGGCAGCCCTGCATCTTCAACAGGCGCTTCAGCAGGCGTTTGGCTGCTTTGGTATCGCGCCGCGTTTGGACAATTTCATCGAGCACATAGCCGTGCTGGTCGACGGCTCGCCAGAGCCAATGCTTCTGGCTTGCGATCGTGATCACGACTTCGTCGAGATGCTAGATGTCGCGGCGACTCGGCGTCTTGCTCCGGAGGCGGCGGGCGTAGGCCGGCCCGAACTTCAGCGCCCACCGTCGAACCGTCTCATAGGAGACGACGATACCTCGCTCGAGCAGCATTTCTTCGACCAGTCGTAGGCTCAGTGGAAATCTGAAGTACCGCTCGGGCGATCCTGGGTGGGGTCGAGACCGTTCACATGATGCGCAATGGAAAGGCGAAGTAAGCCCGCAGTTCGTAACCATCCCGATCGTGTCCCTCGCCGAACAGTTCAGCATCCCGGCTTGCATAAGGCATGCGGGTGGGGTAGCCGACTTTCCGTCCTCATCTGAAATTCGCGACAGGGTCCACCGGACCACTTGCACTTACCTTCAACAAAACCCTTGTCGGCCGGGAGCATTCAGATATGACACTGCCCCTTGTGCTCCCCACCCAAAGCAAGCGCGACTAGGACTTGGTCAGGTTCTTCGTGATCGAGTCGAAGAAGCTGAAGAGCGCATCCCCCGCGATGATCCCGGCAGCGAACACTTCCATGTCGCCCTCTCCTTCGGCCCCACGCAGGCGTTCCCAAACCAGGCGGGCCACGATACCGACCAGTACCGCCCAGCCGGCCAGTGGGAAGTTGATCAGGAGGCCCGTCGCGAACAACACGCCGATCTGGCGTCTCGAGCCGCCCAGGAACTGGAGGATCGCGCCGGGTATCGCCCAGATGAAAAGGGACCACGCGACGCCCGGCGCCACGCCCGCAGTAATCGTTGCTGCGTAGACCCGGTCAACCGGTGCCACGAGGTTCTGGGCAAAATAGGCTTGGTAGGAGAAGTACACCATGGCGCCGGCCACGACGAACGCGAACATCGCGGCGTAGAGCTGCTGGCGCCGTCCGGCGAGCTCGAACTCGGGATCCGCGCCGTTGCCCCGCAGGATGTATCCGGCCTTGAGATCGTAGCCCATGTCGGCGAAGGCAGGCCCCGTCGCTGCGGAGAACCCGACGAGTAGCGCGAGCGCCGGCACCGGAAAACCGATCAACATGCCGATGATGAGGGTGATCAAGGCCACCGCGAAGGCTGGGAACCAGCCGGAATGCATCGCCGCAAGGCCGACGATCAACTCGTGGACATAGGCCGCGAACGCGGCATAGAGCACGAAGAGGATCAACAGGCCGATGGACATTTCCGTCATCAACCCTCCGGCGATGGCGATCAGGACGGCAATGCCGATGTATGCCAGGGTGCCGAGGCCGAGTGCCCGCCTGAGACCGACGTCCGCTGCCCTGACTGGCTCGCCGTCCCGATGGCGCTGGATCAGCACCTGTCCGACCTGGATGAGCGCCACCACACCAGCACCGATCATGAACCCGTGCGGAATGTAGGCCTTCATGAGATCGCCGCCCGGGATGACGGAGGCGAACAGGGGTGTGTCGAAAATCGAGGATGAATAGCCCCGCAGCAACAGGCCGACGCCGAACATCGAGAGCGCCCAGATGTTGCCGATGAACGCGACGCCGAAGGCCGACATCGGGATCTTGAACCATGATCCCACCACCCCCACGGCGACGCCGACCCCCATCAGCACGGCCTTGCGCCCGCCCTCGTCACCAGCCTTGATCGCCTCCGCCGCGGCCACGCCTGGAGGCCAGGCCCCCGTTGCCGGGAAGATCTTTGTGTCGAACATGCGATACAGCAGGTAGGCGTCGAGCAGCATCGCCAGGAACGCGCCGGCCAGCATTGGCAGGACGAGGTCGGGCCGCCCAAGGACGAAGGGAATGCCGATCGGCAAGAGCAGGCTGTTCCCGGCCCCGAACGTCGCGGACGAGATGGCGCTCTGGGCCAGGTTCTGGACATGGATCGATCGGTAGCGGGCGAGCGCTGCGAGCGGCACTCGTGCCAGCGCCATCGCGGCGAGGGCCCCGATGAGCGATGTGTTGGCCGTGATCCCGAGCGACACGAGAAGCTGCATCCCGATAATCGCGCCGAAGATGCACAGCACCGTGATCAGCAGGAGCGTCATCGGCTCGAAGATGGTCGGATGGGTCTTGCGCTCTTGCCGGAGCGTGGACGATGGCGGCTCGCCGAGGTTGGTCGAATAGCGCAGATTGTCTGTCATGGACGTTTCCCATTCTCTTGGCATTGGAGCCGCCGCAGGTATCCCGCGACGGCCATGGCCATGGGCGCTTACCGCGCTCTTCAGGATGCGTATGCGGCCGTATCAAGCGGGGCGGGCGCAGGATGCTCGTCCCGTTTCGACGTCCGGCCGGCCGTCCTGTCGTCATGCAGGCGACGTCGATTTTCTAAGGTGGCGGCCTCGTCGATCCGGCCGTCCCCGCTTGCGATGACACCGTAATCATGGGCGGTGGCGCGGGCGGTCACATAGCCGTTGGCGAGGTCGTTCGCGATCTTGTCGAGCGGCCGCTCGAGCGGATCCCCGAACCCTGCCCCGCCGGCCAGCATGACCTCGGCCACTTCCTCGGTGGAGGTCAGCGACACGAGTTCGCCCGTGCCGCAGTCCTTGACGAGCTTGCCGTCGAGCGTCCGCACGCCGCCGAAGGCCCCTCCTCCGGGCTGACCCCTGAAGAGGCCCGGGAGATCGACTCCGACGCCCTCGGGGTAGATCGACACAAGTGTCGTCTGTCCGTCGTCCTCCAGCTTACGGAAACGGACCTTCTGCCCCAGCCCGCCCCGGTTCCGTCCCGGCCCTCCGCTGTTGGGTACGTAAGCCTTTTCGAGGACGAGCACCGGCACGCGCGTTTCGAACAGCTCGATCGAGGTGTTGGCGGCGGAGGTCGGCCACATCAGGCCCGACTTGCCGTCGCCGTGTTCCGAACCGCCCTGTCCTCCCCCGACGAAGAGATGGTCCGCGTAGAGGCGTCCCGAGTAGTCGTACCCGTAGATGCTGGTCGCAACGGGAAGTCCTGTGGAGGCCTGGACCTTGTCGGGAGCCGCCGCGGCCAAGGCGCGGAAGACGTTGGGCGCGACGTACCAGCCCGTTCGGGTACGCAGGTTGACGGCTGCCGGCTTGCGGCAGTTCAGGATCGAGCCTTCCGGAGCCTTGACGGTAAAGGCACGGTAGCAGCCCGCATTGCCGCGGACGCTCGGTGTCAGCATGCACTTGAGCGGGTATGTCGCATGAGCCGCAGTATAGTTCAGGGTCGAGTTGAAGCCGCCCTGGGCCACCTGCGGCGGCGCACCTTCGAAATCGAGCTCGATCGTGTCGCCATCCACCGTGAGCTTGAGCGGGAAGCGCATCGGCTCACCGAGGGGATTGTTCGAGACCTCGGAGGTATAGACGCCGTCCGGCAGGGCGCGGATGGCGTCCCGCATCGCCTTCTCGGAGCGCCCCTGGACCACTGCCGCAAGGGCCTTGAGGTCCTGCATTCCGTATTCGTCCATGAACGCCACCAGTCGCTCGGCCCCGAGCGCGTTGGCCGCCACGAAGGCGTGGATATCGCCAATTACCTGAGCGGAGTTGCGGACGTTCTCCCCGATCAGGGTGAACAGTTCCTCGCTCGGTTGCCCGGCCTTGAACAGCTTCATCGGAGGAATCTGGAGGCCTTCCTCGTAGATTTCGCGGGCGCTCAGGCTGGCCTTGGTGCCGCCGATGTCAGCTACGTGCCCCACGGTTCCCATGAGGCCGACCAAGCGGCCATCCTTGAACGCCGGTGTGACCACGGCGATGTCGAACAGGTGTCCGGCGCACAGCCATGGATCGTTGGTGACGAGTACGTCTCCTGGCTGGAGGGTTTCGGCCGGGTACTTCTCGAGCAGCGCCTTCACCGCCCGTGGAAGGGTGAGATTGAACACCGGCATCGCACGGGGCGAGTGGGCCAGTGTCTCGCCCGTCGGGTCGAG
>JAESFT010000554.1_pt1 | contig 20175 bp, 17 predicted proteins | sample 9269451 | NCBI WGS metagenome assembly JAESFT01 (sample SAMN14502557, study PRJNA617106) | algae metagenome | isolation source: Scytonema hyalinum WJT4-NPBG1 and co-occurring heterotrophs from well... | place: USA: Mojave Desert, Joshua Tree National Park, California | collected 2006-05-25
CCTACCGGATCGTGGGCGAGGACGAGGCAGATCCCGCGAAAGGGAGCCTGTCCTATGTGTCCCCTCTGGCACAGGCGCTCATGGGCAAGGAGATCGGAGACGTGGTGCCCATTGGGCAGACCACGGCGGAGATCGTGGAGATCGGCTTGTGACACTCCGCCTCTCCCGCATGTCATCACCGACCCCGTGCCGGTGATCTCGGAGGGTCGAGGCGACGGCGCCTTAAGGAAGCGGGATGGCCGGGGCAGGCCCATTCCCGATCCTGCGGATGTCGAGGACTACCGCGAAGCCCCTACTCGGCGGCCGTCGTGTAATAGGCGCGCTTCGCCTCGTACATCAGGAGATCGGCGCGCTTGACGACCGCTTCAATCCTTTCGCCCGGCTCGCTCGTCGCGGTCCCCATGGCGAAGCTGAGAGGCAGGCCGGTGTAGAACTGGTTGTTGACCTCGAGCAGGTTCTCGATGCCGTCCATCACGGCTTTGGCATCGCGCTCGTCGGTGCCCGGCATCAGGAGCGCGAACTCGTCGCCGCCGATGCGCGCGGCACAGGACGGCTTGTCGACGGCCTTGCTCAGCACTTCGCCCGCACGGCGCAGCAGGGCGTCGCCTGCCGCGTGACCGAGCTGGTCGTTCGCCGCCTTCAGCCCATTGAGGTCGATGATGACGATGCTGACCGGAAACGGTCCCTTGCGCTCCAGGCGGTTGAGCTCGTCGACATAGAAGGAGCGGTTGTAAAGCTTGGTCAGAACATCGTGCTTGCCGAGATATTCCAGATAGGCCTCGGCGCGCTTGCGGGCCGTGATGTCGGTGAGTGCCACCTGGACCAGCGACCAGTCCTCCTCGTAGCCGGGCAGCACGGAGAACTGCAGATGAAGATGCAGTTCGTCGCCCGATAGGGAGTAATTGACGACCTCGCGCTGTTGGAAAGTCTTTCCGTTCCAGAGGTCGATCAGCTGCTCCCTGAAGTGCTCACGCATCTCGTCGCGGAACACGTCGCCAAGGCGCATCAGAAGCGTCTGCTTGTCGGGCGCCGAGAAGAGATCGAGGGTATGCCGGTTCACGTCGATCACGCGGATGTCGCTCATGCAGCGCGAGACGAACTCGGGATGGACATCGGTGAAGACGCGGAAGTCGGTGATCCCCTGCCGGCGGACGTCGTCGAGTAGCTGCTTGACCGAGCTGAAATCCTCCACCCACAGCGATACCGGGGAGTGCTCGAACAGCCCGCGGGCATAGGTCTCGCTGGCCGCAAGCTGCCTGCGCGCCGTCTCACGCTCGGTCACGTCCTCAATGGCGATGAGAACCCGGTCCCATCTCTCCTCGTGCCCCGGTAGCACGCTGCCCTTGAGCTGAATGTCGAGCCTCTTTCCCGACAGGGTGTAGTTCACCGTATGGCTGAAGAATTCCGTCCGGCCGTCCCAGAGCTGCACGAGTTCATCGATGTGAGTCTTCAGCATGTCATTGCGGAAGATTCGGCCGAGATTGTCCACGAGCTGCGGCAGGTCTTCGGCCTCGAACAGGCCCAGCGTCCTGCGATTCACCTTGATGACACGGATCAGGCTGGAACAGGCCTCCACGCGCCCCGTGTCCTCCAACAGGTAATCCCTCAGCGAGGTCACGCCGGCTGCTCGCCACTGCGTGAACAGCTGCTTGAGGCCGCTGTAATCTTCCAGCCACAGGGAAACGGGTGCCAGCTCGAACATCTCGGCATCGTCGGCGCGTTCGCCCGCAGCCGGAACAGTGAAACGGTCGGCTTTGGAGGACAGCATGGAAGGCCCGAACATCAACCCAATGTCGGGACGCTATTCAACCCAGACCCGCAATGTAATACTAGGTTAGAAAAGGCGTTTTTTCCGGCAGAATGAAAGATGTCCAAGAAGCAGGCGTTCTTGCAACACTGCCGAATTGCCGCAGATGTCTCCAGATTTAGTTTCATCGCCGCCGGCACAGGGCCGGTGATCCCGCTCTTATGGCATGCTACCGCCCGCTCGGCACGATAGCTGTCGCTTCGATCTCGATCCGGGCAGCCTTTTCTACCAGCCGCACGACTTGGACGAGCGCCATGGCCGGATAATGGGCGCCGAACACCTCCCGATAGGCGCGGCCCAATTCGCGGAGGTTGGCGAGGTACTCGTCGATATCGACCACATACCAGGTGAGGCGCACGAGATGGCGAGGCTCGGCTCCTCCCTCAGCCAGAATGGCACGGATGTTCTCGAAGATCTGACGGGCCTGCGCGACAAACCCGTCCGCGAAGGTTTCGGTCTCGTCCCAACCGACGATACCGCCCGTCACAAGAACCCTGCCTTCGGCCATCATGCCGTTGGCATAACCCTTGGGGGTCGGCCAATGCTTCGGGTTGAGGACCTCCGGTCCATCGTCGATGCCGGGCATGGGCGCGCCTTCCAGAGCGGCTGTCATTGGTGTTTCTCCCCCTTATCAATTGGACGCCGAGCCGATGTCGCGGGCGCGCCGGCTCTCCAGCATTTTCAGAAGCTCGCGCGCGATCACGACCTTCTGGATCTCGGTGGCGCCCTCGTAGATGCGCAAGGACCGAATTTCCCGATACAGCTCCTCGACCTTCACGCCCTTGGTGACGCCGAGTCCTCCGAAGATCTGCACGGCCTTGTCGATGACGCCCTGCGCCGTTTCCGTCGCGTACATCTTGGCCATGGCGGCCTCGCGCGTCACGCGCGGTGCTCCCTGATCCTTGGTCCAGGCTGCGCGATAGACGAGAAGCGCGGCACTGTCCACGCCCGTCGCCATGTCGGCGAGAGCGCCTTGAGTCATTTGCAAGTCCCCGAGAGGCGCGCCGAAGAGCTTGCGGGAGGAGGCATGCTGCAGCGCCTCGGCGAGAGCGCGGCGCGCCAGGCCGAGCGCGGCCGCGCCGACCGTCGAGCGGAACACGTCGAGCGTCGCCATGGCGACCTTGAAGCCCTCTCCCGGCCCGCCGATGCGCTTCGCCAACGGCACGCGGCATGCCTTGAACCGCAGGGTTGCAAGCGGATGAGGCGCAATGACGTCGATGCGGTTCTCGATGCTCAATCCTGGCGTCTGCGCGTCGACCACATAGGCGGACAATCCCTTCGCGCCGGGCGCCTCGCCCGAGCGGGCGAAGACCACGTAATGATCCGCGATCCCGCCATTGGAGATCCAGGTCTTCACGCCGTCGATCCGTACATGATCCGCCCCGTCCGGCGTGGCCGTGGTGCTCATGGCCGCAACATCCGATCCGGCCTCCGGCTCCGAGAGCGCAAAGGCCGCGATGGCTTCGCCCCGGGCGACCGGCGGCAGGTACTGCTCCTTGAGCGCCTCCGAACCGAACAGGGTGATCGGACCCGTGCCGAGACCCTGCATGGCGAAGGCGAAATCCGCCAGACCTTCGCAGGCAGCTAATGTTTCCCGGGCCAGGCACAAGGTGCGCACATCGAAGGCAGGATAAAGGCCGCCATAAGCCTTAGGCACGACGGCTTTCAGCCATCCGTCTTCGCCCAAGCGGCGCACGAGGCGGCGGCAGGAAGCATCGACGTCGGCGTGATCGACGAGAGGTTTCACTTCCCGCGCCGCCCACGCGTTCAGGTCACCGGCAAACCGACGATGGCTATCCTCGAAGAACGGCCAGGAGAGAAAGCTCGCATCGAACACGTCAGTCTCCCTTGAAGACCGGCTTTTCTTTCGCCGCGAAGGCGCGGTAGGCGCGGGCGAAATCCTCGGTGGTCATGCACAAGGCCTGCGCAACGGCCTCCGCTTCGATGGCCTCTTCCACCGACATGGCCCATTCCATGGCGAGCATGCGCTTCGTCATGGTGTTGGCATAGGTCGGCCCTGTGCCGATCGCGCGGGCGAGAGTGCCAGCCTCCGTGTGAAGATCGGCGGCATCGACGAGGCGGCTGAAGAAGCCCCAACGCTCGCCCTCCTCGGCGCCCATGAAGCGCCCCGTGTAGAGGAGTTCCGAGGCACGGCCTTGTCCGATGATGCGTGGAAGAATGGCGCAGGCGCCCATGTCGCAGCCGGCGAGGCCGACCTTGTTGAACAGGAACGCCACCCTGGCGTCCGGCGCTGCGAGCCGCAGATCTGACGCCATGGCGATGATGGCGCCGGCTCCCGCGCAGATGCCCTCAACCGCCGCCACGATGGGCTGCGGCGCGGCGCGCATGGCCTTGACCAGCTCACCCGTCATCCGCGTGAAGGCGGTCAGACCCTTGGTGTCCATCTCGACGAGTGGACCGATGATCTCGAACACATCGCCCCCGGACGAGAAATTGCCTCCGGCTCCCGTGATGACGACGGCCTTAACCCCATCGTCCTTGGCGCAGGCATGAAAGAAATCCGTCAGCTCGCGATAGCTCTCGAAGGTGAGCGGGTTCTTCCTGTCCGGACGGTTGAGGGTGACCGTCGCGACGGGTCCATCCACCGACAGCAGGAAATGACGCGGCTCATAGGCGGCCAGCGGCAGGGTGACGGAATTGGCGAATTGCGTCACTGGGCGTCTCCCTTGATGGCGCGCCTTGCGGACAGCTTCGTCTTGGCGAGGAGCCGCATGAGATCGCCGCGGTCCTTGGCCGTGAGATCACCAAAAAGATCGGCGATCCAATGTTCATGCTCGCCGGCCATGGTCCGGAACTCGGCGCGCCCTTCGTCGGTGAGGCTGATCACCATGGCCCGCCGGTCGGTGGGCGATACGGTCCGAACCACATGGCCCGACGCAACGAGCCGGTCGACAAGGCCGGTGAGATTGCCGTTCGACACCATCATCCGCTTCGAGAGATCGGACAGCATCATGCCGTCCGGAGCCTTGTCGAGCTGCGCCATCAAATCGAAGCGCGGAAGCGTCACGTCGAAGCGCTCGCGCAGGCGGCGGCGCACTTCGCCCTCGATCAGGGTGGAGCAGGTGAGAAGCCGCAGCCAGAGGCGCAGTTCCTCCCGGTGATCCTCGGGCTGTTCGACCGCCTTTGTCTCGGCGTCGAGGGGAATTGCTTGATCATCCATCGTCAGATTTCTCCACCAGCTACCACGATGGCCTGCCCCGTCACGGATCGCGCGCTCTCGCCGCACAGCCAGAGCACGGCATCGGCAATCTCCGGGGGATCGATCAAGCGACCCTGGGGGTTGTGCTTCACGAGTTCCGCGAGCGCCTCGTCGCGGGTCCGGTCGGTTTTCGCCATGATCCGATCGATACTCTCGAACACGAGATCGGTGTCGGTGAAGCCGGGGCACACGGCATTGACGGTGACGCCAGTCTTTGCCGTCTCAAGCGCAAGCGCACGAACGAAGCCGATGACCGCATGCTTGGCGGCGCAATAGGCGCTCACATAAGGATAGCCCTTCAGCCCTGCCGTGGATGCCACGGCGACGATGCGCCCGAAGCCGCGCTCCGTCATCGAGCCGAGGACGGCTTGCGCCATGTTGGTGACGCCGAGCAGGTTCACGTCCAGCATCTGCCGGAACACGTCGGGTCCCGATTTCATGAACGGCGCGGACACGGCGGAGCCGGCATTGGCGATCATCAGATCGACCGGCCCGTAGCGATCGACCGCTTCCTGCACGGCTCTTCGCACCGCCTGCGCGTCCGTCACGTCCGCCACGGCAGCCGCGTGAGCATCTTCCTGCGCGATCGCCTGCTCGAGCGATGCAGGGCTGCGCCCGACGACGGTGACGGTGGCGCCGGCTTTCACGAGAGATGCCGCGATGGCCCGTCCGATCCCACGACCGCCGCCGGTGACCAAGGCATGCCGCCCCTTGAGAGATGTCATGGTCATGTCATTCCGCCGCGAGAGGTTTCTCGCCGGCCTCCATCTTCAGCTCGGCCCGGGTCTTGGGCTTCGCCTTCACTTTGAGGTCTTCGAGATCCTGCCGGTCGCGGATGGCGTTGCGGAAGATCTGGTCTTTGCCGGCGAGATATTGCGGCGGGCAATGGATGTCCTTCGCGCCGTACCAGGCGGCGGCCTTCATGGTGAAGAACGGATCGACCAAGTGCGGCCGGCCGAGCGCAACGAGATCCGCGCGACCCGCGGCTAGGATCGTGTTCACCTGATCGGCCGCCGTGATGTTACCGACGCACATGGTAGCGACCTGTGCTTCGTTGCGCACCTGATCGGAGAACGGCGTCTGGAACATCCGCCCGTAGATCGGCCGCGCTTCGCGCACGGTTTGCCCTGTCGACACATCGACGAGGTCGACCCCGTGTTCGGCGAAGGCCCGGGCGATCTCAACAGCGTCGTCGCCCGTCACGCCACCCTCTGCCCAATCGGTCGCGGAGATGCGCACGGACATGGGCTTGTGCGCGGGCCAGACATCGCGCATGGCGTCGAACACTTCCAAGGGAAAGCGCAGCCTGTTCTCAAGCGAACCGCCATATTCGTCCGTGCGGCAGTTCGTGAGCGGCGACAGGAAGCTCGCCAGCAGATAGCCGTGGGCGCAATGGAGCTCGAGCATGTCGAACCCGGCCCGCTCGCCGCGCTTGGCCGCCTCGACGAACTGCGTCTTGATGCGGTCCATGTCGGCGCGCGACGCTTCGCGCGGGACTTGGCTGTCTGGAAAGTAAGGGATCGGCGATGCGGAGCAGATGTCCCAGGCGCCCTCCTCCAGCGGCCGGTCCATGCCCTCCCACATGAGCTTGGTGGCCCCCTTGCGGCCGGAATGCCCGAGCTGCAGGCAGAACTTCGCGCCGGAATTGGCATGCACGAAATCGACGATGCGCCTCCAGGCGGCTTCCTGCTCGTCGTTCCACAGGCCCGTGCAGCCGAGCGTGATACGCGCCTCCGGCGATACGCAGGTCATTTCCGTGAAAACCAGTCCCGCGCCACCCGTGGCGCGCGCGCCGTAATGGACGAGATGGAAATCCCCCGGCACGCCATCCTTGGCCGAATACATGTCCATCGGCGACACGACGACCCGGTTCGCAACGACCATCTCCCGCAAGCGGAAGGGCTGGAACATGGGCACGCTCGGATCGTCCATCGAAACGTTGAAGCCCTGCCTTCGCACCTGCCTTGCAAAAGTTCTGTCGACGGCTGCCACGAAGTCGGGCGCACGCAGGCGCAGGTTGTCGTAGGTGATCGCCTTGGCGCGCGTCATGACACCGAAGGCGAACTGCACCGGATCGAAATCCCAAAAGCGCGCCACGTGTTCGAACCAGACGAGCGATACGTCGGCCGCATGCTGCGTCTTCTCCACCTCCTCGCGCCGCCCGGTCTCGTAGAGCGACAGCGCGCCTTCGACGCTCGGGTCGCGGCGGAAGGCCTCGTACAGCGCAATCGCATCCTCCATTGCGAGCTTCGTGCCGGAGCCGATGGAGAAATGCGCCGAGGCCTTGGCGTCACCCAGGAGCACCTTGTTGCCCATGACCCAGCGCTTGTTGCGGATCATCGGGAAGTTGCGCCAGATCGACCGATTGGTGAGGATTCGGTGACCGCCAAGGAACCAGCCGAAGATCTTTTCCATGAGCGCGGCCGATTCGGCCTCGCTCTTGTCCGTCAGCCCGGCCCGCTCGAACGTTTCCGGATCGGTCTCGAACACCCAGGTGGAACGGTTCGCCTCATATTGATAGGCATGGGCGATGAACGGGCCCCACTCGGTCTCCTGGAAGATGAAGGTGAAGGCATCGAGCGGCTTGGTCGAGCCCATCCAAGTGAACTTGTTGGGCCGCAGATCCACCTCCGGCTGGAAATGCTCCGCATAGCGCTCCCGGAAGCGGCTGTTGATGCCGTCCGCCACGACCACGAGATCCGAATCCGCGAACAGGCTCTCGTCATCCACGTCGATTTCGTAGCGCAGTGTGACGTCGAGCTCCCGCGCACGATCCTGCAGGATAAGGAGCAGCGTACGGCGCGAGCAGCCGCAGAACCCGTTGCCGCCGATCCGGTGCTCTGTTCCCCGAAAATGGATGGCGATGTCGTCCCAATAGGCGAATTCCCGCACGATCCGCTGGTAGCTCGGCAGGTCGTATTTCTCGAAATTGTCCAGCGTCGCATCGGAAAACACGACGCCGAAGCCGAACGTCTCATCGGCGCGGTTGCGCTCATAGACCGTGATATCGGATTCCGGCCGAAACTTCTTCAGCAGGATCGCGAAGTAAAGCCCCGCCGGGCCACCGCCGATGATCGCCGTCCTCATGAGAATCCCACCCGACAAACTGCACTTATTGTTTTAAGCTTAAAATAATATTCGATCAACCTGCGTGACATGCAGTCAGGCGCTCATCGCCTCCTGCTGGCTCTCAGCTTCCTGGGCAATGCGGCGCAGCTCGAAGCGCTGCAGCTTGCCGGTCTGGGTGCGCGGCAGCGCCTCCACGAACTCGATGAGGCGCGGGTACTTGTAAGGCGCAATCTCCGCCTTCACGTGGTCCTGCAACACCTTCGTCAGCTCGCCGCCCGGAACATAGCCGGAATGCAGCACCACATAGGCCTTGACCACCGTGCCGCGCCCGTCGTCGGGAGCCCCCACGACGCCGCATTCGGCCACGGCCGGGTGCGTGAGGAGCGCAGCCTCGACCTCCGGGCCGGCGATGTTGTAGCCGGCCGAAATGATCATGTCGTCGGATCGCGCCTGATACCAGAAGTACCCGTCCTCATCCATCAGGTAGGTGTCGCCGGTGATGTTCCAACCGTTCTGGACGTATTTGCCTTGCCGTTCGTCAGCGAGATAGCGGCATCCGGTCGGCCCGCGGACGGCGAGACGACCGATGCTGCCGGGCGGAAGATCGTGTCCTTCGTCATCAATGACCCTCGCCTCGTAGCCCGGAACGGGCTTCCCCGTCGCGCCGGGGCGGATCTCGTCCTCTCGCGCGGCGATGAAGATGTGCAGCATCTCCGTCGCGCCAATTCCGTCCATGAGCCGGATGTTCGTGGCCGCCTTCCAGGCCTCGAACGTACCCTTCGGCAAGGGCTCGCCGGCCGAGACGCATTTGCGCAAGGACGAGATGTCGTAGCCTTCAAGCTTGGAGAGCATCGCGCGGTAGGCAGTCGGCGCCGTAAAGCAGATGGTGGCCCTGTACTGCATGATGGCGGGCAGAAGATCGTCGGGCCCGGCCTTCTCCAGTAGAACGGTCGAAGCGCCGACGCGCATGGGAAACAGGACGATTCCTCCAAGTCCGAAGGTGAAGGCGAGCGGCGGGGAGCCGATGAAACGGTCGCTCGGTTCGGGCCGCAGCACGTTTTTCGCATAGCCGTCGCAGATCGCCAGCATGTCGCGATGGAAATGCATGGTGCCCTTCGGTTCGCCCGTCGTGCCCGACGTGAAGCCGATGAGGCAGACATCGTCCGCCGCTGTGTCAAGCGCGGTAAACTGCGGCGAAGCACCGGCCATCAAGGATTCGAGGCTGTCGGGCCTGCCCGATCCCCAATACACCACGTGCTGGAGTTCCGGCGTCATTGTCCTGGCGCGCTCCATTTCCTCCGCCAAGCGATAGTCGCAGAGCGCAATGGTGATTTTCGCCTTCATCAGTGGATAGGCGATTTCCTTGGCCCGCAGGAGCGGCATTGTGGCCACCACGACGCCACCGGCCTTCAGGACTGCTAGATAAGCTGCCACCATCATCGGATTGTTGGCAGATCGCAGCAGGACGCGATTGCCCGGTACAAAGCCAAGCGAGTGAACCAGCACGTTGCAGATGCGGTTCACCCTCTCCTGGAGGGCCCGGTAGGTCAGCGTCTCGGTGGGGCTGATGAGACAGGGCTCATCGCCCCTGCCCTCATCGACCCATCGATCGAGAAACGCCACGGCGCAGTTAAGCCGCTCGGGATACTGAAGCTCGGGCCGGGTGAACCGGAACTCCGGCCATTGATCCCGCGGCGGAAGATTGTCCCTCGCGAAGGTATCCACATGGGCCGTGTCCGCCATCGTCCGCTCCTCTGATTTATTGTGAGGCAGGAGAACGGAGCTTGCGTAACCTGGGTTGGTCGCGGGGGAGCGAAGTCACGAGATCGCGCTCCATGGCGAATCCCGTGTCACTGCCCATCCGCCGCCAATCACGCGCTCGTCATTCCGCCTGCCTTCCTCTGCGAAATAATCCGCTTGAAGAACCTGAGAAATATTTTAATCTTAAAATAATCCTTGGCAATCCCAAAGATTGGGCGAAGACTGGGGATGTCGGCAGGGAAGCTCCCATAAAGGGAGTGTTCGGCAAAAAAGTTTTGCGGCAGAGTATCGCCGACTTGTCCGTCGAGGCGCCTCACGTCCCGCCGGGAACAACGATGCCGCACAGCCAATGTGCGCAGGGAACAGCCACTCGGGAGACTATGATGAACGTGACAATTAAAACCCTTGGCCTTGCAGCAGCGGTCGGCCTGGCTGCGGCACCGGCCAAGGCACAGGAGAAGCTGAAGGTCGGGCTGCTCCTGACCCTCTCCGGTCCCTCCGCCGTCCTCGGCCAGCAGGCCCGCGACGGTTTTCAGCTTGCGGTGAAGGACCTCGGCGGCAAGCTTGGCGGACGGGACGTCGAAGTGATCGTCGTCGACGACGAACTGAAGCCGGACGTGGCGGTCACGAAGGTAAAAGGCCTTTTGGAGCGCGACAAAGTGGACTTCGTCGTTGGCCCAATTTTCTCGAACGTGGCCGTTGCTGTCCACAAGCCCATCGTCGACGCGAACACATTCTACATCAGCACCAATGCCGGTCCCTCAAACCTCGCCGGCAAGAGCTGCAACCCGTATTTCTTCGCGACATCGTACCAGAACGACCAGAACCACGAGGTTCTCGGCAAGGTCGCGCAGGACAGGGGCTACAAGAAGGTCTATCTGCTGGCCCCGAACTATCAGGCCGGCAAGGATGCGCTCGCCGGGTTCAAACGCCACTACAAGGGCGAGGTCGTCGAGGAGTCCTACGTTCCGCTCAACACGCTCGATTTTCAGTCGGAGCTTGCGAAGATCGCCTCCATGCAGCCGGATGCAATCTTCACCTTTATGCCAGGCGGCATGGGCGTGAATCTGGTCAAGCAGTACCGGGCCGCTGGCCTTGCCGACCGCATTCCCTTCCTGTCGGCTTTCACTGTCGATGAATCGACTCTACCTGCGCAACAGGACGCAGCCATCGGCATGTTCGGCGGCTCGAACTGGACTCCGAATCTCGACACCCCGCAGAACAAAAAATTCGTTGCGGCCTACGAGGCAGCCTACAATTCCGTGCCCGGCTCCTATTCCATGCATGCCTATGACGCAGCCCTGCTGATCGACAGCGCGCTCAAGTCGACCGGCGGCAAGATGGACAAGGACGCGGTGCGCGCCGCCATCAAGAAAGCCGATTTCAAGTCCTTGCGCGGCGACTTCAAGTTCGGCTCCAACGGATTCCCGATTCAGGATTTCTATCTGGTGAAAGCCGCCAAGCGCCCGGATGGCAAGTTCCAGACCGAGATCGTGGAAAAAGTGTTCGACGACTACACGGACGCCTATGCCAAGGAATGCGCCGCCACGAACTGAGGCGTTTCTCGACTTAGAACGATCTGCCCTCGCAGGGCAGATCGTTCTACATCCTACGACACAATAATTATGGCGCTTTCGCAGGGGAGCGCCCGCTCAGGGGTTTGATCGATGCAGGCCTGCTGCCGGTGACGTGCCGATGAACGCAACACTCCTCTTCGTCCAGGCTCTGAACGGCCTCCAATTCGGCCTCATCCTTTTTCTCATCGCGGCCGGACTGACCCTGGTGTTCGGGGTGATGGATTTCATCAACCTCGCACACGGCGTGCAGTACATGGTCGGCGCCTATCTGGTGGCGGCGTTCAGCACCTGGACGGGAAGCTTCGGCTGGGCGCTCCTTCTCGCGCTACCCTCGGCTCTCGCCTTCGGCCTCCTGCTCGAAGTCCTGATCTTCAGGCACCTCTACGATCGGGACCACCTCGATCAGGTGCTCGCGACCTTTGGGGTGATCCTGTTCCTGAACCAGGGCGTGAAGTTCGTCTGGGGCGCGGCGCCCTTGAGCGTGCCGGTTCCCGAGCTGCTATCGGGCTCCGTCGAGATCGCAAACGGTCTCCTCTATCCCGTCTACCGTCTCGCCATCATCGCGGCAGGCCTCATGGTCGCCGCCCTGCTCTATGTTCTGGTCAACCACACGCGCGTCGGCATGCTGGTCCGCGCAGGCGCCAGCAATGCCGCCATGGTGTCGGCGCTCGGCGTGAACATCCAGCGGCTGTTCATGATCGTGTTCGGCTTCGGCGCCATGCTGGCGGGCTTTGCAGGCGCCATGGTAGCGCCGATCCTCTCTGTCGAGCCGGGGATGGGCGACAATATCCTGATCCTCGCCTTCGTGGTCATCGTGATCGGCGGCATCGGCTCGGTTCGCGGCGCGTTCCTGGCGGCCCTCCTGATCGGCCTCGTCGATACGGTCGGACGGACCTTCGCGCCGAACCTGCTGCGCCTCGTGCTCGACCCGGCAGCGGCGAGCCAGACCGGCCGGGCGATCGCCCCGATGCTGATCTATATCTTCATGGCCGCGGTGCTGTTCTTCCGTCCCTCCGGTCTGTTCCCCGTAAAGCGTTAGGGTGCGATCATGACCGAACTCGCCGAAACCCAGTCCGCTTCGATGCCATTACTCAGACCGCGGCTTGAGATCGTTCCCGTTGTTCTCTTCGCCATCTTCGCGGCGGCGCCATTGCTGGCGCCAGTCTCTGGTGCGGAGGGCTATGTCCTGTCCCTGCTGACGCGGGTGATGATCTTCGGCATCGCCGCAATGGCGCTCGATCTCATCCTCGGCTACGGCGCGCTCGTGAGCTTCGGCCACGCGGCTTTTTTCGGAATCGGCGGATATGCCGTCGGCACTCTCGCGAGCCACGGCATCGAGGATGCCCTGGTGCAGATCCCCGTCGCGCTCGCGGCCTCAGCCCTCTTCGCTCTGATCACGGGGGCGATCTCGTTGCGGACCAAGGGCGTCTACTTCATCATGATCACACTGGCCTTCGGGCAGATGCTGTACTTCCTCGCCACATCCCTGGCCGCCTACGGAGGCGACGACGGCATGACCCTGGCGTCACGCAGTCTCGTGGCGGGCTCCGGCATCCTGAAGAACGACTTTACCTTCTACTGGGTTTGCTTGCTCTGTCTCCTCGGAACCTATGCGTTCTCGCGATCAGTCGTCGCTTCGAGGTTCGGCCGCGTCCTGCGCGGCACGCGTGAGAACGCAGTTCGCATGGAGGCCATCGGCTTCCAGCCCTTTCGGTTCCAGCTCACGGCTTATGTGCTAAGCGGCATGATGACAGGGCTCGCCGGGTGCCTGCTGGCCAACCAGGCCGAGTTCGTGAGTCCTGCCTTCATGACGTGGCAGCGCTCGGGCGAGCTGATCTTCATGGTCGTGCTCGGCGGGCTTGGCTCCCTGCACGGCGCGATCATTGGTGCGGCCGCTTTCCTCCTTCTGGAAGAGTTCCTGCCGGAGATCCTGCATGCATCGAGCTTCTTCTTGAGCGAGGAGACCCGCGCCCATCTCGCCGAAAACTGGAAGATGTTTTTCGGTCCTCTCCTCATCCTGATCGTCCTGTTCGTCAGAGGAGGGATCATGGGCCTGTTGCGGAGGCCTCACCATGGCTGATCCCTTGCTTGAACTCCGCCACCTGCACAAAGCCTATGGCGCTCTCGTTGTCACAGATGATGTCAGTCTTTCTGTCTATCCCGGCGAGCTGCACGCCGTCATTGGCCCCAACGGAGCGGGCAAGACGACACTGATCCATCAGATTTCCGGTACGCTGGCGTCTGATTCCGGATCCATCCTGTTCGACGGCGAAGACGTGACGTCGCTCGCGATGCCGCAGCGGGTGGGACGCGGACTTGCGCGCTCCTTTCAGATCACGTCGGTCCTTCCGGGCTTCTCCGCCCTCGAGAATGTGGCACTTGCCGTTCAAGCGCGCTCGGGATCGAGCTTCCGTTTCTTCGGCAAGGTCGCGCAGGAGAAGGCCCTGAACGAACCTGCCTTGGATTGCCTCGCTCAGGTCGGGCTTGCCGCGCGCGCACACATCCCTGCAGGCCTTTTGTCCCACGGCGAGAAGCGCCAGCTCGAACTCGCCATCGGCCTTGCGACGGAGCCGAAGCTGCTTCTTCTCGATGAGCCGCTCGCCGGCACGGGCCATGACGAATCCCAGCGTGTGGTCGAGACCCTGCGCCGCCTCAAGAACCGGCTCACCATCGTGCTGATCGAGCACGACATGGACGCGGTCTTCTCCCTCGCCGACCGCGTCTCCGTTCTCGTCTATGGGCGTGTCATCGCCACCGACACACCGGAGCGGATCAGGGCGAACCCGGATGTGCGTGCCGCCTATCTTGGCGAGGAGGAGATGGTCTGATGCTTACGGTCCGGCAGCTCCAGGCATCCTATGGCGCCGCGCAGGTGCTTTTCGACATTTCGCTCGAGGTCAGGGCCGGCGAGGTGGTGACGCTCCTCGGCCGCAACGGCATGGGCAAGACCACCACCGTGCGCTCCATCATGGGCTTGCTCCGCCCGCGCGGCGGCGAAGTGCGCTTCGATGGCGCTGCCGTGACGGGACTCGCGCCCTATCGCATCGCAAAGACGGGCATCGGCCTCGTGCCGGAAGGCCGGCAGATCTTTCCCACGCTGACCGTGGAGGAGAATCTCGTTGCGACTGCGTCCGCCCGAAGCGGTGAGTGGCGCTGGACCCTGGATGCCATCTACGACCTCTTCCCGCGCCTGAAAGAACGCCGCAGCAATCTTGGCACCGAGCTCTCAGGTGGCGAGCAGCAGATGCTGGCCATCGGGCGGGCGCTCATGACCAACCCGAAGCTGCTCATTCTCGACGAGGCTACGGAAGGACTGGCGCCCCTCATTCGGGCTGAGATCTGGACCTGCCTCAAGCGCCTCAAGGGTGAACGCCAATCCATCCTGGTGATCGACAAGAATATCGGCGCGCTGGCGACCTTCGCCGATCGTCACGTGATCATCGAGAAAGGCCGCTCGGTCTGGACGGGAACGAGCGAAGAGCTGATGAGTGATACCAGTCTCACGGACCGGTACCTTCACGTTTAAGGATTTTCCCAATGGCAGCCGAAGATCTGGACCTGGAGGCCGAGTACAACAATCGGGCCCGCGTTCCCGATCATCCGGTACACATCGCCGGTTGGCAGCGGGATGCGGCTGCCTATCGCGAAAGCGCGCGCTGTGAGCTGGATCTCGTCTATGGGCCCGGCGAACGGCACCGGCTAGACCTGTTCCACCCGCAGAGCAGCGATGCGGGCGGCCCGCTCGTGCTGTACATCCACGGCGGCTACTGGCAGGCACTCGACAAGTCGACATCGAGCCACCTGGCTCGCGGAGCCAACGAGTGCGGGCTGACGGTCGCGATCCCGAGCTACACGCTCGCTCCTGCCGCCGAACTGGCCGACATCGTTGCCGAGATCGAGGCCGCCGCCAACTTTGTCATCCGGCGCCTGGGCCGCCCTCTCGTCGTCAGCGGACACTCCGCCGGTGGGCACCTCGCGGCCTGCCTCATGGCACGCTCGGATGCCTTGCAGAGACCCGTTCGCGCGGCCATGCCGATCTCCGGCCTGTTCGATCTGCCTCCGCTTGTTCCAACGTCGATCAACAAGGCTCTTGGACTGACCATCGAAGAGGCGCACCGCCTGAGTCCTTTGGAGTGGGATCCGCCCGAAAACGGACACCTGATCGCCGTCGTGGGCGGTGTGGAAAGCAGTGAGTTCCTGCGCCAATCCCGCGCCATCGTCGAACGATGGGGTCAGGCCGGTGTTGCGACCCGCTATCACGAGGTGCCCGGCGCCCACCATTTCGACGTCATCGCCGGGCTTGCCGAGCCGAACGACCCACTCGTGGGCATGATCCTGGAGTTGGCTGTCGAAGCTTGACCGGCCTGTCGAAGGTTCTCAGGAACCTGCGCAGCTACCCAACGTTGCGTCTCTTGGTGAGACACATTCGAATCGGCTGGTGGCGCATGCCTATCGTGCTGGCATTTCTGTTCGTTTTTTCGATGGCCGGGTCTCAGGCTCTCCAGGCATCGGAAGAAGCATGGCAGGCTTTGCAGCAGGGCGGCACCATTGCCCTGTTCCGGCACGCTCGTGCCCCCGGGACCGGCGCCCCCGCCAACTTCCGGCTCGAGGATTGCGCGACGCAGCGCAACCTGTCGGCAGAGGGGCGTATGCATGCGCAAGCGATTGGCGAGGCCTTCAGGGCCCGGCGGATCCCTGTCGAGCGCGTGCTCTCGAGCCGCTGGTGCCGTTCATTGGATACAGCCCGCTTGGCTTTCGGCGCTCTCACGGAACCATCCCCGCCGCTCGATTCGTTCTTCGCAGGTCGAGAACAGGAGCCAGCCCAGACTCAGGCTGTGAGGCGGGCTATCCAGGAGTGGCGCTCGAACGGCGTCCTTGTGCTCGTCACCCATCAGGTCAACATCACGGCCCTCACGGGCGTCTTTCCAGCCGAGGGCGAAATGCTCATACTAAGACCCGAGCAGGATGCCGGCTTTACTCTCGTCGGACGAATTAAGCTCTAGACTCAGCTGTCGGCCCTGAGCTGCTCGACGACGCCTTGGCTCATGTAAGGGTGACCCGCCTCGTTGAGAGCCCGGTCCAGGGCCTCGATGGCGACCAGGATCTTCGTGAGCTCCTCCGCCATTTCGATGGAAGGAAGCGGTGCCTCAGAAATCTGCCGCGCCATTTCCCTGCGCCGTTTCACAAGGTTTTCCCGTGCAGCATTCAGTTCTTTGATTTCCTCGGACGTCATAGGCTCCTCACAATTAGGACGTTCTTACTATTAAGCTCTTCGAGGCTAATCCGTTCACAATTGATCTCTTCAAACAAGTAATGACCGCTCGATGCCCGATTCAGGGTTCGAGAGAGACCAGCAGCTTCAAGATCCGCTTTTGGCGCTCCTCTGCCTGCTCGCTCGAGACTGAAAGGATCAGTCGCTCCTTGCTCCAGTTCAGTATCCCCTGGGAGGCGTCCATCGTCCTCTGCAGGGCAAGCTTCTCCGCCGCGCCGGCTCGAAACGTCAGAGCGATCCCTTGAGGCCCTGCATCAATGCGCGCGATTCCGAGGCGCCGGCAGAGTTGCTGGAGTTTTGCGAGTCTCAGGAGAGCTTCAACCGGCTCAGGGATGGGGCCGAAGCGGTCCTCGATCTCCTCCTCAAGTTCATCGATGGTCTCGGAAGAATCAAGACGAGCGAGGCGTGCGTAGAGATTGATCCTCGTCTCTGGTTCATCCACGTACTCGTCCGGAATCGTACCCGTGAGCCCGATATTGAGCTCAGGAATCCAGTCGTCATCCAGTGTCTCGCCGCGCAGGGCATGTTTGAGCATATGCTGGTAGAGATCGGTGCCGATCAGCTTGACATGGCCCGACTGTTCCTCGCCAAGGAGCGCTCCTGCCCCACGCTGATCGAGATCCTGCGCGCTGATGGCAAAGCCCGCTCCGAGTCGATCGAGGGCCGCCAAGGTCCGCAATCGCTTCTCCGCCGCTTTCGGAAGCTCCTGACCGGGCTCGGTCAGCAGGTAGGCCGTACCGCGGATGCGCCCTCGTCCCACACGTCCGCGGAGCTGGTGCAGTTGTGCCAGCCCGAAGCGGTCTGCGCGCCATACCAGCACGGTGTTGGCGCGGGGAACGTCCAAGCCGCTCTCGATGATGTTGGTAGCGAGGAGGACATCGCCTTCACCGTCCGCAAAGCGCACCATCACGTCGTCCGTCTCGGCAGGATCCATCTGCCCATGAGCAACCATGACTTGGAGTTCGGGAACGAGCCTTTCCAGCCGTTCGCGGATTGGCTCGATGTCCTCGACCCTTGAGCAGACGACGAAGCTTTGGCCGCGGCGCCGTCGCTCGCGCATGAGCGCATCCCGGACGCTTGCTGGATCGAACGGGGTCAGGAACGTACGGATCGGCTGCCGCCGCGCCGGAGGTGTCGCGATGACGCTCAACTCCTGCAATCCGACCAGTGCTGATTGCAGGGTTCGAGGGATCGGCGTGGCTGTCAGGGTGAGAACATGCCCGCCTGCCGCCAGATTTCTGAGTTTGGCCTTAAGCGCCGTACCAAACCTTTGCTCCTCGTCGATGATGACAAGTCCGAGATCCTTGAACGTCACCCCTTTCGCGGTAAGCGCATGGGTGCCGATCACGATGCGGATCGATCCATCCGTCAATCCTTTTTTCACCGCTCGGGCTTCGCCCGGGGTCACGAGACGGGAGAGATGCGCGACCTCGATGCCGAGTCCGGCGAAACGTCTCTGGAAGCTCCGCACATGCTGGCGCGCCAGTACGGTCGTGGGCGCGACGACAGCGACCTGCTTGCCGGACAACGCGGCAGCGGCAGCCGCGCGTAGGGCAACCTCCGTCTTGCCGAATCCGACATCGCCGCAGACCAGGCGGTCCATCGGTCGGCCCGATGAGAGATCCTCAAGGACCTCCTCGATAGCGCGCACCTGGTCGGCCGTCTCAGAAAACGGGAAGCGAGCAACGAAGCGTTCGTATTCGCGGCTTGGCGGGACAAGCGGCTCCAGCTTCAGCGCTTTGCGAACTCCGACCAGATCAGTCAGGCGCTTAGCGGCTTCCTTGATCTCCGTTTCGATCTTCTCGCGTCGGGCTGACCATGCATCGCTCTTCAGCCTGTCCAGGGAGATTGAATCCGACATCGCACCATAGCGCCAGACGCGACCCATCTCCATTGCTGGAACCAAGAGCGTCGTGTCGGCCGCGTATCTCAGTCTGATGCCGTCGCTTGTTCCGGCGTCGCCGGCGGCGATGGTCTCCATTCCGTCAAGCGCTCCGATGCCGTGATCGATGTGGATGACGGCATCGCCGATCCGGAAGCCGCCATCTGTGAAGTTCGTAGCGGCAGAACTCACTTCCTTCTCGATGCCGTTGCTGACACGGCTGCCCAAGGTGTCGGTAGCCGTGATCAGCACAATGCCGTGCCGTTCATCGATGAAGCCTCTCTTGAGATCGGCCTGCAGCGCGAACCATCCTTTAGAGGGGCCGTTGACGACAGCACTCCAACTCTCGACATTGTCGCAACGTCCGATGGATTGAACTCGGCGTTTGAGCCGGTTGAGATCCGACCGCGCGGCAGCAGCCAGAATGATCTTTCGACCGGCCTCCCCTTGCGCGCGAAGAAACTCCGCAAGGGCGTTCGTGGGCCTTGCAGCAATTGCAAAGTTCGGCACCCCGCTTTCCAGAGCTTCATTCTGCGATGCAGCATGAATGAAGGTGAGACGGCGCTTCGACAGGATATCGGCCCACTCGTGGTCTTCGATGAAGAGCCGCTCTGGCGAAATCGCGGACTTGACACTGCCCTGCCCGCGCAAACTCATCCGGCTGTCATATGCGTCGGCGACCTGCTCCATCACGAGCAGCCGCCTCTCCTCCGCCTTCGCATCCAGAACGACCGCTGCATCCGGCCAATAATCGAAGACCGTCTCCATACCCGCGCAATATTCCGGCAAGGAATGCTCCATTCCATCGAATCGCTCGAAGGACGCATCGCTGCCTTCGGCCTCCCGAAGAACGATCTCCGAAGCCGGCCCGATGAGCAGGTGATCAACCTCCATTTCCGTCAATTGGGAGATCGGATTATAGGAACGAATGGCCACGATCGTGCGTCCGTCGTGCTCCGCCCGATAAGGCAAGGGACTATCGGCCGGATAGAGATCGATGACCTGTCCTCGGATCGCTGCCTCGCCCGGTTCATCGACTCTCTCGTCGAGAATATAGCCGGCACGATGCAAATAGCCTTCAAGACTGTCCGAGGCGAATTCCTCGCCGGTCTTGAGGCTGAGGACAGCTTGCTTGACGATGTCACGCGGCGGCACACGCTGAACGGCGGCGGCAGCGCTTGTGATCAGGAGCCGCGGTCTCGTACACGGTTCACTCATGCGCCGGAGGACGGACATGCGCCTTCCCATCGCCTCCCGCGAAGGCGACGCACTGTCATAGGGAAGACAATCCCAGGGAGGCAGTAGGTCGACATCGAGATCGGGAGCCAATCCCCTCAGGGCCTGCGCCAGCTGCTCGGCCCAGCGCTCCCCTCCTGCGACATAGATGACGCCCTTCGATCCGGCTTCCTGCACCTGCTCGAGAAGGCATACGGCGTGGAGGCCTTCTGAAGAAGGCAAGATAAGGTCGGTCCGCCTGATATCCTGGGAGGGGGCAGGCTTGGCACGCATGGGAAACTCTTGTGACGGGGCTCGGGCCGGGACAACGTTCAAGCGCTTCCCCAGTTGCAGCTATGCTCCCGGCAGCAC
>JAESFT010000555.1_pt1 | contig 20090 bp, 19 predicted proteins | sample 9269451 | NCBI WGS metagenome assembly JAESFT01 (sample SAMN14502557, study PRJNA617106) | algae metagenome | isolation source: Scytonema hyalinum WJT4-NPBG1 and co-occurring heterotrophs from well... | place: USA: Mojave Desert, Joshua Tree National Park, California | collected 2006-05-25
TCGGAACGGGCGGCGATCTTGTCGATCTCGTCGAGGAACACGATGCCGTTCTGCTCGACATTGGCGATCGCCTTCTGCTTCAGTTCATCTTCGTTGATCAGCTTTGCCGCTTCCTCGTCGAGAAGAATCTTCATCGCTTCGCGAATCTTCATCTTGCGCTTCTTCTTGCGGGTGGCGCCGAGGCCGGAAAACATGGACTTGATCTGTTCCGTCATTTCTTCCATGCCGGGCGGGGCCATGATTTCCATCGTCGGCCCGACATCCGCCACCTCGATCTCGATTTCACGGTCGTCGAGCAAACCTTCCCGCAGCCTCTTGCGGAACGTCTGGCGGGCGGTGCTGCCACTGGCGTCGCTTTCGGTATGTGTGCTCGGCGTAGCGCTGAAGCCGAAGTCACGCGCCGGCGGCACAAGGATGTCGAGCACCCGGTCTTCCGCCGCATCCGCCGCACCGCTGCGCACCTTGCGCATCTCGCTTTCGCGTGTCTGCTTGATGCCGATATCGATCAGGTCACGGATGATGGTATCCACATCGCGGCCGACATAACCGACCTCCGTGAACTTGGTCGCCTCGATCTTGATGAAGGGCGCATCGGCCAGCTTGGCTAGGCGGCGGGCAATCTCGGTCTTGCCGACGCCCGTAGGCCCGATCATGAGGATGTTCTTCGGCGTGATCTCGTAGCGTAACGGCTCTTCAACCTGTTGACGCCGCCAGCGATTGCGCAATGCGATGGCAACTGCGCGCTTGGCGCGGCCCTGTCCGACGACATGCTTGTCGAGTTCGGAAACGATCTCTTGGGGTGTCATGTTCATAATGAGTAATCGGTGCGTGTCGTTATTCCAGTGTTTCGATGGTGTGCGACAGGTTGGTATAGATGCAGAGCTCGCCGGCAATCGTGAGTGACTTCTTCACGATGTCGAGCGGCGACAGCTCGGTATTTTCCTGCAGGGCCTTGGCGGCGGATTGCGCGAATGCACCACCCGAACCGATGGCGCCGATGCCGTTCTCCGGCTCGAGCACATCGCCATTGCCGGTAATGACCAGCGTGGATTCCCGGTCGGCCACCAGAAGCATGGCTTCCAGGCGACGCAGGATGCGGTCGGTGCGCCAATCCTTGGCCAGCTCAACCGACGCGCGCATCAGATGGCCCTGGTGCTTTTCAAGCTTGCCTTCAAAGCGCTCGATCAGGGTGAACGCATCGGCGGTGCCGCCGGCGAAACCGGCCAGCACCTTGCCCTGATACAGTTTGCGGACCTTGCGCGCACTTCCTTTCATCACGATATTGCCAAGCGTTACCTGGCCATCGCCGCCGAGCGCAACAACATTGCCGCGACGCACGGACAAAATGGTTGTGCCGTGAAATTGTTCCATGTGATCCCCAGAAAATAGGAAATGAAACGGAGTGAAAAGCATCTCCGTGCAGAAATTGCTATCCGGTCAAAATGGGGATGGGCCGACCGAATACAAGTAGTCTAGTCGACAGCGGTGGGGGAAGGGTAAAACCGGAGGGGTAATGAACAGAGAGAAAATCAGGTTTTGCGCGGCAGGATGCGTACGATTTCTTTCAGGCCGATCACATTGAGCAGCGCTGCCACCAGATGATTGACGTTATGCATCTCGATCGTCTTACCGGCACCGCAGAAGGGGGCGAGGCCGCTCATCAACCGTCCCGCCGCCGTGAAGTCGATGCGAGAAAGCCGCGTGCAATCAAGGATCGCGGGATCATGTTCATCCGAGAAGGCGGCGATGGCGACGATAAGCTGGTCTATCTTGCCTTCGATGACGTTCGGCATCATGAATACGTCCGCTCCGCCGTCCTGATGGGCCTGTTCAGCTGCGGTAGTGATCTTGTTCTTCGGGGCGACGAAAGCAGGCGGGGACACCTCGAACGTGACGCAGTAATCGATGCTGGTTTCCTCGAATTCCTTTTCCTGATTCAGGAGGCGCAGGATTTCGAGCAGCAGCAGCCACGGATCTTCGGTTTCGTCACGACGCCCGACTTCCAGCGTGGCACGAATCTTAACAGCCAGTTCCGGTGCGCCGACCAAGATCAAATCGTGGCCGGACTTTTGCAATTTCTTCAATGCATTGAGAAGCAAACCGCATCCAGCCGGATCGACTTCCGTAACGCGGGCAAACTCCAGTCGCAATACACGGTGCGTTTCCGCGAGCTTCAGCACACGGTCGATCTGCTTGACACTGTTGGCATCGAGCTTGCCGGAAAAAGGCACCATCGGCGCGCCGCCGGACGGCGAGGGCTTCGCTGCGGGTTCCGGTTGACCGGTTGCGATCCATGCAGGTGGCGAAGTTTCGAACTTGCGGGTGTACTCGACGGACAGGTTCTCGAATTCTTTCTGTTTCCCGACGCACTGGTACAGATCGAAGAGCATGCGCCAAGCGATCTGGGTGTGATCGCCCAGATTGTCCTCGGCGATGGCGCCGAGCAGCATCTGCTCCACAGGCTCCGGCTGGTTGTTGGAAAACAGGATGGCAGCCTCTTCGATGACGGCCATGGAATCGGTCGCCGGCACGGCGATATTGTTCAGGGTGCTTCGGCCACCGAGCAGGAACTCGGTGGTTTCGCCCATCATGGGCAATGTGGGTTGCGTGAAGTCGAGAGCCGGAAGTTCCGAATTCGCCTGACCAGTCTTCGTTCTTTCGAATCCGGCTTTGGTGGAGGGCGAGCCGGCAATCGTATTCGGGCCCGGACGGGTAATCGGCTGGATGGTCGTGGGCTTGACGAACTCGGATGACATTTCCGATTCGATCGCATCGATCTTCATCGCGGTCGCACGGGCGGCCTGGACGTCACGTTTTCCGGCAGGCGGTGCGGGCGGGCGGGCGGGCGTCTTCGCGGTATCGGTACGCGTCGCGGCAGCGTCACGCTTGGTGCGCGAAGAATCCTTGGCAGCGGTATTTGCCTGCTGCCCTTCTTTTTTGCCGAAAAGTGAAAAGATCCCCACGTTGTCCCTGATTTGATTGCATCTGAATCCCGCCAAGACCGTCAGCGGGAAAAAGCTTGAAACGAAAAGCAAAGGTAACACAAATTTCCAGCAGGATCCTTATTAGAGTGGGCCTGTGTTGCTTTGTCAAACGCAGGTCATGTGGCATAAAAAACAAGGATCTTCGATCCGCGCGGCGCTCGCCGCGAGCGCCGCGCGGGTCCGGCATCAGAAGCGGCCACGTACTCCGACAATCAGATTGCGGCCGGCCTGCGGTGCGAATTCACGCAACGCCGACGTCGACAACCGGATTTCCTCGTCAAGCAAATTCCGGAACAGCGCAAACCATGTCACTTCCGTGCCGTTCAGCCGCTGCGTGTAGGACAGACTGGCGTCGAGCCGCGTATAGGACGGAATGGCAACTGTTTCAAAAGCGGCAAGCCGATCCTGCCGCTTCGCATGGAGCGCCGATATGCCGCCGCGCCATGCTCCTTGCTTGTAGCCCACATCCAGGCCGGCTCGGGTGGCCGGCTGCAACGGCAGGTTCCCGGCGCCATCGAGGCGGCCGCGCGAAGTGTCGGCGAAGCCGCGCAGCGACCAGCCTTCGCCGCGCAGGTTGTAGCTCGCTTCCAGTTCGGCCCCACGGATGGTTGCCCCGGCCTGCGACCAGAATCGCTGCCTGAACTCACCCGCCGGATCGGCAATGCCTTCTTCGTCCAGCAGGGTTCCGTCGCTGCGGCCGTAGATGAAATCGCGGAAGCGGTTGCGGAAGACATTCGCCTTCCAGCGCACCAATCCTTCGGTTTTCTGCAGGCTCAGCTCGATGTTGCGCGAGGTTTCCTTGCGAAGTGCCGGATCGCCGACATCGAAGGTGAGGGTGGCTTCATGCGGGCCGTTCGAGTAGAGCTCTTCGGTCGTCGGTGCACGCTGGGCAATCGATAGCGTCGTGCCGAAACCATAGCCCGGCGCGAAGGTCCATAAGCCGCCCAGCGAATAGGAGCTGAGATCAAAGCTGCGCTGCGACAGGTCGGGCGCGTCGGGCCGCCGCTTCACCGACTCCAGGCGCAGGCCGGCGCTGGCGCGCACTGGTCCGAAGTCCCTTTCCTCCACGATAAATGCGGCAAGCGATCTCGATTTCGTTGTGGGAACCGTATCCGGCCTGCCGGTTTCCGCCGAGATCGCGGAAAACTTGTTGTTGTCTGTCTGCAGCCCAAATACACCGCGCCAGCCGGCCAGCGGTGCGTGCGTCGCTTCCCACCGGGATTCGATGGCATCGTTATTGAAATCGGTGGCCGGCGTGCCATCTTCCAGTTTTTCGGTGTGCTTGTAATCGCTTGCGCCGAGCTTGAAGCGAAAGGATTCCAGGCCACTCAACGGCTGCTTGATCAATGCGTCGATATCGAAGCGGGTTTGCGAAAGATCGATGAAGGCGCGTTCCTCGGTCGGGATGCCATACCGGTCATCCCGAACATCGACCGACGCGCCGACGTGACCCCAGCGCGCGATGTGCGATGCGCCGATACCGACTCCACGTGAACGCGTAAAGGATGAAGGCAGGCGGCCCGATGCGGAATCGGGATCGTCAAGTACGGCAAACCCGGGGATCCGGTAGTTGTCCGTGTTGCGCGCATGGCCATCGATATGCAGTCCGATCGAACCCACGGCCCTGTCGGCCGAGAATGACATCTCCCTCGCCTTGTCGACCGATCCAAAGCGCATTTCCGCTTCGCCGTATGCCTGCGGCGCCAACTCGGTCGGGATGCGGTCGTTGACGACGTTCACCAGTCCGCCGATCGCGCCGGAACCGTACAGTAACGCGGCCGGGCCGCGCAGTATTTCGATCTGGCGCGCGCTGGATGATTCGGTTGCGACCGCGTGGTCGGAGGATAGCGACGATACATCCGACACTGCCATGCCGTTTTGCAGGATCTTGACGCGCGGGCCCTCCAGTCCGCGAATGACAGGGCGCGATGCCCCGGCGCCGAAACTTGATGCGGAAACGCCGGGCTCGCGTTCGAGCGTGCCGCCGAGCGTGGTGTTGATCTTGTCGCGCAGTTCATTCCCGGACAGGACACGGGCCGGCGCCAGAATTTGCGCGGTTTCGTCGCCGCTGAACGGCGCCGCTTTGACGGTCACGGCAGGAAGCGTCTGCTCCTGGGCGATAACGGTGGACGAAAAAGATGCGAGCGCCGACATGACGGCGCTTGCCAACAGGTTACGTTGGGCGACCATGGAAATTCCTGATTTTGAGAAGATAAAAGGCAGCTGCCGGCATTACGCGGGCAGCGGATTATGCAATGCAAAAAATCAGGCTGAGGGCGGGGCGCGGGAGGAAAAATGAAGCGCGAGCGGCGCATCCCAGCAGCGGAAGGCAGCCCATCGGGCAAGCACTTCATTACTGGTCATCAGCGGCGCGATATAAGGCGGGACATGCATCGTGTCGGCCATCGCCGCAGCGTCGAACACTGCGCAGGAATGGCTTGCGTCAGGTGCGTGCGACTGATCGGGCGCACTTTCGTCCGACAGCGTGGCTGCAAGGCTATGCTGCAGACCTGCGTGCACGATCCGGTGTTGCAGTCCAAGCCATTGCGCGAACACCAGCGCCGCCGCCATCAGAATGGCAAACAGAATGCGATGTGTGCTGGTGAATGGACGATGCATATAGATCGGATTACTTGACCGCCGTCGCGGGCGAAGCGTCGGTAAGGCGGTAGTACAAGCCCATCGGGTCGTCCTTCAATACGCTCATCCGGCCCGATACGATGATCGGTTCGGCGGTGAATTTGATCGGAGTCTTGGACTTTACTTCCACCACGCCTTCCGGCCCGGCCGGAAGACAGAACGAGCAGCTTTGCGAATTGAGAGAGATGAGGAAATGCTTCTGCTTTTCGCCCGGTTCCAACGGCATCATGAAACCTTGCAATTTCACCTCCTTGTTATTCAGCGCAAGGACATCCTGGGTGAATTCCGGCAGGATGCGGTCCTTGGTCTTGATCTGTTTTACCTTGGCCAGTGTGTTCCAGGACACGACACCGGGAAGATCCGTCAAGCCCTGCATCGGCGGGACAGACGCGCCGGGTGGCGGCACGTGGCCTACGGCCGGGGCGGCAGGTTGCGCCGCCAGTTGTGTTGAAAAAGCCATGACCGGAACGGCCAGCAGGCGGAGGAGTAGTGCACGCATCGTTTCTCCTTTTCGGGGCGGTTGAGAACGTGTCGATTGTATGTTGAGCCGCTGTCGATTGCATTGCTGTTTCGCGTGTGGGAGGCCGCTAATGGCCAACCGATCAATGCTTGTGTTTCATGCCGCACAGTTTCCCGATGGCGATGCCTTTGCAGGCCTTCAGCAGTTCGGCATGACAATCTTCTTCCTTCTTGCCGGCGGCAAGGCACTGCGCCGCATTGTCATGCGCGGCGGCTATTGCCTTGTGCTGATCTATTAGCGCTTTCAGATGGGAAGGGTCTTCCTTCGCTTGAGCCGACACGGATATCGCCGCGAGCAAAATTGCGATGACTTGTTTCATTGCATTCTCCTGAAATTTAGCGTGAAAGTGTTGCAGCGATATCGGTTCGGTAAGCGCGTATCGCAGGAAGCACGGACGCCAGCAGGCCGACGCCTGCTGCGACCGGAAGCAGCCATACTTCATCCGGCGCCACGGCCCAGCCGGACAGATGCAGGTTTTGGTCACGCGCCAACACTTGGCCGAGCAGCTCGACCGCGATATGTCCAATTGCCCATCCCAGGGCGGCGCCGACCAATGTCAGCAGCATCCCTTCGGCGAGAAGAAGCAGGAACAACCGTGATGGCGGCGCACCCAAGGCCCGCAGGATGGCAAGATCGGTACGTCGTTCCTCCAGGGCGTTATACAGCGCAACAAACAACGACAGCGCCGCAGCCAGCAGCACGAATGCCGCGATACCCCGCAATACATCCACGCCGACGCCGAGCATGCGGAACAGTCGGGCCGACTCGAACGCCGGTTGCGCCGCCTGCAATTCGCCCTGGCTGTTGATGAAGCGCGGCAGGGAAACGGCCGCCAGCGGGGAGGCATACTGAACAAGAATCGCAGTCAGTTCGCGCTCCTCATCCATCGCGGCCTTTTCCTCCTTGTCGTTGACATCGATGCCATGCTCAACCTCATGTACCCGCCAGACCGATTCCACCGGCGTCAGCACGAGACGGTCCAGCACCGTGCCAGTCGGCTTGAGAATCCCGACGACGGTAAAGGGCACATCCGCATGTTGCTCGCCACCTTGCGCAAGGCCGTGCGCACCGGCGAACTGCATGCCCAGCGTTGCACCTGCCTTCGCGGCTGCGTCGGCGCCGAAGACCGCCTGCATCGGCGCATCGAACAATCTTCCGGTAGAGAGCGTGCCATTGTAGTGAGCGATGTATTCGCCTGTGGTGCCGACGATCCGGAAGCCGCGATAGCTGTCGCCCAGCGCCAGTGGAATCGCTTTGTGCACCATCCGGTTCCTGGTTAGTTGCGCCTGTGTCGCCAGCGGAATATTGCCGGTCGGGATATCGACGTGATAGACCGACGACAGGATCAATTGCAACGGCGAGCCCTTTGCGCCGACCACCAGATCAATGCCCTGGACATCGCGCATCGCATTGTTTTTGAGCTGCTCGGAGGCCGCCAGCAGGAAGGTCATCATCGCGATGCCTACCGCCATCAACAGCAGATTGAGCGCTGTGGACAATGGCTTGTGACGCAGTGATCTCACTGCGAGGGAGAAGGAATTCATGCGCATCAATTGCCGCTCCTTGCCGAAACGGGCAGGCGCAGCAGGGTGGCCTGGGGCAAAGCGGCCAGGACGCGTGCGTCATGGGTGGCGATGACCAGGGAGGCGCCTGCTTCGGCGGCTTGCGCAATGAGCAGGGCCGTCACGTCCGCACATGCCGCATCGTCGAGATTGGCGGTCGGTTCGTCGGCAAGCAGCAATACCGGCTTGTTGAACAGTGCACGCCCGATGGCGACCCGCTGCTGCTGGCCCTGGCTTAGCTGGTGTGGCTTGGCTTTCGCCTTGTCCGCCAATCCCAGTGCGCCGAGCAGGGCATCGGCGCGCGCCGCATCGCCCGGCTCGCCATTCGCGTAAGCGGCAAGCAGCAGATTTTCCCGTGCCGACAGGCTCGGCACGAGTGCGAGCTTCTGCGGCAGGAATCCGATGTGACGGCCGCGCCAGCGGTCTGCTGCGCGCGGGGTCAGTCCGCCGATATCCGTTCCTGCGACGTTAAGCGAGCCCGCCTGCGGTTTCAGGATGGCGGAAAGCAGATGCAGGAGCGTCGATTTGCCGCAGCCGGAAGGCCCCAGCACAATCGCGTGTTCGCCCGCAGGAAGCGAAAACGCCGGCAACGTGAGTTCGGCGCCGGCGGGTCCTGGATAACGGTAATGAAGGTTTGAAATATGCAACATGGTTGCATTATAGCTTGGCAGTCAGGCTCTTCGAATACCTTCCGGATTCGATATGAAGTAATCCGGACCGAGCGGTCATTGATGCATTGAACGATGCGGCAACAAGCCATTGATAACAAACTTGCAACAAAAATGCAAAAATAAAGCGTGCAGGTGAATGCCATGCACGCTTGTATTTTGCTGCAGCCAGGCGTCCCCGGCAGGGTATCAATCGCCGTACAGCTTTTGTTTCAGCTCGCGCCGCTGCTGCGCCTCCAGCGACAGCGTCGCGGTGGGACGGGCCAGCAAACGCGGGATGCCGATCGGCTCGCCGGTTTCTTCGCACCAGCCATATTCACCTGCATCGATGCTGGCGATGGACTGCTGGACCTTCTTCAGCAGCTTGCGCTCGCGATCGCGGGTGCGCAACTCAAGGGCGTGTTCTTCTTCGATGGTCGCGCGGTCGGCGGGATCAGGCACCAGCACGGTTTCACGCAGATGCTCGGTAGTTTCACCGGCATTCTTGAGCAAGTCTTTTTCGAGTTGCTGCAAGCGTGCCTTGAAAAAGGCAAGCTGCGCGTCGTTCATGTAGTCCTTTTCGTCCATTGCCAGGATTTGGGCTTCGGTCAGCAGTGCACCGTCGGCAGGGACGGAAGGTGTCGGTTTGGTTGTTTTAGTGGCCACTTCGCTTACTTTCGAAACTTCGGTTTGTTCAATTTTATCGCTTAAATTGGCGTCGACTTTGTTGCCGCTCATATACACGCCAGTTTCCGCGGCATTTGGCTCTGCTTTGGCGGCAACATCCGATATTGGTTTCACCGGTGCCGGACTTTTCTTTTTATCGGTCGCCGATTTTACCGGTGCCGGCTTGGCCTCGGGTGTAATTTTTTTTGAAGTGGCTGTTTTTGAAACAGCCGGCTTTGATGATGCCTTTACGGCAGGCTTCGCAACCGCCTTCACGGCTGCCCTGGCCTCGTCTTTAGGGGCGGTGGTAGAGGTCTTCAGCGCGGCCGACCCGGCCTTGGCCGTTTTGCCGCCCGCGGTCTTGGTCTTGACGGGAACCGGCGCCTTCTTGCCGGTGTCCTTGGAAGCAGCAGTTTTGGTAGCGGATCTTGTAACGGTTGCGTTCATAATATCCTCGTTCAATGAACTGCCCGACATGGCGCGATTCCGCTGGGCGTTACGCATTCCTGGCGCGCTTGCTGCGGCATCAATCAACTTCAATCCTGTCGAACGCACGTACGGCACGGGCCTGCGCCAGCTTTGTAACACCCCCTCATTGCTGAAAAACCTGTAACAAACGATATTAGTTTATACCAAACACTGTTCCAGACCGCGAATAAAAGTTTCCTGCGGGAGATTTTTGCCGATAAATACCATCTTGCTGTATCTGGGTTCGGAATCCGCCCATTTTGCGCCGATATCGGTTCCCATCATCTGATGAACGCCCTGGAACACCACCTTGCGATCGCCGCCGCTCATCCATAGCACGCCTTTGTAGCGGAGCATGCGCGGGCCATAAACCTGTACCAGTCCGCCGAGGAATTCATCCAGTTTCGCCGTATCGAACGGACGGTCGCTTGTGAAGGCAAACGCGGCGATGTCGTCGGAATGATGCGCATGATGGTAGTCGTGGTGTGCGTGGTCATGTCCGCAGGCATCGTCACATTCGTGCCCGTCATGATCATGGTCATGGTCGTGATGTTCCGCGGCGGCGAGGAAGTCAGGATCGATGTCCAGCTTGTCGTTCAGATTGAAGCCACGAATATCCAGCACTTCCGCGATCGGAACCTTGCCGAAGTCGGCGGTACCGATGGGCGCACGCGGATTGATCCGCTTGAGGCGATCGGTCAGCTTGCGCACGTCGGACGGGTCGACCAGGTCCGTCTTGGACAGCAATAGTTTGTCGGCGAAACCGACCTGGCGCTGCGCCTCCTCATGCTCGTCGAGCTGCTGCATGCCATGTCGCGCATCGACCACGGTCACGACCGCATCCAATAGATAATGCATCGCCACTTCTTCATCCATGAAGAAGGTTTGCGCCACCGGCCCCGGATTGGCGAGGCCGGTAGTCTCAATGACGAGATGGTCGAAGTCGAGCAGGCCGGCGCTGCGCTTCTGTGCCAGCGCGGTCAGGCCGACGATCAGATCGCCGCGCACGGTACAGCAGATGCAACCGTTGCTCATCTCCACGATCTGCTCATTGCTGTCCTGTACCAGGATCTCGTTATCGATGTTCTCCTGGCCGAACTCGTTCTCGATGACGGCGATCTTGAAACCGTGGGGCTCCCGAAGGATGCGATTGAGAAGAGTGGTTTTGCCGGCGCCGAGAAAGCCGGTGAGGATGGTAGCGGGAATCAGTGCCATGATGATTGGGAAAAGTTGGAGCGTTGCCGGCGGTCGACCGTACTTAATGCGCGCAGTCGGCGCACCAGCCCTTGATGGTGAATTCAATGTCGTGACTGCGGAAACCCTTGCCCAGCGTTTGCTGGAGCGCACGATGCAGCAGTTCCGGCTCGCCGATGCTTTCGAGGCAGAACACCTTGGCGCAGTGGGTGCATTTGAAGTGGCCGTGCTGCTGGTGATGCGGCACCTGGCCTTCGCTGCCCGGAGGAGTCGGCACGTCGGCATGTTCGGCGCCGGCGCTGTAGCGAAACACGCGATCGTCGCCGGCAATCTTGTGCGCCAGCCCGGCATCGGTCAGGCAATCGAGCGCCCGGTACAGGGTGACCCTGTCCATGCCGGACAGCGTGTCCTGTACATCCTGGTGCGTGAATGCCCGCTCGGCGCTCAGCAGCGCGGCCAGCACCTTGATGCGCGCAGCAGTGATGCGCACCGACGATTGGCGCAGTTGCGCTTCCGCGAGTGCGAGTGCCTGCGGCGCATCCGGTTTGCGGATGGGCTGGCTGAAGTGGGCGGATGCTTTTGCTTTCATGGTGTCAAGCGATGCCGAAGTGACGCAGTCGGTTAATTATGCCGCAAGTATGCAATTGAGTTGCATATTCGTGGCGGCTCAGGGCTTCTGCAGCATCAGGCCCTTCAAATATTCTCCTTCCGGGAAACTGGTGGTCATCGGATGATCGATGCCGGCGGACAGGCGGCGGACGATGCGCGCGTCGACTCTTGCATCGTTTACCGCTCCGGCTACGATCTTCTGGAACAGGTCGGCGCTGATCGCACCCGAGCAGGAATAGGTGAATAAAAGGCCGCCTTCACGCAGCAATTGCATTCCCAGCAGGTTGATATCCTTATAGGCGCGCGCCGCCCGTTCGACATGATCGGGCGAGGAGGCGAACTTTGGCGGGTCCAGGACGACCAGGTCGAATGTCCGTCCCTGTTCACGCAGGGCGCGCAAGGTTTTGAACACGTCCGCATCGCGCCATTCCGCCAAGCTCGGAGCGAAGTCGTTCAGCGCCATATTGCGCTTGCCGGTTTCCAATGCGTCCGCTGACGAATCAATCGACAACACACTGGCGGCTCCGCCTTTCAATGCCGCCAGCGAAAAACCGCCCGTATAGCAGAAGCAATTCAGGACTTCACGCCCGGCCGCCTGTTCCATCACCAGTCTGCGGTTGTCCCGCTGATCGATATAAAAACCGGTCTTGTGCCCATGCTTGATGTCCACCGCATAATGCACGCCGTTTTCGACGACATGGATTTCCGTTCCAGGTTCGTCGCCTGCCAGCACGCCGGTGACCAGCGGCAGGCCTTCACGCTCGCGCACCGATGCGTCCGAGCGCTCATAAACGTTCGGACAGCCTGTTTCCGAAATCAGCGCCTGCACGATGGGCACTTTCCACGCTTCCACGCCGGCGGATTGAAACTGGCAGACGAGCGTACCCTGCTTGCCGGCATACCAGTCCACCACCAGTCCGGGAAAACCATCCGCCTCGCCGAATATCAGGCGGATCGCATCCGTATCGCGCACGCTTGACGTGCGGTAGGAAAGCGCGTTCCTGATACGGCGCTTGATCAGCGCATGGTCGATCGGCTCATTCTGATCGAAGCTCCAGACGCGGGCACGGATCTGGGATTTCGGGCTGAATGCGGCACGTGCCAGAAATTGTCCGGAAGACGATTGCACGACGGCGGTCGAGCCGGATTTCGCCTTCTCCTCCGGCTTGCCTTCGACCCGGTCGATGGCGCTGGCAAATATCCATGGATGGCGTCGCAGCAAGCTTTTTTCCTTGCCTGGTTTTAATGTGATGGTCAGCATGACGAAAACTCTAATATGTCCATGCGCGGCCGGAAACCGGCTCATGCGCGCTGGTGGTGAAAAGATGGAGCGCTAGCTCGAAGAATCCTTCTTCTTCGCCCGCGGATGCGCCGCGTCATATACCTGCGCCAGTCTCTGGAAATCCAGCGACGTATAAACCTGTGTCGCCGCAATGGACGCATGGCCAAGCATTTCCTGCACCGCCCGCAGATCGCCGGATGACTGCAGTACATGAGATGCGAAGGAGTGCCGCAGCACATGCGGATGGACGTCGGCCGGAATGCCGAGCGCATGCGCATGCGCTTTCAGCCGTTTCTGCAGCACGCGCGGCGACAGGCGGGTGCCGCGCTCGCTCAGAAACAAGGGGTACGGATCGGCTTTGACAAGCGTCTGCCGCACAGCCATCCATGACGCAAGGGCCTGCAGTGCCGGGCGGCCAACCGGGACGCTCCTCTGCTTGCCGCCTTTGCCGGTCACGATAACCTCTTGCGCGTCGGTGTCGATCCATCCGGCGGATACATAGGTGCCGTCCTTGACGAAACGGACGTCGAGCGATGTCAGCTCCGACACCCGCAGCCCGCTCGAATACAACAGCTCAAACATTGCGCGATTGCAAAGCTGGCTCGCGGAATCGGCTTGCTTGCCGGGATTGCCTTCCGATACGACGCGCACCGCATCGTCCGCCGACAGAGCTTTGGGAAGCGGCTTATTTCGCTTCGGCGCCTTGACGCCCTCGACCGGGTTTGACGCCAGAGAGCCGTGCTCAGCCAGCCATTCGAAAAAGCCCCGCCACGCTGACAGCTTGCGCGCGATGGAACGTGCATTCAATCCCTTTGCATGCAACTGGGCGGCGAACTTCCGGATGTGGAAATGCGTAACTGATGCAAGCGGCGTTACGGCAGGCAGCGAGTCGGCAAACCCGATTAGTTCAAGCAAATCCCGTCCGTAACCATCCAATGTGTGGGGCGAAAGCTTGCGTTGTGTGCGCAAGCTTTCCAAGTAGGCGGCGATATTCTGTCGGTCGGTGTTCGTGTTCAATGAATGCCTATTCAGCGCCTTGTCCGGTAAGGCGCTTAGTCAAGCAGGCAAGTGAGCGCGGCGCTGCCGGTCTCGCCGATTTTCGATAGGAAATCGGTTGCCATGTCGGCGCGGAAACGGCCCGGATCGGGCGAGCCGAGCACCAGCAGGCCAAAGGCTTCCGGCGACGCGCCCACTCGCAGGGGCAGCATCGCGATCGACTGGATCGACTCCGCGTCGTCCATCCAGGTTGCCGCTTCGAAATCATGATTCGGGCCGCAGAAGGGCGCGGCAAGGCCGTTGGTGAACAGGCGGGCGTCTTCCGACACTTCCGCCGCGAACCAGGTATGTGAAAATTCTTCCGCTACGCCCCAGATGCGCAAGGTCACATGCGGCACCGAAAAAATGGTCTGCAAGCCGTTGATCAGTGCATGCGGGAGATCGACGTCGTTGCGCGCCAGCAGCAGGGAGCGCGTCCAGAGCTGGAATTTCTGGGTGATCGCATCATTCTCCTGAGCGATGCGCATCAATTCGGCCATGCGGAGTTCGAGGCCCTTGATCTTTTCGCGCAGGACTTCCATCTGCCGTTCCTGCAGCGAAAGCGCGCGGCCAGCAACCGGACTTGTCAGTTTGACCTTCCCCAGAAGCTCGCTGTGCTCTTCAAAGAAACGCGGATTTTCCAGCAGATAGTCGGCGACAGCGGCGGAATCCAGGTGATGGCTCATGGTGGAAATTTGGTAAAGGGTGGCGAAATCGGAGAGCCGTGATTTTAACCGACATCGATTGCGTCGCAAGGGGTGGCCGGCGAAGCGGAAATCGTCAGATATCGATCTCGCCGTCGAACACGCTGACCGCCGGCCCGCTCATCATCACGTGGGAATCGCCGCCTTGCCATGCGATCGACAGTACGCCGCCGCGGGTATTGACCTTGACGGGCGACGCGAGCAACCCGCGCCGGATGCCTGCAACCACCGCCGCGCAGGCGCCCGTACCGCAGGCCAGCGTTTCGCCGGCGCCGCGCTCATACACCCGCAAATGGATTTCATGCTTGTTCGCAATCTGCATGAAACCGGCGTTGACGCGTTTCGGAAAGCGCTCATGTCGTTCGATCACAGGACCATCGGTCTCCACGCGCGCCGTCGCGGCATCGTCGACTACCTGGACCGCATGCGGATTGCCCATGGACACCACCGATATCCAGCAGGTGCGGCCGCCGACATCCAGCGGCCAGAGCGTATCGTCGCCTTCGGCTTTTCCCTGCAATCCGGCGGCATCGAACGGCACCGAAGCGGGATCAAGGACCGGCGCCCCCATGTCGACGGTGATATTGCCGTCGGTCTCAAGTCTCGGTTCAATCACGCCCGACATGGTTTCGACCTTGATGGCGCGCTTGTCGGTTAGTCCCTTTTCGATTGCGAAGCGGACAAAGGCCCGTGCTCCGTTGCCGCATTGCTCCACTTCGCCGCCGTCGGCGTTGTAAATCCTGTAGCGAAAATCCATCTGCGGCGATGCCGGCTTTTCCACCACCAGCATCTGATCGGCCCCGACGCCGAAGCGACGGTCTGCCAGCAGTTTCCATTGGGCGGGAGTAAGGTCGACGCGCTGATTGATTGCGTCGATGACGACGAAGTCGTTGCCGGCTCCGTGCATTTTCGTGAATTTGAGTTTCATGGCGCGATTATAGACCGCATCGATTCGGTGCTCAGGTACTTGGCAGTCCGAGGATGTGTTGACTACTGCCTGTTCTTTCCGTAGATGTCCGGCACGCCTGGCGGACGGGTTTTGAAGCGTTTGTGTGCCCAAAAATACTCGGAAGGCGCCTCCCGCACCCGTGCTTCGATAAACGCGTTCATCCGGCGGGTGGCGGCGATGATGTCGCCGCCCGGGTAATCTTCCCAGGCAGGATAGAAATTGACTTTCCAGCCACGAAAATTCGGTAGAAAGGTTGCCACCACCGGAATCACCTGCGCGCCGGTCGCTGCGGCGATCCGTGCCGGCGCGGTGAGCGTTGCCGCCGGAGTGCCGAAAAACGGAATGAATTCGGCATCCTTGGCGCCGAAATCCATGTCGGGCAGCATGAAAAACGGCAGGCCTTCGCGCATCGCGCGGATAATGGGCTTCACCCCCTCGGCGCGCGACAGTAGCTTGATCGGACGGAAGCGGGTGCGGCCCTTGCGCAGGGCCTCATCAAAAACCGGATTGCGCTGCCGTGTGTAGATCGAGCACAGCGATGATTGCAGCATCACGGCGACGCCGGCCACATCCAGACACACGAAGTGCGGGCACAGCAGGATGGTCGGCCGGGAGGCAATTTCTTCCAGCGGAACGCTTGGTTCCACGACAATCAGCCGTTTGAGCCGTTTCTCCGATCCCCACCATAGTACGCCGCGTTCCAGCACGCTGCGTGCATACGCCTGGAAATGCTGTCGTGCCAGGCGGCGGTGCTGCGCTTCCTGCAACTCCGGCATGCAGAGACGCAAATTGATCAGGGTAATATTGCGGCGCGAACGCACCAGCACGAACAGCAGCGACCCGACCAGATTGCCCAATCTGCCAAGCAGAGGGAGAGGAAGCCAATGCAAGATCCACATCACGCCGAGCAGGAGCCTCATTTCGCCTCTTCCTGCTGCGTTGGCGAAGCGGCACCGGCCGGGGTTTTATAGCGGTTATAGCTCCAGAAATACTGGGACGGACAGCGCGCGATCAATTCTTCCATCGCTGCGTTGATGGCGCGTGCCTGTTGTGCAGGCGTGTCCCCCAGAGTATGCGTAAAAGGCACGAACCGCAGCACGAATCCTTTTCCGTGCGGCAGTCTTTCCGCATATGCAAGAAGAATCGGCGCGCCCGTCATTTGCTGTAATTTCGCCGGCAGCGTCATGGTGTAAGCCGGCTTGCCAAAGAAGTCCGCCCAGACGCCTTCGCCCTGTTGCGGTACCTGGTCGGGCAGCAGGCCGATTGCGCCGCCTTGTTTCACCGCCTTGAGCAACATGCGCACGCCGGAAAGATTGGCTGGCGCCAATGCAAGACTGGTGCGGGCCCGTGCGCCTTCGATCAAAGGTTTCAGCGCCGCCTTGCGCGGCGGCCGGTAGAGCACCGTCAAAGGTAGTCTGAAGGAAACAACCTGTGCCAGAATTTCAAAGCATCCAAGATGAGGCGTCAGAAATATCACGCCGCGATTGGCGTCGAGAGTAGCTTGCACCAGATCCCAGTCCTCCATGCTCGCGCTGGCAACCACGCGGTCCTGTCTCGCGCACCAGACGAAAGGCAATTCCAGCACGCTCTTGCCGGCTTCACGAATCGCAGACTTCAATTGATCCGGAAAACCGGCGCGCCGGATGTTGTCGCGCAACCTGTTGCGGTACGACGCCGATGTCCACCATGCCATTTCTCCAAGCGTTGCTCCAAGCGCATGCAGGGCAGGCAAGGGCAGTTTTGATAACAAGCGGAACAGGAAAAGGAGCATGAACGCCGCGGGACGGAATTGTGATTTTTTTCAAGACGCGTAAAATAGCACACGTGTTACCTTGATACATCCGCCGAGTTAATAGACAACTTGCGAGGCGGTCTACAAATTTCGCTAAAGCGTCGCAGGCTCGTGTAGCTGGCCGCGACATGGTCAATAACTCTACAGGAACCTGCGATGTCAAACGAATACCTCTTTACCTCCGAATCCGTTTCCGAAGGACATCCCGACAAGGTCGCGGATCAGATTTCCGACGCGATTCTGGATGCAATCTTCACCCAGGACCCCAAGGCGCGCGTCGCCGCTGAAACACTCTGCAACACCGGCCTTGTCGTGCTGGCCGGCGAGATCACCACGCATGCCAACATCGATTACATCGGCGTGGCGCGCGACACCATCAAGCGCATCGGTTACGACAATGCCGACTACGGCATCGATTACAAAAGCTGCGCGGTCATGGTCTGCTATGACAAGCAATCCCCGGACATCGCCCAGGGCGTGGATGAAGGTAAAGGTCTTGACCTTGACCAGGGGGCCGGCGATCAGGGCCTGATGTTCGGCTATGCGTGTGATGAAACGCCGGAGCTGATGCCTGCAGCAATCTATTACGCGCACCGCATCGTCGAGCGTCAGTCGCAGCTCCGCAAGGACGGTCGCCTGCCGTGGTTGAGGCCGGATGCAAAATCCCAGGTGACACTGAGATATGTGGACGGTCGTCCGGTTTCCATCGATACGATTGTGCTGTCCACGCAACATAGCCCGGACATGCAGCACAAGGCGATCGAAGAAGCTGCCATCGAGGAAATCATCAAGCCCGTGGTGCCGAAGGAATGGCTGAAGAACACACGTTATCTCATCAACCCGACTGGCCGTTTTGTCATCGGCGGCCCGCAAGGCGATTGCGGGCTGACAGGCCGCAAGATCATTGTCGATACCTATGGCGGCGCGGCACCGCATGGCGGCGGCGCCTTCTCCGGCAAGGATCCGTCGAAAGTGGATCGCTCCGCCGCCTACGCCGGCCGCTACGTGGCCAAGAACATTGTTGCGGCAGGTCTCGCATCGCGCTGCCAGATCCAGGTCTCTTATGCGATCGGCATTGCAAAGCCGACATCGGTCATGGTCACAACCTTCGGCACCGGCAAAATCAGCGACGACAAACTGGCGATTCTGGTACAGGAATTGTTCGACCTGCGTCCGAAGGGCATCGTGCAAATGCTCGATCTGCTGCGCCCGATTTATGCAAAGACGGCAGCATACGGACACTTCGGTCGCGAAGAACCGGAGTTCAGCTGGGAGCGCACCGACAAGTCGGCAGCTCTGCGCGCGGCCGCAGGCTTGTAAATTCAGTTGCCGTACTTCACAATCCCCTAGCAATCTAAAGAGGCAAAGGCCACATAAGGTCAGGCATGACCTTATGTGGCCCGGTTCGCCGTTATTTCCAATTGGACAAAAGGTAGGACATCGTGCAATCGCTTCTTCGCACTGCCGTGCTGGCCGCTATCATGATCAGTGCCGAGGCGCAGGCCGAAGTTGCACGCCCGATGTCCCAGGATGAATGGTGCAAGCGGCTGACGCCGCGGTTGCCAGGTATATCGATGGCGATGTGCGAAAAGGCCGCATTGGTTCCGACCGGCGCATCGTCATACATGGGTTTTCCCATTCTCGCCAAACGAATCCCCGCACGAACGACAGCCGGCGCGAAACCGGTGCGTGTGCTGCTGCTCGGCTGCATACACGGGGACGAGCTCACCGCATCGGCCATCGTCTTCCAGTGGCTGCAATGGATCAATTCTGCGCAGGCACAAAAATTCCAATGGAACGTGGTGCCGGTCCTGAATCCCGACGGCTTGCTTGCGCCGAGGCCGACACGCGTGAACGCCAACGGCGTTGATCTCAACCGTAATTTTCCAACGCCGGGTTGGCAGCAGGATGCCCCTGCCTACTGGGCAAAAAAGACCGGCAAGGATCCGCGTCGTTTTCCGGGTGAGGCGCCGTTGTCCGAGCCGGAAAGCAAGTGGGTGAATGACGAGATTGCACGCTTCAAGCCGGATGTCATCATTTCGGTTCATGCGCCGTTTGGCGTGCTGGACTTTGACGGACCGGCACAGCCCCCGCGCAATTTCGGCCGCCTGATGTTCAATCGCGTCGGCATCTACCCCGGCTCGCTCGGCAACTATGGCGGGATGCACAAGAAAGTGCCGGTTGTGACTATCGAACTGCCCAATGCGCTGGACATGCCGCCGGTTGCCGAGTCTCGCCGGATCTGGCAGGACATGCTGAACTGGATAGAAAAAAATGTGGCACAGGAAAATGACCGGCAGGCGGCGCTGCAGCGTACTTCGGCCAAAGTGGAGAAGTCGGCTTCCACGGCGGCGACAGCGACGCGCTGAAAAAGCTACGGTATAATTTCGCCTCCAAGGAGCGTTGCAGCAGGATGATTCCTTCATCTTGTCAGGCTTGGAACCCGCATCATCGCAACCGCGCTCACGTTACTTTTTTTCTTAACGAAAGGAGGGCGTGATGAGCGCCGTTATCTCGACATCTACCAGTTCCGCCAATTCCCCTGCCCAGGACTATTTCGTCGCCGATCTGAGCCTCGCCGATTGGGGCCGCAAGGAAATCAAGATCGCCGAAACCGAAATGCCGGGCCTCATGGCGATCCGCGAGGAATTCGCCGCTGCCCAGCCGCTGAAGGGCGCCCGTATCACCGGCTCGCTGCACATGACGATTCAGACCGCGGTGCTGATCCAGACGCTGGAGGCACTGGGCGCCCAGGTCCGTTGGGCGTCGTGCAACATCTATTCGACCCAGGATCATGCCGCCGCCGCGATTGCCGCAGCCGGTACGCCCGTGTTCGCGTTCAAGGGCGAGTCGCTGGACGAGTACTGGGATTTCACCCACCGCATCTTTGAATGGAAAGACGGCGGGTACTCCAACATGATCCTCGACGACGGCGGCGACGCCACGCTGCTGCTGCATCTCGGCACCCGCGCCGAAAAGGATGCAAGCGTGCTGAACAATCCGGATTCCGACGAGGCGGTCTGCCTGTTCAATTCGAT
>JAESFT010000556.1_pt1 | contig 20073 bp, 22 predicted proteins | sample 9269451 | NCBI WGS metagenome assembly JAESFT01 (sample SAMN14502557, study PRJNA617106) | algae metagenome | isolation source: Scytonema hyalinum WJT4-NPBG1 and co-occurring heterotrophs from well... | place: USA: Mojave Desert, Joshua Tree National Park, California | collected 2006-05-25
AGATTGAGCAGACTGACCTTCAAGTTGTCGCTCGCTCTAAGCCCAATGTGTGATCAGAACAGCAGGAGACCAATTGGATGCAGATCTCATGGAAGTTGACCCGCGATGCCCTCCCTGACGCTCTCTGGCAGGCTCAGGATCTCACCACATTGGATGGCGATCAGATCATTGGCCGGGTCTACCAAATCGAACATGGTCCCGGCGAAGGGTTGTGGTACTGGACAGGGACAGGAGTCCCTCAGAACTCGTGCTCCGCATCCGATGTATCGGGGCACGAATGGGAGCGGGGCAGGGCGGGCCGACGCTTGCTTGAGGCTTATCGGCTTCTCCATCAGTCACACACTCGCGGAGCGGCCTGAGGCGAACAAGGCCGGACCAAACGTTGGGCCCGCAATGCGAACTCCATCTGAATGGTCAAGTTGCAGCAGCGCTGGGCGCTGTCGGAATCCGGTGGTGCGGACATGGGTTATTGTTCGTCTGCTTGCGTACCGCAGGCCGATAGCAGGACAGGACTGCTGAAGAATTCACCCAATAACTGATCATCGCATCCGGCGCTCCACCTCAGTGACCTTCATGCCGGCATCGACCAGATCGCCCATCCTCCTCTCCACGTTGCCGGACTGAACACCTAGTTCCGCCGCGATAGTCTGGTGGCATTCGCCACCAAATGCCGCTCCTGCGAGCGAACGCGGAGGGGTATCCCGCGCTTCTCTAAGAACGCGGACGCGCCACGTCGTTGGTACCCTCGGCATCTGGAGCCAGTCCGTAGCTCATCCGGCGCATCTGCTCGATCACGCGCGCCATTTCGTCATCCGGGAGCACTGGGGGTTCTCCGAGCGTCAGCGCCTGGACATACATCCTGGAGAGCGTTTCCACCTCGACGGCGAGCCAGAGAGCTGCCTCCAGGTTTTCGCCAAGGGAGATCTGGCCGTGCTGTCCAAGAAGACAGGCCTTCCGGTCCAGCAACGCTTCGAGAGCGTTGTCAGAAAGTTCCTGCGTGCCAAAGGTGGCGTACCTTGCACAACGGATCGTGGTGCCACCTGCCACGCCGGTCATATAATGGAAACTCGGAATGGTCTTGTGATGGCAGGCGAGCGTTGTCGCGTAGATCGAATGGCAATGAAGAACGACATTGATGTCCGTTCGCTCACGCAGAATATCCCGGTGGAAACGCCATTCCGAGGAGGGTCGGCGGCCCTCGTAGGTTCCGTCGAAGTCCATGTCCACGAGGTCCTCGGGCTGCATGATGTCGTAGGGCAGCGACGATGGAGTGATCAGGAAGCCGCTCCCGCACCGGACGGATAGGTTCCCGGCGGTGCCCTGATTGATGCCGGAGGAATTCATCCGGCGGCAGATATCGACCATCTGACGCCGCAACGCCAGCGTTTCCTCGTTCATGGGATCCCTCCCTTCAGGTGGTTTGGAATAGATGCTGTTTGGAGGTCACTCGCGATCGCCACTCCTTCGCGTACTCCGGCAAGGCCGGACAATGAAGTTGCTCGGGCTTCTTAAGTGTTACAAGCGATACATTATCGGGCATACCGTGTGTCGCGAGTAGAGCGGCCCCGGACGCGACGCCGCTGCTGTCGAGATTGAAGGCTGTTTGGCACTCCGGGCGCAGCGCGCCGACGAGGCTCGCATAAAGAGGCTCGCGAAGGAATGTCCCGTCGAGAACGACCTGCCCCTTGCTAGACAATGCCTCAAGGCACTCGTTTGTCACGAGGGCGGCATAGAGCACCGCGAGGGTGAGGCGTTCATCGTCGCTCTTCGGTAAGGGCCCTACGATATGCCCCTTTCCGGCGCTTCCCGGGAAAAGGCCGTCGTCCTGTCCAAATGACGGAATAGCCATGGTCCCTTGCGCGATAAGCTCCTGAAGGATCCTCACTGAGGATTTTGCATGGGGTGCACCGTCGCCTGTAATGGCGGCGAACTCGCGCCCAGCCATCGTCAACGCGCCGCCCAGTGGACGTCCGTACACATCTGCATTGCAGGTCATGCCGCGGCTCTCTTTGAGTGTTGCCAAATCCGCATGATCGCTGAGCGCCACGATCCACGTGCCTGTCGAGACAACCGTCATTCCTGAAAGGCCGGCTGTCTGGTATCGGAAGAAATTGGCACTGGAATCGTGAATCCCGGTCAGGACGGGAAGATCAGGTGGGAGCCCATATCGACGCGAAAGTTCCGGCCTTATCGGACCAAGGCGATCCCAAGCGAGATGGAATGGGGGCATGAGCCTGCGCCAACCTCGCTGGTCGACGATCCCAGACCAACGGGCGGCTGGAACGTTCCAGAGATGGGATTGAGCACCCAGATAGGTCACCTCGGACGCCGCTACGCCACTCAGTCGCCAAGCCCAGTACTGCGGCACACCGAGAAACCAGTCCGCCTTGTCGAAGTCTGACTTTGCCTCAGTTTCGATCCAGAAAATCTGGCGTGCCTGATGGGTCGCACCGAGCATGACGGCGCTTCCACGATCGAAGAAGCTGCCCGCTTGCGGCGCATAGGCCGCCCGAATATCTTCGGGAAGCGTCTGTTCGTAATCGATCATCGGGAGGGTTGGCTCCTCGCTCAGCAGCTCTGCCTCACGCACAAGAATGCCTGCTGAACCGTGGCCGGTGGTGACGAACGCGAGCAGCTCGAACCGTGTTGCGAGTTCCGCCAGTGTGCTCAAGAGCCATGCTTCGGTTCCAGCCAGATCATGGCGGCGCCAAGGTGGGACATCGACTGTGGCATTCGGCAGCGATCTGGTTTCGATGATGCCCCCATCCGGCGACACCATACTCAGCTTGACGTTCGTCTTTCCGACGTCAAAGACAGCAATGGCTTTTTCTCTGCTTGAATCACTCCCCTCGTGTCGCATGCGGCAGTTTCCCTTCCATACCGTTCATGAGCGCAGCATCAGGCAGCGATGTTCGACTTCATCCCGACAATCTCTAAGGTTGGCTGTACAATGATCGGATCAGCTGTCTCCGAGACCACCCCATCGAGGATCGCGAAGCACCGCTCAATGAGCCCTTCCACGTTCTGGCGCATCATAATCGTGGGGAGTGGCAAAGCGGCAGCAAATGGATCCCAGTCGAAGCAGCACAGGGTGGTATCCCGACAATCTTCCCAGTTGGACCTCATGAATTCCGCGAAGCCTTCCAGGCTCGTAACGGAATTGATGAAGAGGCCTGCCGGAAATCCCGCTTGACCCCTCGCCAGATCGTGCATGACGGCTCGAGCGGCACCCGGCTTGTAGCCACATCGGACAATCCAATTCTCCGTGACGTTGATGCCAGCGTCCTTGAGCGCCTGGGCGAAGCCCGCTGCTCGCTCGTCGGTCGCGTACTCATTTGACCGGCCACCGACGAAGCGGATGGTCGACGGATCGCCGCTCCGCCCGCGAACCGCATCGATGAGTAGGGCCGTAAGCTTATAGGAACCGCCACGATTATCGGACACGACCGAGGGAGCGCGGTGTCCGGGAAGGTCGAGGTTCACGCAAGGAATTCCCGCGTTCAGGCAGAGCGCATCGAGATCGTCCGGATCGTTGACGCCAGTGATGATCAGAAACTCGACCTGCTGTGCGACCAGGGTTTCGATGACCGTACGTTCCGTCGAACGGTCACGCTGGGTGCTCACAACCACCGGACACAATCCACGCCGTCGCACTTCGTCCTCGAATGCTTCGGCAAGTCCGGCGAAGAATCGGTTTCGGTAGTGGGGAATGATCATGCCAGCGAGGCGCGACTGCTTCAACCGCAGTCCCCGTGCGCGAAGATTGATATTATAACCCAGCCTGTCGGAGGCTTCGAGGACACGCTTGGCTGTTTCGGGGTTGATCCGGTAGCGTTGCCAGGAGCCGTTCAAGACGAGACTGACCGTCGAGGCGGAAGTCTCCGCTCGCACTGCTATATCATATATAGTCGCCCGTTTTCTCTGCTTATTAGGCATGCTCGCGCATTCAAACATGGGGCTCTGGTGCGGCGACCTAAATGGCGGACCATCACATCGCGTTGACGAAAAAGCTAAATAGATTTAGCGTTTCGTCAAGTCTGAGGGAATGAGCCAGTCCTCCGGCGCAGCGAACAATGGCTCTCGCCTTCGGCTAATTTTTCCTTTGGGAGGAAAGCAATGCGTAGAGGCATTATCAGCCGCCGGACCTTGTTCGGCGCAGTAGCCAGTCTCACAGTCATGGGCGCGCTGCCAGCAGTCGCGCAGGATTCCCCGACGATCGGTGTCGTGGTCAAGATCGGTGGCATTCCCTGGTTCAATGCGATGGAAGCCGGGATCAAAGAGAAATCCAAGGAACTTGGGGTCAAGGCTTTCATGGTGGGCCCGACCAGTGCAGACCCCGCTCTCCAGGTCCGTGCCGTGGAGGACCTGATTGCGCAGCGCGTCAACGTGATCGGCGTCGTTCCGAACGACGCGCAGGTGTTGGAGCCCGTCCTAAAGCGCGCGATGGATGCCGGCATCAAGGTGATCACGCACGAATCGCCGGACCAGAAGAACGTGGACTGGAACTTTGAGCTCGCCTCTGCCCAGGGCTTTGGCGAAGCCTACGGCAAGCTCCTCGCGGAAAAGACCGGTGGCAAAGGCAAGTACGCTGTGTTCGTCGGCTCGTTGACCGTCCCGCTGCACAACGCTTGGGCCGATGCGGCCATCGCCTATCTCAAGAAGAACCATCCTGACATGCAGCTCGTCGGTGAGCGCTATGGCGTTGCCGAGGACGTCGATGCATCCCGGCGCACCGCCCTGGACATCATACGTGCAAATCCGGACCTGAAGGCATTTCTTGCGTTCGGGAGCCAGGGACCGATCGGCGCCGGGCGTGCCGTTGCCGAGCGCCGCAAGGGAGGCGAGATCCTTGTACTGGGACCGTTCTCGCCCGGGCAGGGACGCAAGCTCGTACACGACGGTATTCTCACAGGCGGGTTCATGTGGAACCCGAAAGTGGCCGGCGAGGTGTTCGTGACGCTCGGCACCATGCTCGCCAAGGGCGAGGCCATCAAGGACGGCATGGAAATCCCTGGCCTCGGTGTAGTCCACCCGGATACCGCTAACAAGGACATCATCGTCGATAAGCTTGTCGCGATCAATGAGAAGACGGTCGACGACTTGGCTGCGCTCGGTCTTTGACAATCAGGCGCGGAGCAGAATCTGCATTGTCCTGCTCCCTTGGCGCAGTCTCCGCTTTCACGAGGTGGCTGCGCTACTACAATCCCATCTGAGCAAGGCTTGCTATCATGGTGGATCAGCGACCCGCTGCCGGGCGACGGCCCAATCTTCTCCGCCTTGCGGGAATCTCGAAGCGCTTTGGCGGAGTTCAGGCGCTCAAGGATATCTCGTTTGATGTCGCCACAGGCGAGGTGCTTTGCCTCGCTGGTGAAAACGGCTGCGGAAAATCCACTCTCATCAAGATCATCAGCGGCGTACACGCACCCGAACCCGGCGCAATCATGGAATTCGATGGTAAGCCAATGGTGCATCTCACGCCTGCCCGAGCACGGGAACTCGGCATCCAGGTGATCTGGCAGGACCTCGCCCTGTTCCCCGAGATGTCGGTGGCTGAGAACATCGCCTTCGAACGTAATCTCGGCCCGAAACCGCACCTCGTCAATTACGGCGAGATGAAACGTGTGGCGCGTTCCATGCTGGACAAGCTTGGCGTCCGCATCGACCCCGACCGGCCGGTGCGAACGCTCTCCATCGCACAGCGCCAACTGGTGGCCATTGCCCGTGCGCTCGTGGCCGATGCCCGCCTCGTGTTCATGGATGAACCGACCGCGTCCCTGAGCCACGCGGAAACACTCGCGCTGCTCGAGATCGTACGCAGGCTGTCCTCCGAGAACATCGCCGTCGTTTTCGTCAGCCACAGGCTTGCCGAGGTGTTGGACGTCTGCGAGCGGGTGACGGTTCTGCGCGACGGGCGATATGTGGGAACCTTCCCGACGCAAGGCATGACCCAGATCCGCCTGACGGAGCTTATGACCGGGAGGGAATTCAATGAGCAAATCCGCGCTGGACGGTCAGCCTCCAGCGAACCGATTCTGTCGGTCCGAAACCTGACGCGGCATGGTCAATATCAAAATATTTCCTTCGACATCCGCAGGGGCGAGATTGTTGGCCTGACCGGCCGACTCGGCGCCGGCCGGACGGAATTGGCTTTGTCCATTTTCGGCATGAGCCGCCCGGACTCGGGGGAGATCCGCCTGAAGGGCAAGCTCCTCCAACTGCGCTCGAACCGCGACGCCATCGCGGCAGGGATTGCATATGTGTCCGAGGACCGCCTTTCGCTCGGGCTGGTGCAGCCGCAGTCAATCGCCGACAACACCGTTGTCACGGTCCTGGACGACCTGACGAATAAAGTTGGATTGCTTTCGGCCTCCAAGCAGGAGAGTCTTGTCGGTCATTGGATCAATCGTCTCGCGGTGAAGATTGGGCATCCCGACGATCCCGTGTCGACCCTCTCGGGCGGAAACCAGCAGCGCATCGTCCTTGCCAAGTGGCTCGCCACTATGCCGACGCTCCTCATCCTGGACTCCCCCACCGTGGGCGTTGATGTCGGAGCGCGCCACGGGATCTTTGAGATCGTCCGCAAGCTTGCCGACGAAGGCATGGCGATCCTCCTGATCTCTGACGAAACACCGGAAGTCTACTTGAATTCGAATCGCATCCTGCACATGCGCGACGGCGCGATCATCGCCGAATACGTTCCTGGCCAAACCTCTATGGGAAAGATCGAGGAAGAGATCCATGCCTAGGCTGAAGGGAATCGGGTCAACTGAGCAATGGCTCATCCTCGTCATCGCCGTGATCAGCATCTTTCTCGCACTGTCCACTGACACGTTCCTGACCCTCGTCAATCTGTTCGATCTCCTCAACTACTCCGCCGTCAACATTATGTTCGCGGCCGGACTGCTCGTCGTCCTGATCGCCGGGGGAATCGATATCTCGTTTGCGGTCGCGGCCTCCGTCGTCCAGTATCTCACGGTCACCATCCTGATGGAGATAGGCGGCGGAAACTGGGCCGCCGGCCTCGCCCTGGCCTGCTTCGTTGGTGCCTGCCTGGGATCGCTGAATGCGGCTCTGATTTACCACTTCAGGATAACATCGATTGTCGTCACCATCGCGACTTTCAATCTGTTCTTCGGGATGTTGATGTATGTCACGGGTGGCGTCTCGATCTACAATCTGCCCGATTGGCTGAGCACGCGCGTCATCCTCTTCGAGCGCGAGACCGAAACCGGCTTTGCCGAAATTACACTGCCAGTCGTGGCAATGGTCGTCGTGGTGTCGCTGACCTGGTTGCTCCTCCGTCGCCTCACCATCGGACGCCAGCTCTTTGCTATGGGTGACAACACTGAGGCCGCACGGCGCCTCGGTATCAATCTCGGGGCGATGCACTATCTGGCCTATGGATGGCTCGGTGCCTGCGCCGGGGTCGCAGGACTTATGCAGGCGCATTACGCCCAGGAAGTCGTGCCGAATGCTCTCTATGGGCGTGAACTGGAAGTTCTTGCCGCTGTCGTGCTTGGCGGCGCACGGCTTGGCGGCGGGCGCGGCACGCTGCTCGGCGCCATCCTGGGGCTGGCTCTTGTCTCGATCACTCAGAATGGCCTGAACCTGCTTGGGGTTTCGCCCTATGCCTTCCGCATGATCGTTGGCGCGGTCATCCTCGTGGCCATCAGCGTTTCGGGCGACACGATCGGATGGGTGACTGGCCGCCTCAGTAGACCCAAACTTGCTGGAGCGACCCAATGACCTCTATCGCGGCTCTCCTGTTCGGTCAGAAGACCGGCACACCCGGCGCGACGTCTTCGACCCGGGGCGAAATCGCTGGTCTGCTCGTGGTGCTTGGGGCGGTCATTCTGCTGTTCAGCCTGACAACCAATCGCTTCCTGAGTGCGGAGACCTTCACCTCGATCGCGTTCCAGCTTCCCGAACTCGGCCTGCTGACGCTTGCAATGCTTATGCCGCTGATCTCCGGTGGCTTCAATCTAGCCATCACCTTTACGGCGAACATATCGGGGCTGACCCTCGCCTGGGTCCTGCAAGCCTATGGTGGCGGGGATGGCGGCGTGGCGGTGTTTGCGCTCGGTGTCACGGCCGCGCTTCTCAGCGGCGCGATCATCGGCGGCGCTATGGGCGTCGTCATCGCCTATACGGGGGCACACCCGATCCTCGTATCGCTGTCGATGATGATCTTCCTGCGCGGGCTCGGCGAGTTCCTGACCCGCGGAGGCGACATCTCAGGCTTCCCGACCTTCGTCGTCCAGATCGGGCAGGGCACGGTTCTCGGAATTCCGATACCGCTTCTCATCTTCATCGCCTGCGTGGCGCTGTGGGCCATCCTGCTGAAGCGCACGCGCCTCGGCTTCGCCACCTACATGATCGGTTCGAACCCCGAGGCGACCCGCTATTCGGGCGTCAATACGCACAAGGCGATCGTGCTGATCTATACGCTCTCCGGCGTCATGTGCGCGATTGCCGGCATTGTCATGCTGACACGGTTCAATTCGGTTCGTGTTGGACATGGCGAGTCCTATCTCCTGATCACCGTGCTTGCGAGTTTCCTCGGCCGTGTGGACCCCTTCGGCGGATTTGGCCGCGTAATCCCCGTGGTGATCGCCCTCGTCATCCTTCAGGTAATCGCCTCCGGCCTCAACCTGCTTGGCACAAACCAGCATCTGGCGACGGCACTCTGGGGCGCAATCCTGATTGTCGTGATGATCATCCGGTATGCCTGGGCAAGGCTGCAAATCGGGTCGTTTATCCGACACGCGAGTGAAAAGCAGACATTGAAAGGGAGAGTGTCATGAGCGTCAGCGGCTTTGGTGTTCATACCGCCATGTGGGCCATGGAATGGAATCGTGAGGCGGCAGAGTTCGCTATACCCGAAGCGGTCAAGCACGAGATCGACTTTCTTGAGATCACGATGCTGGATCCCGAAGGGGTGGACGCGGAGCACACGCGCAGCCTGCTTGAGCGGCATGAGGTTGAGTGCGTCTGCTCGCTTGGACTCCCCCTCGACAAGCTACCGACTAACAATCCGGATGGTGCGCTCAACTTCCTGAGGATGGCGCTCGACAAGTCCCGTGCGATCGGCGCAAAGGCGATGAGCGGCGTCCTCTACGGAGCCATCGGGCAGCGCACCGGGGTTGCGCCGACGGAAGCCGAGAAGGATGCAACTGCGCGGGTTGTCCAAGAGGCGGCAGCCTATGCGAAGTCGCTTGGCATGGATTACGGTCTTGAGGCGGTCAATCGGTACGAGAACCATATCCTCAACACGGCCGAACAGGCGGTCGAAATGGTGGAGCGCGTTGGCGCCTCAAACGTCTTCGTGCACCTCGATACCTATCACATGAATATCGAGGAGAAGGGCATCGCGAACGGCATCCTGCGGGCTCGCGAGCACCTGAAATACATCCATCTCTCCGCAAGTGACCGTGGAACGCCGGGCGCCGATACGGTTGCCTGGGATGAGGTGTTCGCTGCGCTCGCGGCGATTGGCTTCAAGGGCGGGATGGCGATGGAGAGCTTCATCACCGTTCCCCCGCAGATCGCCTCCGCTCTCTCGGTTTGGCGGCCGGTTGCTCCCGCGCGGGAGGAGGTTCTTGGCCAGGGTCTGCCGTTCCTTCGGAATAAGGCGAAACAGTATGCCTTGATTTAGCTCGAGGTGTTCTGGCTCGGCTCGCAGACGCAGGTCTGAACAAGCGGGAGATCAGGAGGTTTTGCCGCAAACCTGGAACAGTGGCGAGAATGGAGCAGATGGTTATGACCTGCTCATGCAGCGATTAGGTTAAACTGGCCGGCAATCGACGGCTGCTGCTTACAGGCGTACTTCGCCTGTTGTCTACGCATCATGTGAACCATTTCGATCCCGCCCAGAATTGCCCGAGCGGATGCCATCGACTTGAACCCAAGCATCGGCCGAGTCCGGCGCTTGACAGCGCGATGATCCTGCTCAATGCGATTGTTGAGGTATGCACTTTGCCGGGTGCGGATCGGCTTCAGCTGACGTCGGGATCGGTCTCGAAGTCGGTCCATCGTGTCACAAGGCGGGATCGCCGCTCGATCACAGCGATCGCGGGAAGGCCATGCCGTTCGAGGGCCTTGCGCAGAAACCGCTTAGCGGCAGCCAGATTACGTCGTTCGCTGAACCGGACCTCGACCGTGTCGCCATTACTGTCGATCGCCCGATAGAGCTAGCGCCATTGGCCCCGGACTTTGACGTAGGTCCCGTCGACATGCCACCTGCCACGGCCCTCTTGCGCTGGTTAAAGCGCTCCAACAGTTTAGGCGCGTATCGCAAGGACCGGCGTCGGATCGTGGCATGGTCGACCGAGATACCGCGCTCGGCCATCATCTCCTCAAGATCACGCAGGCTTAAGTTATAATCCAAGTACCAGTGGACGCAGAGCGGGATCACCGATCGATCAAAATGCCTGCCCTTGAACGCGCTAGCCTCCATCCTTGAGCCCGAGGAGGAATAGATGAAACCTTGAAACAAATTCTTGCGATAGATCCATGTGGATCAGCACGGTGTCTCGATACGTGAACGTCAACTCATGCCGTCGCTGATGCCTTGAGCGAGTTCACGCTTAGACGACCTGTAACCTCAGATCGATTCTGCGTGCCCCAGTGACACAGCGGCATGAGCGCTTGCACAAGCGTCATTCCAAACGGCGTCACACTGTAGTCGACCCTCGGGGGCACCTCCTTGTAATCCTGCCGAACAATGACGCCAGCAGCTTGGAGATCCCGCAACTGCTGAATCAGCACCTTCTCGCTAATGCCTGACACCAGTCGCTTGAGGTCCCCGAACCGTCGGGGACCATGCTGAAGGTGGTACAGGATCAGCGGCTTCCATTTCCCACCCATCACAGCAAGCGCGATATCGAGTCCGCACTCCGGATCAGCCATGCTCATACGTCACCTCATACTTACCTTAAGGTAGGTACTAAACAATTTGTTTGCTTCAGTCCATATCGTGGTTCGACAACGATAGGAGACGGAAATGAGCAAACTCGATGGCAAAGTGGCGGTCATCACCGGGGCGAACAGCGGCATCGGCCTCGCAAGCGCCAAACGCTTCGCGCAAGAAGGCGCCCGCGTGTTCATGACCGGGCGTCGGCAGCGCGAGCTCGATGCCGCGGTGGTCGAGGTCGGCAATGGCGCCCGCGGTGTGCCGGGCGACGTCGCAAGCCTTGCCGACCTAGACCGCCTCTACGACGTCGTTCGGGTGGAAGCGGGCCGGATCGACGTCCTGTTCGCCAACGCCGGTGGCGGCGAGTTCGCTTCTTTGTCCGAGATAACGGAGGACCACTACGAGCGCACCTTCGCCGTAAACGTGAAAGGAACGCTGTTCACTGTTCAGAAGGCGTTGCCCCTTCTCGTGAATGGCGCCTCGGTGATCCTAACCGGGTCCACGGCGGCCAGCACGGGCTCGCCGGCCTTCAGTGTCTATGCTGCCAGCAAGGCGGCGATCCGCAGCTTCGCCCGCAACTGGATCGTCGACCTTGCACCACGCCGGATCCGCGTCAACGTGCTCGTCCCGGGTCCCACCTCGACACCTGGGTTGCACGGTCTCTCATCAACCGCGGAAGCAAAGCGGGCCTTCGTCGCGGCGATGGAGGCGCAGATCCCGCATGGCCGGATGGGGACGCCCGATGAAACGGCTGCCGCCGCGCTGTTTCTCGCTTCCGACGACAGCAGCTTCGTCAACGGCAGCGAGCTCTTCGCCGATGGCGGACAAGCGCAGATTTAGACCGGACGCCGTGAACGTCCAACCGAGTCGCCGAGAAACCGACAATCAACTGCCCAAAGGACACGAAATGAGTGACAACGAGACGATCATCCGTGAACTCTACGCCGTCGCGGAAGGAGACCGATTTAACATGGAGACATTTGTTTCCGCCTTCTCCGACGATGGATACATGACCGACATTCCCGCCGGGGTGACGCTCCGCGGCAAGGCCATCGGCGACTACATCGGCGCGCTTACGACCGCATTCCCGGACATCCACCGCGAGTTGTTCAAGGTCTACGTCACAGGAAACGTCGTTGTTGTCGAGCTTGCCATCCGGGGGACACACAAGGGCGACTTGCCCCTTCCTACGGGAACCTTGGCCCCGACGGGTCGGACCATTGACGTGCCGTGCTGCGATGTCTTCCATTTGGAGAACGGCAAGGTCACCTCGTTCCACTGCTACAACGCCGCATCTGTGATGCAGCAGCAGCTTGGCCTTATCGGTAGCTAAGGCCGCGCCCGCCTTTGGGGATGCCGACTGATCGAAGCAAACAACGGAAGGGGGCGCCATCCAGCCCTCCCTTCATCCATCACCGACCGACGTACAGCGGCTTCGAAAGAATGGCTGCTTTCGTTCCCCAAGGCCGCAAAGCGGACAGACCGCTTTCCACCTGATATCGTTATGGAGAGGTACGTTAGGCTGCGTCAAATCCGGGGCCCGCGCTATGCTTAGGCTTGGCCACCAGAACTGCGAGCGGTGGGATCCGCGGCTGATCCCAATTCAGCCCGAGGCGATCTCCGAGATAGGCGAAGAACGACAGCCCGGGCTTGCGGCAGGTCTTCAGCAGACCCAACGTCACGTCGCGGGCCATGCGGCCATCGGCGCTCATCGTGCCGCTGGAGATCTTGCGCTTGGTCACGCAGGCGCGCAGGTCGCTCTCGGACGCGTCGGTGTGCAGCGGGATCTCCGGCCGCCCGAGCACCATCAGCAGTTCGGCCTTCCGCCGGGCCAGGCAGGCGAGCAGTTCGTCGAGGTCCTCGTAGCCCGTGTGCTGGCCAAAGATCCGGTTGAATTGACGCCGGAATAATGCCTCAGCGCCCGGTGATGGGCTTTGCCTCCACAGCTTCAGACCGCGGTCAACGCTCCAGATCGCCTGGCGAACCCATTCCACCGCTTTGGCCTGCCTGGGCGAAGCTGGCATCAGCTTTTGCAGGTGCCGCTCGGCATAAACCCAGCACAGCGCATGCGTAGCAACGCGGAACTGGCCGGCATCGTCAGAGACCACGACGGTGTTGGCCATTAGGCCATGGTGCCGGAGTGCACCCCAAGTGGCGGCTTCGTTCAGCGTCTGGAGCAGGTGCCGGTCGAAAATGCTGATCGAGCACCGCAGCAGATGCTGCCACCACTCCGTTGGCGTGTGTCAGATCGAGTATGCAATCATCATTGATCCCTGGTGATACGGGGTAGCTTACAAAGAGTTGAATTTTCTATCTGGGCTGCACGGTGTAACAAGCTGGACCAAGTAGATATGCAGTGCGCTCTAATCCGACTTCGGCGATTGAAGGCAACACCTCTTGCTGCTCTCTCTCCCAAGATGCGTCCGTCGCCCAACAAAGGAGTTCTTGATGCGTTCCTTCGTTCTTTCCGCCGCCATGCTCATCATCGGACTCAGCCATGCCCATGCTCAGGATGCGGCTGCGGGCGAGAAGGTGTTCGCGCAGTGCCGAGCCTGCCATCAGATGGGTGAGAACGCGAAGAATGCCGTCGGGCCCCAGTTGAATGGCCTGTTCGGTCGCACGGCGGGCTCAGTGGAGGGCTACAACTACTCCCCGGCCAATAAGAACTCCGGCATCACCTGGGACGAGGCTGTCTTCCGCGAGTACATCCAAAACCCGCGCGCCAAGATCCCCGGAACGAAGATGGTCTATGCAGGCCTGAAGGACGAGCAGCGCATCAATGATCTCATCGCCTACCTGAAGCAGTTCGACGCCACGGGAAAGAAGCAGTGATATGGCCCCGCCCCGAGCTGGTGGTAGCCGAAAGAGGCGTGGGCATGGCATGAACATGAAGCTGGTTTATTTCGCCTGGGGCCGCGAGCGGATCGGCAAGACGGACGAGGAGGTTAGCCTTCCTTCCGACGTGACAAGAGTCGCGGACCTCGTCACTTGGCTGAAGGGGTTGGGTCAGGAATACGAGTATGCCTTCGAGAACGAGGGGATCGTACGCGCCGCCGTCGAGCGCGTGCAAGTTCGCCCTGATGCCTCGATTGTTGACGCGCGCGAGATCGCGTTTTCCCGCCCATGACTGGAGGATGACGATGTAGGCAACGGCCCCGACAATCCGGATCCAACTCGACGACTTCGATGTTGGGCGGGAGATAGCCGCGATCCGCGGGCAGGGTGCTGCCGCGCGCGTTATCGTCACCTTCACGGTCTGTGCCGTAGCGAGAGTGATTGCCGTGTCGCGCTGGAGATCGAGTATTACTCGGGCACGACGCAAGCCGGGGCAACCCGCATCCTTAGGCCGGCGACGCGGAGGTGGCTTTTGCTGGGAGTGCTGGTCATTCATTCGCACGGAAAGATCCAGGTGGGCGAGAACATCGTTTCCGTCATCGTTGCCTCGAGCCTACGACAGGCTGCCTTCGCGGCGGTGGAGTTCCTGATGGTCTGGCTCAAGTCCCTCGCTCCGTTCTGGAAGCGGGGGCACCACGCTAATCGCACGGTCGGGGAATGGCTCGAGGCAAAGAACTCTGACGAGCTGGCAGTGAGGTCCTGTGACGGTGCTCCCAACGCTCACAAGCATGAGCCCCATCGGAAAGCCCGTTGCGCGAGGCACCGGAGGGGCTAAGCTCCCGTCAAACCAAAAGTGAACCCGAGGAATGGTCGTGAAGCTGCCTTTGGACGCCTTTGATCCTGGAACGCCCTTGATGGACCCGTTCGGCAGGACGATCACCTATCTTCGGGTCTCGGTCACGGACCGATGCGACTTCCGCTGCGTCTACTGCATGTCGGAACACATGTCGTTCCTACCCAAGCGAGACCTGCTCACCCTCGAGGAACTAGATCGCGTCTGCTCGGTGTTCGTGGACAAGGGAGTGCGCAAGCTGCGCATCACCGGAGGCGAGCCTCTGGTCCGGCGGGACATCATGTCCCTGATCCGGTCGCTCTCACGTCACCTGAAGTCTGGAGCCCTCAATGAGCTGACGGTCACCACGAACGGCTCGCAATTGGCGCGTTACGCGTCGGAACTCGCCAATTGCGGCATCCAGCGCGTCAACGTCTCGCTCGACACCCTCGATGCGGACAAGTTCCGCCGCATCACCCGCTGGGGCGACCTGGCCAAGGTGATGCAGGGCCTCAATGCCGCTCAAGAAGCAGGGCTCAAGGTCAAAATCAACGCGGTTGCCCTCAAGGGCGTGAACGAGAACGAGCTGGAAACGCTGCTCGAATGGGCCCATGGCCGCGACATGGACCTGACGCTGATCGAGGTGATGCCGCTGGGCGAGATCGACGGGCAGCGCATCGATCAATATCTGCCCCTCTCGACCGTAAGGACCCGGCTGGAGGACCGGTACACGCTGGAGGATCTAGCGGACCGCACCGGCGGGCCGGCGCGCTACGTGCGGGTGAAGGAGACCGGCGGACGTCTCGGCTTCATCACGCCGATGACTCATAACTTCTGCGAAAGCTGCAACCGGGTGCGCCTCACCTGCACCGGCCAGCTCTTCATGTGCCTCGGCCAGGAGGATGCGGCGGATCTCAGGGCGCCGGTGCGTGCCTCGGAGAGCAACGATCTTCTCGAGCAGGCGATCGTGGATGCGATCGCCCGCAAGCCCAAGGGCCACGACTTCATCATCGACCGGCGCCACGCCCGCCCGGCGCTCAGCCGCCACATGAGCATCACAGGGGGCTGATGCCATGGGAATGCTGGTGTGGAGGGCTTGCTGTGGCTAGGTTCACCTGATGCATCTTCCTGCCACTGCCGAGTTGCTCCTCGCCCTGTGCCTGTTCCTCGGAGCAACCCTCTACACTTCTGTCGGTCATGCCGGTGCGTCGGCCTATATCGCGGCCATGGCTCTGTTCGGCGTGGCCCCGGCGGTGATGCGCCCCACGGCCCTGGTGCTCAACATCCTCGTCTCCGGCCTGACAACGTTCCGTTACGTGAAGGCCGGCCTGTTCCATTGGCGCACCCTGTGGCCTGTCCTGATCGGAGCCGTGCCGATGGCTTTCGTTGGAGGCTCGATCCAGTTGCCAGGGCAGTTCTACCGGCCGTTGGTCGGCGTGATATTGTTGCTGGCCGCGGCCCGCCTCCTATGGCCGGGGATGACGAAGATCGCGCAGGGTACCAGGGACATTCCCATCGGCTGGGGGATTGTATCGGGGATTGGCATCGGCCTGCTGTCCGGCCTGACAGGCACGGGAGGCGGGATCTTCCTGTCGCCGCTGTTGCTGTTCACGGGCTGGTCCGAGACCCGCCCGGCCTCGGGCATCGCTGCGGCCTTCATCCTGTGCAACTCGGCCGCCGGCCTTCTGGGCAACATCGCCTCGGTACAGGCCCTCCCGGCAGAACTCCCCCTCTATGCAGGCGCAGTGTTCTTGGGTGGCTTAGTCGGTACGACCTTTGGAATGAAACTGGCCAGCCCGGCGATCCTCAAAGCCCTTGGCGTGGTGCTGGTGATCGCGGGCCTCAAGATGCTCGGCGTCTACTGATCATGAAGGTTTACGATCACTGGCATTGCCGTAGCCAAGTGGCCGGCCTGATCACATTCGTATGGCCGGTCGGGAGACCGTCTAGAGACACCGACGAGGATGATGTTCAGTGTCGCCATTCCAGCCAGCAGACCGAGAGCTGAGCCGGGGTCTCTCCACTAATGGATCGCTCGAGAGAAGGCGAGGGTGCCTGGGTAAGCAGGCTTAGCATCGTCAGCTTGCCCATGGTCGACGCATACCCGAACTGACCGAATAGGGCGAGAGGGAGCGTGCCCTTCGCATTGGTTCTCCTGCTGGCAACAGTCCAAACATCTGATTAAGGGCAAATCATCAGCGCGCCACCTGCCAAGCGCTTCTGCGATGCATGCGGGGAGGCTGCTCAGGGGTTGGGAACGGTAGTGGTCTGCTTCATCCCGGTCGCCTCAGCCTTGGCGAGAGCATCAATGACCGCATCGAGGGTGAGGAGGATGGAGGCGTTCTGCGCTTTCAGATCCCGCGCCGGCTCCAGGACAAGGTCCGCCCATTCGCCGGAAGGCGGCCGCCCACCTGGCGCTAGCGTTAGAAGTTTAAACCAGCGCTGCACACCACGTGTCGCAGAGCAGCACTACCGGCCGATCGAAATGACTGTCCATGATCACTGCTCGCTATCTTGTTGTAGTTTCGGCGCATTGATTGAACCCACAAATAATGAGTTCGCGACGAGACCCTCCGACATCGTCAATCCCGATCCAGGACTTTAAGACGATCGGATGGTGCAATAGCTCCCTATGTTTCGCTCGGCGTTGGGACAGCAAATGCAACGAACCATATCTGGCGGGGGATCGATCTTCTCGCGAATGTGGCTGCTTTTGGTCGACAATGCCGGCTCATAATCACGAATAGATTTCGTGCTGACCCTGCGTTTGAATGTCTCCGAGTGCAATTGGCGCACACTCTCACGTACCCGCGAAATCTACATCGCTAGCAGGGAGTAGGGTGGAAAGGCTAATCAATTGAGCTAATCTTGTCTGCTGTTCTTCGGCCTCCACCGAGAGTCCATACCTGACCAGGTCGCATGGGGATGAAACGCTCGGCGGAGAGGCCATCGGTATCAAGAGCAACCGCAAGGTCACGGACTGGCTGGTCGACACCCTCATCGGTCAATCTGAAGGTGCCCCAATGATATCCCAGGGCCGACTGAGCGCGCAGGATCCGGAACGCGCGAACGGCATCCGATGGATTCATGTGATTGGATGCCATGAACCAGCGTGGCTCGTACGCTCCGATTGGTAACAAGGCAATATCTAGGCTTAGGTGCCGCGTGGCTGTCCTCCGAAAATGTCGTCCACCTCCAAAACCCGTATCGCCCGCAAAATAGATGGACCGACCTGCGGTGCGAATGACGAAGGCAGCCCAAAGGGCATGGTTTCGGTCATTGGTGGCCCGCGCAGACCAGTGGTGTGCGGATTCAGCGAAGATGGTGAGCCCGCGGGCGACTTCCAAACGGTCATCCCAATCCATCGTCGCAACAGGGATGGACGGTGCGTGTGCTCGGATGATTGTATCGTTGCCAAGTGGGGCAATGATCATGGGCTGGTCGCGCCTCCACAATCGTTCGATCGTGGAAAGGTCCAGATGGTCGTAGTGATTGTGTGAGATCAGGACCACGTCCACCCGGGGCAAGTGGTCGAAGGTTATGCCGGGTGGATTGTGACGGCGCGGACCAGCAAACGAGAAGGGGCTGGCGCGCTCAGACCAGACTGGGTCAGTTAGAATGTTGTACCCGGCCACCTGTATCAGGAATGTCGCGTGCCCAACGAGGCTGATGCGCGGATTGTTGCCCCCGACACGCGGCGGAGGCGTATCTTGGTGCGGACTCGGGTAGGCCTCGGGCCAGGGCACTGCGCGCTTGGCCAACTGCCAGTGCAGGAAGTCACCAATGCCGCGGGAGCGATCCTCCCCAGGATTGAAGAAGCGCTGCCCGTCGAAGTGATCGCTTGGCGGGCCGTTGTAGTAGAAGCCACCCGGCGGTGCCGCCAGAGCCCGAGAGGTCGCGCCGAGCAGGGGAACTGATCCAAGAGCTTTGAGGAAGCGTCTGCGGGATAACATGGAAACTCCTGAGACACCGAGGGTTCAGGGGCAAGTTAGGTTTTTTTCGAGCTTTATCAAATAACCTGCCACTCGCCTCGTCGCCTACGGGTCCCACTCGCGATGTGATGCCCTCATTGTCGCCTCTCCGGGTCAAGCAGAGTGCACAAATCGGCGAATCAGAGTGGCGATACCAGATGCCCGCGTCCTCATTTACCATAGCCTGACGCCAGTTCCGGTACCGCTGGTTGGTCACGTCGCGACGTAAACTTGGAGGCCCTGCTGCCTGCCCCGGAGCTGAAGTTGGCGGGAGGACTGGAACCTTGCGAGCCATTCCTGATCTCCCGCGGCGCGGATGCAATCCTCCGAGGCGATGATCGAGCCGCCAATCTCGCGCGTCACCTCCTCGAGCCTGCTTGCCACGTTCACAACATCGCCGACGACGGTAAACTCAATACGCTCCCTGCCGCCGAGATTGCCTACCGTCACCGGGCCACAATGGACTCCGACCGAGACACGCAGCGGATTGGCGCCACGAGAGGACCTTTTTCGGCTCCAGCGCTCGATCTCTTGCTGAAGTTCGAAGGCGCACGCAAGCGCGCGGGCCGGCGCGTCCGGTTGCAGGCCGATGGAGCCGAAGGTCGCCATGAAGCCGTCGCCCAGGTACTTGTCGAGGGTGCCGCCATGCCTGAAGACGATGGCGCAGCTCCGCTCCTGGAAACTGCGCAGCAAAGCGAACGTGCGCTCGGGCGAGAGGGTCTCGGTGAGCTTAGTAAAGCCAACGATGTCCGCAAACAGGACGGCCACCGTCCGCGTCGCCGGCTCTCCAAACGCCGTCCCGCCGCGGCTGGCGAGGGCCTCGGCCACGTCCGGAGAGACATAGCGCGCGAGGTCGGCGCGCACGAGCTCGGCCTCGACCTGGCTCAACAGCGTCCGCCGGCTGCGCCAGACGGCAAGTGTAATGAGCAGGGTGAACAGGGAGGTTGCAACAAGCTGGGTATACCATGCCGTCAGGCCCACGAAGGCAGGCTTGAAGGAGAGATCCAGGACTGCAGCCGACGTAAGCGCCCCCTCAGCGGCCGCATCGTTGAACCGCAGCGTGTCCGGCTGAGAGTAGATCGTGTAAACCCCAATCGACCAGATGACGAGGATCGACACCCCCGTCCAGAGCACCCTCCTCGGGGAGTAGGTGAGCGCAGCCTCTCCGAGGAGAAGGAGCACATAGAGGAATTCCTGCCCGCGCAGGCGGGTCTGGATCGGCCATTCGTTGCCAAGACTGACCGGCGGTGGGACCAGGATCGCGGCTGTCACCAGGGCAACGTCGAGGACGATGAAACCAAGCTTGATCGTCTCGCCGTGGCGATGATGCCGCAGGCGGTACGGAATGTAGCCCAGGAGAAAGAACCCGAAGGCGTATGTTCCGTAATAGAGATCGCGTGGCCACGGTACGAGCCAGACCAGCCAGATGGAAACAACGATGATCGCGGTCAGCCGGGCGTAGAAGGCGAACCGAAGGCCTTCGAGCTCTGCCTGCTGAATACGGGCGTGCAGGCGTCTCGTCT
>JAESFT010000557.1_pt1 | contig 19956 bp, 22 predicted proteins | sample 9269451 | NCBI WGS metagenome assembly JAESFT01 (sample SAMN14502557, study PRJNA617106) | algae metagenome | isolation source: Scytonema hyalinum WJT4-NPBG1 and co-occurring heterotrophs from well... | place: USA: Mojave Desert, Joshua Tree National Park, California | collected 2006-05-25
CTGGGCGTGCTCGGCTCGCTGGAAAGCGGCGAAGGCGAGGCCGAGGACGGCCACGGCGCCGAGGGCAAGCTCTCCCACGACCAGCTGCTGACGAACCCGGACGAGGCCGTGAAGTTCGTGGCCGAGACCAAGGTCGACGCGCTCGCCATTGCCATGGGCACCTCCCACGGCGCCTACAAGTTCACCCGCAAGCCCGACGGCGCGATCCTCGCCATGCACGTGATCGAGGAAATCCACAAGAAGCTCCCGAACACCCACCTGGTGATGCACGGCTCCTCCTCGGTGCCCCAGGACCTGCAGGACATCATCAACCAGTACGGCGGCCAGATGAAGCCCACCTGGGGCGTGCCGGTCGAGGAGATCCAGCGCGGCATCAAGCACGGCGTGCGCAAGATCAACATCGACACCGACAACCGCATGGCCATGACCGGCCAGATCCGCAAGGTCCTGACCGAGAACCCGGGCGAGTTCGATCCGCGCAAGTATCTGAAGCCCGCCATGGAGGCGATGACCAAGCTCTGCAAGCAGCGCCTGCAGGAGTTCAACACCGCCGGTCAGGCCTCGAAGATCAAGCGCGTGTTCACCCTCGCCGAGATGGCCAAGCGCTACGCCTCCGGCGAACTCGACCCGACCTTCGGCGCGAGCCGTCAGGCGGCCGAGTAACCGATCAGGCTTTCGCCTTAATCATGATCGACAAGCGGGGCCTCGCAAGACGGCCCCGTTTTCGTTATGGAAACGCCGTCTGTCCTTTTTTCGTGACCTCGAAGATCCATGGCCGATACCGCCGCCCGCCTCTACCTCATCACCCCCGTTCTGGAGGATGCCTCCTTCGCGCCGCGCCTTGCCGAGGCTTGCGGAACCGGCGCCGTGGCCGCAATCCTGCTGCGGCTCGCCTCCGCGGACGAGCGGGGCCTGATCAACCAGGTGAAGGCGCTTGCCCCCGCGGCGCAGGAGCATGGCGCGGCCGTGATCGTCTCGGCCGAGGGCCAGGCGGATCTCGCCACCATCGCGGCCCGTGGAGGCGCCGACGGCGTCCATGTCCCGGGCGATCCCGTGCGCCTGCGCGAGTTGCGCGACCGCCTGAAGTCCGAGCGCGCCATCGGGGTGGGGGCGATCCGCACCAAGGATGATGCCATGACGTTAGGAGAAGCCGGGGCCGATTACCTGCTCTTCGGCGAGCCGCGTCCCGACGGCTCCCTCCCGTCTCTGGACAGCGTGGTCGAGCGGGCGTCCTGGTGGGCCGAGATCTTCGAGACGCCCTGCGTCGCCTATGCCCCGAGCCTCGATGCGGTCGAGACCCTGGCGGCCACGCATGCGGAGTTCGTCGCCCTGGGCGATGCGGTCTGGACCCATCCGGACGGTCCCGCGGCTGCCGTGAAAGCAGCGGCGGAGATCCTGGAGCGGCAGGAGGCATCGCGCTGATGCGGTTGTCCTGGATCATCGGCGCCGCTCTTCTGGCGGCCTCCGCAACGCCGAGCCATGCGGTGGACCCCGATCTCGCCTACGGGGCCTATCAGCGCGGCCTGTATCAGACGGCCTTCCGCGAGGCGACCCTGCGGCTGGAGAAGAACAACAGCGATGCGGCGGCCATGACCCTCCTGGGCGAGCTCTACAATCAGGGCCTCGGCGTCGCCATGGACCCCAGGAAGGCCTCCGAATGGTATCGTCTCGCGGCCCAGCGCGGCGATGCCAATGCGCTCGCCTCCCTCGGGCTCATGGCCCTCGACGGGCGCGGCATGGCCAAGAACGCCGCGCAGGGACGCGCTTGGCTCGAACAGGCCGCCGCCAAGGGAAGCCCTCTGGCGTCCCACAACCTCGCCCTGCTCCTGCTCACCAGCGGCAACGATGCGGACCTGCAGAAGGCCGTCGAGCTGTTGAAGAAGGCGGCAGCGGCCGAGATCCCCGACGCCCAGCATGCGCTCGGCGTGCTCTATCTCAAGGGCCGGGGCGTGGAGCGCAATGCCGCGGAGGCCGCGCGCCTGTTCGAGCGCGCAGCCCGCAACGGCAGCTCGGTCGGCGAGGTGGAATACGCGATCCTGCTCTTCAACGGGGACGGGGTCCCGGCGAGCGAGTCCCAGGCGGCGCGCTATTTCCGCCGCGCCGCCGCCAAGGGCAACGCCATCGCGCAGAACCGCCTCGCCCGCCTCCTCGTCGCCGGGCGCGGAGTGCCGGCCAACAAGGTCGATGCGGCGGCCTGGCATATCCTGGCCGCCGCCCAGGGACTCGCCGATCCCTGGCTCGACGACGCGCTCAAGGACATGAGCGCCGAGGACCGCAAGCGCGCCGAGAAACTGGCCGCCGAACGCCTCGGCATGCGCTGAGCGCATGAAATGCGGCAGGCGCGGGATCAATTGCGTCCCGGCCCGGTTGACCCCCGCTTGACGCCACTCGCCCCGTGGTCCATCGACCACACTTCTGTTTGATAATCGCTCTTTGCCAGGACCTGCCCGATGATCCGTTCGCCCCTCATGACCGTCATGACCGATGCCGTGATGAAGGCATCGCGCTCGCTCAAGCGCGATTTCGGCGAGGTCGAGAACCTGCAGGTCTCCCGCAAGGGTCCGGGCGACTTCGTGTCGGCCGCCGACCGCAAGGCGGAGAAGATCCTGCGCGAGGCGCTCGAGAAGGCGCGTCCGGGCTACGGCTTCGTCATGGAGGAGGAAGGCGTGGTCGAGGGCACGGATCCGAGCCATCGCTGGCATATCGACCCCCTCGACGGCACCACGAACTTCCTGCACGGCCTGCCGCAATTCGCGATCTCCGTGGGCCTGGAGCGTGACGGCCAGATCGTTGCCGGCGTGATCTACGATCCGGCCAAGGACGAGCTCTTCATCGCCGAGCGCGGCAAGGGCGCGTATCTCAACAACCGCCGCATCCGCGTGGCGGCCCGCGGCGACCTCGCCGATGCGGTGGTGGCCTGCGGCCTGCCCCATATCGGCCGCGGCGATCACGGTCTCTTCCTGCGCGAGACCGCCGCCGTGATGGGCTATGTGGGCGGCATGCGCCGCTGGGGCGCCGCCTCCCTCGATCTCGCCTACGTGGCCTGCGGGCGCTTCGACGCCTATTGGGAGCGCGGCCTCAACTCCTGGGACATGGCCGCCGGCATCCTGATGGTCCGCGAGGCGGGCGGCTTCGTGTCCGACGCGGACGGCGGCAGCGACCCGATCGCCAAGGGCTCGATCGCCTGCGGGAACGAGGTCATGCACCGCGACCTGCTCAAGCTCCTGAAAAAAGCCAAAGGCTAGTCTTCCCGCCGGCGATATTTCTGTTCGTGCCGGTCGAAGACCGCCATGGTCGCGCTTGATCCTTCGGACGGGCGCGGTCACATTAGCGCATCTTGCGGAAAGTGGCCCCGGTTTTCCGCAGGGAACGATGCGCCGCTTAAGGGAAGGAGCATCGGATTGATCCCGAAAGTGGAATCCGCTTTTGGGTCCGAGGCTAGAGAGCAGTCCCGAAGCACGAATGCACAGGATAACGATGGCGGACCAACCCCTTACCCCACCGCGGATCTATCTGATCCGCATGGCGGTCTTCCTGGTTCTGGCGGGGTTCGTCGCCTTCATCCTCTATCGGCAGATCTGGGAGGCCTTCCAGGCCAATCCCGGTCTCAACGCCCTGATCCTGGGCGTCATGTTCATCGGCATCGTGCTCGCGATCCGGCAGGTCTGGCGGCTTTTTCCGGAGGTGCGCTGGGTCAACACCCTGCGGCAGACCGAGGAAGGACTGGTCGCCCCCTCCCCGCCGATCCTGTTGGCTCCCCTCTCGGCTCTTCTCGGCAACCGGCCCGGCCAATCCGGCTTCTCCGTCGCGGCGACCCGCTCGGTTCTGGATTCCATCGGCGCCCGCCTGGACGAAAGCCGGGAGATCGTGCGCTACCTCGCCGGCCTGCTGGTGTTCCTGGGCCTGCTCGGCACTTTCTGGGGCCTCATCGACACGGTGGGCTCGGTCGGGCGCATCATCTCCTCGCTCCGTACCGGTCAGGATACGGCCGTTCTCTTCGACGAGCTGAAGAACTCGCTTGCCGGCCCCCTGCAGGGCATGGGCCTGTCCTTCTCGGCCTCCCTGTTCGGCCTCGCAGGCTCCCTGGTCGTCGGCTTCCTCGACCTTCAGGCGGGCCAGGCCCAGAGCCGCTTCTACACCGAGCTGGAGGATTGGCTGGCCACCTCCACCCTGGACACGCCCGCCGACACGTCCCTGCGGTCCGGTGCGACCTCCCACGATCTGACGGTGGCGCTGAACAGGCTCACGGCTGCGGTCAATGACGGCGCAGGCGGCCGGGCGGCGACCCAGGCCATGGCCAATCTCGCCGAAGGCGTCCAGGGCCTCGTCCAGCATATGCGGGCGGAGCAGCAGATGATCCGCGACTGGGTCGAAGCCCAGGCCGCCCGGGAGAAGGAGCTGAAGCAGGTGCTCGACCGTCTCTCCCGTGAAAGGCTGCCCTGATGCCGGTCTCGAGCGCAGGAGGACGGCGGCGGGGACGCGGAAGCCAGATCAACTACTGGCCCGGCTTCGTGGACGCCCTGTCGACGCTGCTGCTCGCCATCATCTTCCTGATCTCGGTTTTCACGGTCGGCCAGTTCTTCCTGTCCCGCGAGCTGTCGGGCCGCGACACGGTGCTCGATCGCTTGAACCGCCAGATTTCCGAGCTCACCGACCTTCTCTCCCTCGAGCGCTCGAACCGGCGGACCATCGAGGATACGGTCACCTCCCTGCAGACCACCCTGCGCGCCAACGAGGCCGAGCGGGCGCGCCTGCAGAGCCTGCTCGACAGCGGCGGCGCCGCGCAGGCTCAAGCCCAGGAGCTCGGCGCCCAGCTCGAAACCGAGCGCCAGGCCACCGGCCGGGCGCTCAGCCAGGTCGAGATCCTCAACCAGCAGATCGCCGCCATGCGCCGTCAGCTCGCCGCCCTGGAGGAAGCCTTGTCCGCGTCCGAGAATCGGGACAAGGAAAGCCAGGCACGCATTGCCGATCTCGGCAGCCGCCTCAACGTGGCTCTGGCCCAACGGGTGCAGGAGCTCGCCCGCTACCGATCCGACTTCTTCGGGCGCCTGCGGCAAATCCTCGGCAACCGCCCTGACGTGCGCATCGTCGGCGACCGCTTCGTGTTCCAGTCCGAGGTGCTCTTCCCAGCCGGTCAGGCCTTCCTTCGCCCGGAGGCTTCCGGCGAGATCGACCGCATCGCCAGCGCCCTGACCGAGCTCGAACGCCAGGTTCCTCCCGATATTCCCTGGGTGATTCGGGTGGACGGCCACACCGACCAGCGTCCCATCAACACGCCGCAATTCCCGTCGAACTGGGCACTCTCCTCCGCCCGGGCCATCGCGGTGGTGCAGGCGCTCATCGCCCGCGGCGTCCAGCCCCAGCATCTCGCCGCCGCCGGCTTCGGCGAGTTCCAGCCCCTCGACAACGGCACGTCGGAAGAGGCCTACGCCCGCAACCGGCGCATCGAGCTGAAGCTGACGGAGCGATAGGTCACGCGAAGCGATCGGTGGCCGCAACGATGGCTTCCGTCATGCCCGGATCGCGCGCATCGTGGCCGGCCTCATTGACGATGACCAACTCGCTGCCCGGCCAGTGCCGCTGTAGGGTCCACGGGGTGACGAGCGGGCCGCCGATATCGAGGCGCCCATGGATCAGGATGCCGGGGATGCCCGCGAGGCCTTGCGCTTCATGCATCAGCGCGCCCTCCTCGAGCCAAGCCCGATGGCGCCAGTAATGGGTGACGAGCCGCGCGAAGCCCAAGCGGAAGGCCGGGTCCTCATAGCGCGGATGAGGCTTGTGGCCCGGATTGACCGCCACGACGGCCATCTCCCAATCGCACCAGTCCCGCGCCGCCCTCTCGTGTACGGCGGGATCCGGATGCATGAGAAGGCGATGATAGGCCTCGACCAAGCTGCCCTCCCGGTCCGCCTCGGGAACCCCCGCACGAAACCGGCTCCACGCCTCGGGAAAGAAGGCGCCGACCCCGCGGGTGATCCACTCGATCTCCGGGGCCGTGGTGGTGGCGATGCTGAACAGCACCATCTCGGTCACGCGTTCAGGATGCCGCTCGGCATAGGCCAGCGCCAATGTCGAGCCCCAGGACCCGCCCAGCACCAGCCAGCGCTCGACCGCGAGGCGCTGCCGCAGGCGCTCGATATCGGCCAGGAGATGGGCCGTCGTGTTGGTGGAGAGGTCGACGTTCGGGGCGCTGGCATTCGGCGTGCTCCGCCCGCTGCCGCGCTGATCGAACAGCACGATGCGGTAGGCCTTCGGATCGAAATATCGCCGCGCATTGACGCTGCAGCCGGAACCGGGACCACCGTGAAGGACGAGGGCGGGTTTTCCAGCAGGATTGCCGCAGGTCTCCCAATAGACGCGATGCCCGTCTCCTACGTCGAGCATGCCGGAATCGTAGGGCTCCAGGGGTGGATAAAGGTCGGGCATGGCCCTGTTTATCACGCGCGCGCCGTCGCGCCAGATCCGCCCGAGCGGCAAGCGGCAGGGATTTTCCGCTTACCGTTTGCCCAGAGCCTGCGCGACGTCATGCACCTGGTCACCGACGCGGCGGATGGCGTCCACCACCTGCCGGCGAGGGACGTTCCAGCGGTCGGACCAGTACTGCAGATCCCAAGGCTCAAGAATGTTGATGCGGGTCGAGTCCTGGGGATGTCTCCTGCTGACGCCCATGGCTGAGCTCCCGGTCAGTCCCAAAAGCTGTCCTTAGATCCGACGCGACTCCTTCGGATCAAATGGGAGCCACGCGGGGGAAGTCAGCCCGCTGACATGCATCTTTTTGAGGCAGGACCCTACTCGGCCGCCTCGTGCTGCTCCTGCGCGCTCGTGAACTGGAGCCGGGCCAGACGGGCATAGAGTCCGCCGTGGGCGAGGAGCGTCTCATGGGTGCCTTCCTCCACGATCACGCCCCCGTCCATGACCAGGATCCGGTCGGCGGAGCGCACGGTGGCCAGCCGGTGGGCGATGACCAGAGTCGTGCGGCCTTCCATCAGCCGGTCGAGGGCGGCCTGGACCTTGCGCTCGCTCTCCGCGTCCAGGGCCGAGGTCGCCTCGTCGAGGAGCAGGATCGGGGCGTCCTTGAGGATGGCACGAGCGATGGCCAGACGCTGGCGCTGGCCGCCCGACAGGGTCACGCCGCGCTCGCCGATCATCGTCCGATAGCCTTCCGGCAGGGCCTGGATGAAGCCGTCGGCGGAGGCGAGTTCGGCAGCGCGACGCACCTCCTCCTCGGTCGCATCCGAGCGGCCGTAGCGGACGTTGTCGAGGACGGAGGCCGCAAAGATCGTCGGCTCCTGCGGCACGAGGGCCATGCGGGCGCGCAGGGCGAACGGATCGGCCTCCTGGATCGCGACCCCGTCGACCCGGATCGTCCCGCTCTGCGGATCGTAGAAGCGCAGCAAAAGCTGCAGGATCGTGCTCTTTCCCGCCCCCGACGGGCCGACGATGGCGACCCGCTCGCCGGATCTCACCGCGAAGCTCAGGCCATGGATCGCACGTTGGTCCACGCGGGTCGGATAGGCAAAATGCACATCCTCGAAAACCACCGTGCCGAGCGGCGGCTCCGGCAGGGGCTTCGGGTTCCGGGGCCGTTCCACGGCCGGCTTGGCCGCGAGGATTTCGCCCAGGCGCTCCGCCGCCCCGGCAGCCTGGGCGAGCTCGCCGTAGACCTCCGAGAGCTGGCCCAGGGAGCTTGCGGCGAAGACCGCGTAGAGCACGAATTGCGACAGGCGTCCGCCGGTCATCTGGCCGGCCAGCACGTCCTGTGCGCCGTACCAGAGCACCCCGACCACGCTCGCCGAGACCAGGAAGATGCCGGCGCCCGTCAGGAAGGCCCGCATGGTGGTGGAGAGCCTGGCCGCGTCGAAGGCTTCTTCCGCAGCGGCGGCGAAGCGGGCGGCGGTGACGCTTTCCATACCGAAGGCCTGCATGGTCCGCACCGCGCCGACCGCCTCCGCCGCATAGGCCGAGGCATCCGCCAGCCGGTCCTGCGCCGCCCGCGAGCGCCGGCGCACGGCACGGCCGGAGAAGACCAGGGGCAGGACGATAACCGGAATGGCGAGAAGCACGAGCGCCGACAGCTTCGGGCTCGTGATGATCATGAGAACGGTCGCGCCCAGGAAGAGAAAGAGATTGCGCAGGGCGATCGAGATGCTGACCCCGAAGGCAGCCTTGACCTGGGTGGTGTCGGCCGTGAGTCTGGAAACGATCTCGCCGCTCTTGGTCTGGTCGAAGAAGGCCGGATCGAGGGAGGTCAGGTGCCGGAACACGGCAGAGCGCAGATCCGCCACCACGCGCTCGCCGAGCGTGATGACGAAGTAATAGCGAAGGGCGCTCGCAAGAGCCAGCACCCCCACCACCACGATCAGGATTGCGAAATAGGCGCCGATATAGGCCCGGCCCTGCTCCGAGAAGCCGAAATCGATGACCCGGCGCACGGCGATCGGCACCACGAGGGTGGCCGCGGAGGCCATGGCAAGGGCAGCCAGCGCCGCCGCGATCCGTCCCTTGTAAGCCAGGCCGTAGGGGATGAGCGGCTTCAGGGCGCTGAGCGCAGCCTTGGGGCGGTTCTGCCCCGGGAAATCGTCGGCCATGGAATCTTACGTTCTGCGGAATTGCGACACCGGGCGGTTTAGCACCTTTGCCCCGGCTTGTTTCAAGGTCTTAAGTGAGGTATAGGCGCGCATTCATCAATTCAGGCTCGATCTTAACATTGCGGGCTGACCAGATCTGGCTGGCCGCAAGAAGGACTATGGCAATGGCGCGCAAAGAAACCGATCATCCCGACTACCACTTCATCAAAGTGGTCATGACCAACGGCACCGAGTACACGACCCGCTCGACCTACGGCAAAGAGGGCGACACCCTCAACCTCGACATCGACCCGAACACCCACCCGGCCTGGACCGGCGGTACCCAGCAGCTGCTCGACCGCGGCGGCCGCGTGTCGCGCTTCAACTCGAAGTTCGGCGGCCTGGGCCTCGGCGCCAAGAAGTAATCCGGCCCGTCGCGTCGGCTTCTTCAGACCGGAATGCGAAAAGCCCCGCTTCAGCGGGGCTTTTTCTTTGCCTATTCGGTCGGTCCGAAAGCCCGCTGGAGCATCCCGAGCTGGGTGGCCACCGGATTGGATGTCGAGGGCAATGGGGCCGATCCCGCCTCCGAGATGAGCCGCTCGAGATGGAGGATCCGGGCATGGAGCCGGGTCGCGAGGCCCATCAGCTCCCGAAGACGGGCGGGCAGCGCCTCGTATTCGACGATGGTCGTGGGAGTGTCGTGAGAATTCAGCCGGACGCGGTTCTTCTCCAGCTGCGCCTGATCGGAGGAGATCTCCCCTTCCGCCACGGCCCGCTGCAGCAGCAGCCAGGAAGCGATCTGCATCAGGCGGGTGGTGAGCCGCATGCTCTCGCTGGCATAAACGAGGCTCTCCTGGCGCGGCAGGCTGCGGGATTCCTCGCGGCCTGGACCATCCAGATAGGCGGCGGTCTCCTCAATGAGCTCCATCCCCTCCTGGAAGAGGGCCTTGAAGGCTTCGGAACCCACAAAGCTCTGCCCGAACCGGACAGGATCGACGTCGAGCTGGATCACGTCGGGTTCGTTCACGCACATCTCCCAAAAACCTGTCCTCCGCCTGAGACGCCGGAGGTTTTGACCTGTTGAGATGAGTATAGGACGGTCCGTAAGGACTTGCCTCGGTAACCTCTTCTTAAGGTTAAGGCGCAACCCATAAAAATCGAGCCGCTCGAGGCGGCTCTTCAAGTCTAACAGGGAAGCGTCAAACAGAGTGGGCTTCAAAGCCACTCGGCATCCAGGGAGAAGCCCGGACACCCTCATGGCTATCGGAGAATGGTTAACGGGCCGTTAAGGGCGTTCTTCCGTTACACGGGCCTCATCCCTGGCCGAGCTTGAAGAAGGCGCTCGCGGCCGCGCGGGAGTTCTCCTTCCGGGCCCTCGCCTCCTTGAGGCGGGCGATCTCCCGTTCCAGCATCTCGACGCGTTCGTCGAGCTCGTCGATGGACAGCATCGAGAGATCCTGGCCGATCTCGTGCCCGCTCATGATCTGGCGCGGTTCATCGGCGAAGGGATCGAGGGCCATGGCATTCTCCTCTTCAACGGTTGTCGTCAACGGTATTCCAGCATGTATTCCTTGCCAACGGAGCCTATATCCCGGGAACTTGTCGACCAAAGGAGGGAAAAATGGGGCAGATCCCGGACATGATGCGCGCCGTCGTCGCCGAGGGGAGCGGCGGGCCTGACGTTCTCAAGGTGGTCCAGCGTCCCGTTCCCACACCGAGGGAAGGCGAAATCCTGATCCACGTGAAGGTGGCGGGGGTGAACCGCCCCGACGTGATCCAGCGGCAGGGCGGCTATCCCCCTCCTCCCGGCGCGCCGGACATTCTCGGGCTCGAGGTCGCGGGTACGGTAGCAGCCATCGGCCCGAATGCCGCGCGGTTTGCCCTCGGCATGCCGGTCATGGCGCTGGTGCCCGGCGGAGGCTATGCGGATTACGCGGTCGTCCACGAGAGCAACGCTCTTCCCATCCCGGCCGGCCTGTCCTTCGAGGAAGCCGGCGCCATCCCGGAGACCTACTTCACCGTCTGGACCAACGTGTTCGACCGGGGCCGCCTGCAGCCGGGCGAGACGCTCCTCGTGCACGGCGGAACCTCCGGCATCGGCACCACGGCCATCCAGCTCGCCAAGGCCTTCGGCGCCACGGTGATCGCCACGGCCGGATCGCCCGAGAAATGCGAGGCCTGCCTGCGGCTCGGCGCCGATGGGGCGGTCAATTACCGGAGCCAGGACTTCGTGACGGCCGTCAAGGAGGCCACGGGCGGCCGGGGCGCCGACGTGATCCTCGACATGGTGGGCGGCGACTACATCGCCCGCAACTACGAGGCCGCCGCCCAGGACGGCCGGATCGTGCAGATCGCCTTCCTCCAGGGCCCTAAAGCCGAGGTCGACTTCCGCCGCCTGATGGTCAAGCGGCTCACCCATACGGGTTCGACCCTGCGCCCGCGCTCGCCCATGGAAAAGGCCGAGATTGCCGATGCCCTCGAAGACAAGGTCTGGCCGCTCCTGGCGCAGGGCCGGTGCCGACCGGTGATGGACTCGCGCTTCCCCCTCGAGGATGTGGTCGAGGCCCATGCCCGTATGGACAGGGGCGAGCACATAGGAAAGATTGTGCTGGTCGTTCAGGAAACCTAAGCGCGGATACGGGTTTATCCGAAGCTTGTGCCCGATGGGCTGTTTGCGCGAGGCGAGACGACGGTGTGGTCCCCATGGTTCATCCGCTTGGGCACGGTTCTCTTCATCGTCACGCTTCACCAGACGGCTCCTTTGCTCGCGAAGGTCATTGTTCTCGGAGCGTGCGTCTTGGCGCTTGGACAGTTTCTCTATCGCGGGCAGTATCTTCCGAGGGTCATCATGGATGTTCTCAGCCGTCTCTCCGATAAGGGTGCGCTCGAGCGCGCCTTCGAAGCCCGCGCGAAGAAGCTCACGACGATCGACGCGGAAGACCTGGCGCGCCGCGTGAAAGCCCGGGTCGTCGGACAGGACGAAACGGTCGATCAGATCGCCATCCAATTGCGCCGCCGTTTCGCCGCACAGGGGCGCAACCGCCCCATTGCGGTCTTCTGCTTCGCCGGAGCGCCGGGCACCGGCAAGACGCACCTCGCCAAGGTTCTGGCCGAGGAACTGTTCGAGGACAAGAACCACCTGCACTTCTTCGACATGAGCCAATACGGCCAAGCCTTCTCGGCGTCTGGCCTCTTCGGCTCGCCCAAAGGGTATGTGGGGTCGCAAAGCTACGGCGCTCTCACGGCCGCCCTGCGCGACATGCCGAACGGCATCGTCCTGCTCGATGAGTTCGAGAAAGCCCATCCGGAAGTACACAAGCGCTTCCTTGCGGCCTGGAACGACGGCTTCGTCACGGAAGCCAGCGATGGCGCCCGCATCTCCACGTCGCAGGCCATTTTCATCCTCACCACCAACGCGGCCGGACGGCGCATCAGCGAGATCGCTCAGAACCACAAGGGCGACCGCGCCGAGCTCACCCAGCAGGTCAAATCGGCCATGCAGGACGCGCAGTTCGCCCCCGAGGTTCTCTCGCGCATCGACGACGTGTTCATCTTCAATCCGCTGCGAGGCCTCGATCTCGCGCGCGTGGTCGCCCTTGAGATCGAGCGTCTGGCCGCGCAGTACGATCTGAAGATCGCCGAGGGCGGCATCGATGCCGCAGTTCTCGTTGACGCCGTCGAAGCGCTCGGCGACCGGGTGGACGGAGGCGTCCGAGACGTGGCGCGGGCGGTCGAGCACCAGATCACCGATGGTCTGCTCGATGCGCGCGGCGCCGGCGCCCGCTTCATCCGCCTGATCAAGGACAAGGACCGGGTCAAGGTGGTCTACGATCCGCCTGAGGCGTCCGACCAAACCAGCGACTCCGCATCAGCGTCGGCTTGAGACGCACGAGGACGGCGATCGCGATTATGAGCAAAGAAGGCCTCCGCACCTTGTTCCTCAGGTTGTACCGGACGGACAATTCGTTCCGCGGCTTCCTGGACTTTGCGTTCTTCGGCGGCCTCACATTGCTCTTCCTGAGCCCGCCCACGCTTCCGGATTGGCGCTCATTCATGCCAAATTCCGGGCCTTCGAACCCAGCGTCCTCCCCCGGTCCCGCAACGGCCCCGCAGACGCCGACCTCCCCGCCGTCGGCTGCAAATGTCGCGCCCGCTCCCAAGCGGGAGCCGCATCCCATCGATGACGGAAACCGCGCCCTGAAGGCGTTTCTTCATCTCTCGCCCGTGGAAGATCGATCCGCTCTTGCAAAGATCGCAGACCTCATCGTCGCCCGGCAGTTCGATGCGGCTCTGTCGCAACTCGAAACCCGTGATCCGCAGGATCCCAACGTGCCGTTCCTGCGCGGCGTGGCCCTGGTCCGCAAGGACGGGAAAGGGTCCGCGGCCTCAGCGGGCGAATACCAGAAGGCTGCGGATCTGGGGCATCCCGAGGCCATGTACTATCTGAGCAGCCAGTACACGCAGGGCGTCGGTGTGCCGGTCGACAAGATGCGGGCCGTTGCTCTCCGCGAAACCGCCTACCAGGCAGGTTCCCAGACGGCGGGGTATTTTCTGGCCGTGACCTACGCACAGGGAGATCTGGGCTTTCGCAACGACGAGAAGGCGAGAGCGATCTTCGAGAAGCTCGCGGCCAGCGGCCATCCGCGTTCCTTGAACTGGATGGGCGTGTTCTACAGGACGGGCCGCGGCGGACTTACGAGGGACGACGCCAAAGCGAACCAATTCTATCGCGAAGCCGCAGCCCTGGGCGAGGTCACGGCCATGCGCAATCTGCACGGCATGTATCGCAGCGGGAATGGCGTCCAGAAGGATCTCAAGGAAGCCCTCATGTGGCTGCAGCGCGCCGTCGACGAGAACAATCCTGAAGCTCTGCGCATCATGGGCAAGTTCCTGGCCTTCGGCGAGGAGGAGACGACTCCCGATCCGGTTCGCGGCGCATCCCTTCTGCGTCAGGCCGCGTTGAAGAACGACGGCCCGGCACAGGAGCTGCTCGGGCAGTTGTACGAGGAAGGAAAAGGATTGCCGCGGGATCCGGTTCAGGCCTACGTGTTCTACGGCCTCGCCAACCACCATGGCGTCGGTTCGGCACGGATGAGGCTGACCGCCCTGGAAGGCACCATGTCCCCTGCGGAGAAGGAGCGGGCCCAGCGATTGCTCACCGCGGCCCTTCCGGCGAAACCAGGGCCCCGGCCATGAAGGACGAGACGGAACCCGTTCCCGAACCGCTGCCGGCTCCGGAGGCGCAGCCGGCCGCAGCCCGTCCCGGCCTCTGGCTCACGCTTGCGGCGGCAGCCGCCCTTCTTGCAGGAGCCTATGGTCTCCCCTTGATGAATGAGAACCCGTCGAGCGGGGGATCCCAGCCGGAGATCCCGGCCGAAACCGCCGCCCGTCTTGAGGCAGGCCTCTCCGGGCTCACCCTGCACCTCCTGCCTGTCGACCTTTCCACGCCGGCAGCCCAGGAAGAAGCCGTCAAAGCCATGCCTGTTCCTGAAACCGAGGGTCGAAAGCTCGTCGCAGACGCTCTGGCCGGCCGCCATAATCTTGGCCGGGTCGTCGTCTGGGACAATGTCGCGCAGGACAACGATGTGATTTCGGTGTCCAGCGGAGGGTTCTCGACGACCGTTCCGCTGACATCGGCCCCTCAGGTCATCGTCTTCCCCTATGCGAAGGGGGGTTCTCTCATGATCGCAGGGGTTCAGGATGGCGGCGGAGGCATCACGGTCGGCCTGGACCTTGCGACCGGTCCGCTTCCCTTGCCGCCTCTCAGGACGGGTGAGGTCAGGGTGCTGCCGCTCTTCTAGGAATTCCCCTAAAGGGGGCTGCCTCTGCGGTTAAAATTTGCAACATCCCGGCACGATCCCTATAATCATCTCGTTTCCCTCACATCGTGAGACGAGATGCTCCGGTCCGGACCGGTTCGGAGCGCGAGAGAGTTTTGCCGTGCGGCGCCGAAATATCCGGCGCCCGGCCTGAAGGAGGTTCACGTACATGTCCCAGGGACCGTTGATGCCAAAGGCGACAGCCGTTTGGCTCGTCGAGAATACATCGCTGTCGTTCGACCAGATCGCCGATTTCTGCAAGCTCCACCCGCTCGAGGTGAAGGGCATCGCCGACGGCGAAGTCGCGGCCGGCATCAAGGGCTCGGATCCGATCACCATGGGCCAGCTGACCCGCGAGGAGATCGAGAAGGCTCAGGAGAACCCGAACCACCGCCTCCGGCTGGCCGAGTCGCGGGTGAAGCTGCCGGAGCAGAAGCGGGTCAAGAAGGGACCGCGCTACACCCCCGTGTCCCGCCGCCACGACCGCCCGAACGCGATCCTCTGGCTCGTGCGCAACCATCCCGAACTCAAGGATGCGCAGATCATGCGCCTGGTGGGCACCACGAAGACCACCATCCAGCAGGTCCGCGACCGCACCCACTGGAACTCGGCGAGCCTCACGCCCATGGACCCGGTGACGCTGGGCCTGTGCTCGCAGATCGATCTCGACTTCGAGGTGCAGCGCGCAGCCAAGGACCGTCCGCAGGTCGAGCCCCAGGAGCACGGCGGCACCCTGATGCCGGCGGAAGTCTCCACGGCTCCCGAGCGGGTCGATCCGTTCGCCGACATGAGCCGCCCGAAGCCGGCCCAGGACGACAACCTCGACGTCAACTCGGTCTTCGCCAAGCTCAAGCAGCTCAAGCGCGACGACGAGGACGAGGAATAAGGTTCACGCACAAAGGCCCGGATCGCTCCGGGCCTTTTCTTTTGGGATCCTACCCTTCGCGCTTCGGCTGCCGCCGGCGCGGCTTTGCCGGCCTGTTGCGGTTATGCTCGAAGCCGATCTTCGCTCCGACGGCATCGAGCCGCGCCGAACTGCGCCGATCCTTCGCGGCCCGATGCGCCAGCGCCTTTTCATCGTCCCCAAGGGCCTGCGTCAGCAGTGCTTCGAATCGGGCCTGCTCATCCTCGGGCGGCTTTGACATCCGCGCATCCTCTCAACCGGAAAGTCCCCTCGCCCGCAGCGCGTCGCCGATCTCGGTCAGGATCATGGGATCGTCGATGGTCGCCGGTGTCGACCATGGATCGCCATCGGCGATCTTCTTCATGGTGCCGCGCAGGATCTTGCCCGAGCGGGTCTTGGGCAGCCGGGCCACGGTGATCGCAAGCTTGAAGGCGGCCACGGGGCCGATCTTCTCGCGCACCAGCGCCACGAGCTCGGCCTCGATCTCCTCCGGAGGCCGGTCGATGCCGGATTTGAGCACCACGAAGCCGCAGGGCACCTCGCCCTTGAGCGCGTCCTTGACGCCGATCACGGCGCATTCCGCCACGGCCGGATGGGAGGCCAGCACCTCCTCCATGCCGCCCGTCGAGAGGCGATGGCCCGCCACGTTGATGATGTCGTCCGTGCGGCCCATGACCCAGATGTAGCCGTCCTCGTCGAGGTAGCCCGCATCCGAGGTGTTGTAATAGCCGGGATAGACCGACAGGTACGACTCCCGGAAGCGCTCGTCCGCCTGCCACAGGGTCGGCAGGGCGCCAGGCGGCAGCGGCAGCTTGATGACGATGGCCCCCATGGTGTTGGGAGCGACAGGTTTGCCGGCCTCGTCCAGCACCTCGAGGGTATAGCCCGGCATCGGCACCGTGGGGGAGCCGTGCTTGACGGGAAGCGCGCCCAGCCCGAGGGGGTTGCCGGCCACGGGCCATCCGGTTTCCGTCTGCCACCAATGGTCGATGACGGGCACCTGCAGGATGTCCTCGGCCCATTTCACCGTGTCGGGATCGGCCCGCTCGCCGGCCAGGAACAGGGCGCGGAAAGCGGAGAGGTCGTATGTCTTCAGGAGCTCCGCCTTCGGATCCTCCTTCTTGATCGCGCGAAAGGCCGTGGGCGCGGTGAAGAGGGTTACGACCCCATGGTCGGAGATCACCCGCCAATAGGCGCCCGCATCGGGCGTGCCCACCGGCTTGCCCTCGTAGAGAATGGCCGTGCAGCCGTGAAGCAGCGGCCCGTAGACGATGTAGGAATGGCCGACCACCCAGCCCACGTCGGAGGCGGCCCAGAAGACCTCCCCCGGCTTCACGCCGAAGAAATGCTCCATCGACCATTTGAGCGCGACCATATGGCCGCCGTTGTCGCGCACCACGCCCTTGGGAATGCCGGTCGTGCCCGATGTGTAGAGCACGTAGAGCGGATCGGTCGCCGCCACCGGGACGCAATCCGCCTTGCGGCCCTCGGTCCGCGCCGTGGCGACGGCGCTGGCCCAGTCCCGGTCACGCCCCTCGGCAAGCGCGCAGGCGAGCTGCGGCCGCTGGAACAGGAGACAGGCTTCGGGCTTGGCCTTGGACAGGGCGATCGCCTCGTCCAGGAGCGGCTTGTAGGGGACGACGCGGCTCCCCTCGATGCCGCAGGAGGCGGAGAGGATGATCTTCGGCTTGGCGTCGTCAATGCGGGTCGCGAGTTCCTTCGCAGCAAAGCCGCCGAAGACCACGGAGTGGATTGCGCCGATGCGGGCGCAGGCCAGCATCGCGAAGCTCGTCTCCGGGATCATCGGCATGTAGATGACGACGCGGTCGCCCTTCGAGACACCCATGTCCTGCAGCACGGCGGCGAGCGTCGCCACCTCGTCCTGCAGCTCGGCATAGGTGATGCTGCGCTTGGTGTTGGTGACGGGGCTGTCGTAAATGATCGCTGCCTGGTCGCCGCGCGACGCCACGTGCCGGTCGACGGCGTTGTAGCAGGTATTGCACTGTGCCCCGACGAACCAGCGGCCGTAGATGCCGGCCTGGCTGTCGAACACCGTCTCGGCCGGCCTGATCCAGTCGATGTCCCTGGCGGCCTTCTCCCAAAACCCAACCGGATCGGACTTCCAGCCGGCATAGACCTCATGGTAGCGGCTTTGGGCGGATGGCATGGCGCTCCCCGTTGCGTTCTCTGCATGAGACTTCAAGCGCCTGCTGTGGTAGCAGGCCATCAAGCCGTGGTCAGGGGCGACTTTCGGCGAGTCGACTTTCGGCGAGTGCTTTCGTGATTACCGACCCTCTTTTCTACGCCGTCGCCATTCCGGCCGTCATCCTGCTGGGACTCGCCAAGGGCGGCTTCTCCGGGCTCGGCATGCTCTCGCTGCCCATGATGGCTCTGGTGGTCTCGCCCGTGCAGGCGGCCGCCATCACCCTGCCCATCCTCATCGTCCAGGACGTGGTGTCGGTCTGGGCCTACCGGCATGCCTGGGATCGGCGCAACGTGGTGATCCTTCTGATCGGGGCCGTCTCGGGCATCGTGACGGGCTATCTGCTGGCGGCCCAGGTGTCCGATGCGGCGGTCAAGCTGGCGGTCGGGATCATATCGGTGGCCTTCGCCCTCCGCCGCATGGTGGTGGAGCGGGGCGGGCGGCAGCCGAAACCTGCCCCGGCCGACCTGCCGCGCGGCATCTTCTGGGGCTGGGTGACCGGCTTCACCAGCATGGTCGCCCACGCGGGTGGGCCACCTTTCCAGATCTACGTCATGCCCCAGCGCCTGCCGCGCGACATTTTCGTCGGCACCGGGGCCGTGCTCTTCGCGCTCATCAACTGGATCAAGGTGCCGCCCTATCTGGCCCTCGGCCAGATGACCCTCGAGAACATGGCCACGGCCGGTGCCTTGTTCCCGGTGGCGATCGCCTCGACCTGGGCCGGCGTCCTGCTCGTGCGGCGGGTCTCGGGCCAGAGTTTCTATACGGCCGTCTATGTTCTGCTGGTCCTCGTCGGCATCAAGCTGATCTATGACGGCGCCGGTGCGCTTTTCTGAACACATATGAAAAAGCCGCCGCTTCTCGGATGAAGCGACGGCTTCTTCGGGTGGGGGATTTCGAGGAACCGTACGGCTAGTGCACCGCCGATTCGGAGCTTCTCAGTCTTGCGATCTCGTCCTTGAGTTGAAGCTTCCTTCGCTTGAGTTCTGCCAGCCTCATGTCATCTGCCGACGGTCTGTTGAGCGTATCCTGGATCTCGCGCTCGAGGGCGCGATGCTTGCGTTCCAGTTCCGTCAGGTGATTCTGCAGCGGCATGTCAGTTCCTCCTATTCGATCTACTGACGGGTCGATTGTGGCAGACAGAGTGTGGCGAGTCGAAGGCGAAATTTGAAGAATCGCGAGTAGAAGATGCTCCGGCTATCTTGCTCTCCACAGGGCCCGAGAGCATACTTCCGCCCCTCTTGGCCCAGCGGTAAGGCGGCCTGGGCATCTTAGGTATTTTCAATGACCGAATTGGCTGAACTGGAAGCGGAATTGGCCCGTCTCAAGCAGGAACACCGCGATCTCGACATGGCCATCGACGCCCTGGAGAGCATGGTCGCCGGGGACCAGCTGCAGGTCCAGCGCCTGAAGAAGCGCAAGCTCGCCCTGAAGGACCAGATCATCCGGCTCGAGGATCAGCTCACCCCCGACATTATCGCGTGAGAATCCAACACCTTCTCGGGAACGCCCTTGCCTGCCCAAGACGGCTTCGCTATTCCCGCTGAAGACTTGAGGCCTCGAAGCCGGAGCCACGCCATGGCGCATCCTCCCATTGCCATCATCATGGGCAGCCAGTCCGACTGGGCCACCATGCGCCACGCGGCCGAGACGCTCGATGCGCTGGGGATCGCCTATGACGCCCGCATCGTCTCGGCCCATCGCACCCCGGACCGGCTCTATGCCTTCGCCAAGGGCGCCAAGGCGGAGGGCTTTCAGGTCATCATCGCGGGTGCCGGAGGGGCCGCACACCTGCCCGGCATGGCGGCCGCCATGACCCCCCTGCCCGTCTTCGGCGTCCCGGTGGAATCCAAGGCTCTGTCAGGCCAGGACAGCCTGCTCTCCATCGTCCAGATGCCCGCCGGCATCCCGGTGGGAACGCTCGCCATCGGCCGCGCCGGTGCTGTAAATGCGGCCCTTCTCGCGGCCGCCGTTCTGGCCCTGCACAACCCGGATCTTGCCGGGCGTCTCGATGCCTGGCGGAAGCGTCAGAGCGAAAGCGTGGCCGAGCGTCCCTCCAACGAGAGCTAAGGAACCCGATGATCCGTCCCGGTTGCACCCTCGGCATCCTCGGCGGCGGCCAGCTTGGCCGCATGATCGCCATGGCGGCGGCACAGCTGGGCCTGAAGACCCATATCTACGCGCCGGAGGAGAACAGCCCGGCATTCGAGGTCGCAACCGACTACACCATCGCAGCCTACGAGGACGAGGCGAACCTCGTGCGTTTCGCCAAGGCCGTGGATGTGGTGACCTATGAATTCGAGAACGTGCCGAGCGAAACGGCCGCGATCTTGAGCGCTCATGCGCTTCTTGCCCCCAATGCTCAGGCGTTGGCCGTGTCGCAGGACCGCTTTCTCGAGAAGAGCTTCATCGCGGGCCTCGGCATCGCGGTGGCCCCCTTCGCGCCCGTCTCCAGCGAGGCCG
>JAESFT010000558.1_pt1 | contig 19948 bp, 16 predicted proteins | sample 9269451 | NCBI WGS metagenome assembly JAESFT01 (sample SAMN14502557, study PRJNA617106) | algae metagenome | isolation source: Scytonema hyalinum WJT4-NPBG1 and co-occurring heterotrophs from well... | place: USA: Mojave Desert, Joshua Tree National Park, California | collected 2006-05-25
TCCACCTCGCTCGGGTCGAAGTGCTGGCGGTGCACCTGCTGGGCACGAAACAGCAGATCGTTGAACGGCATGTCGAACAATGCCATCACTTGCTCCACCGGCCAGGCATCACTGCTGTTTGCCGTATTTGCGCCCATAGGGCGATGGAAAGCTGGGACGAATGTGAGGGTATGGGAAGACATCAATACATTTCTTTCGATCAGGGTAAAGTGGTTTGCGTCTGCGGATTCCCGGAGGGTTCGCCGGTTGCCGGGTGGCTGCCCACATGGACGAGCTTGAATGTGGCTCTGGCTACGCACACCGCATTGCCTTGTGCATCCCGCGCTTCGCCTTCGCAAAACACGATGCGCGATCCACGCCGGATGGTGCTGGCCTCAAACACCAGGTCGGTGCGTGCGGCCCCGAGAAAGTGGGTGGACATCTCGACGGTAATCACGCCGGTTGCCAGCGGATCATGCGAGCGGGCGGCGGCGCTCAGGGTGAAGTCGAGGGCACTCATCAACGTTCCTCCATGCACATCCCCACGGCTGTTAAGCAACTCTTGCTGCAATGGCAGCCGGGTGCGTGCAAGGCCGGGTTCCAGCCGTTCCGGCAGCAGGCCGATGTGGCGCATGAATGGAACATCGATGCCGAAGTAGGCAGTGCATCCCAAGTCCGGGTTGTCGACATTGATGATCTTCATGCGGGCTCCCGGTGCTCTGCGGTACGGGCGAGCAATCGCTGCGTCAAGCCCGTGTCGATGCGTCCGTCGTTGAAGTCCTCGCTGCCGAGCACCTTCAGGATGAACGGAATGTTGGTTTTGATGCCCTGGATATCGCAGGCGGACAGTGCCTCGCGCAGGCGGCGGATCGCCTGGGGACGATCGTCCGCGGACGCGATCAGTTTTGCAATCATCGGGTCGTAATGCGGCGTGACGACCGACCCCTGCCGATATCCGGTTTCAATCCGCACGCCTGGCCCGCTGGGCAGCACGAACGATTCCAGGCGGCCGGCGGAAGGAAGGAAACGCACCGGATCTTCGGCGTAGATGCGTGCTTCGATTGCATGGCCGCGCGCGGCGACCGGATCGGGCAGCACGTCGCCGATGCGTTCTCCGCTTGCCAGCCGGATCTGCGATGCGACGATGTCGATGCCGGTGACTTCCTCCGTGACCGCGTGTTCTACCTGCAAGCGGGTATTCATCTCGAGGAACACAAAGCCGGTCTGCTCGGTGTACAGCATTTCGACCGTGCCGATGACGTCGTACCCCAGCCTTGCGAGCAGATCGGCAAGGAGACTGGACATGCGTTCAAGGGCAGCCCCGTCGATCCCCGGCGCGCGCGCCTCTTCAATCACTTTCTGGTGGCGGCGCTGTACCGAGCAATCCCTCTCGAAAAGAATTCTGACCCCGCCGTGCCGGTCGGCCAGCACCTGAAACTCGATATGACGGGGTGTGCTGATGAGTTTTTCCAGGTACAACTCGGCGGTCGCAAAACTTTTTTGCGATATCGAACGCGCCTTCGTCCAGGCGGCGGCAAGTTCGGCTTCGTCATGGGCCGGCAGCATGCCGATTCCACCGCCGCCCCCGGCCGGCTTGACCAGCACCGGGAAACTGATTGCTCGGGCGGCGGCGGCGACCTGTTCCGGGGCGTCGGGCAGGACGGGTGAACTCGGCGCCTGCGGCATTCCGCAGCCCGCCATCAATGCGCGTGCCTGCGTCTTATGACCCAGTGCACGGATCCATCGTGGAGACGGGCCGATGAAATTGAGACCGGCGGCGGTCACCAAGTCCGCAAATCCGGCGTTCTCGGACAGAAAACCATAACCGGGATGGACGGCATCGGCGCCGCTCTCCAGCGCGGCTTGAAGCAGCCGCTCCTGGTTGAGATAACTGAGCCTCGCAGGCGCCGGCCCGATGTGCACCGCATGGTCCGCATCCTTGAGATAGGGAAGATCGCTGTCGGCGTCGGAATACACCACGACCGATTCAATGTTCATCGTCCGCAGCGCGCGCAGGATGCGCGCGGCCACCGCGCCCCTGTTGGCAATCAGTACGCGCCGCGGGCGGCTCGAAGGCAAGGTCAGTTGCATGGGGTGGTCAGCGCTATGGTGTTCATGGACGGATGCCGAATTGCCGCATGCCAGCCTGCCGCAGCGGGGCGGCAAGATTGGCGAACTCGCACAATATGCGGCGGGTGTCGCGCGGATCGATGATGTCCTCGATCACGAATGCCTCGGCGCTGCGAAACGGCGAGGTCAGGCTGCGTACCCGCTGCTCGATTTCGGCACGTTTTTGCACCGGGTCGTCAGCGCCTTCGATCTCTGCCTTGTATGCGACCTCCAGGCCGCCTTCGATGGGCAGGGAGCCCCAGTTCGCCGACGGCCATGCATACCGAAAATTGAACCGGCCCATATGCTGGTGCCCGGCGGCGGCCACGCCGTAGGCGCGGCGCAGGATGATCGAACACCAGGGAACCGATGCCTGGTAGACGGCGGCCAGTGCACGCACGCCGTAGCGCATCGTCCCTGCCTTCTCCGCGTCCAGTCCGATCTGGAAACCGGCGACGTCGACCAGATTGACCACCGGCAGGTGGAACACTTCCGCCAGATCGATGAAGCGCGTGAATTTTTCCGCCGTACCCGCATCCCAGCAGCCGCCATAAAAGTAGGGGTCACTGGCGACGACCGCCACCGGCCATCCGTCGATACGCGCGAAGCCGGTCACGATCGCCTTGCCCCACTGGCGGCCCATTTCGAAGAACGAGTCCTTGTCGACGAGCGTCTCGACGATCGGCCTGATCTTGTACACGGTCCGGCTGTCTCGCGGTATCGCGGCGAGCAGCCATTCATCGCGCCGGCCGGCATCGTCCGTCGGCTGCGAGCGCGGCGGCAATTCGAAGACCGACGAAGGCAGGTAGGACAGGAAGCGGCTTGCCCGCTCGAATGCTTCATGCTCGCTCTCGACTTCGTCATCGACAACGCCATTGCGGGTATGGATATGGCTGCCGCCCAGTTCATTTTTTTCCACGATCTGGCCGGTGCGTGCCACCACGGGCGGGCCGGCATTGAACAATTGAGCCGAGCCCTTGACCATGACGGAATAATGACTTGCCGCGACCCGCGCCGCACCCATGCCGGCCACGGAACCGAGCGCGAGCGAGACGACGGGAATCACCGACATGTTTTCGACGACGTGCTGCCATACCTTCATCGTCGGAATGAGCGTATAGCCCTTGGTCTCGATGTTGCGGACCGAGCCGCCGCCACCGGTTCCATCGACCAGCCTGATCATCGGCAGGCGCAAGTCGTGTGCCATCTTCTCCGCATGAATCAGCTTGTCGCCGACGGCGCCGTCATTGGCGCCTCCGCGCACGGTGAAGTCGTCGCCGACCAGTACCACCGGCCGGCCTGCCATGCGCGCACGGCCCATCACGAGGTTGGCCGGGACCACGGCGATGAGCTTGCCGTGTGCGTCGTACTGTCCCCATCCGGTCAATGCGCCGACCTCCTGAAAGGAGTCCGGGTCGGCACAGGCGTCGATGCGTTCCCTGACCGTCAGTTTGCCTGCTGCCTTGTGACGGGTGACTTTTTCGGGGCCGCCCAATGCAGCCGCCAATTTTTTCCGGTAAGCAAGTTCATCGATTTCGGGCTGCCAAGACATCATTTCCGTTCCTTGCTACCATCATGGAGACAGTGAACATGTTGCAACCTGCATGCCAGTTGCCTACCCCATTGTTTTTATTGGATTTGTTTTTGTATCAGGGAGAACTGTTCGCGATGGAGACACCGAAGAGTGTCCACAGGAGAGACAATATGTCGTTATTGGAGACACCGAAGACGGCGCTGGGCGCCCTGGTCTGCGACAGGTCGGGCACGGTGCTGGCAGCGTTCGGCGCCGCAGCCGACCCGGAAGTATGCGCAGCCACCGTTGCCGCATGCCAGGCACTTCCCGACAAGCATGAAATGGAAGGCATGGTGTTTCAGGTCGCAGTACCGGGAAGCGCCCCTAGGGGAGAGCAGCAGTACATCGGCCTGTGCGTGCACGATAACGCCCATCAGATGGTGATCCTGCGTGACAGCAAGCATGAACTGCCGCTGTTTGATTTCATCGGAACGGTGCCGTTTGCCTCATCCATCCTGAACTATTTCATCACCAATCCGTACCAGGCGATCACCGTCGCCGACAAGGAAGGAAAGATCCGTTTCATCAGCCCGGTGCATGAACGGTTTCTCGGCCTGAAACGGGGGCAGGGCTATGGCATGGCCGCCACCGAAGCCATTCCGAATTCCAGGCTTGGCATCGTGGCCGCGACCGGCAAAGCGGAGATCGGCCAGCTTCAGGATATGCACGGGGTTACGCGGGTCGTGAACCGCATCCCGATCACCGAGGGCAAGGAGGTGGTCGGCGCGATCGGGCAAATTCTGTTCAAGGGACCGGAAGCCCTGACGCAAATGCAGCAGCGTTTGAGCCAGGTGCAGGAGAAGATGGAGCAATACCGGCGCGAACTGGAGGAATTGCGCGCGAAGGCGTCGCCGGCGGCGATGCTCATCGGCAGCAGCGCCCGCATGCAACGCTTGAAGCGCGAGATCGAAACCGTGGCGAGACTTGATGTGCCGGTGCTGATTTTGGGGGAAAGCGGCACCGGCAAGGAACTCGTTGCCCATGCGATCCACGCGTCCGCGCACAATGCGGGCAAGCCGCTGGTGAGCCTGAATCTCGCCGCGCTGCCATCGACCTTGCTGGAGTCCGAGTTGTTCGGCTATGCGCCCGGAACCTTCACCGGTGGCAAGCGCGAAGGGCAGGTCGGCAAACTGGAGCAGGCGGAGGGAGGCACGCTTTTCCTCGATGAAGTCGCCGATATACCGATGGAAGTACAGGTGAAGCTCTTGCGGGTGCTTGAAGACCATATGGTCGAGCGGCTCGGGGGGCGCACGTCACGCCGGGTCGACTTCAGAATCATTTCAGCGACACACCACAATTTCCAGGAGCTGATCGAAGCAGGCCGCTTCCGTCTCGACCTCTATTACCGGTTGAGCGGCGTCGTACTGCGCGTGCCGGCATTGCAGCAGCGCTTCGAGGATATTCCCGAACTGCTGATCCACTTCGTTTGCGGATTTTGCGAGCGGAACAGGATTCCCATCCCCGCGATTGCACCGGATCTTGCCCGTTATCTGGCCGGACGCCCGTGGCCGGGAAACGTCAGGCAGCTCCGGCAGAAAGTCGAGGAAGCATTGGTCTTCTGTGACGGCAAAGTCTTGCGCGTGAAGGATTTCACGCGCGAAGATGCCGGCCAGGAGTATGACGGTCCATCTTCCGTACCGGTTGGCATTCCGGGCGAGGTGCAGCAGGCAAGAGAGGCGGCCAACGAAGACGCTTCGTCAACGCTGCTCGACGTCGAACGCAGGGCCGTGCTGGAGGCGATTGCGAAACATGGCGGCAACAAGAAGCACGCCGCGGAAAGCCTGGGTATATCGCGATCCTATCTCTACAAGATTCTCAACCGGAAAACGGGGTGAAATTGCGGCGTATCCGCGGGTGGTATTCCGCTCTGCCGTCACCCGCTTCGTGCGAATCATCGACTGCAGCGTTGTACGGCACTTGGCGACTACAAGACTTTTTCCATGTTTCCGACGCAACAGTTTCGAAGGTCGACAGGTAGGCGGCAAGCAGATATCAACAAAAAGGTGGCCCAGGCAGTCCCATTGTGAGCATTGCATTTCATGAAAGTCATTGATTTCCCTTGTTGTTTCGCAGAAATATTCCGTTTGGGGGGCCGTCCCGAACATGGAACGTCCAACCCAAATCCGATAAACTCCGGAATCGGAACACAGGGGTTATTCGACAAAGCGCGACGTTGACCTTCTTATCCGGTTCCAAACTATTTGTCTCAGCCCTGAGCCACTCCGCGATTGCTTCATCGATTCAGAGAACGCGCTGAAATTGGCAGTGAGGACTTCTTTGAGTCAGACCTTACATGGAAAACAAGATTGAAGCTGATGTGGCAGCCGTGTCACGCATCGATGCCGTACCTTCGATTCTCGAAGTGGTTTGCCGGACCACCGGCATGGGCTTTGCTGCAGTTGCAAGAGTGACTGAAGATCGGTGGGTTGCCTGCGCCGTCCGGGATGAAATCAATTTTGGCCTCAAGGTTGGTGAAGAGCTGAAGCTCGAAACCACCATCTGTAATGAAATTCGCGGAAGCGGGCAGGCGGTCGTCATTGACCATGTAGAGGAAGACGCGGCCTATTGCCTTCACCCCACCCCAGCGATGTATGGTTTTCAGAGTTACATTTCGATGCCCATTTTCTATCCTGATGGGCGATTCTTCGGAACCCTGTGTTCCATCGATCCCAAGCCTGCAAAACTGAACCGCCCGGAAATCATCAAGATGTTCAGGCTCTTTGCGGACCTGATCATGTTTCATCTGAATGCAGCGCGCGGCGAGTTCTCGCTCGAACTGTCCGACAGCTTGCGCACGGCGAACTCACCCGAGGACATTATCGCGACCGCATGTGAATTGCTCGGACGCAGGCTGGGCGTTTCCCGCGTGGTGTATGGCGAAGTCGATGAATCGGGCCAATATGTTTTCATGCGGCGCGATTGGACCGGTGACGGCGTGCCGAGTTTGGCTGGCCTGACCAAGGTCATGAACGATTTCGGGCCCGAGTTGATAGCAGCACTCGGCGCAGGGCAGGTGATCATCAATGAAGACATCACTTTGCACCCGCACACCGCCCGGTATGCCGACGCATACAGCGGAATCGGCGTGCGTGCCGAATTGCTTGTTCCGCTCGTCAAACTCGACCGGTTACGCCTCGTTCTCGCCTTCCACCGTGATCAACCGTATCGATGGACGTCCGAGGAGATCGATCTTGCCCGGGATATGGCCGAAAGAACCTGGCTGGAAGTCGATGCCGCACGTGCGCAGGCGGAGCTGCGCACCGAACGCGATCAGAGTCGCTACATTTTCGACAGCATGACCGAAGGCTTCGGCCTGATTGACCGGGACTGGACCATCGTGCGAATGAACGCGGCCGGATTGAAACTTCTCCATCGCACCGAAGAGACCGTGGTGGGGCGCAACCACTGGGAAGCCTTTCCCGAAACATTGGGTACGGAGATCGAGGCCCTGTGCCGCGCGGGAAAGGAAAAGCACATTGCCGGTTCGACCGAATATCCATATAAATTGCCAGATGGACAAACGCGCTGGATGGAAGTTCGGGTTTCTCCGGCGCTGAACGACGAATTGGCAATCTTTTTCCGGGACATCACCTCGCGCCGGAGGGCAGAAGAATCGCTGCGAAGAGAAGCAAAGCGCAAGGACGAGTTTCTTGCCATGCTTGCCCACGAATTGCGCAATCCGCTTGCCCCCATCGGTGCCGCCGCCGATCTGTTGCAGGCGGCAAAGCTTGATGAAGCACACGTACAGCAGACAAGCCGCGTCATCGGGCGGCAGGTGCGACACATGACGCATCTGATCAACGATCTGCTGGACGTATCAAGGGTCACCAGTGGTCTGGTCACCCTTGATAAAGCTCCGGTGGATATGCGGTACGTCGTGACCGATGCGGTGGAGCAGGTGAGGCCGCTGATCGACGCGAAACGGCATCATCTGACGCTGCATTTGTCACCGGACGCGGCGATTGTTACCGGGGACGGCAAGCGCCTGGTGCAGATCATGGCGAATCTGTTGAATAACGCAGCAAAGTACACCCCCGATGGTGGCGAACTCGCAATCGGGCTGAATGTAAATGGTTCTTTCGTGTCCATCGAGGTCGTGGATAACGGAATCGGGATGCGGTCGGATCTGGTCAATCGCGCGTTTGACCTGTTTTCTCAGGCTGAACGTACGCCCGATCGTTCCACTGGCGGGCTGGGTATCGGCCTGGCGATCGTAAAGAACCTGGTTGAGCTGCATGGCGGAACCGTCTCGTGCGAAAGCGCCGGGCTAGGCAAGGGAAGCCGGTTTGCCATCAGTCTTCCCCGCCTCGTCGAACCTGATGATCGCGCAGCCCAGCGGTTGGGCGACCAGGATCAACAAGAATTACACCGTCCCTTGAAGATATTGGTCGTCGATGACAATAAAGACGCCGCCACGATGCTTGGAATGCTGCTTAAAGCGTCCGGCCACCACGTGCTGATCGAACATGACTCCCTGCAGGCGCTGGCAATCGCGCGGAAAGAGGCGCTGGATCTCTGCCTGATCGACATCGGACTTCCGGGAATGGACGGCAATGCTCTGGCGGAACGACTGCGGAAGCAGGCCGAAACCGCCAAATGTACGCTCGTCGCAGTCACGGGATACGGACAGGAAAGCGATCGGGAACGTGCGCGGATGGCGGGTTTCGATCATCATTTGGTCAAGCCGGTAGACACGCAGAAGCTTTTTGCGATCCTCACCGGGGTTTGAAATCCGCCATGGCAAGTTTGAGTGACGACGCATCGCACCACGACATAGGGGGCTGACAAATTGAAAGTGGCGACACTCCTTGCGGCCATCGCCGTCACATGGATGATGTGGTACCAGCTGCTCGTCTGGTTCGTCTTCCGCCCTGGATGGAACGGAAAGGCGACAGGGGGAAATTCCGCCGATGACCGGTTGCGAAAGAAGAGGCTTCTGGTGATCAGCGGCGTACTGGCGATATTCGGCACGCCGGCATTGTTCCTTGGATTTGCCTGGCTGGTGCAGACGCACCTGGCTTGACTGGGTGCGATGTAGAAATACGCAAACCTGCATGCCGCCCTGGTCTGTGGGGTGTCCCGCACACCATGCCAGCGCAGGTTCGTTACCGTCCGGTAAACCGTGGTGCCCGCTTTTCCACGAAATGGGCGACGCCTTCCTTGAAATCTTCCGACTGGAACGACGCGTGCATCGCCTCGTCGGCGGCTTGCCACGCTTGCGCCAGGTCCTGGAACAGCCCTTCGTACACCTGCCGCTTGATGACGCCCATCGAACGCGGCGATGACAGATTGGCGAGTTCCGCCGCAGCGCGGTGCACCGCCTCGGCGAAGCCATCCGCCGGCAGAAGCTTCACGAGGCCCATCTGCGCCGCCTCGCTCGCTTCGACCGGCCGGGCCGAGTACAGGAGGTCGAGCGCATGCATGGTGCCGATGAGTTTCGGCAGCATCCACGAGATGCCGTGTTCGGCGATCAGCCCGCGCCGGGCGAAGGCGGTCGTCAGCTTCGCGCCTTCCGCCATGTACCGGATGTCGCAGAACAGGGTCAGGCACAGGCCGATGCCTGCGACCGGCCCGTTGATCGCGGCGATGATGGGCTTCGGAATGCGCAGCATGGTGCTGAAACGCTGCCGGAAATTGGCGTCGATGCCGTCGTCGGCCTCCGGGGATGACGCTTCCGCCGATCGCTGCGGCGTGGCACCCTGCGTGATGCCCTGGATGAGCTTCATGTCCGCCCCGGCGCAAAATCCGCGACCGGAACCTGTGATGACGATGACATGCACCGACTCGTCCCCGGCCGCCCGCTGCAGCGCGGCGCGCACCTCGCTATCCATGGTCGGGGTCCAGGCATTCAGGCTGGCGGGACGGTTCAGCGTCAGTGTGGCGACATGCTCGCGCGTGTCGTACAGCAGCTCCTTGTATTCCATGAATCTTCTCCGTCGGGTGCTTTTTAATCGATCTTGATATTGTTTTCCTTGATCAGGCTGCGGAACGTCTCCCGCAGCGGCGGCAGCGTCTTCGCGAATTCCTCCGTCCCGAGCACGGCGGGGACAAGGCCGTTTTCGTTGATGTACTGCGTGATGTCCGGCTGCTGCAGCACCGCCACCAGTTCCTTGCTCAACCGGTCGACGATGGGGCCGGGTGTCCCTGTCGGCACAAACAGCCCATACCAGCCGACGGCCTCCAGTTTGGCTACACCCTGTTCCTTGAAGGTGGGGACGTCGGGAAAGAGGGGAATGCGGTCCGGTCCGGTGACCGCCAGTACGCGTACCTTGCCGGTCTTGACGTGCGGCGAGATCGTGATCGGCGTGGCGATGTACCAGTCGATGCGGCCGCCGAGAAAATCGGACATCAGCGGCGCCTCGCCCTTGTAGGGAATGTGAACGGCGTCCAGGCCGGCGGAGCGCTTGAACGCTTCACTGAGGATGTGCTGGGTACCGCCGGCGCCTGCGGTGCCGTAATTGCTCTGCCGCCCCTTCATCTGCTCGATGAATTCCTTGACGTTTTTGATCGGGCTGTCGGTGCGTACGACCAGCGCCAGCGGCGCCGTGCAGCATTGCGCCAGCGGTCTGAAGTCCTTTTCTTCGTCGTAACGCGCATTCGGATACACCATCGGCACCTGGAAGATGGTGGTGTTCGTGGAGTAAATGGTATAGCCGTCCTTCGGCCCCCTTGCCACGTGCTCGCTGGCAATGATCGTATTGCCGCCGGCACGGTTATCGACGATCACGGATTGCTTGAGCCGGGGGGCAAGTTTGTCGGCGATCTTGCGAGTGATGGTGTCGGAAGCGCCGCCGGGCGCGAACGGCACGACGATACGCACCGGCTTGTCGGGATAGTTGGCGGCGTCGCCGGTTTGCGCGCCGGCAGTGGCGCAGAGGGCGCTCAAGGCGCCGCACAGCATGAGTGTGGCTATCGGCTTCATGGTTGTCTCCTTTGTCAGCCTCGGTGGATTGATGTTGCAGTGTCTCGTCTCTGTGGACGATCAATCGTCTTCTGTCGTGATTTTCTAGCCCAGGCCGAGCACGGCCTTCGCCATGATGTTCTTCTGTACTTCCGTGGTGCCGCCGAAGATCGACATCGCGCGCCGGTTCAGGTAGCGCGCCGCGGCGGTCGCCGCGAAATCCGGCCCGACCGGTTCTTCGCCGCCAATGCCGAGAATGAGCGGCTTCTGATAGGGCAGGGCGTAGTAGCCGGATGCCTCCATGAGCAGTTCGAGCAGCCGCTGGCAGAGTTCGGTGCCGCGCACCTTCAGTCCCGACACCGCTGGTCCGGGCTTGCCACCGGCGGCCATCTCCTCCAGCATCTGCAGCACCCGCAGATCAAGGGCAAGCAGCCGCACTTCGACGTCAACCAGTTTCATCCGGAACGCCGGGTCCTCGATCAGTGGCGCTGTTCCTTGCAGGGGTGACCTGGCGACCTTCTTCAGTTTGCGCAGCAGTCGCTTGGCAAAGCCGACCGACGCATTGTCGAGCCGTTCGTGCGACAGCAGGAACTTCGCATAGCTCCAGCCCCGGCCTTCGTCGCCCACACGATTTTCCTTGGCCACGCGCACGTCGTTGAAGAAGATGGCATTGAGCGAATGGGTGCCGTCGAGCGAGGTGATCGGCCTGACCTCGATGCCAGGGGATTTCATGTCGATCAGCAGGAAGGTGATGCCTTGCTGCGGGCGTTCTTCGCGGCTGGTGCGGACCAGGCAAAACATCCAGTCGGCGTAGTGCGCCCAGGAAGTCCAGATTTTCTGGCCGTTGACCAGATAATGATCGCCCTGGTCATCTGCGCGCGTCTTCAGCGCCGCGAGGTCCGACCCTGCCATCGGCTCGGAGTAGCCCTGGCACCACCATTGCGTGGATCGCAGGATCGGCCCGATAAATCGCTCCTTCTGTTCCGGCGTGCCGAATGCCTGGATTACCGGTCCCACCATGCGTGTACCGAATGGCACGATGGGCGGACAATTCATCTCCGCGCAAATGGCATCGAACAGATACTGCTGCACCACGCTCCAGCCAGGCCCGCCGAGTTCGGCCGGCCAGGTGTACGCAAGCCAGCCTTTCCTGCCGAGGATCTGCTGCCAACGGACGTAGTCATCCTTCACCAGGATCTGGTCCTGGTCCACCTTCTGTGCGATATCGGCGGGGAGGTTGGCGGCGATGAACGCCCGCACTTCACTGCAGAATTCCTGGTCGGCGACGGAAAGCGAAATTTGCATGCTGGTTCCTTTCGGGCTTACGCCGGTTGACCGATCGGCGTATCGGCATCGAGTGCAAGCCGCGCGAACCGCTGTTCATGCCAGGACGCATTGCCGAAGCAGACGTCGATCGCCGTCAGGCGCTTGAAATAATGACTGACCGGCGATTCGTCGGTCACCCCCATCGCACCATGCATCTGCACCGCTTCCTGGCCGATCAGGCGGCCGGCCTTCCCAGCCTGGATCTTGGCGGCGGACACTGCCTTGCAGCGGCTGTCCGCGTCGCCGGTCTCCAGGCTGGTGGTGGCATTCGCCACCAGGACCCGGGTTTCCTCCAGCGCGATATGCATGTCCACCAGCCGGTGCTGCAGCGCCTGGTTGGCGCCGAGCGGCCGGCCGAACTGCTGGCGGGTCCTGAGGTAGTCCAGTGTCAGGTCGAGCAGGGCGGCCATGGCGCCGAGGGACTCCGCCGCAACGGCGGTCGCGCCCGCATCGATGATCTTTTCGAGTGCGACGGCTGCTCCCTGCGGGTTACCCAGCACGGCGTCGTGGCCGACCCGGACATCCTGCAACCTCAGTTCACACGCATTGGACCCGTCGATGGTGGGATAGGCAATGATGTCGAGGCCTTTGCTGGCACGCGGCACGATAAACAGGCCAAGTCCATCGGACGAACGCTGCCCGCCGAGGGTGCGGGCAACGACGATATAGGCAGACGCATGCGCGCCTCCCAGCACCACGGTCTTGTGGCCGTTAAGCAGATAGCCGCCGTCGTGCTCCCGTGCGGTGCTCATGCAATCGTTGAGGTCGTAACGGGATTGCGGCTCCACGAACGCCAGCGCGAGCACGCTTGTTCCTTCCTGCAGTGGCTGCAGCCAGGCTTTTTTCTGCGCGTCGCTGCCGAGTGCGGCAAGCAGGCCGCCACAGAGAATCACTGCAGGCAGATAGGGTTCCAGCACGAGGCTGCGGCCGATCGCTTCCATCATGATCGCCGCCTCCACCGGGCCGCCGCCGATGCCGCCGTCCGCTTCGGAAAACGGTGCCGCCAGCCAGCCGAACTCCGCGAATTGCCGCCAGGTGTTGCTTTCCACGCCGGTGGCCGCACCGAGCGCGGCGCGGCGCATGTCAAATGTGTAATGCTCGCGGAAGAAGCGCTCAGCGCTGTCGCGCAGCATCGATTGTTCCGGTGTCAGTGTCCAGCCCATGCGTAGTCTCCGTCTTTCCGGCGCGATCCGTCTGCCGTCGCCGGTTCAGGCGCTGTGTTGTGTGCCGCCGGTTATTTCCTTCATGCCGTCCACCGGTAAGATGCGTACGCCGCACAGCCAGAAGCCCGCACCTTCCGTCTTGCAGCCTGCCTGTGCTGCGTCGCTCAGCACCCGTTGCGGATCGGTGGCCTGCAGCGTGATGGCGGACAACCATGACTGACCGCCGTCATCGGCAGGAACGAAGCGGATCGCGCCGCCATCCAGGTCGATCTGCGGCGGCTGTGCCGGCACGCTGGTCAGCGGCCGTTCCAGGATCTGCGCCCATCTGTCGGCAAACGCCGCAGGATCGGGCGCCGTGATGTCGATCGACAGCATGCGTTTGGTTACGTCGTCGCGCCGGTGACGCTGCCAGTCCGGTCCGGCCGGATGGTAGGGGCCGTCGATCGCTTCGCCGTCGTGGGTATGGTTGAACTCGATCATCGCGGCGCCGGTATCGCGCGGATGCAGCTGCATGCCGGTGTAGTCCTCATACTGCAACCGGTTGGCGACGCGGATGCCGAGTGTCTCGACATGGTCGGCGCGCCGCTGCGGGTCATCGCAATCGAGGATCACCATGTAGCCTCCCCGTCCGCCGCGCTGCTCCAGAAAGCGGCCTGCCGCGGTGCCGGGCCGCGTAGGTGCAACGATCTCGATGAAGTCCGTGCCGACCGGGTAAAGCACGTTCACCAGGCCGTAGCGCCCGACATTCGGATCGCGATAACACGGCGACAAGCCAAGCACGGTTTCAAAAATGCGCTCGGCCGGTGCCAGCTCGGGTGCCGCCAGGCATATCTGGCGCAGTCGCAGGTAGCCCATAATCATCTCCCCTTGAAAACTGGTGTGCGTTTTTCAACGAAGGCTTGCGCCGCTTCCCTGTGGTCGTCGGTGCCGGCGCAGCGGATGTGGCGCATCGCCTCCGCATCAAAGGCGCTGCCTAGGTCGCCATGGTCCGCCAGGTTCAGATTTTCCTTGATGTAGCCCAGTGCCACGGTCGGTCCCGATGCAAGGGACATGGCGATCCGTCTGGCTTCTTCCTCGATGGATTCGTCCGGAAAGACCCGCGTGACGAGGCCGATGGCTAGCGCCTGTTCGCCGGTAAGGATGTCTCCCAGCATGTAGAGCTCGCGTGCCCTGGCAGCACCAACGATCTTCGGCAGAAAGTAGGTGCCGCCGAAGTCTCCCGACAGGCCCACCTTGGCGAATGCCGTCGTAAGTTTTGCCGCCGGTGTGGCAATGCGGATATCGCATGCGAGTGCGAGCGACAGGCCGGCGCCGGCGGCCGCACCGCGCAGCAGCGCGATGGTCGGCTTGGGCATCTGGTGCAGGAGCCGCGACACTTCCATCCGTGCCCGCAGGTGGCGTACACGCTGGTCATAAGTATCGGTCTGCCCGCCGGCGGCCATCGCCTTGACATCGCCGCCGGAGCAGAAGGCGTTGCCCGCGCCCGTGAGCAGAATCGCCCTGACCGCGGGATCGGTTTCGGCCCGCCGGACGGCGTCGAGCAGGCGTTGGCTCAGTTCGGGGCTCAATGCATTGCGCACCTGCGGCCGGTTCATCACCAGCGTCAGCAAACCGTCGTCAAGCGACTCCAGCAGTACGTCTTCCATGTCTCCTCCTTGTGAGTGAGGTTGACGCCGTCATTGCGGCGCCTGCTCGTGGCCGGTGCGGCTACGCCGCCCGGTCCGCTATTTGCTGCATCGCCTGTTGGCGTAAATCGGTCTTCAGTACCTTGCCGATGGGACTGCGCGGCAGGCTCGCGACGAAGCGCAGATCCGACAGCCGCTGCATCTTGCCGAGCCGCGCGTTCGCCCACTCGAGCATGGCCTGTGCGCTCGCATCGCTGCCGTCCCTGCGCACAATGAATGCCACCGGCGTCTCGCCCCAGCGGTCGGAAGGCATGCCCACCACCGCCACCTCGCTCACGTCGGCATGCTGCCGCAGCACGGCTTCGAGGTCGCTTGGATAAATGTTGAAACCGCCGGAAATGACCACATCCTTCTTGCGGTCCACGAGCACCAGAAAGCCGTCCTCATCAAACCGGCCGATGTCGCCGGTACGGATATACCGCCGTCCCTCGCTGTCATGCCATTCGGCCTCGGCGGTTCTGGCAGGATCGTTGTGATAGCCCGTCATCATCGTCGCCGAGCGGCCGACGATTTCACCTGCCTGCCCGGGCGGCGCTTCACGGCCCTGTTCATCGATGATGCGCATGTCGGTGCCCGGTGCGGGGCGCCCGACGGTATGCAGCTTGTGCGGAAATTCGTGGGCTGCGAGCAGACAGGTCCCGCCGCCTTCTGTCATGCCATACATCTCGATCAGTCCGCCCGGCCAGCGCTTCAGGATGTCCGCCTTCAATGCGGCGCTGAACGGTGCGCTGGTGCAGTATTTCATCCGGAACGACGTCAGGTCGGCTTGCGCGAAACCGGGGTGGGCCATGATGCGCTGGTACTGGACGGGCACCAGCATGGTATGAGTCGCACGATGGCTCTGGGCGAGCTCGAGATAGCCTGCAACATCAAACTTTCGCATCAGGACGACCGTGCCGCCGAGCGCCAGGGTAGGGAAGAAGCTCGCCAGCGTGGTATTGGAATACAGCGGCGTCGCAAGCAGGGTGACTGGTTGAGGAAAATATTTCGGTGCCGCGCGCTGCACATGCCCCCAGCGCATCGCATGCGACTGGACGATGCCCTTGGGCCGCCCGGTTGTCCCCGATGAATAGATGATGTTGAACGGCCAGTCCGGCGCAATTGCAGTATGAGGAGCCGGCGCACCGTATGCGGCGAGCCAGCCATCCGGTATGCCGGAACACTTGTCCGCATCCAGCAGGATATGCGGTATCGGCAGTGTGCGGCCTGCGCTTGCCAGTGCCTGCTCCACGTCATCGTCGATGAAGGCCAGCAGGGCGCCGCTGTCCGCGATCATCGTGCACAGCTCTTCAGGTTTGAGGGAGGGCGCCAGAGGAGCAACGGTGACTCCCGCCCGCAGCGCGCCGAGGAAAACAACCGCGTATGCAATCGAGGTTGATGCGCAGATCGCTATGGCCTGTTGCGGACGAATGCCGTTACGATGCAGCGAAGCCGCTACCCGATCCATCAGCGAATCCAGCGAGGCATAGTCGAGCTGATTGTGTCCTTCAATCAATGCCGTATGGGATGGCGCGTCATGCGCCGTACGCCGGATGCAGTCGGGCACGGTTCCGAACGCTTGCTGGGTGACTTCTTCAAGATCCATGAAGACGGCGCCTTCTGTTCCTAGTTGACCTTCACTGAAAACCCTTGCCTTCCCGGCATCGATGGTCAAGGCGGTAAATATTGAACCCTTGCTTCACCGCGACCCCGATACTAAACTGCTGTGGCAGCGTTCGCATTTATGAACGCTATTCATATATAGATAAAGTCAGTCTAACCGTTTCCTGCAGGTTTTCCGACACGGCGCAGTTTGATATATCGCAAACCTTGCATCCGGAGTGTTTTATGACCAAGCGGCAAAACGATACTGCAGTGGGTGGAGCAGACGTTGCAGTGGAGGCGCAGGAGGCGGCAAAACGCGGCGGGCCGATGTCGGTCGCACGGGTGATCGGCATCATGGAAATGCTGGCGGTCGAGCCGATGTCCCTGGCGACCCTGGCGAACCGGCTGGCCGCCCCCAAGCCCAGCCTGCTGAATCTTCTCGGCGAATTGACGGTGCTGGGCGTCATCCGGCGCGACGAGGCGGGCCTTTACATCCTCGGCGGACGTGCGTTCCGGCTGGCGTCGAAGATGAGCTTTTCCGGTTCACTCAGCACATCGGTGCGCACTACGCTTATCGAGGTAAGCAGGGCACTGGAAGCCGCCGTTTCCATCGGCTACCTCGACCATCACACCCGAACGCTGGTCTACGCCGACCGCTATGGTGAAGCAAGCGCGGTCCGGTACGTCGTCAAGTTCGGCGCGGCGATCCAGTTGCATACCCGGGCAACGGCAAAGCTGCTGGTGGCGCATGAAAGTGAGGAAACCTGGCGGGAATGGTTCGGCCCCGAACCCTACCAGCAACTCACCCCGCGCAGCCACACGCGCTTCGCGACCCTGTATCCGGAGCTGGTTGACATCCGAAATTCCGGAATTGCGTGGACCTGTTCGGAGCAATACGAGGGGATCAGCGGCTGTGCCGTCCCTGTGTATGGAAGCGACGACATGCCGGCGGCAGGGCTGGGCATGGTAATGATCGGCGAAGCGATGGAGCGTAACCGCACACACGTACTGTCCGTGTTGCAAGCGGCAGCCGACACCATCTCGGCCGAGTTTCACCTGAGGCGCATCACGAACGTGACGCTGGCGCAGTATCTTTAACGGTAGCGGGCAGTCGTTTGCGAGGATCACGTCGACTGCATCTGTCTTGGCGTGGACGGCGACTTGCGAGACGCCTTGAATAGCTGCCTCGACGGGTGGTATGCGCTGACGGACAACGATTGAAACCCAATCACTTCATACATTTGATATTGCTTTGATAACTCCTGCGTGGCAACATCCAAGGCTGTTGCTTTTCCCGGTTATTTAGTACTGTATGGATCGACAGGGAACCGCCGGAGGTCAGACTGGCAAGGCCTCCGGCTGAATTCTTGTGCAAGGTTAGACGGACAAGTCGCCAGGTTAGACAGAAATTTTTTCATCCTAATTCAAGTTAAACGTCATGGCGAAGACGCGAAGCGAGATTGAGACTGCGGCAGGCAAGCTTACGTCTGCTATACAGAAAGTATGGAGTAACGAGGCAGGAGAGCCTGAGGCCAAGGACAGTGAGGAAGTCCTGCACCAGTCGCACGACCTAATTCAGGCCGCGAAATGCGACAGAATAGATGAAGTTCTGAATGGGCGACTGTAGCTCAATATATTGGTACTGAATGAGTTAGGACACATCCAAGCGTTTTGCCGGCCGTTTCGGCCTTGCAAAAACTCGTAAATCTAGCGGAGGACGTCTAACATGCCAATGAACACAGACGGCTTCGCCGCAGGTTATTTTTCACGCTAGGCCTTGCCAACAGAGCATCGCTTGCCAATCTACCGTTCGTCGCACTGCTGACCCGAATCAACAACTCATGTACTCCCCAACTCAAGATGGATTTTCGGTGCGTGGTTCGGCCGTGCGTTACACGGAGCTTCCACCGCCCGACGAGCTATCCGACGTAGTCCACTGTTTTTGGGAACTACGGACGCTTGCCATACTGTCTGAGGACTTCCAGTATCACGCGCTGCCCGATGCATGCGTGAACCTCCTGTTTAACTTGGCTGACACTACGATCGCCGGGATTACAGCGCTTCATACCGAGGCCATTACGCTCAACCTTGGAAAGTCGTTCCACTACGTCGGGATTCAGCTCTATCCTGGTGTCTGGCAGGGGGATCGGAACGAATTGTTGAATCGGTATGTCGGCACGTCCTATCGAGGCGCGTTGCCGTTGATACAGACTAACCAGCTTCTCGTGGGTCTTGAGTTCGCAGCCATGGCGCAGGTGCTCTCAGAGTTCGTGCGATGGTGCATGGCGGATGGCCACATCCGTGCGAACGCAGTCACTGCGACCATCCTGTCGAACCTAGACGCAATTCGATCCGTGGCCGATATGGCGGCACTGCTTGGCCTATCCCCCCGGCAGCTGCAGCGCACGCTCAAGCGGCTCACCGGATTTGCTCCGCACGACTTACTCAAAGTGCTGCGTGTGCAGCAGTCCTTCCGAACGCACTACCTCGACCTGTACGCCGATCAGGCCCACTTCACACATGCGTTTCGGCAAGCCATCGGCTATACGCCAGCGCGGTACCGAAAGCGCTTCGGCGTCTGATCTATACAAGACTGAACTGCGTAAACTCGCTAGTCTCACACCTTTACCCACGACTAAGGAGCTTGCGATGGATAGGGCGAACGCGATTGGCTGGTTCGACTTGTATGTGGACGACATGGACCGGGCTTCGGCCTTCTACGAGGCCGTGTTCCAGCATTTGCTGGAACCGATTGGCGATCCAACTGGAGAGACTTTGATGCGAGGGTTCTCCGCCAACATGAACGCGTACGGCGCAGCCGGCGCGCTCGTCAAGTCTCCCCATGCCCGACCGGGACCCGGCGGCACCATGGTCTACTTCAGTGTGAGTGACTGCGCCGTGGAACAAGCACGGGTAGCGGCAGCTGGCGGCACGGTCCTGCGTCCCAAGTTCTCCATTGGTCAATTTGGCTGGGTGACCGTGTGCATAGATACGGAAGGGAACATGTTCGGACTGAACTCTATGCGATAGGAGCGTCCCGCGAGGGAGGCCTAACCCCTCACTCAAACTGACACGCTACGGCAGCTTAGCCAATGACATGGACTCCCTCCACCCGTGAAGGTAGATACTCCTGAAGTTGAGATGCGCGGGCATCGCAACCGACGGAGGCAAGCATGGCAATCGCACGAGTTGGCATTTGCTGCGTTATGCGTGATTCAGTCTCTACAAGCACCGATAGAGAGCTTTGATTCTGTGTTAACCTCGACAACTACATTGCTGCCAATGACTTCGCGTGCGACGTCAATTATTACGTTACTCTTCAGGCTGCCGATTCCTTTGCAATTCGCCACTCTTTTTTGCAAAGTTGTATTCGTTTTCGCTGGAAGTTTTTAGTAGGCGTATTGGTGCAATTTGGCGCGGACAAATCCATCTTTGAAATATGGAATTATTGTGGTTTGTTCGTAATCAACGCGATTTTTATCGGAGCGGGAAGACGCTCGAATACAGGCTGCAGCGTATTGGTAAGGAAGTAGTTCAATGCCAAAATTCTTTTTAACTCATCGCTGGACTCTGGCGCGCCGCGCAGGTCAGCTCGGCGTTATGCATAAGGTATAGGCGAGTGCCATTT
>JAESFT010000559.1_pt1 | contig 19915 bp, 18 predicted proteins | sample 9269451 | NCBI WGS metagenome assembly JAESFT01 (sample SAMN14502557, study PRJNA617106) | algae metagenome | isolation source: Scytonema hyalinum WJT4-NPBG1 and co-occurring heterotrophs from well... | place: USA: Mojave Desert, Joshua Tree National Park, California | collected 2006-05-25
AGCTCCTTGAAGACGGAGGCCGGCATCACGCAGGCCTCGCCGCGGGTGAGCGCCGTGACGTTGGCCGAGCGCGGCACCCCGTCGAGGGCGGCAAGCTCCCCGAACAGGTCGCCGGGCTTCATCTCGTAGAGGATGACCTCCTTGCCGGAGGCCGTGCGCATGAGGACCCGAACCTCGCCCGAAAGGAGGAAATAGACGTCCGTGGAGGGCTCGTCGAAGTCGACCAGAACCTCCTCGGGATCGAAGCGGCGCCAATTGGCCCGCGCCTCGAAACGCTCGAGGTCAATGTCCAGTCCCTTGAAGAGCTTAATCCCGGCGAGCCGCGCCATCGGTCCTCTCCCCCTGAATGCTATCCTTGGCTATAGCACAAATTTTCCATAGCCAGTATGGCCATGTCGCGCATCCCTTTCTCAATCCTCGACGATTTTGTCATTGGCGATTCAGGCTAGTTTTCCGCGAAGAACGATGCGCCGCTGATAGGAGGGAGCATCGGACCCAAGGCCTTGCCAGCGCGACGATCCCACGCCAAAAGGCGGCATGCTTCACGTCAACGACCTGACCTACCGCATCGGCGACCGGCTGATCCTCGACCACGCCTCCTTCAACCTGCCCACCGGCGCGAAGGTGGGTCTCGTCGGGCGCAACGGCGCGGGCAAGACCACCCTGTTCAAGATCATCCAGGGCGAGCTCGCCACCGAGAGCGGCAGCGTCACCCTGCCCCGCGGCATGAAGATCGGTGCGGTCGCCCAGGAGGCGCCGGGCGGCCCGGAATCCCTGATCGACGTGGTGCTCGCCGCCGACAGGGAGCGGAGCGCCCTTCTGGCCGAGGCCGAGACCGCGGACGGCATCCGTCGCGCCGAGATCGAGACGAGGCTCACCGATATCGGGGCCCATTCGGCGCCCGCCCGCGCCGCCGCGATCCTGCACGGCCTCGGCTTCGACGCCGAGGCGCAGAACCGGCCGTGCTCGGATTTCTCGGGCGGCTGGCGCATGCGCGTGGCCCTCGCCGCCGTGTTGTTCACCGAGCCGGATCTGCTGCTCCTCGACGAGCCGACCAACTATCTCGACCTCGAAGGCACGCTCTGGCTCTATGACTATCTCGGGCGCTATCCGCATACGGTGCTGGTCATCAGCCACGACCGGGAGCTTCTCGACGCCTGCGTGAACCACATCCTCCACCTCGACCGGGGCAAGCTCACGATCTATCGCGGCGGCTACACCTCGTTCGCCAAGCAATACGCGGAGAAGCGCGAGCTGACCGCCAAGATGGCTGCCAAGCAGGAGGCCGAGCGCAAGCACCTCCAGGCCTTCGTCGACCGCTTCAAGGCCAAGGCCTCGAAGGCCCGGCAGGCGCAGTCCCGCGTTAAGCGGCTCGCCAAGCTGGAGCCCATCGCGACCATCGTCGAGGACGATGTGCTGCCCTTCAACCTGCCCGGTCCGGAGCGTCCCGCAGCCCCGCCGCTGATCACGGTGGAAGGCGGCGCCGTGGGCTATGGCGAGCGGATCGTCCTCGACCGCCTCAACCTGACGATCGCTCCGGACGACCGGATCGCGCTCCTCGGCTCGAACGGCAACGGCAAGTCCACCTTCTGCAAGCTCATCGGCGGCCGGCTCGCGCCCATGAAGGGTGAGATGCGCACGCCCACCCGCATGGACGTGGCCTATTTCGCCCAGCATCAGCTCGACGAGCTGAACCCGAAAGCCACCGCCTACGATCACGTCGCCGAACGGATGCCGGATACTCCGATTGCCAAGATCCGCGCCCGTACGGCGCAGATCGGCTTTCCGGGCGCGAAGGCGGACACGCCGGTCGCCGCCCTATCCGGCGGCGAGAAGGCGCGCCTGCTCATGGGACTGGCGGCCTTCAACGGCCCGCACCTGCTCATCCTCGACGAGCCGACGAACCACCTCGACATCGACAGCCGCACGGCCCTGATGGAGGCGATCAACGACTATACCGGCGCGGTGATCCTGGTGAGCCACGACCGGTTCCTGATCGAGGCCTGCGCCGACCGGCTTTGGATCGTCGGCAACGGCAGCGTGAAGCCCTTCGACGGCGACATGGACGATTACCGCCAGCTCGTGCTCTCCGGCGATCTCGATCCGCAGAAGCGCTCCGACAAGCCGCAGGCGCCCGGCGCCTCTAAGGTCGACGAACGCCGCGCGGCCGCCGAACGCCGGGTGGCCCTGGCGCCGCTGCGCAAGAAGCTGGAGGCGCTCGAGGCCAGGATGGCGAAGCTCACGGACGTGATCGGCAAGGTCGATGCGGCGCTGGCCGACGGCACCGCGTTCCAGAAGGATCCGGCCAAAGCCACGGAGCTGTCCAGGATGCGCGCCGAGGCGGCCGCGACCCTGGCATCGGTGGAAGAGGAGTGGCTGACCCTCAGCAGCGAGATCGAGGAAGCGAGCGCTTGAGCGGGAACGACCTCGCTTCTCCCTATGCATCGACCCGTGCAGATCCATTCACGGTTCTTTTACGAAAAGAAATATAGTTTCGATCACCGCTGAAGCTGATGGGGAGAGTACGCCGTCTCGGTCGCCCACTTGGAAACAAGCTTCGAGACGATTTGGCCGCTCTGCCCGATCTAGAAACGCGTAAGGATCTTGGAAGCCGAGAGCGCCGGCACCCGCCCATGGGCTGAACCGCCACTGCGAACCCTCAAACGCCCTGAGGTCACGAACTCTGACTGTTGCGGTGGCGTTCATCCTTCGGATCGTACGTTGGCTCATCGATGATGGAGAACAAAAAGATGCTTCGTTCGATATTGGCGACAGCGGTGCTGGCCACCGGCGCACTCTTCGGAGCGTTGCCGGAGGCACAGGCTCAGAGCCTTGTGCCCTGCGCGCGGGAACACGGCTTCTGCCGCGTCCCCTATCCCACCCGCGTGATCTACGGCGTTCCCGGACGGAGCGCGGAGATGTTCGTCCGAGAAGGCGGCGTTCCCTGCTCGAACCGGGTCTTCGGCGACCCGGCACCCGGCATCCCCAAGCGCTGCGCCTTTGTCGCCCGCCGCTACGAGCGCGGCGACCGGTGGCGCGACGACGGTTATCGCGGGCCTCCGCCGCGGCGCGACTATGATCGCGGTTACGACCGTGGCTTCAGGGACTACGATGACGGCTACGACCGGCCCGTCCGGCGCTACGAGGTCTACTAGCGCGGCACGGAAAGGCCGACGCTCGTCCGCGGCTCCGAGGACGCGACGCCGCTTCCGAAGCCTTACTCCCTCCTATCTACCCCCGCAGGGGCCCCGGGTTACCTACTCGGGGTCCACGCAGAATCGGAGCAGGAACGTATTCTCGAAAGAGCCTTATGGGGGAGGCTGACAGATGAGAATCCATATATCCGCCTGCACCGACAAAGTCTTTGCGGAGGGCCTCCTGCCGATGGCCTATCTGACGGAGAGTTCGGCGTTCGCCGTCAACGACAATGCGGCCCGTCCGCAGACGAAATCGAAAGCCCGCCTGCATTGGAAGCGAGCCGCCGACGTCGCCCTGCATGCCGCTAGGTAAATATCGCGTGCGGGACAGCACATCTGCGCGAACGACCGTAAGCTAGCCTCCTGCCGTCCTTGGTGGAGGCTGAGATGAATCAGGTCCTGTCCTATTGCACGGCGCGGCTCTTCTTCCGGGCGATCGTGCCGCTGGCCCCGTTCAGGGCGAGAGAGGTCGAACCGGGCAACGACAACGATCCGCTGGCCCCGTTTCCGTGTGTCTGGCGATAAGGAGGTCCTCCGGCCGTGAAAGGCAGGAGCGCGCTTGCCCATGATGGCTGTTGCTTACCTCCTTTGGTCATTTGAACGCTCTCGCCATGGGCTGCGACATTCCTTTGCTATCGATCGCGCCGCCCTGGATGGAGAGGATATTGACCGCTGCTCATGATCTCGAAGAGATCGTCGATCTGTTCGCCATCGGCAGGCCGTCCAGGAGCGCCGACCTCCTGCCGGTGAAGATCGCAACCCTTCCTCTCAAGAAGGCGGTCGCCCTCGTGATCGAGGATTGGTCCGACGACAAATTCAGGCAGCTGAGCGCCGTCATTCAAAGACGGACCGGACCAGCCATCCGCAGCCTCGAAGACATCAAGAACCTCTACGATTCCGCCACGCTCGGCACGGAATGCCGCGGCAGGAGACCGGTCTGACTTCGATTTCACGCAAGACCAACCGCCGGTCAAAATCCACCAGTCGGCGATAGTGCCGGCAACGCATCCGCCCTATGTTCGGCCCATGTCCTCCTCACCCTACGCACTCCGCCGTCTCGGCCCCGACGACATCCCGCTCCTGCGCAAGCTGAATGCGTTGTTCGCCGACGTCTTCGACGATCCCGGATCCTATGCATCGCAGCCGCCGAGCGACGCCTATCTGGCGGATTTGCTCGCGAAGGAGCACGTGATCGTGGTCGTGGCGTTGGCGGACGACGAGGTGGTGGGTGGGCTCGTGGCGTATGAGCTCGAGAAATTCGAGCAGGCGCGGCGCGAATTCTATATCTACGATCTCGCCGTCGCAGCCCAGCACCGGCGCCGGCACGTCGCCACCGCCCTCATCGGGCACTTGCGCGAGATTGCCATGCGCCGTGGCGCCTGGGTCGTCTACGTGCAGGCCGATTACGGCGACGATCCCGCCATTGCCCTCTACGAGAAGCTCGGCACCCGCGAGGAGGTGCTGCATTTCGACATCGCCGTCGAGTCGTCACCTCGCGATCGCGAGCAGCACGTCCGGGATGTTCCTTAAGGCTTCACGATCCGGTCGAGCCTGTTGTTCACGAAGAAGTACAGCTCGCGGCCGCCGGGTTCGGAATAGAGCACCTGGACCTCGCGCTGCCCCTTGCCGCTCTCGCCGACGAGCACATCCGTCGCGGGCTTGCCTTTCAGGCGAACGAGATCGCATTCCGTGATGCCGGGTTCGATGACGGTCGCCGTCCCGAATCCCGTGACGGTGCAGCGGCCGTCCGGTCCGAGCGTGGGTCCGTCGACCCTCGGCCCCAGGGAGGCTGCAGGCGCGGGAGCGGCCGCGACAGAAGGAGCGGGCGGCGCGCTGCTCGTGCTGGTGCAGGCGGCCAGAACCAATGCCGCGAGAGCGACGCTCGAAAGAACCTTCACACGCATCCCGTCAATCCTTGCCCATCAATCCCTGTTCTCGGCAGCCCTCGCCTGCAGGGCGTCTTCGAAGAGCCGCTGCACGTCGGCCTTGAAGGCCTGCCGTGACGCCTGCCGCGAATAGAACATGTGGCCGCCTTCGTAAACACTCAGGGTCACACGCTTCTGGGGACCGAGATCGGGAAGCTGGTTCAGGAGGAGCTGGGACGCATAATAGGGCGTCACCAAGTCGGTGAAGCCGTGGGTGACGAGCACGCGCAGCTTGCCGTCGAGGGAGAGCGCCTGCCGCAATTCCTCGAGGTTCTCCGGGCCGCTGCGCCCGTTGCCCCAACGCCATGCGCCGTTGACCGAGCCGTTCAGCAGGTTGTACCGCCCTTCCGCCTTGTAGTTGAGGGTGTGCGTCAGGTGCTGGATGATCGCGCTCGACAGGGGCGCGGTCATTCCGTCGAGCACTGGGTCCTCGAAGCGCGAGGACTGGGAATTGGGGTTCGGATCCGCGATCGCCACATTGGTGTCGTAGGCGCTGACGATCTGGGCAGAGCTGCGCCGCAACTCCCGCTGAATCGTGCGCATGTCGATGCGGCCGGCGAGGCGCCGCGTCAGTTCGGGATCGAGCCCGCTCAATTCCGCCACGCGGCGGCCGACCCGGTCCACGGCCTCCCTGTCCTGGAGGCCGCGCATGAGATCGACGAGATACTCGCCGGACGCGTAGGCCTCCGCCTCCTTGAGCGCATCCCGCGACACCGGTCCCGTGCGGGACAGCCGCGAGGCCGCGAGCGACGGCAGGAGCGCCGCGCTGGTCCAGGGAGCCCCGGCGGTTCCCTGCTCGAGCCAGTCGAAATCGAACACCGGGGAAACGAGAACGAGGCCGCTGAAGCCGATTCCCTGATCGCTCTGCAGCTTCTGCGCCAGCAAGGGCCCGCGGAAGCCGCCATAGCTCTCGCCGGCGAAGAATTTCGGCGAGGCGAGCCGGTTCTTCTCCTTGAGCCAGCGCATGACGAAGGCGGCGAGCCCGTCGATGTCGCCCTGCACGGAGTAGAAGCGTTCCCGCACCTGGTCGCCTCCGACCACGCGGCTGTAGCCCGTGCCGGGCGGATCGATGAACACGAGATCCGTGAAGTCGAGCCAGGTCTCGGCGTTCGGAACGAGGGCCGGCGGCGCCGAAGGGCTGATCGTCGGCCCGTCCAGGGGAAGGAGCCAGGGACCGACCGCGAGAAGATGCAGATAGGCGGAGGATGCACCCGGACCGCCGTTCACGGCGAATGTCACCGGCCGCGTGGCGGGATCCGCATCGTCCCGCGTATAGGCCACGAACCCGATCTCGGCCTGCGGCGCACCCTGCTGATCCGTCAGCGCCAGGTGCCCGGCGGTCGCCGTGAAGGACAGGGTCCGGCCCGGAAGCTGCAGGCTATGGCGCGTCACGGATTCCGGCGGAAGAGCCTGCGCATCCCTCGCCTCCGGCCGAGTCCGGCGCGCCTCCTGCTGCTGGCCCTGCGGCTGCTGCTCCCGGTTGCCGGCCTGCTCCTGCGCACCGGCGCCAAGGGGCACCGTCAGGGACAGGGCAAGGGCAGCATACAGGGGAAGACGCATCGCTCGGGTCATCGGCACATCCTTTCGGCCCCCCTGAAACTGGAGAGCATCCCTCCCCTTGCAAGCTCCGGGCCGTTGAAGTCTTCGTGTGCGATCAGCCTGAGCTACTTCCCCTCGTCGCCGAAATGCCGCCACACGTTCCTCCTTCGTCATTGCCAGCCCTGTGCCGGTGGTCCCGATCAGGAAAAGCGCCGCGCCACAAACAAGCGGGATGGCCGGGACAAGCCCGGCCATGACGAGGGAAGGCGATGCGCGCGATGACCTCGACGGAGCATGGAGATCGTCACGCCTTCCGCTGCCAGCGGCCGCGCTCGTCCTGCTGCCAATAGGTCGCGTCGTGGCCGCCCTCCTTCACGGCGCGCCATTGGTCCCGGGCGAAGGCCAGGGCCTGGATGTCGTTGCCGTCGAACAGGATCGCGAGCCGCTCGTAGGAGGCGGTGTCGCTCGGCAGATCCGCGCCCTCCACGAGGAAGCGGATCGAGGCGCCGTTGGGATTTTCCCCCGACAGGGTGAGAAGGATCGGCTGGTCCGCCGCATGGGCCTCGCGGTCGGTGCCGTGCGGCAGGAAGCTTTCATCGGTAAACGTCCACAGGTGATCGTCGAGCGCGGACATGCGCTCTTCGGTCGTCACCTGCACCACCGCGCGCCAGCCGCGCTCCAGGGTCTTCTGCAGGAGCGTCGGCAGCACGGCCTCGAGGGGCTGGTGCTGGAGATGATAGAAAAGGACCTCGGTCATTGATGATCACAATCCCTTGCAGCGCAAAGGGTTTCTGAGCATGCGAGGTCCCCTTCCGCTCTCATCCTCAACTCTCGTAATGATCGCGCACGAGGCGATCGAGAAGACGCACGCCCCAGCCGGAACTCCAGCCCTTGTTGATCTCGGTGGCCGGCGATCCCATGGCGGTGCCGGCGATGTCGAGATGGGCCCAGGGCACGTCGTTCACGAAGCGCTGGAGCAGCGCCGCCGCGGTGCTCGATCCGCCGAAGCGGCCAGCCGAGTTCTTCATGTCGGCGAACTTGGATTCGATCATCTTGTCGAATTCCGGCCCCAGCGGCATGCGCCACACGCGCTCGCCGGTCGCCCGGCCTGCGGCCGTCAGGCGCTCGGCCAGTTCGTCGTTGTTGGAGAACAGGCCTGCATATTCCTGAGCCAGGGCCACGAGAATCGCGCCGGTCAGGGTCGCGAGATCGATCATGAACTTCGGCTTGAAGCGGTCCTGCACGTACCAGAGCACGTCAGCGAGCACGAGGCGCCCTTCGGCGTCGGTGTTGATGATCTCGATGGTCTGGCCCGACATCGTGGTGACGATGTCGCCCGGGCGCTGGGCATTGCCGTCCGGCATGTTTTCCACGAGTCCGATGGCACCGACCACGTTGGCCTTGGCCTTGCGGCTCGCGAGAGCATGCATGAGGCCGACCACGCAGGCAGCACCCGCCATGTCGCCCTTCATGTCCTCCATGCCGGCGCCCGGCTTGATCGAGATGCCGCCGGAATCGAACACCACGCCCTTGCCGATGAACGCGATGGGCTTGTCGTTGGCCTTGCCCCCGTTCCAGCGCATGATGGCGACGCGGCCGCCGCGCACGGAGCCCTGCGCCACGCCCAGAAGAGCATGCATGCCGAGCTTGCGCATGGCCTTGTCGTCGAGGATCTCGACCTCGACCCCGAGCTTGGTGAGCGCCTGGGCACGGGCGGCGAATTCCTGGGGCCCGAGCACGTTCGGCGGCTCGTTGACGAGGTCGCGGGCGATGATGACGCCCTGCTGGACGCCCTCGCGGGCCTTGTAGGCCTTCTTGACGGCCGCGGGATCCGCCACGCTGAGGACGAGGCGACCGCCGCCGTTGGAACCGCCGTCGTCCTTCTTGGTCTTGTAGCGGTCGAAGCTGTAGCGGCGCAGCTGCGCGCCGAGCGCGATATCGGCGATTGCGTCCGGCGTGACCTCGATCTCGGGCAGATCCAGCATCGCCGTCGCGAGCTTGCCGTTGACCCTTCCGGCGATCAGGCCGCCCAGCTGGACGAAGTCGAGGCTCGCCCGGTCCTTCTCGCCGCCGACGCCGATCACGATGAGCCTGTCGACCGACAGGCCGGCGGGAACGACGATCGCCATGGAGGACTTGGCCTTGCCCTTGAAATTCTCGGCAGCCGCAGCCTTGGCGATCAGATCGACGGCCTTCTGGCCCAACTGCTTGGCAACCGCGGCCGTGGGCTTGAGATTCTCCGCGACGAAGACGATGAGATCGCCGGATTCGACCTTGCCGTAGGGCTGAAAGTCGATCTTGAAGCTGTCGGCCATGAAATCCTCTTTGTTGTGATGCACATCGCCGGTCTTCAGGCCGGCTGCGACGCTGACGCTTGGGACATATATCATATGGCGGGTTAAGGCACGGGGAAGCTGCCGTGAAATCGGCGCAATCGCGGGCTGTTGAAAACAGCGGTCTTGCCTGAGATCATGTGACACGATACCCAGGGCTCCACCGCCCGGGGGCGAAGGGCTTCATGACACTTCTCGAACGCTACATCCTCAAGAACACATTCAGTGCCTTCGCCGCATGCCTCGTCGCGCTGACGGGCGTGATCTGGATCACGCAGGCCCTGCGCGAACTCGACCTGCTGACCGGCAAGGGTCAGACCCTTTTCATCTTCTTGACGGTCACGGGCCTGTCCCTGCCGGCCCTGATCAACGTCATCGCTCCGGTCGCCCTGTTCCTCGCCACCCTCTATACCTTGAACAAGCTCAACGGCGATTCCGAGCTGATCGTCATGAGCGCCGGCGGCATGCCGCCGCAGCGCCTCCTGCGGCCCTTCATGGCCTTGGCTTCCTTCGTCTGCATCGTGGTGGCCATCATCTCGATTTACCTGATGCCCGCGAGCTTTCAGGAGCTGCGCCAGCTGTTCACCAAGATCCGGGCCGACTTCGTGGGGACCATGGCCAAGGAAGGCCAGTTCATCACCCTGGAGAGCGGCATCACGTTCCATTACCGGGAGCGCTCCGGCGATGCCCTCCTGGGGATCTTCATGGAAGATCTCCGTGAGAAGGACAAAGCCATCGTCTATCTCGCCGAACGCGGCCAGACCGTCGAGCAGGGCGGGAACGCCTATCTCGTCCTCCAGAAGGGCAGCGTCCAGCGCAAGGAGCCCAACAGCCGCGATTCGTCGATCGTGGCCTTCGAGCGCTATGCGGTCGACCTGTCCGCCTTCAACAAGGAAGGGGGCGAGGTCGTCTACAAGCCGCGCGAGCGGAGCACGACCCAGCTCCTCTTCCCGGACAGGAACGAGCCTCTCTATCAGGAGCAGCGTGGGCGCTTCCGGGCCGAACTGCACGAACGCCTCTCCTCCTGGCTGTATCCCCTCGCCATGATGGTCATCGCCTTCGCGGCGCTCGGCGAGGCCCGCACGACCCGCCAGGGGCGCGGCCTTGCCATCGCGGGCGCCGTGGTGGCGATCGTCCTCCTGAGAATCCTCGGCTTTGCCGCATCGAGCGCCGTAGCCCGCACCCCGGTGGCCGTGGTGGCGATGTATGGCGTGCCTCTGGCGGGCATCCTCGTCAGCCTGCTGTTCATCTTCAAGGGACCGGCCATGCGATCCGCTCAGGCCCGGTTGCATGCGGCCATCCGCAGCCTGCTTCCCGCACGCTCCCCTGCCCCGCAGAAGGCCTGACCATGCTGATCGGCCGCACCCTCGGGTTCTATTTCTCGCGACAGTTTCTTAAGACTATTTTCCTTGTCTTCACGACTGTCTTCACCCTCGTCTACACGCTCGACTTCGTCGAACTCATGCGCCGGGCCGGCGACGCGCCGGCCGCCACGACCGGCGTGATCGCCCAGCTGGCCCTGTTCCGCACCCCGGCCATCGCCGAACAGGTCATGCCCTTCGCCGTGTTGTTCGGCAGCATGGCCGCCCTCCTCCAGCTCAGCCGCAAGCTCGAACTGGTGGTGGCGCGGGCGGCCGGCATTTCCGCATGGCAGTTCCTGCAGCCCGGGCTCCTGATCGCCCTGCTGATCGGGATCGTGTCCGTGACCGTCTACAACCCGGTTTCGGCGATCCTCAAGCAGCGCGGCTCAGCCCTGGAGACGCAGATCTTCTCACGGGCGGTTCAGACCCGGGAGAAGCCGATTTGGATCCGCCAGAGGAGCCAGGACGGGCAGGCCATCCTGCGTGGCGACGGCTCGAACGCCGATACGGCAACCCTCTATGGGGTCACCGTCTATGCCTTCGACCAGGCGGGCGCCTTCACGCACCGGGTCGAAGCCAAGGAGGCGACCCTGCACGAAGGCTTCTGGGAGCTGAAGGATGCCCGAATCCTGTCAGCCACCGAGGAGCCCCAGGCCCATGACCGCTACCTGATTGCTTCGAACCTGCAGCCCTCGCAGGTTCGACAGAGCTTCATCGATCCCGATGCGGTTCCGTTCTGGGACCTCAAGGAGACGATCAAGCGCATGGAGCAGGCGGACATCAACACCACCACCTATCAGCTCCATTACGACCTGCTTCTGGCCCGTCCGCTGCTGTTCATCGCCATGGTCTTCGTGGCCGCATCCGTATCGTTAAGATTCTTTCGATTTGGCGGTGTAGCGATGATGGTTCTGGGTGGCGTCGCGGCCGGCTTCGTGCTTTATGTCGCCACGGAGCTTATGGCGGAGCTTGGTGCCTCCGGAATCATCAGTTCCCTTGTTGCAGCCTGGTTCCCGGCTGTAGTAGGCAGTCTGTTAGGGACCTTGGCGTTATTGCACCAAGAGGACGGCTGATCGGCCTCGATAAGAAGGTTTGCGAAGGAGTGGGGATGCGGCGGCTTAAGACAACGATCGCAACGTCTGCGATCGCAGCGGCTCTGCTGGCTGCTGTGTCTGCGCCTGCGCTTGCCCAGGCGACCCTGAACGAGGCCATCGCCGGGCGCGCCCAGTCCGGATCGGGTCAGGACCGGCTTCTCGTTGACGCTAAGGAAATCGTCTACGACAACGACCGGAACACGATCGCCGCCTCCGGCGACGTCCAGATGAACTACCAGGGCCGGACGCTCCAGGCCGATCGGGTCACCTACGACCGGAACACCGGCCGCGTCTTCGCCGAGGGCAATGCCCGCCTCACCGATGCCAGCGGCACGGTCGCCACGGGTGACCGATTCGAGCTGACGGACGATTTCAAGAGCGGTTTCATCGATTCCCTGAGGGTGGTCCAGACCACCGTCGAGCAGGGCCGGCCCCTGACGACCCGCTTCTCCGCCCCGCGCGCCGAGCGTGCCGAGGGAGAGACCACGACGTTCGAGCGCGGCACCTATACCGCCTGCGAACCCTGTAAGGACAATCCGGAACGGCCCCCGCTCTGGCAGGTCAAGGCCGCCAAGATCATCCACAACAACAGCGAGCGGACGATCTATTACGAGGATGCGACCCTCGAGCTCCTCGGCATTCCGGTCGCCTACCTGCCCTATTTCTGGACTCCCGATCCGACGGTGAAGCGCAAGACCGGCTTCCTGTCGCCGCGTTACGTCTATTCCACGTCGATCGGATACGGCGCCACCGTCCCGTTCTTCTGGGCCATCGCCCCGAACTACGACCTGACCATCAGCCCGACCTTCCTGAGCCGGCAGGGCCTCCTGGCCCAGGCCGAATGGCGCCACCGTCTGGAGAACGGCGTCTACACCGTCCGGGCCGCCGGCATCTCGCAGCAGGAGCCGGAAGCCTTCCTGCAGCCCCCGTACGGGGCCGGAGACCGCGATTTCCGCGGCTCGCTGGAGACGACCGGCCTGTTCTACATCAACCAGAACTGGCGCTGGGGCTGGGACATCGCCCTGCTCTCGGACAAGTGGTTCCTGTCGAACTACAAGATCCGCAGCGAAAGCCTGAGCGCGTACTACATCAAGGAATCGATCTCGACCGTGTACCTGCAGGGTCAGGGGGACCGTTCCTTCTTCGACATGCGGGGCTACTACTTCCAGACCCTGTCGAGCAACGAGTGGCAAAAGCAGCAGCCGGTCGTCGCTCCGGTGATCGACTACAACAAGCGCTTCACGCCTCCGACCATCGGCGGCGAGTTCGCCCTCGACGTGAACGTCACCAGCCTCTCCCGTGAGGCTGCCCAGTACGATCCGCTGTCCGTCGCCAATACGACCTATTTCGGCGTGGCTCAGACCTGCATCGTGTTCGATCCCGCCTCCTGCCTCGTGCGCGGCATCAGCGGCTCGACCTCCCGCGCGTCTGTCACCGCGTCCTGGCGCCGCGAGTTCATCGATCCGATCGGCCAGGTCTGGACGCCGTTCGCCTATGTCAGGGCTGACAGTTTCTGGATTTCACCGGATTTCAACGGCTACCAGAACGCTCAGCTCGGCAACTTCATCGACGCGGACGACGATTATCTCTTCCGCGCCATGCCGGCTGTCGGCCTCGAATACCGCTATCCCTTCATCGCCAGCCTCGGCACCTCCGGCAAGCAGATCCTCGAGCCGATCGCCCAGGTGATCGCCCGTCCGAACGAGACCGGCATCGGCAGCCTCCCCAACGAGGATGCCCAGAGCCTCGTGTTCGACGACACCTCCTTGTTCGATTGGGACAAGTTCTCCGGCTACGACCGGGTCGAGGGCGGCGTTCGCGCGAATGTCGGGATCCAGTACACGGTGACCGGCGCCGACGATTTCTACGCTAACGTGCTGTTCGGCCAGTCCTATCAGCTCGCCGGGCGCAACTCGTTCCGCCAGGGCGATCTCGCCAACGTAGGGCTGGACTCCGGGCTCGAGTCGCGGGCCTCCGATTACGTCGGCCGCTTCCAGATCTCGCCGAACGCGAACTTCGCTTTCGTGACCCGCGCGCGCTTCGACCAGGAAAGCTTTGACGTGAACCGGATTGAAGCCGGCTTCCGGGCGAACTTCAATCCATACCTGCCGATTTCGACCTCGCTGACCTATGCCCGCTACGAGGCTCAGCCCGCCATCGGGTTCCCGATGCGCCGCGAGGGCCTGCTCGGCTCGGCCCGCTGGGACATCTCTCCGAACTGGTACGTGACGGGCTCGGTCCTCCTCGATCTCGACCGCTATCTCCTCGCGCGCGAAACGCAGTTCGCCAGCCTCGACATCGACCCGGACGAGGTCGCCTATGTGAGCGGCATGTCGCTCGGCCTGGGCTACATGGACGAATGCACGATCTTCTCGATCAGCTACAGCGTGACGCCGCGCGAGGTGGTGCGGAACTCGGGCGAGAAGAACCAGAACCACACCATCGCGTTCAGCCTCGAATTCCGCTCTCTGGGCGAAGTGGGCTATACTCAGAACCTCAGCGGCACTGACGATGAATGATGGGGCAGTGGCCCGGTGTCAGGTGTGAACCAGCGCCCTCTCCTGTTGACCCAGGGGGATCCGGCCGGGATCGGGCCCGAACTCAGCCTGAGGGCTTGGCTCGAGCGACATCAGCAATCCCTGCCGCCTTTTGCCGTCCTCGGCGATCCCGACCATCTCGCCCGGGCTGCCCGCACTTTCGGATGGACCGTTCCCATTGCGCACGTCGAGCCTGGGCAGATCCGATCCGTCTTTCCCGATGCCCTGCCCGTCATTCCGCTGAGTGTCCAGGTCTCCGCCTCCCCGGGGCGGCCGGATGCGGCCAATGCTCCGTCCGTCATCGAATCCATCGAGACCGCGGTGCACCTCGTCCGGGCGGGTGCAGCGGCGGCCGTCGTGACCAATCCCATCGCCAAGCACGTGCTCTACGAGGCCGGGTTCCGGCATCCGGGACATACGGAGTTCCTGGCGGCTCTCGCGTCGGAAGGTGCGATAGAGCCCTATCATCCGGTGATGATGCTCTGGAGCGAGCAGCTGGCAGTCGTGCCCGTCACGGTCCACATCCCGCTCTCGGATGTGCCCTCGGCCTTGACCACGGATCTGATCGTTCTCACCGGAAGGATCGTCGCCCGGGAGCTCAGGGACCGGTTCGGCATTGCCCATCCACGGCTCGCCCTTGCGGGGCTCAACCCGCATGCGGGCGAAAACGGCGCGATGGGAGCCGAGGACGGCGCAGTCATCGCCCCTGCGGTCGACATCCTGCGCGCCGAGGGGATCGATGTGGCCGGTCCCCTGCCGGCGGACACCATGTTCCATGCCCGCGCGCGGGGCCGCTACGACGCGGCCCTTGCCATGTATCACGATCAGGCCCTGATCCCGATCAAGACGATCGCCTTTGACGAAGCCGTCAACGTGACCCTTGGTCTTCCCTTCGTGCGAACCTCGCCGGACCACGGCACCGCCTTCGACATCGCCGGCAAGGGCATCGCCCGCCCCGACAGCCTCATGGCGGCCCTGAAACTCGCCGCCCGCCTGGGGCAGCCATGAGCCAGATCGACGATCTTCCGCCCCTGCGCGAGGTGGTCCGCACCCACGGGCTCATGGCCAAGAAGTCGCTCGGCCAGAACTTCCTCTTCGACCTCAACCTTACCAGCCGGATCGCCCGATCCGCCGGCCCGCTGGAGGAGGCCATTGTCATCGAGGTCGGCCCAGGCCCCGGTGGCCTCACCCGGGCAATCCTGGCGGCCGGCGCCAGGAAGCTGATCGCTATCGAGCGCGACACCCGCTGCATGCCGGCCCTCGCCGAGATTTCCGATCACTATCCGGGCCGACTGGAGGTGATCGAGGCCGACGCGCTGCAATTCGACCCTCGGCCCATGGTCGGCGACGGGCTCGTCCGGATCATTGCAAACCTGCCCTACAATGTCGGCACGGCCCTGCTGACCGGCTGGCTCACCGGCGAGACCTGGCCCCCGTGGTGGGCTTCGCTCACGCTCATGTTCCAGCGCGAGGTGGCCGAGCGCATCGTGGCGGACGAGAGCGATCCGAAGAATTACGGGCGCCTCGGCGTCCTCTGCGGCTGGCGCACACAGGCTCGCATCCTGTTCGACGTGCCGCCCTCCGCCTTCGTGCCGCCGCCGAAGATCACCTCCAGCGTCGTCCACCTGACCCCGCGGGCCGACCCGCTGCCCTGCCGCATCGCGACCCTGGAAGCGGTGACCCGTGCCGCCTTCGGCCAGCGCCGCAAGATGCTGCGCCAGAGCCTGAAGTCGATCGCTCCGGACCCGGCCGCGATCATCAAGGCGGCGGGGCTCGAGGAGACGATCCGCGCCGAGAACATCCCGGTCGAAGGCTATGTGGCGCTGGCCAATGCTTATGACGCGCTGAGATCTCGGCAGAGCTGAGACCTCCGTCTGACGCTCGCCCGCACGTCCTCCCCGCCTATATGAAGCCGCTGGATCGGCGGGGCGCGAGCCTTCATGAGACCTTAACCGCGCCCTTCCATGATCGGATCGATGCAGGCGGCCCGTCGGCCGCGAGAGGAGGAAGCGGGCATGTCGCAGCCGCGCAAGACGATCGGGCTTCTGTTCGGAGGGCGCTCGGCGGAGCATGAGGTGTCGAAGCTGTCGGCAGCCAATGTCCTGCGGGCCCTCGATCCGGACCGCTACGACATCGTCCCCATCGGCATCGGCCGGGACGGGCGCTGGCTCCTCTGCGACAACGGCAATGGCGGCGGACGAGGCGCCCAATCCCTGGAGATCCCGGAGGGAGCCCCGCAGGTCGCCCTGCTCCCCGGCGGCGGCGGCGAGACGCTCGTGCTCGAGGGCGGCTCCCCGTCCCGCTACCTGCGCCTCGACGCGGTCGTTCCCGTGCTGCACGGGCCGAACGGCGAGGACGGAACGGTCCAGGGCTTGCTGGAACTCGCCAACGTTCCTTATGTGGGCTCCGGCGTCATGGGCTCGGCCGCCGGCATGGACAAGGACATCGCCAAGCGCCTCCTGCGCGACCGCGGCCTGCCGGTCGTTCCGTTCCTGACCCTGACCTCCCGCACCCGCGTCGACTATCGGACGGCCGTGGACGAACTCGGCACGACCGACCTGTTCGTCAAACCGGCGAACATGGGTTCGTCGGTGGGCGTGTCCCGCGCCTCCTCCGACGGAGAGTTCGACGAGGCCTGCGAGAAAGCCTTCCGCTATGACGGCAAGGTGCTCGTGGAGCGCAGCGTCACGGGCGCGCGCGAGATCGAATGCTCGGTGCTGGAGGACGCTGCCGGCGAGGTCCGCGCCTCTCCGCTCGGCGAAATCGTGCCGGCCGACAGCCACGGCTTCTACAGCTACGACGCCAAGTACATCGACGCGGACGGCGCCCTCCTGCGCATCCCGGCGGAACTCGCGCAGGCTCAGGCGCTCCGCATCCGGGAGCTGGCTATCGAGACATTCAAGGCCCTCGCCTGCGAGGCCATGGCGCGGGTCGACTTCTTCCTGGATCCGAAGGACGACAACGGCCTCTTCGTCAACGAGGTGAACACCTTCCCGGGCTTCACGGCGATCAGCATGTATCCCAAGCTCTGGGAGGCGGGCGGCCTGCCGCAGGACGAATTGATGGAAGTGCTGATCGGACACGCCGTCGCCCGCCACGGGCGCCGGAACGGGCTCTCGCTGGTGTAGGCAGGATCAGTCGATCTTTTCCGCCAGCAAGCCTTCGACGAAGTCGGAGAGGCCGACGAGGCGTTCGCGCTTCAGGCGCTCGGCGGCCTGGATGGCCTTGAGGCTCTCGAAGGACTTGCCCAGGTCCTCGTTGACGATGACGTAATCGTACTCGACCCAACGCTCCATTTCGACCCGGGCATTGGCGAGGCGCTTGGCGATGACCTCGGGCGCATCCTCCGCCCGCCGCTCCAGCCGCGCCTTCAGCTCCTTGAAGCTCGGCGGCAGGACGAACACGGTCACCACATCGTCCGGGAGCTTTTGGCGCACCTGGCGGGTGCCCTGGTAATCGATGTCGAAGACCATGTCCTGGCCGGCGGCGAGGGTCTTCTCCACGGGCTTGCGCGGCGTGCCGTAGAAATTGCCGTGCACCTCGGCCCATTCGAGGAGCTCGTCGCGGTCACGCATCGCCTTGAACTCGTCCACGTCGATGAAGTGGTAGTGCTTGCCCTCGATCTCGGACGGACGCTTGGGGCGGGTGGTCACGGAGACCGACAGAACGCCGGCCCGCTCTTCCACGAGGCTGCGGGTCAGCGTGGTTTTCCCGGCACCCGACGGAGACGACAGGATGAGGATGAGGCCGCGACGGCCGACCGGGGGCTTGGGATCTTGGCTCACCGCATCACTCCACGTTCTGAACCTGCTCGCGGAATTGCTCGATCACAGCCTTCAATTCAAGCCCGATCCGCGACAGGGACACATCGTTGGCCTTCGCGCACAGGGTGTTGGCCTCGCGTCCGAACTCCTGGGCCAGAAAATCGAGTCGGCGGCCGACCGATCCACCTTCCTGCAGAAGACCGCGAGCCGCGTCCACGTGAGCGCGCAACCGGTCGAGTTCCTCGCGGATGTCGGCCCGGGCCGCAATCAGCACCGCCTCCTGATGCAAGCGAGCCGGATCGAGCGCAGCCTTGCCGTCGAGCAGCTCGGCGATCTGGGCCTCCAGCCGGGTCCGAATGGCCTCGGGCTGGCGGGCCGGCGCCGCTTCGGCCTCGTCCACCAGACGGGAGATGTTGTCGATATGCTGCCTGAGCACGGCGGCGAGCGCCTGCCCTTCCTTCAACCGTACCGTCTTGAGGGACTCGATCAGGATGCCGATCCCTGCTCTCAGAGCTGCGACAAGTCCCTCGTCCTGCGATGGATCGGCGGCATCGTCGTCCAGCTCGACCACGCCACGGACGGAGAGCAGGCCATCGAGAGAGGCGGGCTTCACATTGTCCGGGAGGGTCAGGTCACCGATGGCCGAGAGCAGCGATTGCAGCACATCCTGGTTCACGCGCAGCTTGGGAGCGGCTGATGCCCTGCCGAGCGACAGGTTGAGCTGGCCTTGCCCGCGAGTCAGGGCCTTGAGGATCTGTCCCCGCGCCTCCTCGCCGATGGCGTCGAGGCCGGAGGGTGTCCGAACCCGTACCTCGAGCCCGCGTCCGTTGACTGTCTTAAGCTCCCAGGCCCATTGATAGGCCCCGGTGACGCCGGCCTCGCGGGCAAAGCCGGTCATGCTCGCAATGGACATGCGCTAACCTCGAACGGAATGAAAATCGGCGCGACCATAGTGCGCGCCGATCCAAGAGTCGATTGCCGGAATCCAGGATCGCGCCGCCCGCCTCAAGGCTGGCGCAAGGCCGGAACGTTCTTCGGATTGTTCAGGTCGAAGGTCTTGTTCTTGAGCGGATCCTTGTCGGTTCCCTCGCTCGCGTCGAAACCACGTCCCGGTCGCCCGCCGGACGCAGGCACCGCATTTGCGGTGCCGCGCACCGCTGGCGTCACCCCCGGAGGCAGGCTGGTCTGGTCGGCATCGGGTACCACCCGGTCCACATCGGCGGCATCGGGAGCCGGGCGGCTCTTCTCGATCTGGCGCCAGCGGGCCACGTTGCGCTGGTGCTGCTCATAGGTCTCGGCGAAGGCATGTCCCCCGGAGCCGTCGGCAACGAAGTAGAGGTCCTTGGTGCGCGAGGGATTGGCCACGGCCTCGAGGGCGGCGCGGCCCGGATTGGCGATGGGGCCCGGGGGCAGGCCTTCCACCACATAGGTGTTGTAGGGCGTTGCGGCCTCGATCTCGCTGCGCAGGATGCCGCGACCCAGGGTGCCTTTCCCGCCGACCAGTCCGTAGACGATGGTGGGATCGGATTGCAGCTTCATCCGCTTCATCAAGCGGTTGATGAAGACGCCCGCCACACGGGTGCGCTCGTCCGCCCGGCCCGTCTCCTTCTCCACGATGGAAGCCAGGATCACGAGTTCCTGCGGCGACTTGATCGGCAATTCGCTGGAGCGGCGCTGCCAGATCTGCTCGATGGCCTGGCGCTGGGCGGTCTGCATCGTGTTGATGATCTGCTGCCGCGTCGTGCCGCGCTCGAACTTGTAGGTATCGGGCAGGAGCGAGCCCTCGCGGGGGGTCTCGATCACATCGCCCGTGAGGATCTCGTGCTCATAGAGGCGCGCCACGATCTGCTCGCTGGTGAGCCCCTCGGGAATGGTCACCGTGTGCAGGATGGCCTTGCCCTGGATGAGCGTGTCGATGGCATCCTCGATGCTGGTGCCGGCCTTGAACTGGAACTCTCCCGCTTTCAACTGGCCTCGCTGCCGGTTGAGATGGGCATAAGCCTGGAACAGGAGAGGCTGATCGATGACCCCCTCCTCCTTGAGGATGTTGGCGATCTCGCCCGTGCCGGTGTTCCTGGGAATGACCACGACCTTGTCGCTCTGCAGCGGGCCCGAAGCCGTCACCTCGTGCTGAAGCATGGAGAAGCCGAAGATGCCGGCGATCG
>JAESFT010000560.1_pt1 | contig 19857 bp, 20 predicted proteins | sample 9269451 | NCBI WGS metagenome assembly JAESFT01 (sample SAMN14502557, study PRJNA617106) | algae metagenome | isolation source: Scytonema hyalinum WJT4-NPBG1 and co-occurring heterotrophs from well... | place: USA: Mojave Desert, Joshua Tree National Park, California | collected 2006-05-25
CGCGCTCTTCTACGACCCCGACGGGTCAGGGGCCAAGAAGGCGATCCAGTTCGCAAACATCTCGAAGGACCTCAAGATCACCTACAAGGATTTCTTCATGATCTGAGAGCCTGTCGGACTTAACAAAAAACCCGGCTCAGGAGGCGAGCCGGGTCAGATGCTTTGGCGGCAGCGAAAATGCCGTTCCCGTCTTTTGCCAGTGCGACTTACTTCTTCGCGCGCTCGATCGCCTCGACGATGAGGCGGCGGGCCTCCTCGGCGTCGCCCCAGCGGATGATCTTGGCCCATTTACCGGGCTCGAGATCCTTGTAGTGCTCGAAGAAGTGCTCGATCTGCTTGATGGTGATCTCGGGCAGATCCGTATAGGTCGCAACCCGGTCGTAGCGCTGGGTCAGCTTGCTCGACGGCACGGCGATGATCTTCTCGTCTTGGCCGCCGTCGTCCTCCATCACGAGAACGCCCACGGGGCGCACGTTGATGACAGCGCCCGGCGCGATGGCGCGGGTGTTGGCCACCAGCACGTCGCAGGGATCGCCGTCGCCCGACAGGGTATGGGGGATGAAGCCGTAGTTTCCAGGATACCGCATGGAGGTGTAGAGGAAGCGGTCGACGAAGAGCGTGCCGGATTCCTTGTCCATCTCGTATTTGATGGGCTCGCCGCCGAGCGGCACTTCCACCACGACGTTCACGTCGTCCGGCGGGTTCTTTCCAATCTTGATCGCGTCAAGGCGCATAGAGCTGTTCTCCGGAACAAGGCTTGAAGCATTCTCCCGGGTCCGGCCCCGACGAGGGGGTGCCGTCACGCCGGAACAACGCGGCAAAAGCTCGTCTCGAGAGCGGCTCGAACCATTAGGCCGAAGGGCCGCTTTCTGAAGCTTGGACGCCTCACTAGAGCATCGGCCCTGAAAGGGGAACCCACTTTTCGGCCCAATCAGGCGCCCCTCTCCTTAAGGAGCAGGATCCGAGCGATACGAATGGAGAACCGTGTTGCGGTCCGGTCCGGGAACGGCTCAGCGGAACAGATAGGCGACCTTGGCCAGAGACGTTCCGCCGATGCGCTCCTCGACGCGGGCGATCGTGCGCCCGCCCATGCTCTCGTAGAAGGCGCAGGCGCGCTCGTTGTCCTCGAGAGCCCAGACGACGATCCGCTCCATCTCCCGGGCCTTGAGGTCGTTGCGCACCGCGTTGAACAGACGCCGCCCGAAGCCGAGGCCCTGGTATTCTGGCAGCAGGTAGAGCTCGTCGATCTCCCCGCTCGCCGGCAGCGACCGGTCGCGGCAGCGGCCATAAGAGGCGTAGCCGACCGCGCCCTCGCCGAGATCGAGGACCACGAGCGGGCGCCCGCGCGACACGGTCGAGCGCCACCAGCGCGGGCTGCGCCGGGAGAACATCTTGTCCAGGGTGACGCCGGGAATGATCCCGAGATAGGCCTCGCGCCAGGCCGCATCGAAGACCCCGGACAAGGCAGCGGCGTCATCGGGTCTCGCGTGACGGATACTGACGAGAAGGTCGCTCATGGATTCGGCAAAAGGGTTGGCGGCAATGGATTCAGTTTCCGCAGGAAAGGGTTAACGGCGGCTTAACGAAATGGGACAACTGACGACGAAAGCGTGGCTTTTTAAGCGAAATCGGAGGGCCGGAGGACTGGCCAAAACGACGCAAGGCGGATGGAAGGAACGCGTGGGCCTCCAGGGCGGTGAGGCGTTGGGACCCCTCCGTCCGGAGAGTTGTTCGATCAGGGCCGAATCCTATATTGCCGCAGCGTAAATATGTTATTTCGTATCGTAAGGTGTCGTAGCGCACCGCAGCCGGCGCGTGAAGTAGCTAGCTCGTCACAAGCAGATGTGAAGGAAGCGACAAGGGAGGTTCCTGTCACGTCTTCGCATGAAGATACCATAACAAAAGGATCGGTCATGGCTCCTACACTCAACCTCCTCTCCTTCACGCGCCCGACCGGCGCCGACATCATCGTGCGCGAGTCTCAGTCGCAGCTCAGAGCCCCAGGCAACGACCAGAGCTTCCGGGCCAAGTTCACGTCGGACGGGCACTACAGCATATTCTACAGCTTCGCCGACAATCTCGTTCCGGGCGACTTCAACAGCCAGCTCGACATCTTCCGCAAGGACCTCAAAACCGGCGAGATCATCCGCGTGTCGACCCACGTCGGCGGCACGCAGATCTCCGCCGGCGTTCCCACGAACGCCTACGAACTCGATATCAGTCCCGATGGCCGCTACGTCCTGTTCTCCACCACGGCGAAGCTCGTGAATGAGGATACCAACGGTCTCGAAGACGTGTACATGAAGGATCTGACGAGCCAGGCGATCACCCGCATCGCCGGCGGCGGGGGCGCCTTGGAGCCTTTCAACGGCCGCTTTGTGGAGACCTACAAGGGCAGCGCCAGTGCGCGCTTCAGCCCCGACGGCAAATACGTGGTCTTCGAAAGCAATAGACGCATCGACCCCAACGACCCCTCTAAAACTCAGACCGACATCTTCCGCAAGAACCTGGCCACCGGTCAGATCGACCGCATCTCCGTCGGGGCTGATAACCAGCAGGGTGCAGGCCACAGCTGGGATGCCAAATACACGCCGGACGGCCGGTACGTGATTTTCTCCAGCATAGGGTTCGGCCCGTCCGGGTACGAGGGAACGACGCAGATCCTGCGCAAGGACCTGCAGACGGGCGCGCTCCATGTGGTCTCCGCGAGTGCAGCGGGCGCATTGGGTGGGGATCACAGCCTGGACGCGCAAATCAGCGCCGACGGCCGCTACGTGGTCTTCGCAAGCATGGGCCGGAAGCTCGTGCCAGGCGAGGACACCAACGAGGCTTACGACATTTTCCGCAAGGACCTTCAGACCGGCGCCATCGTGCGGGTGTCCACGAGCCGGACCGGCGAGCTGAGCGATTACGAGGGGCATAGCCGAGCGCCGCAGATCAGCCCGGATGGCCGCTACATCATCTTCGAGAGCAAGGCCAAGAACCTGGTGCCGAACGACACCAATAACGCCCAGGACATCTTCCGCAAGGATATGGTGACCGGCGAGATCGTGCGCCTTTCCGCCACCGCCAATGGCGCGCAGGGACAGGGCACCGCCGCCGACGCCGACAGCTACAATCCGCGGTTCAGCGCCGACGGGCGTTATGTCAGTTTCGACAGCTACAGCGGCCTCGTGCCCCACGACAACAACATTCGCGACGTGTTCGTGGTCGATACCCTGCTGAAGGACAATTTCGGGGCGGTCAACGCTCAGCAATTCGTCGAACTGTCCTTCGGCGTCGGCCAAGCCTCCTCCGTCAGCATCGCCTGGGGCGATGGGACGAGCAGCACCGTCGTACCCGCAGGCGGCATCGCATCCTTCAGCCACATCTATGCCACTCCCGGCACCAAGACGGCTGTCGTGACCGTCAGCGAAGGCGGGCAGACCCGGTCCGTGTCCTATTCGGTGGATCTTGCATCGGGCCAGATTGCCCGCAACACGACGACCGATACGCAGACGGACGGCGGCCCGGACGTGGTGACCGGCACCGGCGGCACGGATGTGCTCACGGGGGACGACTTCGGAAACAGCCTGATTGGCGGCGCTGGAAACGACATCCTGAATGGACAGGCGGGCCACGACAGGCTCGTGGGAGGCGCCGGAAAGGATGTGCTGACCGGCGGCGTCGGCCAAGACGTGTTCGTGTTCGACACGCGGCCGAACGCGCGCACCAACGTGGATCGGATCGTCGACTTTCGCTATCGGGACGACAGCTTCCAGCTGGACAACAAAGTGTTCACCAAGCTGGGATCCGGCACCCCGTCCAAGCCGAAGAAGTTCAAGTCCGACATGTTCGTGGAGAGCAAGAAGGCGCAGGATCGCGAGGATCGGATCGTCTACGACAAGAAGACCGGGGCGCTCTACTACGACCAGGACGGCACGGGCTCCAAGGCGCAGGTGAAGATCGCCACCCTCGGCAACAAATCCAAGCTCTACTATCACGATTTCTTCGTGATCTGAACCAACGAAAAACGGGACGCCCATCGCTGGACGCCCCGCTCTTTCTTCGATGCCCGTCTCTCGTACGAGAGACGGGCGTTCGTCTCAAATCACGTTACGCCGCGAGCTGGCGCAGGACGTAGTGCAGGATGCCGCCGTTGCGGAAGTACTCGACCTCCTCCAGCGTATCGATGCGGCAATGCACCGGCACCTTGCGCACCGAGCCGTCGGCCGAGGTGACCTCCATCTCCATGCGCTGACGCGGCTTCAATTCGCCGGCCAGACCCTTGATGGTAACGGTCTCGTCGCCCTTCAGGCCCAGCGTCTCCCAGGACGTGCCCTGCTCGAACACGAAGGGAGCCACGCCCATGCCGACCAGGTTCGAGCGGTGGATGCGCTCGAAGCTCTCGGCGATGACGGCGCGCACGCCCAAAAGGTTCGTGCCCTTGGCCGCCCAGTCACGGGACGAGCCGGTGCCGTATTCCTTGCCGGCGAGGACCACGAGCGGAACACCCTCTTCCTTGTAGCGCATGGCGGCGTCGTAGATGAACATCCGCTCGCCCGAGGGCTGGTGGATGGTGTAGCCGCCCTCGACCACGTGGCCGCTCTCGTCCTTCACCATCTGGTTCTTGATGCGGATATTGGCGAAGGTGCCGCGCATCATGACCTCGTGGTTGCCGCGACGGGTGCCGTACTGGTTGAAGTCGGCGACGCGCACCTGATGCGACTGCAGGTATTCACCGGCCGGGGAGGCGGCCCGGATGTTGCCCGCGGGAGAGATATGGTCGGTGGTGATCGAGTCCTGGAAGAGGCCCAGGATGCGCGCGTTCACGATGTCCGTGACGGGCTTGGGCTCCTTGGTCATGCCCTCGAAGTAGGGCGGGTTCTGCACATAGGTGGACCCCATGTCCCACTCGTAGGTGAGGCCCGGCTCGAAGGTGACCTTGCGCCAGTTCTCGTCGCCCGAGAACACGTCGGCGTAGCGGGTCTTGAACAGCTCGCTGGTGATCGTGCGGTCGATGAAGTCCTGCACCTCGGCCGAGGAGGGCCAGATGTCCTTCAGGTACACCGGCTGGCCGTCCGAGCCCGTGCCCAGCGGATCCTTGGTCAGGTCCACCAGCATGGAGCCGGCGAGCGCGTAGGCCACCACCAGCGGAGGCGAGGCGAGGTAGTTCGCGCGCACGTCCGGGTTCACGCGGCCCTCGAAGTTGCGGTTGCCCGAGAGCACCGACACGGCCACGAGGTCGTTATCGTTGATCGCCTTCGAGATGTTCTCCGGCAGCGGGCCCGAATTGCCGATGCAGGTGGTGCAGCCGAAGCCCACGAGGTTGAAGCCGAGCGCGTCCAGGTCGCCCTGCAGGCCGGCCTTCTTGAAGTATTCCTCGACGATCTGCGATCCGGGCGCCAGCGAGGTCTTCACCCACGGCTTGGAGGTCAGACCCTTCTTCACCGCGTTGCGGGCGAGAAGGCCTGCGCCGATCATCACGCTTGGGTTCGAGGTGTTGGTGCAGGAGGTGATCGCCGCGATCACCACGTCGCCGTGGCCGAGATCGTAATTGGCGTCGTCCACCTTCACGCGCTTGCCGATCTCCTGCGCTTTACGGAACTCCTTCTCCATGGCGCCGAGGAACTCGGTCTTGGAGGTGTCGAGGGTCACGCGGTCCTGCGGGCGCTTGGGGCCGGCGAGCGAGGGAACCACGTCGCCGAGGTCGAGCTCGAGGGTGTCGGTGAAGACCGGGTCCGCCATGTCGGGTGTGAGCCACATGCCCTGCGCCTTGGCGTAAGCCTCGACGAGAGCGACGCGCTCGTCCGTGCGGCTCGTGGTCCTGAGATAGTCGACCGTCTTCTGGTCGACCGGGAAGAAGCCGCAGGTGGCGCCGTATTCGGGAGCCATGTTGCCGATGGTGGCGCGGTCGGCCACTGACATGTCGGTGAGGCCGGGGCCGTAGAACTCCACGAACTTGCCGACCACGCCCTTCTTGCGCAGCATCTGGGTGACGGTGAGCACCAGGTCGGTGGCGGTCACGCCCTCACGCAGCTTGCCGGTGAGCTTGAAGCCGATCACCTCGGGGATCAGCATGGAAACCGGCTGGCCGAGCATGGCAGCCTCCGCCTCGATGCCGCCCACGCCCCAGCCGAGAACCGCGAGACCGTTGACCATGGTGGTGTGCGAATCGGTGCCCACCAGGGTGTCCGGATAGGCCACTTCCTCGCCGGTCGCCGTGTCCTTGCGGGTCCACACGGTCTGGGAGAGGAATTCCAGGTTGACCTGGTGGCAGATGCCGGTGCCGGGGGGAACGACGGAGAAGTTCTCGAAGGCGGTCTGGCCCCACTTGAGGAAGCGGTAGCGCTCGCCGTTGCGCTGGTATTCCAGCTCCACGTTGCGGTCGAAGGCCCTCGGGGTGCCGAACTCGTCGACGATCACCGAGTGGTCGATGACGAGGTCGACGGGCACGAGCGGGTTGATCCTGCGCGGGTCGCCGCCGAGGTTCTTCATGGCGTCGCGCATGGCGGCGAGATCCACCACGGCCGGAACGCCGGTGAAGTCCTGCATCAGGACGCGGGCCGGGCGGTAGGCGATTTCCTTCTCGTCCTTGCCCTTGTTGTCGAGCCAGGCGGCCACGGCCTCGATATCGGCCTTGGTGACCGTGCGGCCGTCCTCGTAGCGGAGCAGGTTCTCGAGCAGCACCTTCATGGAGAAGGGCAGCTTCGAGGCGCCTTTGAGGCCGTTCTTCTCGGCCTCGACGAGGGAGTAATAGGTGTAGGACTTATCGCCAACCTTGAGGGTCTGGCGGGCATTGAAGCTGTTGTTGAGCGTCACGGCGAATCCTCGCGTGCATTTGGGTTACGAACATGTGTTCGGCCGAAAGCGCGATAAGCGCGCGCCGCTCCGGGGGCGCCCGGACAGGGAGGTAAGCGCGCGAGGCGGATTGGACGCCTTGGCGCGCGGCGCAGCCAGGGGTGCTATAGATCATTTCGAACCGTCCGGCTACACGGTTTAGAACGGTTCTGGGGTGCAAAGAGGGCAGGGGTACAGGGGTTTGCGTCTGAGCGTTAACAATTTGGCCTGCGAGCGGGGGGAGCGCCGGATCTTCGAGGGCGTTTCGTTTACCCTGCGGGCCGGCGAGGCCCTGGTGATCACCGGCCGCAACGGGGCCGGAAAGTCCTCCCTCCTCGACATCCTGGCCGGACGCCTGCGTCCGGCCGCCGGGGTGATTCTCCTGGAGGGTGCGGGCGAGCGGACCTTGGCCGAATGCCTGCACTACGTCGGCCATCGCGATGCCCTCAAAGCCGCGCTCACGGCGGAGGAGAACCTCGCCTTTGCCCGCGACTTCCTCGGCAATCCCGCCTCGAAGCCGCACGAGGCGCTTGAGGCCGTGGGCCTCGCCCATGCGGCCCGCCTGCCGGTGGCCTATCTCTCGGCCGGCCAGCGCCGCCGGGTGGCGCTCGCGCGGCTGCTTGTGGCGCATCGACCGCTCTGGCTCCTCGACGAGCCGACCTCGGCCCTCGACACCGCCTCCCAGGACACCCTGCGTCTTCTCCTGGAAAGCCACCGAGCGAGCGGCGGCATGATCGCCGCCACGACCCATTCACCCCTGTTCCTGAACGATGCCAAGGAGATCCGGATCGAGCGCAGGCCTCTGCGCCCGGAAGGAGAGCCCGCATGATTCGCTCCTTCCGCGCGCTCCTGCTCCGCGACCTGAAACTCGCCGCCCGCGTCGGCGGCTCCGGGGTCATGGGGCTGATCTTCTTCTTGATGATCGTGACGCTGATTCCGTTCGCGCTCGGGCCGGATCTCAACCTGCTCTCGCGCATCGGCCCGGCGATCCTCTGGATCGCGGCCCTGCTTGCCACCCTGATCGGCCTCGACCGGCTGTTCCAAGCCGACCAGGAGGACGGATCCCTCGATCTCCTGAGGCTGTCGCACGCGCCCCTGGAGGTGGTCGTGCTGGCGAAGGTGGTGGCCTATTGGCTGGTGACGGGCCTGCCGCTCGCCGTCGCGGCACCCTTCCTCGGGCTCCTCGTGGCGCTGTCGCCGGAGGGCATGCTCGCCATGGTGGCGACCCTGCTGGTGGGCACGCCCGCGCTCACCTTCATCGGGGCGGTGGGGGCGGCGCTCACGTCCTCCCTGCGGCGCGGCGGGCTGATCCTGGCGATCCTGGTCCTGCCCTTCATGATCCCGACCCTGATCTTCGGGGTCTCGGCCGCCAATGCGGCGCTGGGCGGGACGATTCCCTTCGCGACCCCCTTCCTGATTCTGGTCGCCCTGTCGCTGGTCGCGGCCGTGGTCGGCACGGTCGGGGCGGCAGCGGCTCTGCGCTCTGGAGAATAGCGGAGGGACCTGACCGGGTCAGGCGGCCGGGCCGAACGTCGCCTCGAAACCCTCCACGCCCTCGCAGGTGAAGGTGAGGACGCGGCCGGCATCGCGCCGGACCCATTGCTTCTCGATCAACCGGTCGAGGATCGCCGCGCCCAGCGCGCCGCCAAGATGGCTGTGGCGCTCGCTCCAGTCGAGGCAGGCCCGGCAGACCGGGCGGCGGCCCTTTTCGAGCGTCGCCAGATCAATGCCGAAACCGGCAAAGAAGGCGCGGCCCTTCTCCGTCAGAGCCATATCCTTCTCGCCCTCGATCAGGTCTTGCTGCCGCGCGCCTTTCAGCAGCGCGACGCCGCGCTCGCCGGCGAGATGGTCGTAGCAGACACGGGCGGATCGGAGCGCCGCGTCCTTCGGGCCGGTGCGCACCCGGGTCGCCCCGGTGCGCTGGGCGAGGCCCATCAGGGCTTCGAGCACCTGGGCGACGTCCGGCCCCGAGAGCCGGAAATAGCGGTGCCGTCCCTGTTTTTCCGCCGTCAGAAGGTTGGCCGCATCGAGCTTGGCCAGATGCCCGCTCGCGGTCTGGAGCGTTACGCCCGCGGCTTGCGCGAGCTCGCTCACGGTGAGCGCCCGCCCGTCCATGAGGGCGGTCAGGATGTTGGCCCGGGCCGGGTCGCCGAGAAGCGCGGCCACGGAGGCGATGACGGGACCTTCTTTCATACTTCGATGATAACCGAACCATCGACGTGGAGCAATGCGCTAAGACAAGGGTGTTCACGCAGACAGGATAGCGTCGAGATGATCACCTGCTTCATTCGCTACGAGATCGACCCGTTCAAGGTATCGGCCTTCGAGGAATATGCCCGCAACTGGGGTCAGGCCATCCCCCGCTGCGGGGCCGACCTCATGGGCTATTACGCGCCGCACGAAGGCTCCGCCACGACGGCCTATGCGGTCTACAATATCGCGAGCCTGGCCGCATACGAGGCCTATCGCGAACGTCTGAGGAATGATCCAATGGGGCGTGCCAATTACGAATTCGCCAAAAAGGAACAGTTCATCCGCCGGGAGGACCGGATCTTCCTCCGGTTGGCCTCGGCGCCTCATGCGGAGCTGATCAAGCCATGATCGCTGTGATCTTCGAGGTCTGGCCGGACGGGGATGCAGGCAAGCGGGATTATCTCGGCCTTGCGGCTGCGCTCCGCTCCGACCTGACGGCCATGGACGGCTTCATCTCCGTCGAGCGCTTCCAGAGCCTCACCGAACCGGGCAAGCTCCTGTCGTTGTCGTTCTGGCGCGACGAGGAGGCGGTGCGGGCCTGGCGCAACCTGCCGTCCCATCGCGCGACGCAAGGAGCGGGCCGCGCCGGCGTTTTCACCGATTACCGGCTGCGGGTGGCGGCCGTGATCCGCGATTACGGCCTGAACGAGCGTGACCAGGCACCCGCCGACAGCCGCGCGATCCACGAGGGCCTCACGGCCGGAGGCTGATCCCGAAGGCCTGCTCGATGACGGGCTTTCCGTCCCGCTCGACCCGATAGGTGGCGCGATAAAGGCCGGGCCGGAACCCGCCCGGCGGCTGCTTCACGCCGGAAAAGGCCATCCACTGGGCCTTGTTGCGGTCGAGGGGCGGCGCCTTGTTCTGGGCGAGCGGCTTGCCGTCCGGATCGAACAGGGTCAGCGTCTGCACGTCGCCGCCTTTCAGGCCGATGGCGCGCACATAGGCCACGAGGGCCGGCGACCGGGTCGTGGGCGTCTCCTGCTCCACGGCACCCGATTCGATGGCTTCCATGGTGACCGGTCCCGACGCGAAGCCCTTGTTGAGAACGCTGCCGCCTTGATAGGCGAGCGCCCGCTGGAGCGAGGCCTCCCAGAGGGGCTTGCCGCCGCCGCAGGACTTCTCCGGCGCGCCATAGGCGAAGGGATCGACCGGCTTGCCGTCTTTGATCAGCGTGAAGTGCAGATGCGGGAACTCGGTCAGCCCGGACAATCCGATCTGCCCGATCTTCTCGCCGGCCTTCACCTCGCGGCCGGAGCGCACCGTGAGGCTGCCCTTCGCCATGTGGCAATAGGCGGTGCGCCATCCATTGCCGTGATCGATCACCACGGCGTTGCCGCAGCCGATCTCGCTGATCTTTTCCCGCGTCTCCGGCGTGACGAAAGCGTCCGGAACGCCGTCGCGGGTGCTGGCGACCTTGCCGTCGGCCGCGGCGACCACGTCGATGCCGGCCTTCTGCGCCGCCATGTTCGGCACGCGGAAGTCGGTGCCGTCATGGGTGTCGTAGGTGAGGGTGCCGCATTGGTAGTCGCTCGCGGCAGACGAGGAATCGCGGTCCAGGTAATGCTGGATGAAGCAGGTGCGTCCGATCTCGCAGGCGACCGGCAGCCGCAGGGTGATGTCCTGCGCGACGGCCGGAAGAGCAAGGGCGAGGCCGAAGAGGCCCAAGAATCCGAGGCGCATGATCGCTCCGCAACAGGGATACGGGATTATAGGTCGCCTCGGGCGGCGGATGAAGGGCGGGAGATTTCACTCTCCCGTCAACACCGGCCTCGTGCCGGTGATCTCGATCCGACGATGCGCATCGCTCCCACCAGTAAAGCCAAGATCCTACGCACATTTCCGGAATGCCCGAAGGACTGCAAAGTGCCTAAAGGCCTCTTCTGGCAAAAACGTTACGCGGCTTGCGGCGATGTCTCCGTTGCAGGCGCACTTTAAGACCGCTACATCGACCCTATGATCCGAGAGCTTGCCAATCCGACCCGCTTCATGAGCCTCAGCGGCACGCTGCTGCCGTGGGTGGGAGGCTTGGCTGCGCTCCTGATCGCCGTCGGGCTCTACATGGTCTGGTTCACGGCGCCCGCCGATTATCAGCAGGGCGAGACGGTCAAGATCATGTATATCCATGTGCCGGCCGCGTGGCTGTCCCTGTTCTTCTACATGATCATGGCGTCATCGGCCCTGGGCACCCTCGTGTGGCGCCATCCCCTGGCGGACGTGTCGCAGAAGGCGGCCGCCCCCATCGGCGCGGCCTTCACGCTGATCTGCCTCGTGACCGGTTCGCTCTGGGGCAAGCCCATGTGGGGCACCTATTGGCAGTGGGATGCGCGTCTGACCTCCATGCTGGTGATGCTGCTGATCTATCTCGGCATTCTCGCCCTCTGGCGCGCCATTGAGGAGCCGAACCGCGCCGCCCGCGCCGTGTCGATCCTGACCCTCGTGGGTGCCGTGAACGTGCCGATCGTAAAATTCTCCGTCGATTGGTGGAACACCCTGCACCAGCCGGCCTCCGTGTTCCGCCTCGGCGGGCCGACGATCCATTCCTCCATGCTCGTGCCGCTCCTGGTCATGGCCCTGGGCTTCACCCTCACGGGCCTGGCGCTGCATCTGTCCGGCATGCGCACTGAGATCCTGCGCCGCCGGGTGCGCACGCTCACGATCCTCGAGGCCGAGCGCCTCGACGCACAGGCGGCCTGACCGATGTCGCACACCTTCTTCATCGCCTTCTCCTACATCCTGACGGCCCTGGTGGTGATCGGCCTGATCCTGCGCGCGGTGATCGACCACCGCATCCAGGTGCGCGCGCTCGCCGAGCTCGAGGCCCGCGGCATCGGCCGGAGGTCCCGCCGTGGCTGAAGCCGCCGAACGCCCGCGCTCCCGCCTGATCTTCCTGCTGCCGGCCCTGGTTTTCGTCGCCCTGGTGGTGCTCTTCGGCGTGCAGCTGATCTCAGGGAGAAATCCGGCCGAGGTGCCTTCGGTCCTGATCAACAAGCCTGTGCCCACCTTCACCCTCGCGCCGCTCGAAGGCCTTCAGGCCAACGGCCTGCCCGTGCCCGGCTTTTCGAACCAGGATCTCAAAGGCCGCGTCACGGTGGTGAACGTCTGGGCCTCCTGGTGCGCCCCCTGCCGCCAGGAGCACCCGCTCCTGGTCGAACTGGCCAAGGATCCGTCGATCCGGGTGGTCGGCATCAACCAGAAGGACAATCCGGACAACGCCCGCCGCTTCCTCGGCGCGCTCGGCAATCCCTATGCGGCCGTCGGCGTCGATCCGAACGGCCGCGCCTCCATCGACTGGGGCGTCTACGGCGTGCCCGAAACCTTCATCGTCGGCCCCGACGGCACCATCCGCCACAAGCATATCGGGCCCCTGACGCCGGAGAATTTTTCCGCGTTCAAGGAGAAGCTGCGCCAAATCCCGCGCGCTTGAGCCGGTTGATCGCCACGTCGAGCGCCGAGAGAAAGGCCGAGTGGTCCTTCTGCGAGAACGGCCTCGGCCCGCCCGTGACCTCGCCCATGGCGCGCAGGTCTTCCATGAGGTTGCGGGTGGCCAGCGCCATGCCCATGGAGGCTTCCGTGAAGGGCTTTCCGGTCGGGCCGATCACCTCGGCGCCGGCCTTGACGCAGCGGCTGGCGAGAGGGATGTCGGCGGTGATCACGACGGCGCCGCGCCCGGCCCGCTCGGCGATCCAGTCGTCGGCCGCGTCGAAGCCCGCGCTCACCACGACGCGCTCGATCAGCGGATCCTGCGGCACCTGCAGGAAGGCGTTCGAGACCACGAAGACCTTGACCCTATGGCGCCCGGCGACGCGGTAGATCTCGGGCTTCACCGGGCAGGCATCCGCATCCACGTAGAGGGTGATCGGTTGGAACGTCTCGCTCATGGTCCCTATATTCCTGTGGGATGCGGGGATGCTGCCGGGTCGCACCGGCAGGCCGTGACGGCTTAACCTTTCGGTCATCGCCGTTGAGGCACGTGCCGGCTTGAACAATCAACCCATCCGGGAGCAAAAAGAAACCCGTGACCCCTCGATCCCGCATCCGCGCTGCCCTGGGCCTCATCGATTCCTTACGCACGACTCCCGTCTTGAGCGATGCCACGCACCGGCTGATCCGGGAGGCCGATACGGGCGCGCTGCAACGGGCGGGACAGGCGCGCATCGTCACGGCCGGGCTGCTGCTGCTGGCGGTGGTGATCGCGACGGTCAGCATCGATTTCACCAATCCCATGGCGCTCAAGCAAATCTGGGCTGCGGAACTGACCCTGGTGCTGTTCGGGGCCCTCGGATGGGTCGGCGCCTGGCTCGCCTCGAAACGCATCGCCGTCCAGCAGCTGCCGGTCATCACGGCCATTCTCGATGCCTGCCTGGTCCTCGGCAACCTCGGCTATACCCATTGGGGCCTGGGGATTCCCGGCAGCCTCTTTTCGGTGTTTCCGGTGATCTGGGTGGTGCCGATCACCATGGCGGCGGCGGCGATCCATTACCAGCCGCGGCTCCAGGCCTTCGTGGCCGCCATCTATGTGGTGGGCCTCTCGTTTCTCGCTTTCGGCAGCGGATACTTGAGCCCGGCGGAGCGCCAGCAGGATCTGTCCGAGATCCTCGGCGTGTTCTCGCCCCAGGCCAACATGGTCCGCCTCGTCATGATCTTCGCCTCGGCCTTGATCCTGATCCTGGTGGCCCGCCAGGGCCGGCTGATGCTGGAGCGGGCCGTGCGCGAGACGACCTTGCGGGTGACCCTCACCCGGTATCTGCCCCGGGAGCTCGCGCCGATCCTCACCGATCAGGCCTTCGCCTCCTTACGCCAGGGACGGCGCATCCCGGTGACCCTGCTCTTCGTCGATATCCGCGCCTCGACCACCTTCGGCGAGACCATGGAGCCGACGCAGCTCGCCGTCTTCATCACGTCCTTCCGGCGGCGCGTGCTGCGGGCGGCTTCCCGCCATGGCGGCGTCATCGACAAGTTCACCGGCGACGGGGCGCTCATCCTCTTCGGCGTGCCGGGCGCGCGGGACAACGATGCCGGCCGGGCGCTCGCCTGCGGCCGCACGCTTTTGACCCTGATCGAGCGCTGGAACGTTAAGCGCGGCTTCAACCCGCCGGTGCGCCTCGGCATCGGCATCCATACGGGCGACGTGTTCTGCGGCGTGGTGGGCGACGAGAGCCGGCTGGAGTTCACCGTCGTCGGCGAGACCGTCAACATCGCCTCGCGCATCGAGCAGGCCACGAAGGCGACCGACTGCGAACTCCTGGCCTCGCAGGAAACCGTCGTGGCGGCGGGCGAGGAGGACCTTTGGACGGAGGTGGAGTGCGATCCCCTGCCGGGTGTCACCCGCAGGATGGTGCTGATGAAACCGATCGGGTGAGGAAGGCAGGAGCGGACCCTCTCCGTCATGGCCGGCCTTGTGCCGACCATCCCGATTGTGTGAGGCGCGGCGCTGTTGTCCGATCGGGATCTCCGGGACGAGCCCGGTGATGACGTAGAGAGATGGCTTAAACCTCTTCCGCCTTCTTGATCTCGTGCTTGAGCAGCAGCGGCGTCTGGGCGAGCGCGAAAGCGATCGTGAGCGGCATGATGCCGAAGACCTTGAAGCTCACCCAGAAATCCGTGGTCTGCGTGCGCCAGACGATCTCGTTCAACGCGGCAAGCGCGAAGAAGAACAGGGCCCAGCGCAAGGTGAGCTTGCGCCAGCCTTCCTCGGTCAGATCGAACACGCTGTCGAGCACGATCTGGAGCAGGGGCTTGCGGAAATAGAGGCCGCCGAGCAGCACCAGCCCGAACATGGTGTTCACGATGGTGGGCTTGAGCTTGATGAAGGTCTCGTCCTGTAGGAACAGGGTCAGCCCGCCGAACACCACCACGACGATGCCGGACACCACCGGCATGATCGGCAGCTTGCGGGTCAGCCCGTAGCTGATCCCGAGGGCGATCACCGTCGCCACGATGAAGATGCCGGTGGCGGCGAAGATGCGCTGCCCTTCCGGGAAGCCGAACCGGTCCCCGTAGGCATTGCCGAGGAAGAACAGGGCGAGCGGCCCGAGTTCGAGGGCGAGCTTGAGGAGGGGCGGAAGGCGCTTGTCGTCGGTCATGAGGTTGCTTCTAACCCGGCAATGGCTTTTGCGAAATCCCGTGCGGTGAAAGGCTCCAGATCCTCGACGCCCTCGCCGACCCCGATGAAGTGCACAGGGATACGGAATTTCTCCGCGAGAGCCACCAGGATGCCGCCGCGGGCGGTGCCGTCGAGCTTGGTCATCACGAGGCCCGTCACGCCGGCCGCCTTCTGGAACAGCTCGACCTGGCTCATGGCGTTCTGGCCCACGGTGGCGTCGAGCACGAGCAGGGTGGCGTGCGGCGCGGTCGGATCGAACTTCTTCACCACGCGCACGATCTTCTCGAGCTCCGCCATGAGACCGGCCTTGTTCTGCAGGCGGCCGGCCGTGTCGATGAGGAGCACGTCGGAGCCGTTCGCCTTGGCTTCCTGCAGGGCGTCATAGGCGAGGCCCGCCGCGTCCGCGCCCTGCTCGCGGGCCAGCACCGGCGCGCCGACCCGCTCGCCCCAGACCTTCAGCTGCTCGATGGCGGCGGCCCGGAAGGTGTCCCCGGCGGCCAGCATGACCTTGAGGCCCTGTTGCCGGAATTTCTGGCTGAGCTTGCCGATGGTCGTGGTCTTGCCCGCTCCGTTCACGCCCACCATGAGGATCACGAACGGCTTCTTGGCGCGGTCGACGGCGAGCGCCTGAGCGACCGGCTGGAGGGTCTTCTCCACCTCGCCGGCCAGGATGGCCTTCACCTCCTGGGGCGAGATCTCCTTGTTGTAGCGACCCGATGCGATCGCCTCCGTGATCCGCATGGCGGTCGGCACGCCGAGATCGGCCTGGACCAGGGCGTCCTCCAGCTCCTCGAGCGTGGCATCGTCGAGCTTGCGCTTGGTGAAGAGGCCCGTCACGCTCTCCGACAGGGACGAGGAGGTGCGGCGCATGCCCTCGGTCAGGCGCTGCCACCAGCCGCGAGTCGGGGCAGGCTTCGCCTCGGCCGCCGGACCGATCTCTGCCGGCGCAGGTTCGGGAGCCGGAAGGTCCGCGGCCGTGATGTCGGCGCGCAGCGCGGGCCCTGCCTCGGTCACGATGCGCGGCAGCGGCTCCTGGGGATTGGTGCCCTCCGGGTCCAGGCCTTCCACGGGCTGGAGATCGGCTCCGGCCAGTTCCGGCGGCGTCTTGGCCTCCTCCGGCGTGTCGGGCGAGGCCTCGGTCACGGTCGGTGGTGCGGCCGTGAGATCGTCGGCGGCCGCTGCGGGCGGGGACGGCATCGCGTCCGGCTCGCCACCGGCCTGGGGTGCCTCCGGCGCAGGCGCCGGGACCTGAGGGGCTTCAGCCTTGCGCCCGAACAGACGGGAAAGGAATCCGGGCTTGTCGGGCTTGGTCTCGGCCATGGGTCTCGCTTTGCTTTATGAACGCTGCGCTTGATGTAATGCGGACGCCTCGATAGCGCATCGTGCGGAAAAGTGGGAACCGGTTTTCGCTGGCGCGGCCCTCTGGGTCAGCGCGCAACGATGCGCCAGTAGGAAGCTTAAGTATCGGATGGATCCAAAAATGGGTTTCACTTTGGGGTCCGATGCTCTAGCCGAGGCGTCATGAATGCGGAAGAGATAGTAAGCCGATTGCTCTATCGCGATGCCCTGATGCTCGTGATCGACAAGCCTGCCGGCCTGCCGGTGCATCCCGGCCCCAAGGGCGGCGAGACCCTGTTTCATCATCTCGATGCCCTCCGCTTCGGTTTGCCGCGCCGCCCGGAGGCCGCGCATCGCCTCGACAAGGATACGTCAGGCTGCCTCGTGCTCGGCCGGCATCCGAAGGCCATCGCGCGGCTCAACGAGCTGTTTCGCAGGAATGAGGTCGAGAAGGTCTATTGGGCCGTGGTCGAGGGTGGGCCCCATGACGACGCGGGTGAGATCGACCTTCCGCTCGCGCCGAAATCGCCGGACCGCGGCTGGTGGATGAAGGTGGACCCTAAGGGCCAGCCTTCGCTCACCCGGTGGCGGGTCTTGGGGCGGTCCGAGGGCTTCGCGCTGCTCGAGCTGCGCCCCGTCACCGGCCGCACCCATCAGCTGCGGGTCCATTGCGCCGCCATGAACTTCCCGATCCTGGGCGATCCGATCTACGGCACGGCTCCGCGCTTCGGCGGTCCGGGCCTGCAGCTGCACGCGAGAGGCGTCACCGTGCCGCTCTATCCGAAGAAGCCGCCGATCACCGTGGAAGCGCCGGTGCCGGAACATATGCGGGAGTGGGTGAAGAGGTGCGGCGTCATGGTGGACCGCGCAGCGGATCCTTCAGTCTGATACCCCGCTGCACGTCGTCACCGGCCTTGTGCCGGTGATCCCGATTGGAAGAGCGCCGCGCATCACAGCATCGGGATGGCCGGGGCAAGCCCGGCCATGACGAGTACGACGTAATGTCTGAACAAGACCCTTAAGCCGCCAGCAATTCCTTGCCGTCGTGTCCGGCAATCGTGACCGGCACGATCTCGCCCGGCGTCACGGGCCGGTCGAAGCGGACCAGCATAAAGCCTTCCGTGCGGCCGAGCTGGTTGGTCTCGATCAGCACGTTGCGCCTGGCGCCCACCTCCGCGCCGAGATGCTTCAGCAGGGCAGCCTCGCCCTTCTCGCGCAGGCGACGCGCCCGGTCCTTCACCATGTCGCGGGCGACCTGCGGCATGCGGGCGGCGGGCGTGCCGGGGCGGGGCGAGAAGGGGAAAACGTGGAGATGCGTCAGCCCGCATTCCTCGACGATGGCGAGGGAGCGCGCGAACATCTCCTCGGTCTCGGTCGGGAAACCCGCGATGATGTCGGCGCCGAAGACCATATCGGGGCGCAGCCGCTTCACCTGTTCGCAGAAGGCGATGGCATCCTTGCGCAGGTGGCGGCGCTTCATGCGCTTGAGCACCATGTCGTCGCCGGCTTGGAGCGAGAGATGCAGATGCGGCATCAGGCGGGACTCGTTGGCGATGACGTCGAGAAGATCCTCGTCGGCCTCGACCGAATCGATGGAGGAGATGCGAAGCCGCTCCAGCTCTGGCACGTGGCGCAGGAGTCCCTTCACCAGGGTGCCGAGCTTCGGCTCGCCGGGCAGGTCCTTGCCGTAGCTCGTGATGTCGACGCCGGTGAGCACCACCTCGCGGGAGCCGTGCTCCACCAACGTCCGCACCTGCTCCACCACGGCCCCCATGGGCACGGAGCGGGAATTGCCGCGGCCGTAGGGGATGATGCAGAAGGTGCAGCGGTGGTCGCAGCCGTTCTGCACCTGCACGAAGGCGCGGGTGCGCCCACGCATGCCGTCGATGAGGTGCACGGCGGTTTCCCTCACGGCCATGATGTCGTTGACCAACACCTTCTCGGTGGCGCCGACGCCGAAATCGCGCATCCCGGTCCAGGTCTCGGCCTTCATCTTCTCGTGGTTGCCGACCACCTGCGAGACCTCGGGCATGGCCGCGAAGGTTTCCGGCTCCACCTGCGCGGCGCAGCCCGTCACGATGATGCGGACGTTCGGCTTCTCGCGGGCGAGCTTGCGGATCGACTGGCGCGCCTGGCGCGTCGCCTCGCCCGTGACCGCGCAGGTGTTGACGATCACGACCTCGCCCAGGCCCGCTTCTTCCGCGTGGCGCTGCATGGCCTCCGACTCGTAGGTGTTGAGCCGGCAGCCGAAGGTGACCACTTCGACCGTCATCAGGCCACCTCGGTGAAAAGGGACGGGGAAAAGGTGCCTTCGTGCTCCAGCTCGGTCGGGCCGGTCATGAGCACGTGGCCGTCGCTCTCGCGCCATTCGATGACGAGATCGCCGCCGGGAAGCGCAACCACGCCCTTGCGGCCGGTGAGCCCCTTGCGCGCGGCTGCCACGAGGGCTGCGCAGGCGGCGGAGCCGCAGGCGCGGGTGGCGCCGGCGCCGCGCTCCCACACGCGCAGAACGATGTGCTCGGGGCTGGTGACCTGGGCGAAGGAGATGTTGGCGCGCTCCGGGAAGACCGAGTCGTGCTCGAATCGCGGACCGATGGCCGCAAGGTCGTAGGCCTGAGCGTCCTCGACCCAGAAGATGGCATGGGGATTGCCCATGCTCACGGCCGAAGGGCCCTGCAGCTCGGGAGCCTCGGGCAGCCTGGTGTCGACGGCGATCGCGCGGGTGTCCGGATAGGGATCGCGCAGGGGGATCTCGTTCCAGGCGAATCGCGGCGGCCCCATGTCGACCGTGAAGACCGTGTCGGAGACGCGCTCCACCGGCAGCAGACCGGCTCTGGTCTCGAGCACCAGGTCGCCCTCGACCGGGCGGCTCATGACGGGATCCGAGGTCATCGCCCAGGCGACGCAGCGGGTGCCGTTGCCGCAGGCGCCGGATTCGGAGCCGTCCGTGTTGTAGATGCGCATATAGGCGTCGGTGCCCGGCGTCACGGGATCGTGCAGCACCATGAGCTGGTCGAAGCGCGAGCGCGGATCGGCCGCGATGGCGCGCGCTTCCGCGGCGCTCACGCGATGGGCGGAGCCGCGCAGGTCCAGCACGGTGATCTCGTTCCCGAGACCGTTCATTTTCAGGAAGCGGCTGTTCGAAAGGACACTCATGGGCCGTATATGGCGGAAAACGGCAAAAATCGCGAGGGGGTCGTGCGCTTGTGCGGCAACAGCGTCTAAAACGCCTGGACGATCCGGGGAATGCTGGTCGCAATGATGAGCAGGCCCACGGCCACCATCAGGGGGCGGGTCGGTACGCGGCTCACCACGAAGCCACCCAGGGGCGCCGCCAGGACGCC
>JAESFT010000561.1_pt1 | contig 19817 bp, 13 predicted proteins | sample 9269451 | NCBI WGS metagenome assembly JAESFT01 (sample SAMN14502557, study PRJNA617106) | algae metagenome | isolation source: Scytonema hyalinum WJT4-NPBG1 and co-occurring heterotrophs from well... | place: USA: Mojave Desert, Joshua Tree National Park, California | collected 2006-05-25
CCTCATGCTCTTGCGGAAAGGGAGCGTCAAAATCCACGATCGGCATGCAACTCCCAGATTGCTTCCCAAAGGTTCAATCGGTTTCTATCCGGCTCAGGCCGACTATGACGGAAGCAGATGGTCGGCCGGCAACGACAGTCTCTACAGCGTCCTCGAAATGCCCGAGGAGATCTGCATCGATCTGCTCGACCGTGCCCCCGCCTGGCTGGAGAGGCTGCGCAGGCCGTTGCGTTTTCTCGATTCCCGGGTGATGTGGTGGATTGATGAAATCGAAAGCCATTGCGCGGCAGGCGAACCGAACGGCACCTTGTATACGGAGGTCGTTGGCCTTGCACTCCTGACCTATCTCGATTCGCGGCTGTCGTCCCAGCCCATGCAGGACATCCCGCTCTCCGAATCGCTTTCACGGCAATCCGTGCGCCGGATGAAGGAGCACATCGACGAGCATATCGCCGGTTCATTGAGCATTCAGGAGTTGGCTGCGGCATGCGGTTACAGTCCGACGCACTTTACCCGCGTGTTCAAGCAATCCTTCGGCATGCCGGTGCATCAGTTCGTGATGCAGCGCCGGATTGAACTGGCGCGCGCCATGCTCAATTCGGATACCTGTTCACTCGCGGAAATCGCCATCGGATGCGGTTTTTCCAGCCAGGCGCATTTCAATTCCGCATTCAAGCGCTATGAAGGCACGACGCCAGGAAACTTCCGGGCTTCGCGCGCAAGGTGAGGGTACGGTCTTGCATTTACCCTCTGCGGGCCGTGTCAGCCTGGGGCGGCAATGAGCAGTTTATGAAACGAAGCACCTGATTTTGAAAGACCGCCACTTGCGGGTCCTACAAAATCTTGATTCCTGTAAAAGGTGCGGATTGCGCCAGCCGATCGGCTCTTTCCGCATTAAAGAGAACCACAACGACGGAGACAACCAAGTGAAGAAAGACGGATTTATCCAGCCGGCCCGGCTGCGTACGCTGCTTGCATCGGCGGCAATCACCCTGTTGGCCGCCTGCGGCGGCGGCAGCGACGATGATGCGAAGAGGGCGCCCGATGTCGCCAAGACCACAAAGGGCGAGGTCAGGGCGGTGGATCGCGCCGGCATGCGCAGTTATTTCGGTATTCCTTTTGCGGCACCGCCGGTCGGCAACCTGCGCTGGGCACCGCCCGCGCCGGCTGCGAACTGGACCGCCCCGCTGGCCAAGACCCAGTCGGCCGCACCCTGCCTGCAGACCAGCAGCAGCTCGTTCCGCCTGCCGAACGGCCAGGAGGATTGCCTCTATCTCGACGTGCATGCACCGACCGGCGATGGACCGTTCCCGGTCATGGTCTGGATTCACGGCGGCGCATTCAACACCGGCGGCACCGTAACTTATGCCGATCCGTCGCCCCTGGTCAGCAAGGGCGTCATCGTCGTCAACATCGCCTACCGTATGGGCGCCATGGGCTTCCTCGGCCATCCGGCGCTGAAAGCGGCTGACGGCAGCGTGGGCAACTACGGCATCATGGACCAGCAAGCGGCATTGCGCTGGGTGCAGGAAAACATCGAATCCTTCGGCGGCGCGAAGAACAATGTCACGATCTTCGGCGAATCCGCAGGCGGCTTCAGCGTCATGACCCACCTCGCATCGCCGTTGTCCCGCGGCCTGTTCTCGAAAGCAATCGTCCAGAGCGGCGGCTATGCCTTCGACCGTCAGTTGACGCGCGAGGCGCTTGAAGCGCAGAGCACCACCATCGTCAACAACGCGCTCACCGCGGCAGGCGTCACCTGTGCGACGGTCGATGCAGCCTGCCTGCGCGGTCTGTCGGCCGATGTCGTCAACAACCAGCTGGCAACGGCATTCACCACGGCGAACTCCAGCCCGGTGCCTTCCGTCGACGGACGCGTGCTGCCGAGATCGATCAAGGCGACATTCGCAGCGGGCGAAAACAACCGGGTGCCGGTGGTGAACGGTTCGAACCGCGACGAGTGGTCGCTGTTCGTCGCAGCGCGTGAACTGGCTGCGCCGCCCCTGACCGCGGCGGGATATCCGACTTATCTGCAGACCTCCCTCGGCCTGCCGGCGACCGTCGCATCCCTGTACCCATTGACCGACTACGGCACCAACGCCGCCCAGCAGCCGAGCCTGGCCGCCACGGCTGTCGGTACGGACGTCGTGTTCGCCTGCCCGGCGCTCAACCTCTCCAAGCGGATTGCAGCCCAGAATTCGCAGATCTGGATGTATGAGTTCCGCGATCGCACAGCGATTCCGTCGATCGGTCGCACCACAGTCAGCTTCCCGCAGGGCGCAGGCCACTCGTATGAGCTGCAGTACCTGTTCAATCTGAGGGATCTGGAAAACAACGAGCGTCGCGATCTGCAGACTTCGATGTCGCGTTACTGGACCAACTTCTCCCGCACCGGCGATCCAAACAACGGCACGGCAGTCGCCGTTGCATGGCCCGCCTTCACCGCGCCGGACAAGGTCCTCGCGCTGGATGTCGCATCCGGTGGCGGGAACAGGGTGCTGACCACGTTTGAAGCCGAACACAAGTGCGCGACAGCGTGGAGTTCCTTGACTTTCTAAGTGTTTCTTGCCTGTTTGGGCCCGCTTCGGCGGGCCTTTTTTTATGCCGGGAAAACAATGCAGTGGAATCTGCGACGGTGTTTATTGGGATGGAAGATTCAGGGAGACACCCTGTTCCGGACTGCCTTCCATGTAATCATGCCCCTGGTTTGTCAGGCGCCAGGCGCCATTCTCCGATTCCTGCACCAGCCCCTTATCCTGCAGGAGATGAAGGTGATGGCGAATGACCGGTAATTCGACGTTCAATCGCTGGGCAATACTGCTGGTTCCGACCAGCGGTTCGGGCGATTGCAGAAGCTGGCCCAGGATCGCCTCCATCAGCATTTGGTCGCGTCTCATGTTTTCCTTAATGATAAAAATCAAATCGTAATGGAATTTATTTTCCCGCCCGCACAAGCCCCGTCATGCTGAGGCAATGCGGGAAAATCCGATGGGATTGCCCCGCGCAACATGCAGGATTGCGCAGCGAATTCTACCTCCTTGGCTCGGCGTGCAGGCAGCGCAACTTTCCGGATCCGGCGGCAAGCTCTGCCGTTGGACCGCTATGCGGTTTAGTCGCTCGTTTGCTGTTGCTCTCACTTAATGATGGTGAATGTATTCGTCGGCAGGCTAGAATAAGCGTCGACCCTGCATCGCTCGCCTTGCCAAACGCTTCAGGCCGGTAAGCAACACTGCCGAAGCGAAAGGATGATGAGTGAATCGCTTTGGCACGCATTGCACAAAGCACCAACACGAGGTAAGCAAAACTTGCAAAATCCCCAGCCGATTTCCGAACCGCACGGCCGCAAACGCCCGGAGCGCATCAGCCTGCAGATTTATCTCGGCATCGCCTTCAGCGTGCTCTTTCTGATTCTCGCACTTGTCCTTGCCGGCACATTGGATGCATTCGCCAGGCGCGAAGTGTTGAAGCTGACCCATCAAAACCTGGAGAACGTCACGCGGCAGATGGCAAGAGAACTCTCTGCAGGGATGAATGAATTCGGGAAAGAAGTGCAGGCCCAGGCCTTGTCCCACAAGCTGCGTGACCCAAACGCCTCTGCGGCCGAAATGCGGGAAGTGCTCGATGGATTCGTGGCGATACATCCCGAGTTCGCTTTCATCGGGGTCATTGATATTGCATCCGCAAAAGTGATTGCGGCAAATGGCGGCATTTTCGAAGGCGGCAGCGCGAAAGGGCGGCCCGCCTTTGAAGAAGCGAAAACCAGCCTGTTCCTCGGCGACGTGCATGACGCTGTCCGGCTGGCCGAACTGGTGCCGAAAAGTCCGAACGGGGAGCCGGCACGCTTTCTCGATGCATCAACGCCGATCAATGACCCGGAAGGCAAGCCGTTCAGGGTATTGGCCGGACACATCAGTTTCCATTGGACCGACCAGGTCCGGAATACCGTCCTCGCCCCGTTGCGCGCGTCACGAGGCATCGAGATGCTTCTGCTCGATACGAAAGGTAAGGTCGTACTTGCGCCAAACGACCAGATCAAGACGGGAACCGCGATTCGATCACTGCTCCCGACCGAGATGGGAACATCGACAACAACGCAAACCTGGGCCGGCGGCCAGCAATACCTGACCGTGAGCGCGCCGGTCATTCCAAGACGCGGATTTGAAGGCTTCGGATGGCAAGTGGTGGCCAGACAGCCGGTCGCCGTGGCTTTGGAGCCCACCGTCGCACTGCGAAATTCCTTCTTCGCCGGAGCGGTGGTGCTGGGTGCATTTGCTTCCCTGATCGCCTGGTTCATCGCGCGGCGGATTACCGAACCGGTCCGCCGGCTGGCCGAATCGGCGAAGGATCTGGCGCGCGGCGCGCGTTTGAGCGACACCGAACGCAGCACCATCGGCGAGGTCGCAAGCGTCCAGGATGCCATCGTCGGCCTGGCGGACGAGGGGCGGCGCCATGCGTCGGCGAGCTGGGACCAGAAACAGCAGTTCATGACGTTCGCAGAATTTCTGCCTCACCTGGTATTTCAGGCCGATGCGGAGGGAACGATGGAATACGTCAACAAGCGATGGCTTGCCGAGCTGGACTGTGCACCGACCTGCGGCATAGGCACACTCACGGATTGCATGGATGAACGGGACCAGCAAGGTTTCATTGCGCAATGGCAGACATCGCGTGAACAGGGCATCGGGTTTGAAACCATACTGAGGCTGCGGACGAAGACGGATTTTGTCTGCGAATGGTTCAAGATCCGTACCCAGCCGGTGCTGGACGAAAGCGGAAAACTGCTCCGCTGGGTAGGCACACTGACTAATATCCATCAGGCCATGCTCCAGGCGGAACGGGTGGAGGCGGCGCTGGAGCAGGAGCGTGCCATGCGGGCGGAAACGGAACGCGTGTCGCGGATGAAGGACAATTTCCTGGCCACGCTGTCGCACGAATTGCGTACGCCGCTGAACGTCATCGGCGGATGGGCGCAGATGCTGGACATGCGCTCCGGGGAGGATCGCCGGGTGAAGCAGGCGGCCGAAATCATTACGCGCAATGTCGAGATCCAAACGAACCTGATCAGCGATCTGCTGGACATGAGCGCAGTCATCGCCGGGAAAGTCGTGCTTGACACCAGGGTGATCGACGGCGTTCGCCTGCTTCAGCAAATCATCGAACCGATGATCCATCTTGCCCATGCCAAGGACGTCGCGCTTCATCTTGCTGTCCCCTCGCAGCAAATCCTGATCGAGGCCGACGCCCGCCGGATGAGCCAGATCGTTTCCAATCTGGTGTCGAATGCGATCAAGTTTACCGATGCCGGCGGACATATTGACGTGCGTGTGACGGCGGCGCACGGCCGCTTCGAGTTCAGCGTGTCGGACAATGGCTGCGGAATATCAAAGGAATTTCTTCCATTCGTCTTCGACCGGTTTCAACAGCAGGACTCTTCAACCACGCGTGCAAAAGGCGGTATCGGCCTGGGTCTTGCCATCGTCAGAAGCCTGGTCGAACTGCACCAGGGGACGATTGCCGTTCGAAGTGATGGAATCGGGAAGGGCTGCCTATTTACGGTGAACCTGCCGGCGCTATCAGCGACATCGCTGGCCGTTCCGGAGGATGACCGCCAGCCGGAAAGCCCTATCGCGAAGATCAATCTCAAGCTTGCCGATGTGCGCCTTCTGGTGGTGGACGATGAAGCCGACGCCCGTGCCATGATGGTTGAAGTCCTGCAGTTGGCGGGAGCGGAAGTGCGAGCCGCGCAGTCGGCGCCCGACGCACTGAAGATGCTGGAGGAAAAACGCTTCGACGCCATCATCTGCGATGTAGGCATGCCGGGCATGGACGGCCACACCTTTATCCAGCGCGTGCGGTCCAATCCCGATAAGGCAATCGCCGGACTGCCTGCCATCGCATTGACCGCGTTTGCCATGCAGCACGATCTGAATGCCGCCAGGGAGGCAGGTTTCCAGAGACATATCGCCAAGCCGTTTTCGGTAGCCGGTCTTATCCGGGCGGTTCAGACCCTGGTCGGCAACATGGAAGAAACGTCTTCCTGAGGCTTATGTACTAAAAACGGCAACGGATGGTGATCTTCGGGCGCGGATACAGCCCGTACCATCCGCAGTCCCCTTTTGCAGGCTAGGTCACAATCTCATACGGCGCCGGCGGCGTTTCGGAATCCGCATGCCGGCCCTGCCGCAGGAAGATCAGCCCGACGATGGCCGCCGCGAGCGCGAAGACTGCGCCAATACCAAATGCGACGTGGTAGCCGGCGTTCAGCGCTTCGGCAAGCGTTGCGCCGCCGGCCTGCTGCACGCTGCTGCGCGCCGCCGCCAGGCTCGCCAGCACCGCCAGTCCGAGCGAGCCACCCATCATGAATGCGGTATTCACCATGCCCGACGCAATGCCGGATTCCGCCGGTGTGACATCGCTCATTGCCGCCATCAATACCGGGTTGAAAGCGATGCCGGCCCCCAGGCCGAGCAGGATCATGCCCGGCAGCACATGCGCGGTGTAACTGCCATCGACCGGCGCCAGTGCGAACAGGCCCAGACCGGTTGACGCCAGCGCCAATCCCGCCGCGAGCGGGATCCGGTTCCCCCAGCGCATCACCAGTTTTGCGGAAAAGCCCAGCGACAGCACCGCCATGATCAGGTTGGACGGCAAGAAGGCCAGGCCGACCTGCATCGGGTTGTAGCGCAGCACCAGTTGCAGGTAAAGCGCCGCGATGAAGAACCATGCGAACATGGCGGCCGCCCAAAATACGCCGACCACGTTGGCCGTCGCCACGTTACGCAGCCTGAACAGCGAAAGCGGCATGAGCGGCGTCGCGGTGCGCGACTCGATCACAATGAACAGAACCATCAGCAGGAGAGCCGCGGCGAGCATTCCAAGCGTGCGGGCGGAGAGCCAGCCGGCCTCATTGCCGTTGACCACCGCATACACCGCCAGCATCAGGGAGGCCGTCACCGTCAATGCGCCCGCGACATCCAGGTTGCCGTCGGCCTGGCCTTTACCGGCAGGAATCAGCCATCGGCACAGGATGATGACGGCCACCCCGATCGGCAGATTCACCAGGAAAATCCAATGCCAGCTCAACGTGTCGGTGAGCAGGCCGCCCAGCAGCACGCCGATGCTGCCCCCGCCGGCGCAGACGAATCCATACACGCCCATTGCCTTGGCGCGCTCAGCGGTATCGGTAAACAGATTCATGATCAGCGACAGCGAGATGGCCGATACGACCGCCCCGGCCAGCCCCTGCACGGCGCGCGCCGCGATCAATATCGCTTGCGACTGCGCCAGTCCGCATGCGGCGGACGCCAGCGTGAACAATGCAATGCCGAGCAGGAAAAGACGGCGGTGCCCATACAAGTCGCCGAGGCGCCCGCCGAGCAGCAGGCAGCCGCCGAAGGTCAGCATGTAGGCATTCACCACCCAGACCAGCGAAGTCTCCGTGAACTTCAGGTCTTCGCGGATGGACGGCAAGGCGACGTTGACGATGGTGGTGTCCAGCACGATCATCAGCACGCCGAAACACAGCACTGCCAATGCCCACCAGCGTTTCTTCCCCTCGATCCCGTGCATCGTCGATGTCATGCTTCCTCCCTGTTTTTTTATGATTGCTGTTCGATTTTCTGCAAGCCGCGGATCGTATGCCGCTATCTGCCCCAGTCCCGTTCATCGATCAGATGATGCTGGGAGGATGCTTATACGTCAAATCGAGAGGCGGGGAAGTGTGCAAGTGGAAGCATCGGGCCTGACCGGCGGACATCGCCGGCCGGCTGCCTACAGCGTCATCACCGGCAGCTTCACGGACGAAGTGGCGGCCGCACCGTGGTCCTGGCCATGCCGGAGCATTTCCTGGAATGCCGGCTGGCGTTGCAGCAGTTCATCAACGGTGCCGACGTCCTGCACCTGTCCATTGGCCATCAATACGACCTTGTTGAAGTGATGCAGAAGGTTCATCCGGTGCACCGAAGCCACGAGGCAGGCACTTGGCAACGCCGCCGTGATGCGCGCGAACACGGTTTCTTCCGTAATCGGGTCCAGCGCGCTGGTCGGCTCGTCCATGAAGATCAGCGAACTTCCGCGTGCGGCGAGCAGTCCCCGCGCAAGGCAAAGCCGCTGGCGCTGTCCGCCCGAGAGGTTGCAGCCGCGCTCCGACAGAGGCGTATCCAGGTCCAGCGACATGTCGTTCATGACGGCGTCAAAGGCGGTCAGATGAGCGGCACTATGGATGTCGGCATCACTATGCTCGCCCGACAGCGACAGATTTTCCCGAATGGACGCCTCGAACACATCGGCCTCCTGAGGGATCAGCATGGCGATGCTGCCCAGATGGCGGGTTGCCGGGTAGGGCGTTCCATCCACGTTGATATGCCGCTCATGCGGGTCGTACTGTCCGGCAAGCACCCGCATCAATGTGCTTTTACCCGCGCCGCTGGGACCGACGAGCGCGATGCGGTCGCCGCGTTCGAGCGTAACGGCGACCTTCTTCAATCCCGTCACCGCCTGGCCGGTCCTGGTGCCAATGCCGGCTACGTGGTCGTAGTACAAGTCGCTGATATCGATACGCCGCCAGTCGTCCGGAACGGCAGGTCCGGATGCCGGTCTGTCATGTGCCTCCCATATTGCTTCCGCACTGGCCAGATCCGTGCGTGCGCGGGCGACCGTCTGGAACTTGTCGGCCAGCGCCAGAACGACCGACCTGGCCTGCTGCGCATATTGATGCACGAGGAAGATGCCGCCGATCAGGATCACGCCGTCGCGCTTGCTCATCCATACGGCCGCGGCGACCAATCCCCAGGTAAGAGCCACGCTGAACAGGTCCGCGATGCACCACTTCACCTCGACGAGGGTAATGCTCTTCCGGGCCGGCAGGAACACCTTGCCGAGCCGGTCATCGACCAGCCGCCCCGAGCTGTCCTGCATGCGGAACGACATGACGGTGGAGATATTGCCGAGGAAATCCAGCAGTCTCGACTGGAACTTGCGCTCGGCGGCATTCTCTTCCTTTGCAAGCCGCATCAGCGACACATCGAAGCGCACCATGATCATGCCGACCACGCTGTATCCGATCAGGGCGATCAAGCCCAGCATCGGCGAGAAGAACATGATGGCCACCGCCGCACCGATGAAGTGGACGACGGCCTTGATGTAATGGAACTGGTTCTGCGTGAAGCTGTGCAGGGCGAGCGACGCCTGGCTGATCCGCTGCTGCACTTCGCCCGAATGATGGCGGTCGTGCCATGCAAGGGGAAGGCGCATGAGTTTTCCGTACAGGGCGCTGGTGAAATTCTTCCGCACCACCAGCGCGATCCGCCGTTCGCTGACCCGGCCGGGCCCATGCAACGACCAGGCAACGATCGCCGCCGCCACGATGCCCACGCCGTACCAGGCGGCGGTCGCCATCGCCTCCGTGCCGTCCTTCTGCAGCGCGTTCAGCGCCTGCGCGCCCAACCATGGCGACACCAGTTCCATCAGCGCCGCGCCGACGAGCATCAGCCATGTCAGCGCCAGCTTGAGACGGGCGCCGGCGGCATGGCGCCACATGTTGACGTACAGGCCGCGTGGTTGACGCGTGAGGGTGTTTTGATGACCGATGGGGTCGAGTTCGCGCGCTCGCTTGGAAGAGGCGGACGGCATGAACTTGAAGTGCATATTTGATAAACCATGGGCGCCCGTCGGGCACGCCGGTCCTTGCAGCAAGAGAAGCGAAATGAGTGACTTGGGTACGGAGGAGAATGCGTTTCCGTCGGGAAATACTATCACGCGGCCTCGCGGGTTTTGGCAGGGTGTCGCGGCGTTGTAACAGGGATTTTCGCGATGACGACGCGGCGGAAACACAGCGACCGGTCATCGCTGCTGTGAAGCGGTTGATGTGACGATCCGGCGCATGCCGTGGCAGGAAAAAAAGCCGGCGCTGTCATTAAGGTGCACCGGCAATACATCAAGCCTCTATCGTCTTGCGGGTTTGCGCGCCTGTACCTCGCGGCAGCGCCCCCAGGCGGCCAAGCGGAATCTCCACCCAGCGATGAAACAAGGCTCCCGCCACGATACTTGCACACCAGGCCAGCAACATCCCGCCGCCTTGTGCCCACGCGGATTGCGGCACAAATCGGGTAAACGCAGCGTTGATGACCAGGCAAACCGGGAAGTGCACGAGGAATACGGCGTATGAAATACGTCCCAGATATTCCACCCTCGGCCAGCGCTTTGTCGAAAAGCTGATTCCTCCGCGGTACACCACGACCAACGTCAGCGCAGTGACCAACGCAACCGCGATGCGGCTGCGGAACGCCAGTTCAAGAGCGAGGCCGCCGAGCAGGAGCATGGCCCCGGCGATCAGCGCGGAGCCGATGAGCGGGCGGCCCGGCATCGAAGCCCACCACGCCAGCGCACCCAGCCCATAGCTGCCGAGGAAGTAAGGCGCCCATGCGTCCCAGTCGGCATCGAGGTTGAAGTAGAACAGGGACATGCCGACGCCGGCGGCAACCAGTAGCGGCACCAGCCAGCCCGAAGGGCGACCGCCTGCGATGCGTCCGGCAAGCCACAACAGCAGTGTCAGCAGTGCATAGAGCTGGAGATCGATCGCAACATACCAGGCGCCGGCCGACAGCGACTCGTAACCGAGCACGCCATGCAGCAGCAATCCATGCGCGGCAAACTGGGCGAGCGTCGGTGCTGCGCCGATGGAATCATGGGTCATCCACATGCCGGCCAACGCAGCCCCGGCGACCGCGAGTGCCATTGCAGCAATAAATGGCGGCACCAGCTTGATGAAGCGTCGCGTCACGGCGCGCAACGGGGCGCGAAGACCTGGCATGCCATTCGGCGACAAGGACTTCGCCGCAAGAAAACCGCCCATCACGAGAAACACCTGTACCGCAATGCGCGCCTGGGTTTCCAGCCATTCGATCAGTTCGGGCATGACCGGCTTCACGTGGTCGACCATCGGGCCGTAAAACGCGAGGTGATGCAGGACGATCAGATTGGAAGCGACTGCCTTGAGCAGGTCGAGGAAACGGTAATGGGCAACAGAAGCACTTTGCACGGCAACACCCTGATGAAGTTTCCGCTATTTTCTCATGTGAAATGCATACTTCTTTGCAATGATTTGTGGTGCAGTGTCCTCTTGTCCTGATCCTTGCCTTCTGCCCAGTCATGTTGGTTTACATTGCGATCTGAACCGGTCAGTCGTCGCCCGATGAAGGAGAAATACGCTTGAGCCGTTGACCGTAGATTCCCCAGACGGTCTCGACACCATCAATGGTGCCGACCAATGCCCAGCCCGTGCCGATCTTGCGTGGCTCGACGGGAACACCCAATTCGCTGCCGACCTGCTGCGCCCATTGCCTTGCCGCGCCTTGCCCCTTGAACAGCTCCTTGCCTTCAAACACCACCGTGCCATCGAATACAGGCTTGATGAAAACAGTCATGTAACGCTCCTTCGGAAATCTAGATTAAACGTCCTGTCCTGCCACTTTCATGCAGGTCATTCAGTTCATAACTGGTACTTCTGCCGCCCGCGTCGGACTTTCTCAATAGCCCGCGCGCCCACATTTCATTGCCGTCGCGTAGCGCCGTATCCGGCGAGCACTTGGCGATGGCAGCCCATTCGCTGGCAGTAAGCTTGCCTTCAAAGCCATCGAGAAAGCGGTTGAGGAGCGTTACCTGATGCTCCATTCAGCGGCGTTTGCCCAGTGTTGCCAAAGATGCGCTTTGGCGAGTCAAGTCTTGGGCACGGCTGATCTCAGCCAGCGGGTCGGCGAGGGCCGCCAAGTCATGCCGCTAGGCCGGTCAATCGCGCGCCTGCCAGATACAAGTGTAATCTCCGCTTTTCATGCGGAGATTATGTCTTGCAATCTCCGCATGCGAAACGCATTCGCCATAGAAAGTGCGGAGATTGCCGATGGTTAAGAGGTATAGACGCTTTTTTTACCTGCCGAGATGAGTATCTTCAAAAAGGTTTTGGCTGTCGGCGCAGCGCGGCGTGTATGTAAGCGCAGATGCGTCCTCCAAGAAAGACCAATAGATGCATCGCTTATCCTGGCCGAAGTAGCGAGTGCATCTCTGGATTCCCGCCGCAGCTTGCCCTCGAACGGGCCAGTCGGGGGCGGGAATGACAGTAATTTCGCAAGGTCTATATATGAAATAGGTTCTTCCTACGCCGCCTTCTCCGCCCGCCGCTGCAACACAAATATCGGCTGCGCCCAGTGCGAATCCTTCTTCTTCTTGCTCGTAATGAGCGTCAGCTCCGAAGGGTCATACACATCGGTGTTATGCGTCAGCGGCGTCGTCATCAGGTACTGCGCATCGGTGTTCTTCAGGAACTCCCCCACCAGCTGAATATTCCGGATATCCAGGTGCGCGAACGGTTCATCGATGAAAACGAACCCGCCCGAGCCGTCATCCGACTTCAGCAAGCCGATCAGCAGCACCAGCGACTTCATCACCTGCTGGCCGCCGGATGCTTCGCCGTCGTTCATGCCGATCGGACCCTTGCCGTCGAACTTGAAGCGCACATGCAGGCCGGCCTGTGAGAGCTGCACGTCGTCGTTTTCCAGCCGCACCGGATCGGTGTGCACCTCGATGCCGGCCAATTCGCCGAGTTCCTTGATATTGCGGCTGTAGGTCTTGACCGTGTAGCGCAGGCGTTCGATATAGGCCGCGCGCGCATTGTTGGTTGCCTCGATCGCGCGGTTATTCTGGTAGCGGCGTTCTTCCGTTTCCGATTGCCGTCCCTGCAGCAGGCCGTTCAGGCGCACATGCTGGTCGACCACGGTGGAATCGGTCTCCCAGTCTTCGCGGGCGAGGTCGGTGGCCAGGTGATTCAGGCGCAGATTGACCTGGTGCGAGTTCTGGTGCTGCTCCACCAGCGCGAGGCGGCGTTCCAGGCGACGCCATGCGAAGGGCAGGTGACGCCATTTCGCACGCACCTCGGACAGCGTCTTCGCATGCGCGGCGCGCTCTTCCTGCTGACGCTTGTAGGATTGTTTCAGGTTCGATTCCGCATCGGCCAGCATGCGCTTGGCATTTTGCCAGGCGTTGTCGGCAAGCGTGCGGTCTTCCGTGGCTTTCTTCATCAGCTGGAAGAGTTCGCCGAGGCGTCCACCCACGTCGGTACGTGCCGCCTTCAGCGGCGCAGCGCCATGCATGGCTTCCTCGAACTCCGCCTGGCGGGCGACCAGCTCCTTGGCCGCATCCACCCCGGCAATGCGCGCCTTCAATCCGCTCACTTCGGTCGCCAGCTTGCTGATCTTCATCGTCAGCTGGTCTTCCTGCGCTTCCAGTTTCGGCAGCGACTGCTGCAGCGCTGCGAGACGCTGGGCGCGACCGGCCTGGCCGAAGCGGTAGCGCGACGGCTCGACGAATACCGAGCGGCCGCCGCGGCGTTCGCGGTGATAGGCCTCGGGCGTGATCCATTCCTCGTTCGACGACAGCTTCATGCCTTCATCTGCCGAATCGACGCGGGTGATGCGCGAGAGCTGGTCAATCAGCCATGCCGGTGCCGGCTCCGAAAAGCGCACCACCGACAGCAGGCTGCGGTCCTTCACTTCCGGCGCCTTGACGCGGTCCGGCACGATGAAGTGGCCGTAGCGTTCCTGTGCGCCGATGCGATATGCGGCGGCGGCATCGCGCGCCTTTTCGAGCAGCACCACCGAGGTGTAGCCGCGCAGGATGCCTTCCACCGCCCCTTGCCAGCGGGCATCGGTGACTTCGACGATATCCGGCAGCATCGCATGGTCTATCTTTGCATCACGCAATGCGCGCCGCATGGAGCGCACGTTTTCCGGCTCGGGCAGGGCGGATTTGCTTTCCAGTGCGGCAATGGCGGCCCGGTCTGCGGCGATGCGCCCGGCAAGCTCGTCGCGTTCCTGGCGCAGGCGCATGTATTCGCTTTCCTTCTGCTCCAGCTGCGTCGCGACGTCGGCGATGTCCGCGCCCTCGTCGGCGGCCAGCTTTTGCAATCGTGTCTTCTGTTCCAGCAGGCTTTCCAGCGGCTTCAGCTTGCCGTTGATCTCATTGAGCTGCTTTTCGAGCGCGGTCTTTTCCTGTTCCAGCGTGGTTTCATGGCTGTGCGCCTCCGACAGCGCGCTGGCGCGTTCCGCCACGTCGCCGCGCCGGCCGGACAATTGCGCATCCTGCAGCACCATCGACTTGCGCGATTCGCGCAGCGCCGCGCTGGTGGCGGAGACTTTCTCGCGGATCTCGTGGTACTGCAGGACGGGTAGGATCTCTTCCTGCAGATCGCTGCGTTCCTTGGTCAGGCCTTCCCATTGATGGTAGTTCGCGACACGCAGCCGCAATCTTTCCAGGTTGGTTTGCGACGACTCCAGTTCCGCCTCGAAGCGCTGCAGCTCCATTTCAGTATCGTGCTGATGGCGCTTCGCTTCGTCGTAGGCATCCAGCACTTCCTTGTCGCCGAATACCTGGAACACCAGGTCGAGCAACTGGCGCGGCCCGTATTCGCAGAGCTTGTCGGTTTCGCCCTGTTCCAGGGCCAGCACCTTGGCCATCGCCGGCGACAGGCCGGCGTGCGCGAGGCGCTTGCGGTAGGTTTCCAAGCCGAGCCAGTCGGTCGCGTCCTGTACTTCCTCCACTTCGACGCAGCCGGCGCGCATCAGGTATTGTCGCTTCCAGTCGCCGCCGTTTTTCTGGATCTGGCAGAACAGCGTGACTTCATCCTCGCTGAAGAATCCGGATGCGCGGAAAGGGCGGTTGGACAGCTGGCGGCCCGTCGCGCGGTTGTCGACCACCGCCCGCAGCCAGGAAGTCTGCTGGCCGGAATGGCGCGCATAGTGCTTGTACGAGCGGCCCATCGAGCAGTCCAGCCCGAAGAGCGTGCGCAGCGCATCGAGCAGCGTGGTCTTGCCGGAGCCGTTCTGGCCGGCGATGGTGATGATCTTTGCGTTCAGCGGAATGTTCTTGATGCGTTGCCAATAGTCCCAGTGGACCATTTCCAGCGATTTGATGTGAAACATGCGGGTCCTATTGATGAATTGCGGCTGATCGATGCTTGAGGCTCACTACCCCCATCCCAGCCGAGAGAATTGCGCTTGCAAGCGCAATCCGCTCAGCAGGCAGACGGCATGCCGTCTGAATTCCCTGCTTCTCCCCCCTGGGAGGGGGAAGGGGCCAGTCCTTGGTAAGAGTGAACCGCAGCTCTCTATCGACCACGGACTGTCCCCTCCTCCTGTAAGGGGGAGGGCTAGGGTGGGGGTGGTAGGGTCGAGACAAAAAGGCTCTATCCGGGACGCACCGCCTTCTGCCCATACTTTTCCCCGAACGAAAATGAGCGGCAGACATAAACAAAACAAACCCGACCATCATTCCGCATGCGGGAATTCGATGACGGCCGCTTTCGGCGGCATCGGGCGGTGGAAGATGTCCGCCAGCGCGCCATTGAGGATGCGGTCCTTCAGGGTATCGGTATCCATCATCAGGTCGAGCAGCGGTCCTTCGATAATCATGTCGCCCTTGCGCTCGATGAAGCCGAGCTTGTTCAGCTGGCCGAGGTTCATGTCGAGGCGGGTCTTCTTGCCGAGCTGCTCGCCGAAATCGGCCACCAGCGAACGGTAGGAAATGCCCATCGATGCCTCTTCCGCGCGCGGCATCGGTTTTTCCTTGCCGAACATGTCGTTCTGGTCTTCCTCCGCGCGTTGGTGCGCTTCCTGCCGTTCGCGCTTGGGCAGGATGATCAGCGCCCACAGCACCACCAGCAAGGCGACGCCGTCGCGGGCGAGGCCGATATTGTTGTTCTGCCAGACCTCGCGTGCGCCGAAGATTTTCGGTTCGACGTCACGGGCCAGGGCCAGCGTGACGTTGTCGGCGTAGACATTGTCCAGCAGCTTCATGCCGCAGGCGATCAGGCGCGCATCGAGATCGGCGCGAAACAGGTCGTCCGACAGGGCGCGTTTGACCAGCTTGTGGTCGCGCGACAGGGTCTGATGCGTCAGCAACTGCGCGATCAGGATTTGTGCATCATCGGTCATGCTCTGTGTCCGGTTGGGTTGTCGGTTGAATATCGGTCTTCGGCGTCAGCGAGGCGACGGACATGGCCGCGACATGCGGGTCCTTCAGCTTCACCATGGCGTCCTTCGGCGCAAATTCCAGCGGCAGGCGCGCCATGGTCGCGGTGCCGCCTTGCAGCGCCGATTCGCTTTCATCGCCGAGCAGCGGCAGCAGCGACGCGCGGTAGGACGCGACGGCGAAGCTGGCCGGCAGCAGGGTGTCATGCACCTTCGTCGACCCGGCGGATTCCGCCGCGAAGGACGACAGGCGCGTCAGCCAGGCATCGAGTTCGGCCGGCATGATGCTGACCTCGCTGGCGGTGACCGCGGCATTTTCCCCGGTCGGCAGCACGCTGTTGACGGCGTTGCGCTTGTCCGCGAACAGTTCGGTTTCCGCGACGTCGATCATCTCGGAGGGCGTGATGAACATGGGCGTGACCGGCAGCGAGATGGCATCGCCGGCAAGGCTGGCCAGGTCTTCATGCCGCATCAGCCATGTCTTGATATCGGTGGTGGACAGGCCGGATTGGCCGAGATGCACGCGCTGACGCTCGATCTGGTTCAGCGCACGGGAAAACATGCCTTGCATATTGAGCAACGCGCTCTGGGCGCGGCCGATTGCCTGTGCCGCCCGGTGAGTGGCGCCATCCGCCCGCGTATCGGTGGTGATCGCATGGATGATTTCCGAGCCTTTCTCGACCCAATCGCAGGCTGCATGCCATTTTTCCTGGGCTGCGCGGAGGCGGAATTCGGAGCCGGATGCGATCGCGTCGCGGAATTCCTCCGTCAGTTCAACGAGACGGCCAAGCAGATGATGCAATTGCTCGATGCTCACGCCACCGACCGCCTGCGATCCTGCCACCTGCGACAGGACATAGCCCATGTCCGCATCGTCTTCCGCCTGATCCATGCCCAGCAGGCCGTCGATGGCGGCGACCACGTTGCGGGCGACCGGGGTGATCCGGTACACGCCCTGGGCGGCGTCCCAGGCCAGCAAGCCATGCGAGCGCAGGCGCGCCAACACGGTTTCGAGGCTGTCCGGGATGAGGTAGCCGAGACGTGTATTGATGTCGGCGCGGGTGAAGGCGGAGGATTGCGTATCCGACATCAGTTCCCGCAGCACCAGCAGCCGTACCAGCACGCCGTCGGCGCCGCCGTGGAAGAGCGCGGTGAACGCCTGCAGCACCGGCTGAGCCCGCTTGAGACGGAAAACCTCTTCCATGTCGTCGGGAGAAACGTCGGGTTTGAAGTAGGCCTGGAGCGAATCCTGGTCGTCATCATCCGGCGCGGTTTGTTGATTCATCGCACTGATTTTCATCCCGGCATTTTACGGCACGGCAAGGCCGTGACAAAGGCGGCGACAGAATGTTATGACGCGAAAACCTCATGCTATTCTTGCATTTCGTGCACGCAGGAAAGTATTTTATTTGTCATTTCGATAACAGGGCGGGCACAGCGCAGGAGAGAAACCATGCCAGTCGTCGTCGTCGCGAATCCCAAGGGTGGCGTAGGCAAAAGCACCATCGCCACGAATCTTGCCGGCTACTTTGCCCGACAGGGGCACAGGACCATGCTAGGCGATACCGATATTCAGCAGTCGTCCCGTTCCTGGCTTTCGCTGCGGCCCGGCAGCCTGCCGCCGATTGCTTCCTGGGACATCGACGACGGCCGGATCGCCAAGCCGCCGAAGGGCACGACCCATATCGTGCTGGATACGCCCGCCGGCCTGGAGGGAAAACGGCTGGACGAGATACTCGGCATCGCCGACAGGGTGATCGTCCCTTTGCAGCCGTCGATGTTCGATATCCTGGCGACGCAGGCCTTCCTGCAGACCCTGGCCGGACGGCAGGGCAAGCTGGCGGTGGGAATCGTCGGCATGCGCGTCAATGTGCGCACCCGATCGGCCGACCAGCTGGCCCACTACGCCGAAAATATCGGCCTTCCCGTCCTGGGTTATCTCCGCGACACGCAGAATTATGTGCAGCTTGCCGCCCATGGCGCGACCTTGTGGGACGTGGCGCCGTCGCGGGTGGAGAAGGATATCGAGCAGTGGCAGGGGATGTTGAAGTGGGTGGCCTGACGGGGACGTCACCAATGAGGTTACATCATCAATAGAGACGTGTCGTCCTTGCGTCGGCGGCGGCCAGAGATGCGCCACATGCCTCGTTTGTTCATGCGGTGTATCCCTGGATGTCCGCCGCAGCTTGCCTTCGAATGGGCAGTCGGCGGCGGGAATGACAGAAGCATCCCGAATTACATTTTTGAAGTCAGTTCCATAAAGCAGGGGAACCGGTTCAGGTGACGCTTTCAAAGTCCTTCCGTGGCGTCATTTGACCGTGCGCGCCTTCTCCAAAACCCGGCACAGCGCTTCAACACCATCCAGCACCCGCGGCGCGGCGCGGTTCATCAGCTCGCCATCCACCGTGTACAGATTGCCGCGTTTCACAGCGCGCATGCCTTCGAACCGTCGCCATTGGCGGAACGCATCATCCTTTGCGCCGCTGCTGGCAATGATCGCATCCGGGTCGGCTTTCAGTACGGCCTCCGTGCTGATGGTGGGCGCCAATTGCGGCAGGTCGGCAAAGATGTTGCGTCCGCCGCAGAGCCGCAAGCCGGAGGACACCAGGTGCTCCCCGTTCAATGTCATGAGCGGAGTGCGCCAGATCTGGTAAAACACGCTGACCGCCGGGCGGTGCTTGTACAACTTTTCCAGCCTGGACAATCGTTCGCGGAATGCGGATGCCGCCTCCTGCCCGACCGGCTCGGTGCCGCCCAACTTCCCGAGGCGCTCAAGCGACGTCGCCACCATCTCGAAACTGCGCGGCTCGCTCTCGAAGACCGGGATGCCAATCTGGCGCAGTCGTGCAATTTGCGTCGCCGAATTGCCGCTGCCCCAGACGATCACCAGGTCCGGCTTCAGGGCGAGCACCCGCTCAAGGTCCAATGCCGATACGCCGCCAACGGAGGGGAGCTTGCCCGCTTCAGGAGGATAGGTGCTGTACTCGCTGACGCCGACCACTGCCGCGCCGGCACCCGATGCATACACCAGTTCGGTCGCATGGGGCGCAAGGCTGACAATGCGTCGGGCCGGCGCCGTCAGAGTGACGGTGCGTCCAGCATCGTCGACGACCGAGATGCTTGCCGACGCGGGCAGTGCCGATACCGCGGCGGATATACAGCCCAGAGCACATACGCCCTTGAAGAATCGACGCACTGCCAAGGCTGGTTAGATTTCCAGGTTGTCGATCAATCGCGTCGCGCCGAGTTTGGCCGCGGCCAGAACCACCAGCGGTTCGCCTTTCGCGAGATCGCCCGCCGACGGCGGTTGCAGGTCGGCGCGCTTGCGGATCGAGATGTAATCCGGCTTCCATCCGCGCGACGCAAGCTTGGCGACAGCGGCACGTTCGAGTTCAAAGATATCCAGGTGGCCGTTCCTGACCTGGTCCGCAACTTCGTTCAGTTGGCGGTACAGGGCCGGCGCTTCGACACGCTCGTCCGCCGACAGGTAGCCGTTGCGCGACGACAGGGCCAGCCCGTCTTCGGCGCGATACGTCTCGGCGGCGATGATTTCCGTCGGCAATGCGAACTGCTTGGACATGTTCCGCACGATCATCAGCTGCTGGTAGTCCTTCTTGCCGAATACCGCGACACGCGGCTGCACACAGGAAAACAGTTTCAGCACCACGGTCGTCACGCCGACGAAAAAGCCTGGCCGGAATTCGCCTTCGAGGATGTTGCCGAGTTCGTCAGGCGGGCGTACGCGGTATTCCTGCGGTTCCGGATAGAGATCTTTTTCAGTCGGCGCGAACAGGATGTACA
>JAESFT010000562.1_pt1 | contig 19810 bp, 12 predicted proteins | sample 9269451 | NCBI WGS metagenome assembly JAESFT01 (sample SAMN14502557, study PRJNA617106) | algae metagenome | isolation source: Scytonema hyalinum WJT4-NPBG1 and co-occurring heterotrophs from well... | place: USA: Mojave Desert, Joshua Tree National Park, California | collected 2006-05-25
TGGGCGAGACAGATATTCTCAGAAAAGATGCAAAAGTGCTTGATTTGTATAGGAGCGAATTCGCACCTATTCTGAGAACCTACATTTTGTCGCTATTCCTGAATTAAAAGGGACTCGATATCGAGTCCCTTTTTTTCATATCAATATGCAATGCTGGCCCCAAAAGAGAAGAGCCTGTGTATAAGACTGGTTCAGGGTTAATTAACCGCCGCCGAATCAAGCCAAACGAGGATTCGTAATCGACTTCACAACGGGCTTCGTTCATTGCTAAACGAAAGGCGTCCTGTAAAAGTGCAGATACCGAACACCTCAGAATGACACTCACTACCCAATTGTCCTGACCGCACCACTTCCTGCAACGACTCCTCATGCAAATCGAATCCATCCGCCAACGCCTGCGTGCATTAGGCGCCATGCCGCTCCATGAGCAGCGCGTGCTGCGCGACTGGTTGCAAGGCCGGCCGCACGACCAGGGACGCCGGCGTCCCAACGATTTTCTGCCGAAACGTCTGCGCGAAGCGCTGCCGCAGATCGACGCCGAATTGCATGGTCTCGCCCGCTTGTTGTCTTCTCATCCGACCGAGGATGGCTCGGCCCGTTTGCTGGTCGGTCTGAATGACGGCCAGACGGTGGAGAGCGTGCTGCTACCGCGTGATGGCGTGTGCGTGTCCAGCCAGGTCGGTTGCGCCGTCGGCTGTCAGTTCTGCATGACCGGTCGCAGCGGGCTGATTCGCCATGTGACGAGCGGCGAGATCGTTGCGCAGGTGGCGTTGGCGCGCACGCAGCGCGTGGTGAAGAAGGTCGTTTTCATGGGCATGGGCGAGCCGGCCCACAACCTTGGCAATGTGCTGGAGGCAATCGAACTGCTCGGCACCGAGGGCAATATCGGGCACAAGAACCTGGTGTTCTCGACGGTCGGCGACCCGCGCGTATTCGAGCGCTTGCCGCATGGCGTGGTGAAGCCGGCGCTGGCCTTGTCCCTGCACACGACCAAGCCTGCGCTGCGCGAAACCTTGTTGCCGCGCGCACCGCGCATGGCGCCGGCAGAGCTGGTGGCGCTGGGGGAGCAATACGCGCGTCTCACGCATTATCCGGTGCAGTACCAATGGACGCTGCTTGAGGGGATCAATGACGGTGAGGACGAGATGGATGGCATCGTTGAGCTGTTGAAAGGGAAGTACGCGGTATTAAACATGATCCCCTACAACACGATTCCGGACCTTCAATTCAAGCGGCCATCGTGGGACCGGGCACGAGCGATTGCGCGTTCCCTGCACCAGCGCGGCATACTGACGAAACTGCGGGATTCAGCAGGGCAGGAAGTCGATGGCGGGTGCGGGCAATTACGGGCACGTGCGGTCGCTGCGGATCCACGAAAAATCCGCATTTATTCACGATGATCTTTTTCCTGCCGCACGCTTTTCACTGCGTAGTACCCGCCCACGGAAAAGCGCCGCATCCAGCTACTCAAGCAACAGCCGCGCGAGCGCATCGGGCTGGCTGACCATCGGATCGTGCCCTGTCTTCAGCTCGACCACCTGCCATCCCGGCTCCGTGCGGACACGTTGCCGCATCACGGCAATGGTCGGCAGCGCGGGTGACGTGCAATCCACGAACGTGCGCTTGACGCGCGCAACACGCTGCGCATCGAACATCAGCGGGTCTTGGTACACGCCAAATGGATGCGGTGTCTGGCGGCGGTTCACCCACTCACGATCCGGTCCTTCAAGACCGAAGGCCGACGCATCGGCCGAAGGCATGGATACGCCGCCGGTGGCCCGTGCTGCTTTCACCCGAGCGGCAATCGTTTCCGCCGTATGCTGGCTGGACCAGCTTTCACCAGGATGGGGCGTGACCGCGTCCACATAGATCAGGTGCCGCAACTGGGGAACGTCACGCTGCAGGAGGAGATCCGCCACGCCCGTGATGATCATGCCGGCATAGCTGTGTCCGACGAGGACCACGTTGTCCAGTTCCTCACTGTCGATCAGGCCGATCACATCCTGGATGTGGGTCTTCAAGCGAATATCGGCAGAGAGCAGATGGGATCGCTCGCCGACGCCGGTCAGGGTGGGGGCATAGGCCTCATGACCGGCTGCGCGCAGTTGAGGGAGAACACGCTTCCAGCACCAGCCGCCGTGCCACGCGCCGTGAACAAGGACGAAGTTTTTCATCGTGAGATGTAAATTCATAGGAGCAGGTACGCGTGCATTTTACGCTATACATTGCTGCAATCTACATGCAAAGGCGATTGCCTGAAGCATTTCTTTATCGCCTGTCGGGCTTGTGGCTACTGACGCATGTGGACAGTACTCCAGTCAGGATTTGCCAATCTTGGTTGGTTATTACTTGCCCCAATTTGCAACAAAGGATGGCAAATCAAATTTCTTGTCTAGTCCGAGTTTTTCTTCTGCTTCTATATCGCCAGCCTCATCGTTGATTGGAGGATATGTCTTTACCTTCCATGTGTTCCCTGCCGCTTTTTCGACTGAAAAATTTTTAACTACTGGGATACTGATCTTGCCTTCAGTGGTCTTGACTTGCCAACGCACTCGATACATTCCGTTACGGAAAGTGACTGAAGGCTTTTTTTCATAGATGACTTCATTTGAATATAGCCAATACAAATTGCGACTTTTATAGTCAAACAAATACAGGGTATGACCTGCACGGCCATTCTGATAACAGACTTCTCTAAACAGGACAAAGGTAGGTGCAACTTGATCAGCAGAGAGCGCAGCACTACCGCAGTACACACTGCTAGATAGGAAGCGATCCGTTAATTTATTTTTCTTGTGGAGCCGTATTTCTAAACGTCTGGCATTCGTTTCTTCACTGATCGATTCATAAATGCCAAACCGTTCCCCCGTTGCGGTACGTAATAGAATGGATTCGTTGAGCATGCCGTACAGTAGGCGGTGCTCGTCGTCATACTCGTCAAGTGTCTCTTTGGTTCTATTGCGCCAATCCAAACCTTCTTCAATCTTTTTCTGAATTCGAATCTCTTCTGCGCGCCTTTCTTTATTGCTGAATACCTTTTGCTCTGGCGGAATATTCTTAGCTGCAATCGGTAGGGTAATCGCCAGGGTGGCTATTACAATGAATAGCCTTATTCTTATGATCGATAGCATCATCTTGAAATAAAAAAACATTAATTACAGCTATTTAAGAATGGCTTGGGATCGAACCATTCACCTTTGCCTTTCTTTAGATTTTGACTGCGGCGAACTTCGAAATGCAGATGGGCGCCGTATTTCTCTAGCCGGAATGGGCCGATTTCCGTCATGCCCTTAGCATTACCTGTGTCCCCGGTTTTTCCAATTGTCTGTCCCGCGTATACTGGCTTAAAGCCAGCACGGGTCTTCTTTACGTCAACCGTACTTAAGTGCGCGTACATAAAATATATTGTCCCGTTCACTATTCCCGAAATACTTTCGGCGTATCGTTTTTGCAATCGAGGAAGGTCATTGATATTTACTTTTAACAGAATGATGTTCCCATAGTTACCGCCAATCCCAGCATAGAGAACCTCGCCGTTGGCGACGGCAAAAATGTCGGTGCCAGGCACTGCGGCAAGGTCTAATCCGGTGTGCTTGTTCGCCCGCCCACCGCCTTCAAACAATGACTTCAGCCTGGCATTATTGGGATTGCTTTCACTATCACGGTAGCCCCCGATTCTGACAGCGCAGTGTGTCAATGGGTCGCACCATCCTGGTGTTCCGCCGACATTTTTGTGGGGTTTAACTTCATGCGACTGACTAATTGTGGACGCTTTTGTGGCCGAACTTGCTTTTTCAGAACTTGGCTTTTCTACTGCGATGCCAGAAAGCGAGTGGATAACTTCATATGCGGAGCGTTCTTGAAAATCTTTTGATAGAAGCATGAAATTTTTAACTCGCACCATTGTGTCGGTATGGTTTGCGATGAAGTAATAGTAGGCCTTTATATAATCACCTTCAAAACGGTCCGCTATTGCCTTTGCCTTTTCAAGTCCATCATCCGATCTTGTTCTAAATTGTTTGGCCAGCTTTGCTTCCGCTTGATCACGCGTTAGGCCATCAGTCGCCCCCAGTTTTCCGCGCAGGTATAACGCGCCACCTGTCGGCCCCTCGTGGTGCATGATGTAAGCTATTTTTAACTTTTCGTCCGGTGGCAGTGCCTTTGCATTTATACCTTTCTTGCTCAGATAGTTCAGATTGTCTTCAGCATAGGAAGCAATAGCATCGATCGAGTACGCGCCGTTATCACGCCATTCGAGAATGGATGTTTTGGTCGAACCATCAATTTCGATTCTCTTTTTGTTTTCTTCCTTGTAAAGCGATTTGTTGGCAGCGAATAATCTAGTTGTCCTGATTTTCTTCAACGCTTCCTTATTCCCGAGCGTGCCATCTTTAGCGATATATTCAAACCAAGCCGCAGGCAAAAACTGCCCCAACCCCCTGGCCGACGATCCAGCCGCGGCGGAAGTCTCGATCCACGTCCCATCCTTCGTCTTCGCAGCTTCTGCATTGATGATGGCCGCCAAGGCATGCGGCGTGAACCCATAGCGTTTGGCGGATTCGATCAGCGCCTGCCGGAACTTTTCATTTCCCATTTTCAGGTACAGATTTTCGCTCGCGAAGAGCGGTGCGTTGATCGTCGCGGGGAGCCCGTCACTTGTCCGGGTCTGCAGGACAACCGGTTGGGCCGGTACGGGAGGAAGGCGCTTGCCGGGCGCGGCCGGTGCCTTGGGTTGCGGCGTGTCCTTCCTGATTTCGTTGCCGACGCTGCGGTCGGGCAGCAGTGGCGGGCCTGCTTTTTTCAGGGTCCGGCCCTTGATCAGGTCGGTCAGGATGTTGATCTGCAGGATCTTCTCGCCAAGGGGCAGGATGTCTTCGTTGAGTATTTTTTCCCATTTCGATTCGTAGTTCAGGAACTCGATCTTCAATCCTTTCAGATGGTCCTGGATATTGATGCCGTGCAGCCAGCCCAGCCCATCGGTCTCCATTTCATTTTCCCTGCCGTCGTGGGTCACCCGCAGCTTTGCGTTTTTTACCGGCTTGCTGCTGAGTCCAACTACTTTCACGCTGAGCTTCAAATCCGGGCTGGTGACACCGTCCGGGAAATAGATGCGTTGGCCGATGGCGATGAGGCTCTTTTTTTTCCCGGTCAGACCGTTGTAGGCGGCGAGTTTCTCGATGTCGTATTTGAAGTGCCGTGCGATTCCCCAAAGCGAGTCGCCTTTCTTTACGACGTAGTAGCGGCCTTCCCTATGCGTCACGCCCATTTATTCACCTCTCCGGCTTGGATGCTCGTCTTCAAAGAGGTCATCGTCTTCGTCCTCTTGCGGGTTGTGGTCGATGTCGTAGAAATGAAAAATGCTGCCTTTGAGGCCAATGACGGCCGTGTAGGAATCCGAATTCGGCTGGTCCGGCATGGGATCCGAGAATCCCGTGGCGGCGATGGGACTGGACCAGACTTTTGTTTTCGTTTCCGGGTCGAACAGGCTTACCTCCGCGCCATCGATGAGTTTCCCTTCAAGGCTCGCCAATGCGAATTTCCTGGTGTGCGGCGTGTCATGGGAAGGGAGTTCCGGCAATTGGGGTGTCACCCGCGCCGGCTCGGTGAAGTTCTTTACGCTGCCATGAATGTTTACCGGACCAGGCGCCCTGAATGCTATCTGGCCGTTGGCGATCTCGATCTGGCAGCCCCCGCCCGCAGTGATCCTGATGCGTCTGGCAGCAGCAAAATCGATGTCGCCGGCAATCGATGCGATGTTGACTTCCTGCCGTGCGGTGATTTCAACGTTTTCGTCCTGCGCCTGGATCTGCACCTTGCCCTTGCCGGCAAAGAGCTTGATGCCCGACGTCGCCACGAACACGCTCCACGACTCTTTGATCGCCATCGCCAGCCGCTTGCCAATGGCGATGTTCGTGTCCTTCTGGCTGGATATGTGGATGTTCTCGCCTGCGGTGATCTGCTGCGTCTTCGGTGTGGCGCTGAGAATGCCGGCCGGACTGGAAAACGCCATCACCGGCTCCTCATACCCGGCCACCTCTGCCTTTTGCCCGGTGCCGCCGCTCTGGCTGTAGGTCTTCTCTGCCACCTGCAGCAGGCGCTGTGCTTCTTCATTGACCTCCAGCAGGTCGGCATGGTGGTCCTTCGCCGCATCCGACAATACCGTCGACAGCTCCAGCGCACCCTTCAGTTGCGTGGTCAGTTCCTTGCTGTCCATGTGTGTGCTGCGGGCGTTTTCCCGCACATCGGTGCTGACCAGCAAGCCCTTGCCGGCCCGTATCGCGCCATAGTCGTCGCTGCGCAGCTCAAACCCTTCGCCCCGTGGCTCGCCCTTGCCGCCCACTCTCGGGTGCACCAGGAAACCCTGATTGAGCGCGCTGTTGGCATGGTCGGTGGCCACCCGGATGCGCTGCTCGGCGGTGGAGTCGTCCCAGACGATCTCGTTGTGGCCGCTGCCCTTGACCATCTTGCTCTTGATGCCGGACAGGGTCTTGTTGCCGGGCAGGTTGCCGGCATCGCTGAAGGTGGCGGGACGGTGGGTGCCGTTGTAGACACTGGCGGTGACGATGGGGCGGTCGATGTCGTCTTGAATAAAATTAATGAGTACCTCGTCGCCAATCCTTGGAATCCACACATGGCCGTATTCCTTGCCATTCCAGCGCTGGGCAACGCGGATCCACACCGAGTCGCGGTCCGAGCCAGTCGCGCCCGCACCTTCGGCATGTCGCTGATCCTGTATGCGGGTGAAGGGCATGCGCACCTTGATGCGACCGAGGGCATCGGTGTGGATTTCCTCGCCGGGCGGACCGACGACGGTTGCGGTCATCAGTGACGGCGCGACCGGCTTGGCAAGTTCCGTATTGCTGAAGGCGGGAATGATGGAAATATGTTTGCGCACCGCGTCGAAGCGGGTGCGGTAGACGGATTGCGTTGCCGGTGTCTTTTCCTGCGGAATAAGTGTGTCATCGGGCAAGGCGAAGAATGTTCGGACCTCCCGCATGTCGTCCGGCAGATTGTTGCGTGCATACAGGTTCTGGCGGATGACGGTGAATTGCCGGTCTTCCTGCGCATCCTGGTCGTGGACCGGGTGATCGCTGAGTTCGAAATGCCTTCCTGTCACCAGTTCACGGTGGGTGCCGGTGCCGCTGAACAGTTTGCCGGCATAGTCATGCGCGCCGATACGCAGCTTTCCGTAGCGTGCATAGTCATCATCGCCATCGGCGCTGTGGTGAGAGTCGTAGCGATAGTCTTCCAGCGTGCCTGCCAGTATCGTGCCAAAGTGTCCCTGATCGTTGCTCGCCTGGTCGTACTGCGTGTTGGTGACATCGTTCTTGTATTCATAGCTTGCCCGCATCGTGCCGCCAGGCTGCAGCGCGCGCATGGCCCGCCACTCGGTGATCGCGTCTTCATCCTCCGTTGCATCGCTGCGGTGAAACCTTGCCTTGCCCGCGGATGCGGCATCGAGCATCGATACGTCGTCAAACAGTACCAGGGTAAGTTTCGGCTGTTCGCCGGGATGGGCTGACTCGCCATGTTCGAAATACCAGGCAATGCCTTCTTGTGCAAGCCAGCGCGACAGGAAGCCGGCGTCGGATTCGTTGTACTGCGTGACCCAGGGCTGCGAGGGATGCTGGCTGATGCAGCGGTCGTCGAGCGCGAAACAGGCGGCAAGTACGGCATTGTTCTGGCGATGTTCCTGCAGAAGCACGGATGTAAATTGGCGTACAGACAAGTCCTGGAATACACGGCTGTTAATGCGCAGCGCCAGCACGGCAAACGGATCCTGCAGGGTCAATACATAACGACTGAAGCCGCCGTCGCTGCCGGCGTGCTCGGCATGGGTAACGATGCCGCAGATGGCGCGGTGGTCGCCGTTATCGGTCAGGACGGCAAGCTGGATCGGAACGCCGATAAATGTCTTCAGTTCGAGGAAGGCGTCGCTGGACAGGCAAGTGAGGGTGAAGGTAAAGCCCTCGTTGATGGCTTCACGTCCGGTCAATTCATGCGGCAGCAAAATGTTGTCGTCGATGCCGGAGCCGGACATGAAGGCAAGCGTCAGTAGTCTGTCTGCCTGATTGAAAGCGAAAGCGGGCGAAAGAAGTTCTGCAAGCGGAGCAACGGAAGGGGAAACAATCATTTGCTTTTTATGCAACAAATCAAGGCGTGAGACATTAAAATAGAATTGTTAAAAAAGCAATTAAACTGATCGTCTTTCTTAATCCATGCACCCCGCCATGAAATTTGCCCTCCTTCCTCCGCTACGCCGCCTTGCCGTTCTTTTGTTGTTGGGCGGTGCCCTGCAAGCGCCCGTGCCGGTAGTTGCGTCCGGCACGACCGCACCGCCGCTTCTCCTGGCGAAGCATTTTGCAGAAATTCATGATCCTGCCGACTATCTCATCAGCGAAAAACTCGACGGCGTGCGCGCCTACTGGGATGGCACCCAGCTGCGGTTCCGCAGCGGCCGACAAATCCACGCGCCCGCATGGTTCACCGCGCCTTTTCCCGCACAGGGTTTGGACGGCGAACTCTGGATGGGCCGCCGCAGCTTCGAACGCCTGTCCGCCGCCGTGCGCCGGCAGGAACCGGTCGACGCGGAATGGAAAGAGGTCGTCTATCACCTCTATGAATTGCCCGGCGGCGAAGGCAGCTTCAGCGAACGCATCGCCCGCCTGCAAACCATCGCCGCAAACGCCGCCGTGCCATGGCTGCAAGTCCTGCCGCAGGTCCGCGTGAAGGACCATGCAACCCTGAAGCGCAAACTCGCCCTTGTGGTGCGCGACGGCGGCGAAGGCCTGATGCTGCATCGCGCCGACGCCATGTGGCAGACCGGGCGTTCGGATGTTTTGCTGAAAATGAAACCGCAACACGATGCCGAAGCGACCGTCGTGGCCCATGAGGAAGGGCAGGGAAAATACCGCGGTATGCTCGGCGCCCTCGTCGTCATGACTCCGGAAGGCCGGCGCTTCCGCCTCGGCACCGGCTTTACGGATGCCCAGCGGCGGCAGCCTCCGGCGATCGGCAGCACCGTCACATATCGCTACCGGGAAATGACCGGCACCGGCTTGCCGCGGTTTGCGAGTTTCCTTCGGGTGCGGGAACACGAGTAAAGATTGGACGGTTCTTACTGCAAGCCTAGCCAAAATCATCGAAGAGCGGTCCCTTCCCTCTGTAAGGGGAAGGGTTGGGGTGGTAGGGGCGAGCGTAAAGAACATATTTCCACCCATGCACACCCACTTCCATCGTTCTCTCCATCCCCTCCCACCACTACAATATCCCTCCAACTCAATCCCGTCCCTCACACCCCATGACTTCCAACCTCGACGAAGCCCGCAAGCACTTCTTCCAGGGCATCGAACACTTCGAAGCCGGCCGCCTCGAACCTGCCCGCGCCGCATTTGAAGCATCGCTCGCCCACGCGCCCGGCCGCCCTTCGGTGCTTGGCAACCTCGGCATCACCCTCTTCCACCTGCGCCGCCTCGACGAAGCCGTCCCGCTGCTGCAACAAGCCACCGCCGCCGACCCCGCCTATGCCGACGCCTGGACCTGCCTCGGCCTCGCCCAAGCGGGCCGCTCCCGCTGGCAGGACGCGGTCGACGCCCTCGACAAGGCAAGCGAGCTATTACCGCAAAAAGCCGACCTACTCGTTCACAAGGGCCAATGCCTGCTGCGCCTCGGACGCGCTCCCGAAGCATTGCAAACCTTCGACCGCGCCGTCGCTGCCGACCCGCAGCATGCCGACGCCTGGAGCGCGCGGGGTAGCCTGCTGCGCGAATTGCACCAGCTCGATGAAGCCGCCAAATGCTTCGAAAAAGCGCTCGTCCTCGGCGCCGATTCCGAACTGACCGGCTACTACCTTGCCTCAGTGAAAGGAACGGCCACGCCCCCGCCTCCGCCACGCCGGTATGTCGAATCGCTCTTCGATGATTACGCAGCGGAATTCCAGGACCACGTCGTCGGCAAGTTGCGCTACCAGGGCTATGAGCGCCTGCTGCGCCCGCTCGTCGATGAAGGCCGCCGGTTCCGCCACGCTCTGGACCTCGGCTGCGGCACCGGCCTGTGCGGCCCGCTCATCCGACCCCTCGTTGATGTGCTCGACGGCGTCGACATCTCGCAGGCGATGCTGGATCAGACACGGCAGCTCGGCATCTATCGCGAGCTGGTCCACGCCGACATCGGTTCCTACCTGGAATCCGCGCAAGGCCAGGTCGACCTCGTGATGGCTGCCGATGTCTTCATCTACGTGGGCGACCTGGCGAACGTCTTCCGCGAGATACGCCGGCTGCTCACCCCGGGCGGGCGATTTGTATTCACAGTCGAAGCGCCGGCGAACGACGACGACCTGCAATTGCTGCCGAGCCTGCGCTATGCCCATTCGGAGCGGTATATCCGGCGGCTGGCCGAGGCGAACGGTTTCAGGGTGGACGACATTGCCCGTGCCCCGATCCGGTACGATCAGGCACAGCCGGTGGAGGGGTTGTACGTGTACCTGGGATGAACAACCATCTTTAACAAAAACACACAAATGCTTTGATAAAAGCATGCATTTATAGCCTTTTATATTGCCTATACTCCCGAGCAATCTTGGCAATCCCTGCTCGCCCATGCCCTTCCAAGCCATCATCTTCGACGCCTACGGCACGCTGTTCGATGTCTATTCGATCGGCGCCCAGGCCGAACGCCTGTTTCCCGGCAAGGGGGCGGCGCTGGCGGAGCTGTGGCGCGACAAGCAGATCGAGTACACCCGCCTGCGCACCCTGTGCAGCACCTACAAGCCGTTCTGGGAAGTGACCCAGGATGCGCTGGTGTTTTCCTGTCGCAAGCTGAATCTCGACCTGACCGTCGACGCGCAAAACATGCTGATGGGCCAGTACGCCAGGCTGCAGGCCTTTTCGGAAAACCTTGCCGTGCTGCAGGCGCTGAAATCGATGAACCTGCGGCTGGCGATCCTCTCCAACGGCAACCCCGGCATGCTGGACGCCGCGGTGCAGGCCGCCGGCATGGGCGAGGTGTTCAACCATGTGCTGTCGGTCGACGCCGTGAAAAAGTTCAAGACCGCGCCGGAGGCATATCAGCTCGGCGTCGATGTGCTGGGCCTGTCGGCACGGGATATTTTGTTCGTTTCCAGCAATTGCTGGGATGTCTGCGGCGCCGGCTGGTTCGGCTACAAGACCTTCTGGGTCAACCGCGCCGGCGCGCCGGTGGAGGAACTGGGCGTGACGCCGCACGGGGAAGGGCGCTCGCTGACCGATCTGCTGGCCTTCGTCGAACAAGGCCGTGCCCGGAACGGATGACAAAACCGGTTAGCGCCGATTCAAGTTTCCAATGATTATTGCAATTCCAAATAACTAACCAAGAGGACACATACCATGACTGAACGCACCGCCTGTAACGGACTCCAGGTTGCCACCTCGCTGTACCGCTTTATCGAAGACAAGGTATTGCCGGGCACCGGCATCGACAGCGCCGGCTTCTGGAAGGGTTTCGATGCCATCGTGCACGACCTGGCGCCGAAGAACGCCGCCTTGCTGGCCGAGCGTGACCGTCTGCAGGTCGAGCTGGACAACTGGCATCGCGCCAATCCTGGCCCGATCAAGGATGTGCCCGCCTACCGCGAATTCCTGCAAAAGATCGGCTACCTCGTGCCGCGCCAGAAGGACGTCAAGGTCACGACGACCAACGTCGATGCGGAACTCGCGCTGCAGGCCGGTCCGCAGCTGGTGGTGCCGATCCTGAATGCCCGCTATGCGTTGAACGCGGCCAACGCCCGCTGGGGTTCGCTGTACGACGCGCTCTACGGCACCGATGCGATCCCCGAGACCGACGGCGCGACGAAGGCCGGCGCGAACGGCGAAGGCTACAACCCGGTACGCGGCGCGAAAGTGATCGCCTTCGCACGCAACTTCCTCGACCAGGCGGCGCCGCTGGCGAAAGGTTCGCATCGCGATGCCACCGCCTACAAGGTCGCCGGCAACAAGCTGATGGTCACGCTGCAGGACGGCAGCACCACCGGCCTCGCCGAGGAAGGCAAGTTCGTCGGTTACCAGGGCGGGGCGGATGCGCCGTCATCGGTGCTGCTGAAGAACAACGGCCTGCATATCGACATCCAGATCGACCGCAGCACCCGCATCGGCAAGGATGATGCCGCCGGCGTCGCCGACCTGGTGATCGAGTCGGCGCTGTCGACCATTCTCGACCTGGAAGATTCGGTCGCCGTCGTCGACGCGGCCGACAAGGTCATCGCCTACAGCAACTGGCTCGGCATCTTGAAGGGCACGCTCAACGAAAGCGTGACGAAGGGCGGCAAGACCTTCACCCGCGCACTGAACAGCGATCGCAAGTACACCGCCGGCGTCGGCGCGACCGATGCGAAGGACGGCGTGGTCACGCTGCATGGCCGCTCGCTGCTGTTCCTGCGTAATGTCGGTCACCTGATGACGAACCCGGCCATCCTGATGAAGGACGGCAAGGAAATTCCGGAAGGCATTCTCGATGCGGTCGTCACCGTGGCGATCGCGCTGCATGACCTCAAGCGTGACAAGAACCAGGAAATCGGCAACTCGCGCACCGGTTCGGTATACATCGTCAAGCCAAAGATGCATGGCCCCGCGGAAGTGGCATTCGCAAACGAATTGTTCAGCCGCGTGGAATCGATGTACGGCCTGGCGCCCAACACCGTCAAGCTCGGCATCATGGATGAAGAGCGCCGCACCAGCGTGAATCTGAAGGAGTGCCTGAAGGAAGCCGCCGCACGCGTGGCCTTCATCAACACCGGCTTCCTCGACCGCACCGGCGACGAAATGCACACCGCCATGCATGCCGGCCCGATGATGCGCAAGGGCGACATGAAGACCAGCACCTGGCTGACGTCCTACGAGCGCAGCAATGTGCTGGTTGGCCTATCGTCCGGCCTGCGCGGACGCGCGCAGATCGGCAAGGGCATGTGGGCGATGCCGGACCTGATGGCCGCGATGATGGAACAGAAGATCGCCCATCCGAAGGCCGGCGCCAATACCGCCTGGGTACCGTCGCCGACCGCCGCGACATTGCATGCGCTGCACTACCACCAAGTTAGCGTGGCCGATATCCAGAAGGAACTGGAGAAGGTCGATGCCAACACCGAGATCGAGCGCCTGCTCGACGGCCTGCTGCAGATCCCGGTCGCGGCCGAACCGAAATGGTCCGCCGCCGACATCCAGCAGGAACTGGACAACAACGCGCAGGGCATCCTCGGCTACGTGGTGCGCTGGATCGACCAGGGCGTCGGCTGCTCGAAGGTGCCGGACATCCACAACGTCGGCCTGATGGAAGACCGCGCCACGCTGCGCATCTCCAGCCAGCACATCGCCAACTGGCTGCTGCACGGCATCGTGACCGAAGCGCAGGTCACCGAGACCCTGCAGCGCATGGCGAAGGTGGTGGATGCGCAGAACGACGACGATCCGTTCTACAAGCCGATGGCGCCGGATTTCGAGGCGTCGTATGCGTTCCGCGCCGCGCGCGACCTGGTGATGAAGGGGCTGGAGCAGCCGAGCGGCTACACCGAGCCGTTGCTGCATGCATGGCGTCTGAAGGTGAAGGCCGCCAACCGCTAAGCCTCACAGCTTAAGCACTGCGTCTCGCACGCCGTGCCCGGTTCGGCCCGCACATGCAGGCTGAACCGGGTTACTCTTCCAACGCATCGGTCCCGCTGTTCTTCTTTCTTTTGAACGTACCGGTCAGACTGCCGGCGGCATTTTCTCGATCAGCTTGTCGAGCGTGATCGGATAATCACGCACACGAACCCCGGTGGCGTTGTAGACCGCATTTGCCACGGCGGCTGCAATACCGCAGATGCCGAGCTCGCCGACCCCCTTGGCTTTCATCGGCGACGAAATGGGATCGGTCTCATCGAGGAAAATGACTTCCTGGTGCGGGATATCCGCATGCACCGGCACTTCATAGCCGGCCAGGTCATGATTGACGAAGAAACCGTATCGCGTGTCCACGGCCAGCGCCTCCATCAGCGCGGCACCCACCCCCATCGTCATTGCGCCGATCACCTGGCTGCGTGCCGTCTTCGGATTGAGAATGCGTCCCGCCGCACAGACAGCGAGCATGCGCCGCACGCGGGTCTCCCCCGTGTCAGCGTCGACCGCCACCTCCACAAAGTGCGCACCGAAGGTGGATTGCTGGTATTTCTTGTCGAGGTCGCCGAATTCGATCATGTCTTCCGCAACGATGCCCTGGCTGCCCGCCACTTCGGCAAGCGGGATATCGCGTGAACCCGATCTGATCCGCCCGTCGGCGAAGACGGCATCCGCGGCATTGAATCCCGCCTTCTGCGCGACCGCCTCTCTCAGCTTCATGCATGCCGCGTACACGCCGGATGTCGAACTGTTGCCGCCCCACTGGCCGCCGGAGCCGCACGACACCGGAAAGCTGGAATCGCCCAGGCGCACGGTGACTTTCTCAAGGGGCAGGCCCATCATTTCCGCAGCGGTCTGGGCGATGATGGTGTAGCTGCCGGTACCGATATCCGTCATGTCGGTCTCGACGGTCAGGTTGCCACGCCGGTCCAGCCGCACCCTGGCGGCCGACTTGGTGACCAGGTTGTCCCGGAACGCCGCTGCGACGCCCATCCCGATGAGCCATTGACCATCGCGGGCCTGTCCCGGCTTCGTATTACGTTTCTCCCACCCGAAACGCTTGGCACCGATCTGGAAGCATTGCACCAGCTGGCGCTTGGAGAAGGGCGGATGCGGGTTCGGTTTGTCCTGCTTATCCTGTTGCTCCGGTTTCTTGGACTGCGGATCGTTCGAGCCGGGTTTGGCCGGATAGTCCGGAACGACCTGGGTGTCGTTCCTGATGCGGAATTCGATCGGATCCATGTTGAGCTTTTCAGCCATCTCGTCCATCGCGATTTCCAGCACCGCCAGGCCGGGCGCTTCATTGGGTGCGCGCATGGCATTGGCCTCGGGAAGGTCGAGCGCGGCGAGCCGGTTCGCCGTCATGCGGTTGGCGCCCGCATACAGTAATCGAGTCTGGATCGCGCCGGCCTCAAGACCGCCCCCCTGCAGGTTGCCGGACCAGCTCTCATGGCCGATGGCGGTGATCTGTCCGTTCCGCTCGGCGCCGATCCTTACCCGCTGTATCGTCGCCGACCGATGCACCGTGTTGTTCGGTACCAGGGCGCGCTGCAGCGCCACCTTGACCGGACGCCCGGCCGCGCGCGCCGCCAGGGCTGCCATCAAGGCGTCCGAACGCAGAAAGAGCTTGGCACCGAAGCCACCGCCGATGTAGGGCGACATGACGCGCACCTTTTCCTTGGGGATGCCCAGGGTTTTGGCAAGGTCATTGACCGTCCAGGCGATCATCTGGTTGGACGTCCACAAGGTCAGCCGGTCGCCCTCCCATGCGGCGATCGATGCATGCGGCTCGAGCATGGAGTGGGATTCGTGCGCGGTCGAATACGTCGCATCCAGCTGCACTGGGGCGGATGCGAATGCGCCCGCGAAGTTTCCGACCGAGCTGGCGCCGGGCGAGCTGAAGCTGTCCGCCGCAACCGCCTTGTCCTTGGATGAAGCAAGATCGAATGCGCCCTTCGAACGGGTATATTCCACCCGCACCATCGATGCTGCGGCGCGCGCCTGCTCGAAGGTATCCGCCACCACGACGGCGATGGCCTGGTGGTAATGCTGGACTTCAGGGCCGCCCAGCAAGCGCGCAACATTGAGATCGCCCTTCCCGAGCTTGCCGGCGTTCTGGGCGGTGACGATCGTGATGACGCCGGGAGCCGCCCTGGCGGCGGACAAATCCATCGAGACGATGCGTCCTTTCGCAATCGCCGAACCCACAACATAACCGTATGCCTGGTTCGCGACCACGTCGTACCGGTCATAGGCGTAAGGCGCGGTGCCAGTCGTCTTGAGGCGGCCATCGATGCGGTCGACCGGCTGACCGACCACCTTCAGTTGGTCAATCGGATTGGTGGTCGCAGGAGAGTCGAATTTCATGCAAGTTCTCCTAAGTGAGGATGGAGGCGAGCGTGCGTTCCACCAGCGGAACCTTGAATGCGTTGTCCTGCGTGGTGCGTGCGCCGGCGAGAAGACCCGCGGCGACCGCCTTCGCACCGCGCGGTAACGCGGACTCGACGCTTTCCATCCGCCATGGCTTATGGGCCACACCTCCGACGGCAACCCTGCCCGTGCCATCCGGCTGCACGATCGCGGCAACCGATACGAGGGCAAATGCATAGGAGGCACGGTCGCGCACCTTGCGGTAAACCTGCTTGCCGCCGACCGGCCTGGGCAACGAGACGGCGGTGATCAACTCGCCACGCTCCAGCGCATTTTCGATATGCGGCGTAATGCCGGGAAGCCGGTGAAAGTCGGCAATCGGGATGATGCGCGCCGTGCCGTTCGGGCGCACGGTCTCGACCGTTGCATCGAGCACCCGCATGGCGACGGCCATATCGCTTGGATGGGTCGCGATGCAGGAATCGCTGGCGCCGACAATTGCATGCAGGCGGCTGTAACCGCCAATGGCGCCGCAGCCGCTGCCGGGCTGCCTTTTATTGCAAGGCTGATTAGTGTCGTAGAAGTAGGGGCAGCGGGTGCGCTGCAGCAGGTTGCCGGCAGTGGTCGCCTGGTTGCGCAACTGGCCCGATGCACCAGCAAGCAAGGCACGCGACAGGACGGCGTAATCGCGCCGCACGCGTTCGTGTGCGGCAAGGTCGGTATTGCGCACCAGTGCGCCGATCCGCAGGCCGCCGTCCGGCGTCGGCTCGATCTTGTCGAGCCCCAGGTCGTTGATGTCGATGAGATGCGCCGGGGTTTCGATCTGCAGCTTCATGAGGTCGAGCAGGTTGGTGCCGCCTGCGATGAACCTTGCCTCTGCGGAGCGCGCCGCGGCAGCAGCGGCTTCGGCAGGCGAAGCCGCTCTTTCGTACGTGAAGGGCCTCATGCTTTCACCCCCGCGACTTCGGCAATGGCATCCTGGATATTGGAATAGGCGCCGCACCGGCAGATGTTGCCGCTCATGCGCTCGCGGAATTCCACGACGGTCATTCCGGGCCGCTGCGTAAGGTCATCGGTGACATGGCTCGGTATTCCTGCCTTGACCTCGTCGAGCATGGCCACGGCCGAACAGATCTGGCCCGGCGTACAGAAGCCGCACTGATAGCCGTCGTGCTTGATGAACGCCGCCTGCATCGGATGCAGATTCGCCGGCGTGCCCAGGCCTTCGATGGTGGTGATGTCGTGCCCTTGCTGCATGACGGCGAGCGTCAGGCATGAGGTGATCCGGCGTCCGTCGACAATCACGGTGCAGGCGCCGCACTGGCCTTGATCGCATCCCTTCTTGCTCCCGGTGAGATGCAACCGTTCACGCAGGGTATCGAGCAGGGTCATGCGGGGATCGATCATCATTTCATGATCGGTACCGTTCACTCGCAGGAGGATGCTTACCGAGGCAGGCGAAGCCTGCTGCGGTGCCTGCTTGGTCGGTGCAGCGTCGGCCTGCGGAACATGCGACACGGCTGTGACGGTGCCGCCGGCTGCCACCGCTGTGGCTTTGAGTATGCGCCGTCGTGACGGATCGAACTCGGTCATGATGTGGCTCCTGAAATTGGCGAGAAAGAATGCAGCCAGTCGAGACTGCCGTTCTGATGCGAGGCGAGCAGGTCTCACTGCGCAATCAATGACCTATCCGTCTATCAAGGTAAAGAGAACAGTGCAACAGTGCTTATGAGCATCGTTCAAACATTGATCGGAAATGCAGAAGTTCACCTTGAGACACAATCGGCATGTGATGGAGTCTTCGGCCCGGAATGCGTTCAATTTTTGCCTGCAATGATTCGAGCTGGAAACTGTCAGCGATATCAAGCGCCGTGAGGGTCAATAGGCCCTGAACCAATGCCCGGTTCGGCCCAGAGAAACCGGCGCGTTGCCATTTTCCGGATCCGATTCATCATCACCAATTGCTTAGTTCGGGCTTGTGCGGACCCGCGAACTACCGCGTTGCATGTACCAGACACTCGAACGTCGTTGTATCAATTTACTTTTCAGTGCATCGATCAGCGGCTTGCACCGCGCTGAAGGACTTGGCGCGCTCAGCAATTTTCACTGGGGCAGCACGTCATTCGATGTGCTTCACTTTTACTCTCGCCGTTTATCACAGCCTGCATGCGGGATGCGCGTCTTTTCGCCTACGCATTCAATCAACGTTCGAAATGGCGCCGGAATTCTGGCTGCGGTTTCATTGCGTCGCGCCCGGTAGGCAAAGCATGTTTACACACTGCCTACGTTCCCATGTCCATGGGATATGCGCTTCTGAAGAATCTTACTAACCTGATTTCGGTTCTCTGCGGAAACATCCAAAAGATTGTTCCTTAGCTGCTGCGTCACGGAGTGTCAACGTGCCGTTCCTCCCCTACCAGCGGGAGCCCGCCTTTCAGCAGTAACGGAAATCAAACCGCGAGATCCAGGACATAACGACGTCATCACCACTTCATCGAAGTGCCGGACGCGTCATCAACATGGCAGCACATGCTTTCGCATTCACCTGGGATAACTACATGATCAATAAAAACCTGTCAGCTTTTTTGGGATGCTCGCTTTTCGCATTCACCGCGTTTGCATCGCCGGTCAACCCTTTCGCCAGTAATAACGGCCAGATTCCGCCCTCCTCCGAATACAACGGTCCGCTGTTCAAACTGAGTCACAACTATCCATCGAAAGCGCCGGTACCCGCGATGCCGTGGCGCACCGCCATCAACAACGGTCTCATCACCACGAAGAATGCGGGCGCGTATGCACAGGCGCTGAAAGATGCGGTGGGCAAGGATATGCGCGTGCTCATCGAAGACTATGCGAACTGGAATGCAGCCCAGCGCGGCTGGTACAACGAGCCGTGGCTCGGTGCGCAGCGCGAAGCGATTCATGGCATGTACGTGGGCAACGGCATGCTCGATACATCGCTGTTCAAGGCCAGCGGCCTGACCAAGCCGATGACGACCTATGTATTGACCTATTACGACAAGACGGCGGCGCAGACCTTGCAGCGCGTCTGGAAAACCACCGCGATGCAGCCGGTGATCACCCCGGTGTCGACGCAGTTTCCCGAAGGCGCGCTGATCGTGAAGGCATCATTCATCACCGCCGATCCGACCGTCTGGCCGGTCATGGAAGGCAGCCAGGCATGGCCGCTGTACATCACCGTCGATGCCACGACCGGCGGCTATAAGACGCCCAAGGTGGTGAACACCTACTTCATGCAGTTCGACATCATCGTCAAGGATAGCAAGTCGGCGCCGAAAACCGGCTGGGTGTATTCCACGCTGGTCTACGACAAGAACGCCGCAGGCAACAGCGTGTGGAACAAGATGGTCCCGCTCGGCGCGCAATGGGGCAACGATCCGCAGGCCAACAGCACGCGTAATCCTTCCGCACCGCTGGTCGAAAACTGGATCAACCCCGCCGCACCGCGGTACGGTTCCGAAACCCTCGGATGGGGCGGGCGCCTTTCGGGTCCGAACGACGGCGCGATGAACGACATCGCCTTCACGGTCGGCGGCAAGCAGCAACTGGTCAAGAACGCGCAGGATTCATCCTGCATGAGCTGCCACAGCACCGCGCAATGGGATGTGAAGAACGGGCGCATGCCGTCGTTCCTGTTGCCGGCCACATCCAATCCGCCGACCACCACCGGGCCGGATGGCAATTATCTGGTCTCGCCTGCGCCGGGCTCGGCGGATTGGCTACGCTGGTTCCAGAACCGCAAAGGCAATGTACCGATGGATAAGGGCAGTGTCGCAACCGACTTCGATATGGTGCTG
>JAESFT010000563.1_pt1 | contig 19697 bp, 15 predicted proteins | sample 9269451 | NCBI WGS metagenome assembly JAESFT01 (sample SAMN14502557, study PRJNA617106) | algae metagenome | isolation source: Scytonema hyalinum WJT4-NPBG1 and co-occurring heterotrophs from well... | place: USA: Mojave Desert, Joshua Tree National Park, California | collected 2006-05-25
GTGATGAATATTCCTCTTGTGTGAGGTTAACGATGTATTTTTCTGCCATTTGTGAATACCGAGATTTTCAACTAGTTTCTCAGTAACCTGGACACCTGTCAAAATCTCTGTGGTGAACTACTAGTAGCCCGTTGCTTGAAACCTTGTAAATAAGGAAATAGCTTGCGGTTGACGTAATCAATCAAATCATCACCAATCAGCGCATTATCATGATCCAACGTCCCATCCGCCTTTTTTGGAGCCGCCCAAGCCGACCACCGATGCGCCTCATCAATAATAAATTCATAGGGCTTGCCGATCAATTCCGCCTCTAGCGCCCTTTCCTGCTCCAAATCATCCAAATACTTCAGAAACAGCAGCCAAGAGGTTTGCTCGGTGTAATCTAACTCTGTAGTACAACCCGCTTCTTTCCAGAGAACATCATCAATATTTTTAAAAGTTTGCTCGAACATTTCGCTTTACTGTGGCATTTTTAATATTAATGGCTTGGCTCACATCTTGCACCTACGCCGTGAAATGAGCGTGAGATTCGTTGAGTACAAAAGCGGGTGATGGGACTCGAACCCACGACGTTCACCTTGGGAAGGTGACATTCTACCACTGAATTACACCCGCAAATGGAGTTTAGCCTAAATAAAGCTAACCTTCATTATAACACTATTTGCCCATTTCAACCAGTTGGTGGCAGATTCCTCACCACTCCATCTTCTTCAGCAATTTTGCGCCGTTGTTTCTTGCCAAAGCCGTATTTCGCGACATCTAGAATCCAGCATTGAAAGTCGTCAACGTAAGAGAACAACACCGGCACGACTACAAGCGTCAGCAGGGTAGAAGTTGTGAAACCACCCAGGATTGCAATACCCATTGGCTGGCGGACTTCAGCCCCCGCACCAATTCCCAAGGCAAGGGGAACGATACCCGCGATCGTTGCTAGAGAAGTCATCATAATCGGGCGCAAACGCGACACCCCAGCTTCTAGAAGCGCATAACGTTGGGTTTTGCCTTCTTGTATCTTAATAATTGCATAATCCACCAACAGAATCGAGTTTTTCGTCACAATGCCCATCAACAGGACGATACCAATCAGGGCATATATTCCTAAAGCTTTTTGAGCAACCATCAACGCTACCAGTGCGCCACCCAAACAGAAGGGCAAAGCCGCCATAATTGTCAAGGGATGCAAGAAGTTGTTATACAGCAGGACGAGAATGGCGTAGATACACATGAGTGCTAGCCCGATTGCGCCACCAAAGCGACCAAAGATGTCAGACATAATCTTGGCATCACCAGAGTTTTGCAGTCTGACTCCAGGCGGCAAGTTTTGCAAGGCTGGTAGCTGTTGCACTGCTTTGAGTGCATCTCCCAAGGAAATGCCTTGCAAATTCGCTTCTAGGGAAACTTGACGGGAACGGTCGTAGCGGTTGATGGTTGCAGGACCGCTGCCAAAGCGGATGTCTGCGACTGCTAGGAGGGGAACCAAGCTGCCATTTTGAGTGGGAACTTGGAGATTTTTGATAGTGTTGATGTCCTCACGCGCTTTCGGGTCAATTTGCACGCGAATGGGGATTTGGCGATCGCTCAAATTAAACTTCGCCAAATTCGCATCATTGTCTCCTATGGTTGCGAGAGAGGCAGTACGGGCAATTGATTGCACGGTCACTGCCAAATCTGCCGCCCGTTGCGGATCGGGTATGACCACAATCTCTGGTTTTACCAAACTCGCACTAGAAGACACTTCCACCAATCCAGATACCGTCCGCATCTGCCTTTCTACTGCTGAAGCCGCTTGATTCAACGCTTCCGGATTTTCACTCCGCAGAAGTATCGTTAAATCTTTACGACCGCCAACTGCTCCCGCACTTTCAAAACTAATTCTTGCTCCCGGAATTTCCTCGAACTGGGGACGCACTTGCTGCTCAAACTCCAGTTGAGAAATTTTCCGTTCTTCTTTAGGCTTAAGTTTGAGGGTAAGAGTAGCGGCATTTACTTCTTCTGTAGCCAGCACATTGATCACATTCGGGTTTTGCCGCACGACGTTGGTCACTTGCGACACAACCTTGCTGGTATCTTCTATGGTGGAACCGGGGGCTAATTCTATAGAAATGGTGGAAATCCCAACGTCGCCACCATCAACTAATCCCTTAGGAATTAACGGAACCAGCATCAAACTGGCAATGAAGAAAGCGATCGCAATACCGATGGTTGTCAACCTGTGGCTTATCGCCCACTTCAGCAGGGATTTATACGGTTGAAAGCGCCGCCGCGACGATTTTGGATTTTGGATTTTGGATTTTAGATTGAACAGTCTTCTTACTGCTCCCTTGCTCCCCTGCTTCCTCTGCTCCCCCTGCTTTTCCTTATCCTTAAGCAGATACGCCCCCATCATCGGCGTTACCATCCGCGCTACTAAGGTTGAGAAAATCGTGGAAATGGCAACGGTGAGTCCAAAAGGTTGGAAAAATTGACCGGGAATACCGCCCATAAAGGCAACAGGCATAAACACGGCAATAATTGTTGCCGCACTTGCTATCACTGCTAGACCCACTTCGTCAGACGAGTCAAAAGCAGCTTCCCAAGGTGATTTACCCATTGCCATGTGCCGTTCCATGTTTTCAATTTCCACGACGGCATCATCCACCAAGTTACCCACCGCCAGTGCTAATCCCAACAAAGTCATGTTGTTGAGGGTGTAACCGAGCGCTTGCTGCACCGCAAAGGTGGGAATGATTGACAACGGCAGGGCTACCGCTGTAATCAATGTTGCTCGCCAGTCTCGCAAAAACAGCATGATGACTATCACCGCCAGCAGCGATGCTTGGATCAATTCATCAATAGTGCTTTCGTAGGAGTCCTCCACGAAAGTTGCTCTGGTAAAGATTAATTCCAGCTTCACATCTGGGGGGAGTGTTTTTTGCAGTTCTGCTGCCGCTTCCTTCACTCCTTGTTCCACTGTCACCAAAACGCTGCCAGTGCTACGTAACACTTGGAACGCCACGACAGGTTGGTTGTTTAAGCGTGCGGTTTGTCGCACTTCGCCATAGCTATCTTCTACCGTTCCCAAGCTAGACAAGGGGACGGAACCACCATTTGGCAGGACGATTTCGTAGGTTTTGAGAACATTCACATTCTGGGCGCTACCAAGGGTGCGGATAGTTTGTTCGCTACCGCCAACTTCAGCACGTCCGCCTGGTAAGTTAATGTTAAGAGCGCGGATTTGGTCGTTGACCTGAGTCGCGGTGATGCCCAAAGACTGCAAGCGATCGCTCGCAAGGTTTATGCGAATTTCCCGGTCAACTCCACCCACTCGCTTAACTTGTGCCACTCCCCGAACAGCCAACAAAGCGCGGCTAATGGTTTGGTCAACCAAGTTACTCAATTCTTCTACCGAACGCTTGTCGGATCTCACCGCGTAGGTCATAATCGGACCCCCGGAAAATTCCAAACGCTTGACTATCGGGTCGTTGATGTCTTGGGGGAGGTTTTGGCGAATTTGCGCCACAGCGTTGCGAACGTCGTTGGTGGCGCGATCCGTGTTTGTCCCCAAAACAAAATTTATCGTGGTCGTGGAGGTTCCATCGGTAACCGTCGATCGCAGTTCGTCGATATTACCCAATCCAGCAACGGCATCTTCAATTTTTTTCGTCACTTGGAATTCGAGTTCCGCAGGACCTGCTCCCGGTTGTGTGACTGTAACCGATACTGTAGGAACATCAATATTTGGGTTGGTATCAATCCCTAAAGAAATGAAGGAAAACCAACCCATTACCATCAAAATTAAGAATATAACTATCGTTGGAACAGGTTTTTTTATCGACCAAGCTGAAAGATTGAAGGACATGGAACTAGTTATCAGTTATCAGTTATCAGTTATCAGTTGTAGAGACATGCTGTTTGAAGCGTCTGTACATGAGCTATAGAGTCAAAAGTGTTGGCTATTGACCGTTGACTAATGACTATTGACTCTTAACGACTCGCACTTTATCGCCATCTTTGATATATCCAGCACCGTCAACAACCACGCGATCACCTAGTTTCAAACCACTTTTGATTTCCACCCTGCCACCAACGAGAATTTCTCCTACTTCTACTTTCTGGGCGCCAACTGTGTTTTCCTTGGGGGAAGCCGCGCTTTGCGCGTCTAAACCTGATAGCATGAATACAATTGCACTACCATCTGGTTGAGGCTGCACAGCTTTTTCGGGAACCGCTAAGCTTTTTGTGCTTACGGTGGTAATCGCAGCACGGGCAAACATTCCTGGTTTGAAGAAGTTGGTCTGCGGTAAATCAATTTTTACCGTCGCCTCACGTCTTTGCTGATTCACCACAGGTTCTATTTCTCTGACTTGCCCCTGCAAGCGCACGCGGCTATCAGCATCAGAGGTGACTTGCACAGATGAGCCAATTTTTACCTGTGGTAGTTGAACTTGCGGAACGAGGGCTTGCAATTCCAACTTCCCATCTTGAATAATCGAAAATAGCTTTTGTGTTCCACCAACCACAGTTGCTATCTGTGTTTGCGGTGGTACACCGGTCACATCTCCCACTCTTGCTAGTTTCTCCGCCACAACACCTGAAACTGGGGCGCGAACTATTGTTTGTCCTAACTGAGTTTTCAGTTGTTCGACCTTGGCGGCACTACTTTTGACACTTGCTTGGGCACTGTTGATATTCGCTTCGGCAATCTTGACACTCGCTTGGGCACTACCAATATTCGCTCTTGCACTAAGGACATTGGCTTCAGCGCTTTTGATATTTGCCTCGGCAAGGCGCACCCCTTCTGTTGCTGTTGCCAAATTTGTGGTAGCAGTATCCAACAGCCGACGGCTAATCACCCCTTGATCTGCCAGTTCTTGATCGCGCTTGAAATTGATTTCGGCATCTCGTAACTTTGCCTTTGCTTGAGCCAAGTCTGCTAATTTTTGCTGGACGATCGCCTGGCTTGATGTCACACCTGCCTGACTTGATGTCACACCTGCCTGCTTTGATGCCAAGTCCGCCTGCTTTGAAGCAACATCTGCCTGCTTTGCTTCCACATCCGCTTTTGCTTGTCTAATTTGGTCTTGCAGTAGGGAATCATCCAGCACTGCCATCACTTGACCTGCTTTGACAAAATCTCCTATATTCACCAGAATTTTTTTGATTTGTAAACCGTTTGCTTGCGGCAAAACTGGAGTTAAATCGCGTGCTGCGACAGTCCCCGTAACGCTGAGAGTTCGACCCACACGAGTGGTTTCTGCTAGGGCGACGGTGACTGTCATCGTTGGCGAAACTTTTTGTGCTGATTTATTTTCTGCTGCTGTATTCCCAGGTGCACGCTGACTCAGTACACGCATTCCCCCAAAAGACATGATAACTCCCAAGCCAGTTCCTACCAACAGTGGCATCAGCCATGAAGGTCGCCTTGTATACACTCTTTTTTTCTCCCAGTTAGCGTCTTCAAACGCCATTGGTTCTTGCACCTCTAGTTCTGAAAAACTTTCCTCACCCACAGTTGTGCCTCCAGTTTCTGCCCAACCATTAATGGGCAGTTATGCTTAAGAAAGTTTACATTTGATTACCGTATATTAAATATGACGCATTTTTTAGACTACTTGTTGCATTATTCGCAAAATATACTCGTGACTATCGTCACCATTTTGCCCAGGTAGGGGAGAAGCTTCGCGCTATTGGGTGATGGGAAGATACGAAAGAAAAGCTTGTTTTTCGCTGAAGGTGTACATAGGTAATGGTTCCAGCCTGTTCATGACTGACAAACTACGGCTTGTGTTGTGCTAAAGTCGTAAAGATTTGGAACATCAGGCTTACACATCCTGCTAGCACCTATGTTTACATTATAAAGATCTACAACGATTTATCTGGATTCTGGTGAATTTCCAACAGTTACCAGATTATGCTTTCTTTGAGATAAACCAATAATAAATAATTTAGTATACAACTTTGAGCAACTACTATTTTGAGTAACTAGTATGTTTAATGCCACCGAAATTTTAATTGATGCGTTTGTCGCTCAAATTCGCGAAGGTTATCGGCGCACCTACGGCTGCTTAAAAAACGATTACCAAGATATTATAGCTTGGGCGGGCAATATGGCTTTGGAAAACATTGCTAATAGTGACGCCCTGTATCATAATGTAGAACACTCTATCTTAGTCACGCTAGTTGGACAAGAAATTTTACGCGGCAAACATATCCGTGAAGGAGGTGTTTCCAGTGAAGATTGGTTGCATTTTATGATCTCCTTGGTGTGTCATGATATTGGTTATGTCAAAGGAGTTTGCCGACAAGACCGAGAGGACGAAGGTTTGTATGCCACTGGTAAAGATGGGAAAATGATTCCTCTTCCTCCTGGAGCTTCTGATGCCAGTCTCACACCATATCATGTAGACAGAGCCAAACTGTTCATTGATGAGCGTTTTGGTGGGCATAAATTGATAGATTCACAGGTGATTAAAAGCAATATTGAGTTGACTCGGTTTCCAGTACCAGCCGCAGAAGACCATCAAGATACCAATAATTTTGCAGGCTTAGTGCGTGCTGCTGATTTGATTGGACAATTAAGTGACCCGCGTTACTTAAAGAAGATTACTTCTTTGTTTTACGAATTTGAAGAGACTGGCACGAATCATGTGTTGGGTTATCAAACCCCTGGCGACTTACGCAAGAACTATGCCAAATTCTACTGGAATGTCGTTTATCCTTATATCAAGGATGCATTGCGCTACATTTCCTTAACACAGCAGGGAAAGCAAATTATTGCTAATCTCTACTCGAATGTATTTGTCGTAGAACACGAAAAACCTCAGGAAGAACCTTTGTATCTCCTTGAAAAACTCCGCGCTTAAAAATTAAGAATTATGAATTATGAATGCTGAGAAAGTTTCATAATTCATAATTTATAATCCATAATTTATAACTCATAACTTATAAGTCCTATGAATTGGTGGCATCGACTCAAGAAAAATCCTTTGGCAAGATTTGGGGCAATTTTGCTCTTGGTTTTCTATGTGGCAGTTATTGCAGCGGACTTTGTCGCCCCTTACAACCCTTACGTCTCACAACCAAATGGTTCTCTATTGCCACCAACTCGTGTTTATTGGGTTTCTCAACAATCAGGACAGTTTATTGGTCCTCATATTTATCCAACAACTCAGGGAGACACAGATTTAAAAACGGGCGATCGCCAAATCCTCGTAGACTTCAAAAAGCCCTCTCCTGTGAGGCTCTTTGTCACTGGACCAGAGTATCGTCTGTTGCAGACGAGTTTACCTCTACCTCCAAAATGGGATGAGGTAGAAATATTTGGTGGTATCCCGTTAAATATACATTTGTTTGGTGCTGTTGGTGACGCAAAGTTTAACCTTGTAGGTACAGATGACCAAGGTCGGGATCAATTGAGTCGCCTGCTGCATGGCGGTCGCATCAGTCTATTTATTGGGATTATCGGAGTTGCCCTTACCTTTCCCTTGGGGATGTTGATTGGAGGAATTTCTGGCTATTTCGGTGGATGGACTGACAGTGTTATTATGCGCCTAGCCGAAGTGCTGATGACTTTTCCCAGTATTTATCTTTTGGTGACCTTAGGCGCAGTATTACCGCCAGGATTATCGAGTACCCAACGCTTTTTGCTGATAGTCGTGATTACTTCGTTTATCAGTTGGGCAGGATTAGCACGAGTGATTCGTGGACAAGTGCTGTCTCTTAAAGAGCGAGAATATGTCCAAGCGGCAAAAGCAATGGGTGCTAATCCACTTTACATCATCGTGCGTCACGTATTACCGCAAACCGCTACTTATATCATTATTTCCGCTACGCTTGCGGTTCCTAGCTTTATTGCGGCAGAGGCGGTACTTAGTCTCATCGGGTTGGGAATTCAACAACCAGACCCGTCGTGGGGTAATATGCTATCTCTGGCAACGAACGCTTCAATTTTGGTGTTGCAACCTTGGCTAATTTGGCCTCCCGCTGTGTTGATTATTCTCACGGTGTTGGCTTTCAACTTACTAGGTGATGGTTTGAGGGATGCTTTAGATCCGCGTAGTTTGCAGAGGTAGACTTTGAAAAACTGAAAATGTAAAACAGTCTCTACTGACTCTATTTCCTTGTACTATAGTAAAAAGGTATACTATACAAAACAAGTATTTGTTCGAGGCTGTTAAATGAGCAACGAACTGACCCCGGTGCCATCTAGCCAACCGATCGAGGTGTTTGTCTCATATTCTCACAAAGACGAAACCCTACTAAGAAAGCTGGAAGCTCATCTAAGCATCCTCAGGCGCGAGAGGGTCATTTCGTTATGGCATGATCGCAAAATTACACCAGGCAGGGAGTGGGCAAATGAAATTGACTCAAATCTCAACATAGCCCACATTATCTTACTACTAGTTAGTGCTAATTTCTTGGCTTCTGATTATTGCTATGGCATTGAGCTAAAACTTGCTCTAGAACGGCATGAAGCGGGAGAAGCCCGCGTTATCCCTATTATCATCAGACCAGTTGATTGGCAAAATGCACCTTTTGCTAAACTCAATGCTCTACCCAGAGATGGTAAGGCTGTAACCACATGGTCTAATCGTGATCAGGCATTTGTGGATGTTGCCAGGGGAATCCGAGAAGCGGTGAGAGAACTGACTACGAATGATAGGGCTAAAGCAACAAGACCATCTACTGTACCAGGAAATTCAAAAGGTGAGGATATCATCCGAATAAAACAGGAACAGTTGCAAAGAGAGTTTCAAGAATTAAAGAAGAACCTCAATGAGGTCAGTCAGGAATTAGACAGGATTCGCTCAACTACCGTAGTCCGGGAAGATTCACAGAAAGAGGAAGAGCTTGAAGGACAAAAAGCCAATTTAGAGGAAGGCTTAAAAGCTTTACAGGATGTTGAACAAAATTTGCGTCTTCACCAAAAAATTTTAATATGGGTAGATGCTGACCGCGTAAAACTGCTGGCTGAAGAGACCGTAAAGGAAGTTTTAACAGAGCGTCCTGAGTGGGAAAACCCTGGGGGAAAGGTAGGCTCCCCTGAGAAGATTAAGCAATTTCGCTACGATATTGAGGATTACCTGCGCTGGCTTCGTCGAAGCACTACAGTTTGTCAACCCCTGCCATTAGAGCAAATCAACATAACTCCAACACTCAATAGGGATGTTTATTTAGAAGCTTTTAAGGTTATCCAGAAAAGGGCTTCTAAAGAACTTTTGCCAGATGAAGTTGGCGCATTAGAAATTTACACTCGCTATCTGATTGAACATTTCACTTCTTGCGATTAATTGATTAATTACGCTTTTTCCTTTCCTCTTCCAGTTCTTTATTAAGAGCATTGATCGCAGATTCCATGCTAGGTAGCAAGGGGCGAACTTTTTTAAAGCTAGCTGTCGCTTGATCTATATCCTTATTTTCAGGAAAAAATCTTTTAGTTGTCTCTAGGGCCTTCTCAATGGTGGTTATAGCCTGCTTAAGTTTCTTCATAATTTCAGAATCTTGGAATTGTGACATATTGAATGTCCTGAACGTGTCTAATTGTTACCTATTTCTATTTGCAAGATGATTGGACACGAATCAGGAAAAAAGCTGAGGACATATGCCATTCAATATTTCTACAAGCGATCGCACTCCCAATAATTCTCAGTATTTATACTATTTGTTAATTTAAGTTTGTAACAAAAAAATGATAGAATTAGCAACTGGGCTACTGATGGTTAGAGTTTGGCTGCAAACGCGCGATCGCCGAAGGCGGGCACTTCGTGCCATCGCATTCCTTTTACAGCGCTTATTCTTATGATTAGACCACAAATCGTAGGGTGGGCATTGCCGATAAAAGCCCATGTGGTGCACATTTGAGATATTGGTGAGCAATGCCCACCTTAGAGAAAACCGCTATAAAGCGAAGTTATCGTATTCAGTCAACTCCTTATGCGATTCAACCGCTACGTTTCACTACCCAAAGAGTGTGTTCTCTAGAAATAACATCCTCAGCCTGAGAGACAAACTTTGACAATAATTCATCCGATGTAACATGGGGGCTTAAGCTTTCAACAGACCCTAACTCCTGAGCAGCAAGGGCATAAGATTGGCTCAAGTCTTGGTGTTTTTTTACCTGCAACCAAGACAGAAAAGCCGTCGCTAAACCAGCAAAAAAACCGGTTGTATTCACAGGCACATTAGGAAATACAGCGTGCAAGATGGCAGAGATCAGTGAAAGCAACTGGGCAACTATCATTGCATTAAACCACTTTGTTCTCGCTTTGCGATTGTATCTGGCTTTCCCGCCATACCACTCGCGTTGATCCTTTACTCGACATTCGAGATAAATATCTCGGCGATCGCTCGTGGGTAGCGGTCTTATCTGTCTCATCGTCTCGCTGATTTGAGGCGTTGTTGAAGTCTCAGTACTTAACTCCGAGGCAATATCTTGTCTTGCTTTCAACACTTGCTCGAGTTGTTCAAGAAACTTTTCGTCCAAATTTTGGTTAGTTAAGGAGGAAGGAAATGGTTCAGACGCAGTCATATATCGCCATGCAAGGCTTTTGACAGACTCAGCCACCGCACGAGCATCAAACCAAACTCGCTCGTGTTTGGATGAAGATAGCACATAAGTGATAAATATACCCACTGATGTCAAGATAGCACTAGGAATGGCTAAAGGATCAGATCCATTTGGACTCCATGAAGACATTAAAGCACTAACAACCAAGATTGCTAAGTCTGACCTTATAAGCAGCAAATACTTTCGTTGTGCTGACAGAGAAGCTTCGTCTGCTGCTTTGAATAAAGCAGGAAAATCTGAGTTTTTAATAGGGTTAACTTGACTCATTTTTCAGATAAAAAATCTATATAAACCTAGTTCATTTACCCAAACAACATATGAATTAAGTTGGAATTATCTGTTCACGCTTTCTCCATAAAATATCCATAGCTTTATCTGTGCCAGGTAAATCACCATGATCTTGAATGTAGGTTAGGTTATCTAAGGCACTCTTCAGTTTGTCTGGTGTATCTACAATTTCAGCAGCACGTTTGTAAAACTTTAGGGCATCTTCAGTCTTCTCAAGTAGCAATAAAACTTCTGCACGGTTTACAACTCGCCAGTAATTAGTACTTTCTAGCGTAACGCTACCTAGTAGAGACTCTCCTTGCTTAGACAATGCTTTTAATCTCATACGATCATCTATTGACGTTTCATGCACTCCAAGTTTTAGGCAGAGTATAAGGAGCATCATCTCATTCACTAAACAGTAAGTTGATTGTGGATTTACTTCTAGACCAGTTCTGTAACATTTAACTGCCTCTCTAACTTCATAAAGTCGTTTGTGCAATCCGCCGAGAATTCCCCATGCATCATCATCTTCACGGTTAAGACGCGTTGCTTCAAGCATATAAGCTTTTGCTTGACGATAATCTTCTTCGCTCCCCAATTTTGTACCGCGTCGGCGATATGCTAACCCTAATTCACGGTATGGTTCCGATAGAGGTTGTGAGCCTTGTTCATTTAGCTTGATAGCCTGCTCTAACACAGGAATTGCATCATCATATTTTGCGACAAGTAATTTGAGAGCATAATCTACTTCCTCGCTCGCAGCCTGAAAGTATCCTTGATCTAACAAAATCTTACTCAACAGCTCATGAACAGATGGATCAACAGGGTTAAAAGGCTTTCCTAGTGATGCATACATCTGTTGGCGCATAGCAAAAATTTCGTTGGTTCGCCCTGATTGAATCAACTTTTCAAAGCGATCGCGCCATATTTCTATTTGCTCCGGATGTATAGCCTTCCGGGGACGATACAATTTAATCGCGTTGAAATACCTCTTTAAAGGTTCAGTATAAACATGAGGCTCAGGGTGGAGATCTGCTGCCACGGTTAATCGCTCACAAACCTGGCGCACTTGATTCTCATCTTCACCTTGATACAGTTGGTAGGAAGAAATCGGATTTGCCAACTCACCTGGTTTCATTGAGTAGATGATAGGAATAATTCCACGCTCTTTGTCGATTCCACTTGCAACTCCACACTCCCACATCACCCAAGGACGACCGGCACTTGTTGGAGTCTGGATAGCTAGAATAAAATTGCTCTCGGCAAGTTTTTCGTGTAGCTGATCGCGCCACTCAATACCAATAGTCATGCCACCAGCAGCATGAGAGTCACTAGAGTACCAAGCTTCGATAGCACCTAGGGATGTACTTTTAAGAAGTTCTTTCCATGCATCAGCTAAAGCCCTCTCTTCATGGTAATGACTGATTAAAACTTTAATGCGAGCCATCATGTATCGCCCTCGTTGTCTTTACATCAAACTAGATGTTCTCATTTTGTACACTATAGTATTGCTGATATTAACCAAGTTATAAGGTTAGTATCTCAGCAACTGGAAACCCTTGCCTACGGGCTTCGTGCATAAATTCTGCTGTCATATCTGCTGCACCTTCACCACGAGGTTTCCCATCCCACACAATCACAGCAAGAATTTTATCTTCAAAACTGTTCTCGGCAGTCTTTTGCTTGTTGGCGGTAGAATGAGCAAGTAACCGCGCTTCCTCAAAAATTCCCTGATTTGCAGCCAGAAAAGCAGCTTCGTCTTGATCACTCTTATGGAGAATCACAAGATCTCCTGCTGCTTCTACTTCAGAATAGATGCGATCAAACAATGCGCCCCAATTTCCAGGGCGATCTATCACTGAGATTTCGCGAAAGCGATCGCGCTCAAAAGGCAGGACAATACGACGCCTTAGCCCCAGATCTCCCGCAACTTCCAAAGCAAGAAGATCAGCACCGCAAGCCGCAGAACAGACGAGCGTAGACACTTGATGTTTCGTGAATACCTCAGTAATACACCTGCGAACTTTTTCCGTATTCTCCAATGGAAAGCTAGGTTTCTGGGCGTTTGGGGCGTCAATGCGACGACCTGCCAATGCGACAATAATCATTAGAAAATATCCTCCACGGATAAAGCTGTTACTAACTTTCTCACAGCTTATTGGCTGTTCCTCTCAACTACTCAAAGTGCTTTCTTTTTCTACTCCTCTATGGGCTATGACAAGCCCAGTGATTTGTATACACTATCTCGGTAGTAGTCGTTGCCGCTATCATGCATTTCGTAATTTTCAAGTGCGTACTTAATTATGTATGGCGAGAACGAAACAAAGATTGCCCCAACGTCGCGAATTACTGGTGGACAGGTTTCTTCTACCATTTGGCGGGATTTATCTAGGTTAACCCCGATAATCGTGCAGCTTTTCTCCAATGCTACCTCTGCCTCCCAGCGAACGTACTTGTACTTCCAGCGCGTATCCTCTCCAATCAACTGGATAAATTTACCTGCCATGTTAATTCGCTCACGACAACGACGCTTGATATAAGCTTCGTCTTCTGAACCAATTTCCTGTGCAAGCTGGCAATCGGTAAAGTTAAAGTCAATGTTAGTGTTCTTTTTCCATGCCTGCATTAGCCAATAATAATGAATATCGGTGCTGCTAAATCCAACGAAGGTTCTTGGTAATCCCATACTCGCTCTAACTAAGTTGAGATTGTATTTTAATATACTCTTAGATAAATGCCATTTGTTTGGATATTTCCTCTTTTACCATATGTCAAGAGATACCGTGCTGCCTACTAAATAATACGGTATGACAACAAAAGCACCCATCCCCACATACGGGGATGGGTTGGGAGTAGAGTTTTACTTTTGACTAATGCACAGTCCCAATTGGTTGTGTTTCCTCAATATCTGGAGTGCGCAAATTCTCCACCAGCGCCTGAATTTCTGCTGGAGGAGGTGGCGTGAGACGAGACACGACAAGGGTGACAACAAAGTTCAGCAACATACCCACAGTGCCAATACCTTCGGCAGAAACCCCAAAGAACCAAGGTGGCATACCCCGAAACTTAACGCCTACGATGTATGCGGTAGTGAAGATTAAACCTGTCACCATACCAGCGATCGCCCCTTCTTTGTTGGTGCGTTTGTCGAAGATACCGAGGAAGATAACTGGGAAGAAGCTAGAAGCAGCTAATCCAAAGGCGAAAGCTACCACCTCACCGACAAACCCTGGCGGATTCACCCCAAAGTATCCAGCCGCAACGAGGGATAAACCGACCATCAAGCGTCCGACAAACAGCCGTTTTTGTTCTGATGCTCCCGGATCGACGATGCGGTAGTAGACATCGTGGGCTATAGAACTAGAAATGACCAGTAACAGCCCTGATGCTGTAGACAAAGCTGCTGCCAATCCCCCAGCCGCTACCAAAGCAATGACCCAAGGAGCCAGTTTAGCAACTTCTGGAGTTGCAAGCACAATGATGTCTCGATCAATCGTAATCTCGTTTGTATCTTTTTTTGGAGTTAACTGTAAACGCCCATCACCATTTTTATCTTCAAAAGCCAACAGCTTCGTGCGTTCCCACTTGTTTGCCCAGTCTAACTGCCGCACTTCCTCAACAGTATGGTTGTGCAGGGAATTAATCAGGTTGTAACGGGCAAACATAGAGAGGGCTGGAGCCGTAGTATACAAAATGGCAATGAATAACAGTGCCCAACCAGCAGAAAATCGAGCTGAGCGCACATCAGGAACTGTATAAAAGCGTACAATAACGTGGGGTAGACCGGCTGTTCCCACCATCAAGGCAATGGTGACAAATAGCACGTCCAGCATGGGCTTGTTGACAAATGGTTGAGTATACTCTGCAAACCCAAGGTCAACCTGAATTTGATTCAGCTTGTCGGCAATATCACTAAAGGTAAATGCAAACTGGGGAATTGGGTTACCTGTGAGTAATACAGCAATTGCAATAGCTGGAATGAGGTAAGCAATAATTAAGATGCCGTACTGTGCAACCTGTGTCCAAGTGATGCCTTTCATACCACCCAGCACAGCAAAAAAGCCCACAATGACCATGCCAATGATGACACCTGTATTGATGTCTACCTGTAGGAAGCGGCTAAAAACAATACCAACTCCTCGCATTTGTCCGGCAACATAGGTGAGAGAGACAAAAATGGCTGCCACTACTGCTACCAGACGGGCAATGTTGGAGTAGTATCTGTCTCCCACAAAATCGGGTACTGTATACTTACCAAATTTGCGGAGGTAAGGAGCCAGTAACAGTGCCAGCAGCACATACCCTCCCGTCCAACCCATTAAATAGATAGAGCCATCGTAGCCCATAAAACTAATTAGCCCCGCCATGGAAATGAACGAGGCTGCAGACATCCAATCGGCGGCAGTGGCGGCACCATTTGCAATGGACGGAACCCCCTGATCCGCTACAAAAAAGCCTTTACTATCGTTAACCCGCGACTGCCAACCAATGTAGAGGTACAGCAGGAAGGAAAGCCCAACTATCAAAATAGTCCAAATTTCTACTGACACGGCTTTTGCTCACCCTTTAATATTGTGCTTGCGGTCTAACTTATCCATTTGAAAGGCGTAGATGAAAATCAACGCCACAAAAACCAGGATTGAGCCCTGCTGTGCCATCCAAAAGCCAAACGGTACGCCAAAAAAACGTATTGTATTCAATGGTTGCACCAGCAAAATACTGAAAACGAGCGACACTAGCGCCCAAACTATTAAAAGGTTGCGAATCAAAGCAGTGTTTGCACGCCAATAAGATTGACTCTTTTCGCGATTCATTTTTTTGGTAAAAGCATGAAAAATGTAACCAGAATACTAGCAGAAGTAGAGGTTAGGGTCTAGAAAAGTTCAAAATTCAAAATTATTTTTTTGAATTCATGATTTTGTATCTTGAATTGTCAAAGTTTCATACCAATTCTCTATGAAGCTGCACATTATTTTTCCCGCTCCTAACCTCCCCAAAGCATCGGGGAGGTGCCGCAGGCGGTGGGGTTCTTTCGGGAGCACCTTCATGTGGAAACGGTATCACACCCTATACCCAGGCTCATAAGCCAGCTTTATATAAAAAAAATTATGGCTAATAAAAGCAAAACTGATTAAAAAAGCGTTAAGATAGTTTTCATTCTTTTCATATTTTGTTACATTTATTAACGTAAAGTTTAAAAATCTAACAGGCTCATGTACTACACAAAAGACAACAGAGGCATTCTCAACAACTATGTACTGATCACCAGATAGATAGGCTGATTCACATTAATGCAGACAATTAATGCAGACAGCATTCTAGCAGGATGATTGCAGGAAGTAGCTTTGCCAATGCGTGAATTTTGTAGACGCCGGGCGGGTTGTCGCAGGGTATTTTAAATTTTGAATTGTTTACTATGGTTCTCCACTCAAATCCAGGTTATGAAGTTTCAATTTTTGCAGTCTGTATCATGGATGCTAATGAATTGATAAGACACTACGGGGTGGGTAACAGGGATTTTGTGCAAGTGAGCTTGCGCCAAGCGCACCTGAGCGAAATCTGTTTAGCTGGAATTAACCTAAGTCGGTCGGATTTAACTGGGGCGACTCTATCAGCGGCGAATTTGCGACTCTCAAATCTGAGTGAAGCGATTTTGGCAGAAGCAAACCTATGGAGAGCCGACTTAAGCGAAGCCTTTATGATTTGGGCAAATTTGAGCAAAGCAAATTTGATCCGAGCAAGTCTTTTTAAAGCCGACTTGCACAACGCTACTCTGGCTAAAGCAGACTTACGGTTAGCTGATTTACGCTACGCTTCGCTGAGCAACACAAACCTAGAAGGTGCGGACTTGCGCTATGCTGACCTTAGCGGTGCTAACTTGGCAGGAGCTAACCTAAGCAAGGCAAACCTGACGGGTACAAAACTCACAAAGGCAGATTTGTATAAAGTAAACTTCACTAAAGCTATCTTGTCAAGAACCGACCTGTGTCATGCCGACCTCAGCAGCATCATTTTGGATGGTGTGGATCTGGGTGAAGCAAACTTAATCGGTACGAACTTACCTGAATAACCCTCAATTAAGGTGAACTAACTGTAAGCTAGACAGTGGTATGATTCATCCATTAATGAATTTACAAGGTATGATTTTTTGAGGAGCAAACCCTAAGAGCGACTCCTCTGTTTTGACTGGAAATTGGCAACAAAAGGGAACTCCATAGTTTACTAGTGATGAAAACTTTAAATTCCCTATTGCACGATGTCCTCCAGGTTTCACCACATTTACGTTGTCAAGTTTATTTCAAAGCTTCCTTGACAGCGCTATCTCACGCAATGGAAGACTTGGTACTCGTAGGGACAGATAAACCGCTAGTCATCGCCAATTTTCAGCAGGAGCGTTTTTATCGTCAGGAGAGCCGTCGCTATCAGCGAATTGCTCAACGGACAGATCAGGTATATATCTTAGCTGCACCAGAATCTAACTTTGCCGCAATTTCAGACCCTTATGTTACAGTTCCTTTTGACCCCAACGACACTCTAGCGCAAGAGTGGCATCTGATTATTATTGGACAACAGTATAGCGCTTGCATAGTCTGCCAAGAATACGCTTCCCCAGTAGACGCAGCATCGTTAGACCAAGCAAGACAGTTTAAAGGAATTTGGACATTTGACCGTGAAGTGAGTACTCATGCAGCCCGACTTTTACTAGAGCGGATTGTAGGTGATCGACCGGAACTAGCTGATAAAGTAGAAATAGCGCGGCAACGTTATGGTCTAACTCAGATAAGCTCGAATCAAATAACAGCTGAGCGCGTACTGGAAATTGATGCCAGATTGTTTACTGACCGTTTGGTGACGTATTTGCAATCCAATCAATACAAGCAGCTCAAGGCTTACCGTACCATTACTAAAAAGGAACGCCAAGAACGCCTCATTAATACGATTAGTACCGCTATCCGCCGCTCTCTCAACCCAGAAGAGATTTTCCAAATTACGGTGAGGGAACTGGGTGAGGTTTTTAGTCCTTGCCGCTGTCTGCTTTACCGCTATAATGCTATTGACCAACCAGCGCCTATTGAGTATGAAGCAGTAACTGATGGTCTACCTTCTTTAAAGGGAGAAATTTGGTCTTTAGCAAAGCATGAGCTGTTTCAAGTGGCTTTGGCTGAGGATAGAGCTGTTGCCATTGCTGACACGACACAAGATTTGGGTATTCGGGGGTATCCTGAGTTAAGCGCTCAACTTCAGCACTTTATGATCCGGTCTTGCCTTGTCGTTCCTATTCGCTATCAAGAAAGCTGGTTGGGAATTTTGGAACTGCATCACTGTGGGGTAGAACCATTAGTTTGGAGTGATTCCGACAAAGCATTAGTAGAAGCGATCGCCACCCAAGTCGGAGTCGCCCTGATACAAGCTCAAGCATACAACAACCTGGAAACTCTTAACCGTCAACTGGCAGCTTTAGAGCGTACCCAAAGTAATCTCATTGCCATTGTAGGGCATGAATTGCGGACTCCCTTGTCTACAATCCAAGTTTGCTTAGAAAGTTTAGCCACCGAACCAGACATGGCGCTAGAATTCCAGGAGTCAATGCTGCAAACTGCTCTGGCTGATTCAGAGCGTATGCGTCAGCTGATTCAAGATTTTCTCACTCTTTCTCGGTTAGAGGGTGGTTGGGTGAACTGGCAACTTGAACCTATCTCACTCCAGGCAAGCTTAGATCTAGTTCTCAGTAGTTTCAAAAAAAATCAATCACCCAAGAGTATACCCCACATTATTTTAGAGTTGCCGTCTGACTTACCTTTGGTTCTCGCTGATGGAGAAGGACTCATAGAAGTCCTAATGAAACTTTTGGACAACGCCTGCAAGTTCACCAATCCTGAGGGAACAGTGACAATTCGTGCCCAAGTTCTGGGTTCCGAATTTATTGGAGTTGCGAATTCTCAAGATCAGCAAAATCATACTCAAATGTTAGAAGTGGTGATTGCAGATACAGGTCGAGGAATAGAGCCAAGTCAGCTAGAAGCCATCTTTGAACTCTTTTATCAAGAAGAAGGATTCTTGCAACGTACCATTGGTGGTACTGGATTGGGTTTAGCAATTTGTCGTCAAATTATTCAAAAATTAGGGGGAAAGATTTGGGCTGTCTCTGGTAGCAAAAATCAGGGTAGTGAGTTTCACTTTACGCTGCCCATCGCACCTCCAGCCGCTTAGATCATCCGCACGATTGATGACACAGGTTTAATGCTGACAACGTATTCAAGCATACATCTAAATGTTACATTCACATCCTTCTTGCGATAGAAGTATGGGTAAAACAAAAGCAGTTAACTTCTTGATGGGTGTTAAGCTGGTCTCAGAGGATTTCTGGTCGTTCCCAAAACAGTCCCCTTATTGACTGATCCGGGAATCCTTTTGGGATTTCTTTTGTTTGTTTTTATCTTATTATCTAATTTTAAATAAAGTATTTGGTAGCCTTTATTGCAAACCAAAAGCCCCCCAAACGTCTGTTGGAGGGCTTTATGGTTGTAAAAATCATCCTGGCACCGAGCTATTGTCACAGGCAGCTACCCGCCAACTATCGTCGCCACAGCAGCGTTTCAGAACTGAGTATCTCCTTCGGAGACGCTACGCGAACGGGATGGGGTCAGAGTGGTTGCACCGCGCCATAGGCACCAGGAAAAACAGTGGTCAGTTACCAGTTACCAGTTACCAGTTATCGGGCATCATCTTTACTGATAACTGTTAACTGAGAACTGATTCAAAACCCTGAAGGCTGCACAGTAACGCGAATTTCATCAATGTTGTTGAAGTCAAGCCCTCGGTCTATTAGCACGGGTTGGCTGAGCACATCACTGCACTTACACCGCCCGCCTATCAACAG